>Ga0209097_10000036_pt1 | contig 157320 bp, 151 predicted proteins | sample AD_UKC052_MetaG_FD_184419 | JGI IMG/M metagenome (GOLD analysis project Ga0209097, IMG submission 184419) | Active sludge microbial communities of municipal wastewater-treating anaerobic digesters from USA - AD_UKC052_MetaG (SPAdes) (version 2) | ecosystem: Engineered > Bioreactor > Anaerobic...
CCATCACGCTCAGGTTCCTCGGGCATGCCGCCCGCGTACCAGAGAAGGCGGAGAACTGACAGGACAGCCCCCTCTCATACCGGACGATCCGTACGAGACCACGGCCCCACAAGGGTCGTGGTTCTTTGTATGTAATCCTTGACCTCACTTCCCCCGCTACCTATAACAATCCCATGCACATACCCGAGCACCTTGTCATCAGGCCACCCAGCGAGGCCCGCAGCCTGCTCGTACGCACAGTGCGCGGCTGCAACTGGAACCGCTGCCTGTTCTGCGGCATATACGACTTCTTCGACACCCCGTTCTCGGAACGGCCCCTTCAAGACGTACTCCAGGACATCGACGCCCTGCACGCGATGTATGGGGACATCTTCAGGACCGCCTTTCTCGGCGATGCCAACCCGCTTGGGCTCCCGACGGAGTTTATCGTGAAGGTCCTCACCCATCTCAGAAAGACGTTTCCCGGGCTCGAACGGGTGACATCCTATGGCCGTGCCTCTTCCCTTGCCAAAAAGGACGCAGAAGAACTCAAGGAAATCCACGCTGCAGGGCTCGACAGGGTGCATGTTGGCATGGAGAGCGGATCGGTCGCAGTTCTCAGTCTTCAGAAGAAGGGCACCAGCCAGACCCAGCTCATAGATGCCGGGAAAAAGACCATGGACTCGGGGATGGAGCTGAGCTACTACTTCCTCGTGGGCCTCGGCGGCCGGGAGTTGTGGCAAGAGCACGCGAGGGAGTCAGCCCACGTGCTCAATGCGGTGAAGCCCCACTTCGTCAGGGTGCGCCGCCTGTGGATCCATCCCATGTCGCGCCTCATGGATAAGATCCGCTCAGGAGAGTTCACCGAGCAGACCGCAGAGGGCACGGTCCTCGAACTGCGCAGCCTTGTCGCAGGCCTCGAGCCCTCTCACATGTTCTTCACCTGCGACCACGCCAACAACTACATCCAGGCCCACGGCCACATCGACGAGCGCCGGGACGACATGCTCAGGGTGATCGACACCTTCCTCGCACTCCCCGAAGCCCAGCGCCAGGATCACTACCGGTCCATCCCGTCGGTCATATGACGCGACTTTTCCCTTGACTTCCTGGCCGTATATCTATAAACCTCCTGGGTTATGGCACCAAGACGTCTTACACATTCTTTCGGGTTCTTCTTTTTTGATTAGGTCTGCCTGCGTTTGAGCTTTTAAGACCTAGTCAGAAAAAGCCGCAGGTAGACCGGTTTCGTCTACCTGCGGCTTTTTTTATACGTTCAGGGTAGTGGGTGGGTTAGAAGACAAAAGGCAAGGGAGGATATGCAATGAAGACGACCATGAGACGTGCACTGACCATCGGAGGTTTGCTGCTCGTCGCCGCCATCGTTCTGGCGCCGGCGATCCAGGCAAAGGACATCAAGGTGGGGGCGGCCATCAACCTCACCGGCCCTGCATCAACCTGGGGCCAGTACCACGCCAAGGGCACACAGGACTACTTCCGGTATGTGAACGAGGTCAAGGGCGGCGTCAAGGGGACGAAGGTCACCATGATCACCGTTGACACCGCGTACAAGCCCGCCGAGGCCGTGGCAGCGGTGCGCAAGTTCGCCATGCAGGAGAAAGTGGACATGATCGCCACCTGGGGCGCTGGCGAGGGCATCCAGGCCAAGCCGCTCCTGCAGAAGTTCAAGATCCCGGCGCTCAATTACTCCACCGCCTGGGAACTTCTCCAGCCGCCCGTTGATTACATGTTCCTGCCCTTCGGGTCCTACAAGCTCGACTGCGCCGTGGTCATGGAATATATCGCCGCTGTGCACAAGGGCCCAAGAGCACCCAAGGTGGGCCTCCTGACCTACAACAACGCCTACGGTCGATCCATCCATGAACCGAGCAAGGAATACGTCAAGGGAAAGAACATCGAGATCGTGTCCATCGAGGAATTTCCTCCCCAGACCGTGGACCTCACGACCGAACTCCTGCGCCTCAAGCAGAAGGGGGCCCAGTACGTGTTCATGCAGATGCTGCCCGCTGCCATCATCAGCACGCTCAAGGGGGCGGACCGCATCGGCTACAAACCCATGTTTATCGGCACCTGGACCTCGACCGATCCCGACTTCTTCAAGAACGGCAAGGGCCTCCTGCGCGACCGTGTGAAGATGCAGTTCTGCGGAGCCCTGCCATCGGACAACGTCCCGGGCATGAAGATCATGAAAGAGCTCTGGATGCGCTACAAGACGGTTGACTCATTCGACACCGCCTACTGGGAAGGCGTGGTTGTAGGCATGATCATGGAGCGTGCCTTCCTCAGGGCGAAGGAGAAGTACGGCCAGGTGAACCCCGGGAACATCGCCACGGCCATGGAGACCTTCAGGAACGAGGATTTCGGCGGGCTCGTTCCGAATATCACCTACACGAAGGAAGATCACGGGGCATCTTTCACGGGCAGGATCGTGCAGATCCACGAGGACGGCACCTTCACCCCGCTGACCGGCTTCATCACCCCCGGCAAGGGTACGATCAAGCTCCTCGGCACGAAATAATACTCAAGGGTACGGGCGCGTGAGAGCATACCGCGGGCAACCGCGAATTTTTACCACCGAGAAGATGGCGATCAGACAGGCCGAGCTCGAGGTCAAGGGCCTGTCTCTCGCCTTCGGCGGGATCCAGGCCATCAAGGACGTGAGCCTGTCGGTCCACACCGGCGAACTGGTGGCCGTCATCGGCCCCAACGGCGCCGGCAAGACGAGCCTGCTCAACTGCATCACGGGCTTCTACAAGGCCACCTCGGGGGACATCTTATTCAATGGGCGCAGCATCACAGGCCTCCATACCCACAAGCTCACGTCTCTGGGCATAGGCAGGACCTTCCAGAACATCGAGCTTTTCCCCGGCATGACCGTGCTCCAGAACATGCTGCTGGCCCGACACACCCGCTCGTCCTACAACCTCGCTTTGGCGTGCCTTTACTCGCCATCGGTCAAGAGGGAGGAGGTGAGGCATCACGAGATCCTGGAGGAGATCATCGACTTCCTGGAAATGCAGCCCATCCGCAAGGAGCTCGTGGGGTCTCTCCCGTACGGTATGCGCAAGCGCGTGGAGCTGGGTCGCGCACTGGCATGCGAGCCGAGCCTGCTGGTGCTGGACGAGCCCTTCGCCGGCATGACGCTCGAGGAAAAGGAGGACATGGTGCGGTTCCTCCTGGAACTGCACGACGGGTGGGGTCAGACCATGATCCTGGTGGAACACGACATGTCCATCGTCATGAGCATCTCACAGCGGGTCATCGTGCTCAACTTCGGCGAGAAGTTGGCCGAAGGCCTGCCCGAGGAGATACAGGACCACCCCGAGGTCATCAAGGCCTACCTCGGAGATACCTCCGATCTCGGTCTGGATCGCCCCGAAGAGGGTTAGGAAGGATCCATGGACAGGGAATTCTCCGTGAAGAAGGTCAGCCCCGAACACCTCGACCGGTTCGAGGGGTGGACCCTGCCACAGATCCTGGCGTACCAGGCGGCACACCTCGGAAAAGACTACCCGGCCATCCGCGAGAAGGCCTACGGGGTCTGGAAGGCCTACACCTGGGAAGACTACCTGAGCTTCGCGAAGCACACCGGCCTCGGGCTCAAGGCACTCGGTCTCGAGCGCCACGACCATGTGGGCATGATCGTGAACAACCACCCGGAGTGGCTGTTTACCCAGCTCGGTGCACAGGCGTTCGGTGCCGTGACGCTCAATCTCTTCACATCGGCTATCTCAAGTGAGCTTGCATCGACGATCTCCCGCATCCAGGCGAGTTTCGTCCTTGTCCAGGACCAGGAACAGGTAGACAAGCTCCTGGAGCAGAGCGGCAACCTGCCTCACGTGAAGGCGATCATCTACGTGGATCCCACGGGCATGCGGAGCTATGCCGGGAACAGACTCCTGGTGAGCTTTCGCGACCTGCTGGACCTCGGGATAAAGCACGAATCGAGGCACCCGGGCCTGTTCGCTGAAGAGCTCTCCAAGGGGAAGGTCGCCGAGACTGCCCACATGATCCTCACCTCGGGCACCACGGGGATCTCCAAGCTTGCCATGCTGTCCCACCGGAACTACTCGGCCATGGGCAGGAAATGGATCGATTCGACCCCGGTGGATATAGGAGGCAACTGGCTTTCCATGACGCCTCCTGCCTGGATCGTGGACCAGATGTGGGGCTTCGGCGTGGCTCTCCTGGGCGGCATGACCATGAATTTCCCCGAGACGCCCGAGACCGTTGAAGCGGACTTTCGCGAGATCGGCCCGGACCTTCTCATTTCGTCGTCCCGCTTCTGGGAGGACCTCGCCTCCAGGATCCGTGTCAAGATCGACGATGCAGGATTCATCAACCGGACCGCCTTTACCCTGGCCGAGAGGATCGGCACCGCCTGCGTCGACCTCAAGGCCCGGCAGGGGGTCGTACCCCTGACGCTCAGGGTCCTGCACGCCCTCGCGAAACTCCTGGTGCTTAATCCTCTGCTCGACCGCGTAGGCTGCTCAGGCTTTCTCAGTGCCTATACCGGGGGACACCCCATCAGCCCCGACGTGATCAGGTTCTTCCGGGCCTGCGGCCTGAACCTGAAGCAGTGCTATGGGCTCACCGAGACCTGCGGCATCTTTCAGGTGCAGCCCGACGACGAGGTGAAACCCGAGACCGTTGGCAAGGCCTTGCCCCATACCGAGGTGAAGATCTCTCAGGACCAGGAGGTCATGGTCCTAAGCCCGTCGGTCTTCACCGGCTACTACAACGACTACGAGGCTACGGAGAAGACCTTCGAGAACGGGTGGCTCCTCACCGGCGATGCCGGGTACTTCGACGACGACGGTCACCTGGTGATCATCGGCCGCAAGCAGGACATCATCCGCGACAAGGAAGGCAACGCCTTCTCGCCGGACTTCATCGAGACAAGGCTCAAGTTCTCCCTCTACATAAAGGAAGCCGTCACCTTCGGAGAGGGTCGGCCCTTCATCACGGCACTCATCAACATCGACCAGGGCAATGCGGGCAACTGGGCCGAGGACCGCATGATACCATACACCACCTACACAGACCTGTCCCAGCGGCCCGAGGTGGAGCAGCTCATCGTCGAAGAGGTGAACAGGGTCAATGCCCAGCTTCCCCAGCCCATGAAGATCAAGCGATTCATCCTGCTCTACAAGCTGCTGGACGCGGACGACGAGGAGCTCACGAGGACAGGCAAGGTACGCCGGCGTTTTGTCTACGGTTTGTACCTTCCCATGATAGAGGCCATGTATCAGGGCCTCGACGATATCAGGGTCAAGGGCAAGGTCCGCTACCGCGACGGCCAGGTGGGCATGATCGAGACCACGGCCAGGATCATCACGGTGTTCTGAGGCACCGGGCATACAGGAGAAACGGCATGGATTTCTTTTTACAGCTGCTCATCAACGGCCTGAGCATCGGGCTGCTCTACGGGCTTTCCGCACTGGGCTTCGTCATGATCTTCAAGGCATCGTCGGTCCTGAACTTCGCACACGGCCAGCTGCTGGCCATAGGGGCCTTCCTCTTCCTCGTCCTCGTCTCCTGGCTGAAGATACCGGTGGTACTGGCCTTCCTCATAACCCTTTCCGGGAGCTTCGTGCTCGGTTTCGTGGTGGAGCGCATCTTCCTGCGCCCCCTGATAGGCGAATCCCTCATCTTCGTCATCATGCTCACCGTGGGGCTCGCCTCCATGTTCAAGGGCCTGCTCCTGTTCTTCTTCGGCGGCAACCTCCAGACATACCCCGACTTCCTGCCCCAGGGCATGGCCATACAGATGGGAAACATCTACATACCACCGGTCTACGTGGCCTCCTCGCTCATGGGCGGCATCTTCCTGCTGCTCTTCGGACTCTTCTTCAAGTACTCCCCCCAGGGCATCTTCATGCGGAGCGTGGCCGACAACCAGACCGCGGCAATGTCCCTGGGCGTGCACGTGAAGAAGGTCTTCGCCCTGTCCTGGGCCATCGCCGCCATGGTGGCGGGCATGAGCGGCATCGTGCTGGGCATCATCAACGGCATCAACGTGCACGAGATCTCGTCCATCGGCCTGAAGGTCTTCCCGGTGGTCATCCTGGGAGGACTCGACAGCATCGGCGGGGCCATCATCGGCGGCATCATCATCGGCCTGCTGGAGACCTTCACGAGCGGGTATATATCACCGTCGCTCCGCGACGTGATACCGTACATCGTCCTGGTCGTCATCCTGCTCATCAAACCCTACGGGCTCTTCGGCCTCGTGGAGATCGAGCGGGTATAGGGGGGCACGATGAGACGCCTGCGTTACCACCCCTGCGGGAACTACAAGGAACACTACGCGCAGGAGCTTACCATCTTCGAGACCGACTTCGGCCGCACATGGGCCCTCATCGGGCTGGCCCTGCTCTTCACTGCGGTCCCTTTCGTGAGCTCGCCTTATTTTCTCTATGTCCTGAACATCACCGGTATCGCCGCCATTGCTGCCCTTGGCCTGAACATCCTTATCGGCTTCACGGGCCAGATATCGCTGGGCCACGGGGCCTTCTTCGGCGTTGGGGCCTATGCAGGGGCCATCATCGCGACCCGCCTTGGGCTGCCCTTCTGGCTTGCTGTCCCCTTGGCCGGATTCGTCACCGCCTTCGTGGGCATGATCTTCGGGATCCCCTCTGGCAGACTCAAGGGGCTCTATCTGACCATCGCGACGCTGGCAGGCCAGTTCATCATCGAGTACATCCTCGTGCACTGGGAGTCTATGACCCAGGGAACCATGGGCATCATGCTCCCCGGGGCTGGCATGTTCGGCCTTGCCATCGACTCGGACCGGGGGTTCTTCTATGTCATCTTCGCGAGCCTTACCGGCATGACGCTGGTCGCATCCAACCTCATGCGCACACACTACGGCCGGGCCTTCATCGCCATCCGCGACAATGACCGGGCCGCCGAAGGAATGGGCATCCCCATCTTCCGCTACAAGCTGCTGTCCTTCGCGATCAGTTCGTTCTACGCCGGCTTCGCCGGCGCCATCTGGGCATACTACATGCGCAGCATCTCAACGGAGCCCTTCACCCTGGGCCTCTCCGTGGAATACATCGCCATGGTCATCATCGGGGGACTCGGCAGCATACCCGGAGCCATCTTCGGGGCAATCTTCATCACAGGCCTCAACGAGATCCTGCGCTTCGCCACGGACGCCATGATGAACATCGGCGCCTTTGCCGGCTTTGGGCTCAACGTGGCCTCCCTGAGGGAATTCGCCTTCGGGCTGGCCATTGTTCTCTTCATCCTCTTCGAGCCCAAGGGGCTCGCCGAGCTCTGGAGGATCGTTCGCTCCTCGTTCAGGCTCTGGCCCTTCTCCTATTGAGGTGACGCCATGGAAACGACCGTCAACGACACTTTGCTCCAGCTCAACAACATTTCCGTCGTGTATTCGGACGTCATCCAAGTACTCAAGGGCGTATCCCTGAAGGTTCCCCGCGGCCGCATCGTGTCCCTGCTCGGCAGCAACGGCGCCGGCAAGACCACGACACTGAAGGCCGTCTCGGGCCTGCTCAAGCCGGAGAACGGCAAGGTCACCGACGGCGAGATCGTGTTCGACGGCACCGGCGTGCAGAACATGTCCCCCGAGGAGATCACCCGTCTCGGCATCATCCAGGTCCTCGAGGGCAGGCAGCCCTTCAAGTACCTCACCATCGAGGAGAACCTCAAGGTGGGTACAGCCACCCGGTGGACCAAGCCCTGGAAGAAGGATCTTGAGCTCGTGTACCACTACTTCCCGGCGCTGACCAAGCGCAGGAAGACGCTGGCCGGGTACTGCAGCGGCGGCGAGATGCAGATGCTGGTCATGGGCAGGGCGCTCATGGCTCACCCCAGGCTCCTCCTCCTGGATGAGCCCTCTCTGGGCCTGGCGCCGCTCGTGGTCAGGGAGATCTTCCGGATCATCCGGCGCATCAACGAGGAACAGGGCACCACCATCGTGCTGGTGGAGCAGAATGCCAACATGGCCCTGCAGATAGCCCACCACGGCTATGTCATGGAAAACGGCCGCGTGGTCATGGAGGGCGAGGCGGCAAACCTCAGAGAGAATCCCGACGTCAAGGAGTTCTACCTCGGGGTGAGCGCCGGTGGGGCTGCACGATCGTACAAAGACGTGAAGTCGTACAAGAGAAGGAAGCGGTGGCTGTAGAAGAGGAGGCACCCATGGGAACATTTCTCGACGATCTCGAGACCATACCCCGCACGGAGCGGGAGGCATACCAGGGCAGAAGACTTGCAGAGATGGTCCGGCTCGGCCATGAGCGGTCATCCCGGGTGAGGAAGATCTTTGCCGAGCAGGGCATTACCCCTGCCGATATCCGGACGATCAATGACCTGGCAAAGCTGCCGGTCATAAACCGGGAGCAGCTGGTGGAAATCGAGGCCGCCGAACCTCCCTACGGTGGCCTGGAAGACCCCTCCGCCCCGGTGGAACGCATCTTCACCTCTCCCGGACCCGTCTACGAGCCCCACCTGGGATCCGACGACCCTCTGTGGACAAGGGCGTACAAGGCCGCCGGGTTCGGCGGAAAAGACATCGTCCTGAACGCCTTCTCGTACCACATGGTCGCTGCAGGACTGACCTTCCACGGCGGGCTCGCCCGGGTCGGCGCCACCGTGGTCCCGTCCGGGGCATCCGCCACCCAGCAGCAGGTCCAGCTCATCAGGGACCTCAAGGTCACCGGGTACACCGGGACCCCGAGCTTCCTCATGGCCATCATCGACAAGGCACGGGAGATGGGGTACGACTTTGCCAGGGATTTCAAGGTGACACGGGCGAGCTTCGCGGCCGAGCCCCTGCAGCCATCGCTGCGGCATCGCTTCGAGAATGAATTCGGCATCGACACCTACCAGATGTACGGCGCCACCGAGGTCGGTGACGTGGCCTACGAGTGCTCCACCAAGAGGGGCTGGCACATCTGTGAAGAGGTCATCGTGGAGATCGTTGACCCTGCAACGGGCCACTGTGTGAAGTCCGGCGAGCTGGGCGAGGTGGTGGTGACGCGCCTCAATTCCATCTTCTTTCTGTTCAGGTTCGGCACCGGCGACCTGTCGAGCCTCATCGAGGAGCCCTGTGCCTGCGGCAGGACTGCGCTGCGCCTGGCCGGCATCGCGGGGCGGGTGGGCGACGCGGTCAAGGTGCGGGGCATGTTCGTGGCCCCAAGCCAGGTGAAGCGGGTCTCCGAGTCTTTCCCCGGCGCGGGCATCCAGCTCGTCATTACCCGGGAAGGCCACAGGGACATCCTCACGGCACGCCTCGAGGCTCCTGTCGATGCAGACAAAGCGGCCATGAGGACACGGTTCGAAAAGACCTTCCAGGAGATCTGCACGGTTAGGATCGATGCCGTGGATTTCGTCAGGCCCGGCAGCATCCCTCCGGATGCAAGGCCGCTCCTTGACGAGAGGATCTGGAACTAGCCGTCTTCACGGGGTGAACCGCTATCCCAGGCTCCTGAGAAACGACATCAGGTTCACCTTGCTGTTTCTGGTGTTCGTCTTTTTCCGGATCCTGTTCCGATAGGTGTGGACGGTAGAAACGGAAATGGTCATGATCCTGGCGATTTCCTTGGAGCTTTTACCTTCCCTGATCAGCGATGCGATCTGGATCTCGCCGGGGGTGAAACCCATATACCCCGATGAGACCCTCTGGATAAAGGGCGAGGTTATTGCCCGGAGATTCGACTTCACGATGGCCAGGAACGCCCTCTGACCTTCATCCAGCGCGGTCTGCTCGAGCTTGTCAATGTTCGGCAGGACCGAAAGCTTGAGATTCGACATGAGATTCATCTCGGTCGTGCGCTTGTCATCCTCCCTCTGTCTGAGCAGCGCTCTCAGGGCCGCATTCAACTCCTCGAGATCCTGTTCCCGGACTCTCAGAGCGGCTTCCGTGGCCTTCCGCGACTCATTCTCCACCCTGAGCCGCTCATAGGCCTCCGTGAGCTCGGCCGTGCGTTCCCTGACCAGGCATTCCAGGCGCTCGTGCTGCCTTTTCAGTTCCTCTCTCATCCCTACGCGCTCGGTGATATCACGGGACACCCCATGAGCTCCGATGACATTGCCGGCATCGTCCCGTACGAACGTGGAGTTCACTTCGAGCCACACCCGCGATCCGTTCTTGTGAATCATTTCCACCTCTGCAAGAACGGATCTGTCTGGATCGACGCCCGGTTCAGCGTCCCTCTGGAGCTCGGTGACGAAAGTGTCCAGGGCTTTTGCCGCAGATTCGGGGGTCATCAGAGAGGAGGATTTCCTCCCCAGGCGTTCCTGAGGCGTATAGCCAAGAATCTTTTCAACTGAAGGGCTCACGTAGGTGAAATTGAAACCCCTGTCCGCGGTCCAGACCATGTCGTTCATCTTCTCGGCGAGCAGCCGGTACTTGCCCTCGCTCTCCTGCAGGGCGGCCACTACACCGGAGTAGTCCCAGTCGCGGCCGCGCCGCGAGAGCTCTGTCTCCAGCTCGGCAATCCTTTTTCGTGCCTGCTCAAGCTCCCTTCGCAGTTCTTCATATGTCCCGTCAGGAAAGCTCATTGAAACCCCCTTCTCGATCCTGCGTGCCTCGGGTTGACATGCTTTTCTATATCACGGAGACCGTCCCGGTGACCAGCACGCACCCCATGCCTGGCTGTTCACGAACGGCATGCGGATCCGCTCTGGATTCCGTCAGGGCGTTGGGTTATCCTTTATCCGTACGGGAGGTGTACGATGCCAGAGACAGTGCTCATCTACGGCAAGGCAGGTTGACCCTACACCGATCAGGCCAGGTCGGCCTTCGGTGACAAGGCTACCTACTTTGACGTAAAAAGGGATCATGTGAAACTTGAGGAGATGCTCAGGCTCACCGGCGGCAGGAGGCAGGTGCCGGTCATCGTGGAGTCCGGCAGTGTCAAGGTTGGTTACGGCGGATCCTGAGGGGTATAGGCAGGCCCATCGGGTATGGGTCTTGGATAGATCGCCTTTTCCTCAGACCATCCGCGGGACGAAGAGCTCGTGGAAGATGCGCAGGAAGGCCGAGTCGGTGAGCCCGGCAATGTAGTCCCGAACCATTTCGAAGGGGTTGTGGGTGTTCCGGTAGCGGTCACCCAGCCGGTTCAGAAAGCCCGTGAAGATCGGCGAGGTCGTGTCGTGCTCGGTCACGTCCTCCACCAGCCGTGAATACACGAGCGCGTACATGTCCCTGATCTTGCTCGACTCCCGCTTCACGTTGGCATTCGTGTAGATTTTTTCATAGTTGAAGTCCTTGAGCCTCTGAAGCGCGGAAAAAACCCCTGACGAGTAGAGCACACCTCCGCTTGTGGAGCTGGCGATGAGGTCTTCCACCAGGGCATAGACGATCTTGCCGTTGGTGTCGCCCAGCACGCTGGCGACATCCCCGGGGATGTCGTCACGCGAGATGATCCCGATGGAAATGGCGTCCTCTATGTCGCGGCCGATATAGCTGACCGTATCCGCAACGCGCACCAGGCAACCCTCCATGGTCATGGGCAGTGTGCCCTCTCCTTTCGTGGCGGCGGCCATCTTCAAATCGAAATCCTTGAAGGTCTCCCCCCGAACGGGTGCCACACGCTGCTCCGTCATTTCACCGTTATGGCACAGGATGCCGTCCAGCACCTGGAGCGTCAGATTGAGGCCAGTGCCTGACTTCTCGATGCGCTCAAGGGCCTGGATAGCCTGGAGATTGTGCCTGAAGGGTCCGATGCCGGCATCCACGCAGAGCTCGTCAAGGTAGCGCTCCCCGTCGTGGCCGAAGGGGGGGTGACCGATGTCGTGCCCGATGGCGATGGCCTCGATGAGGTCGTCGTTCAGCCCCAGCCTCCTGCCGATGGTCCGCGCGATGCGGGAGAGCAGCTGCACGTGGATGACCCTGTGGGATATGCCCTGGTGCCCCACGAGGTAGAAGACCTGAGTCTTGTCAATGTAGGACGTGTATGCCTGTGAATGCAGGATGCGGTCCACGTCGATGGAGAACGCATCCCTCATGTCGGCCTTGGAGGACTCCTCCGGCCGTCTCCTGATGCCCTGAGCGGGGTGGGACCTTTTCATGTCCTTTACTGGGTCGATATCTTGGAGAACTTCGCAACCTTGTCGAAGAGCGACACAAGCCCTTTCAGAAGCGCTACGCGGTTCTCGCGTACCGCCACGTCCTCGCTCATGACCAGCACCTTGTCGAAAAAGCTGTCTATGGGCTCCTTGAGCCCTGCAAGGAGCTTCAGGGCCTCGGTGTACCGGCCGTTTGACGTGTGGGCGAGGAAGGGCTGCTCCATGGCCGAGAAGGCCTTGTGCAGGGCCTTCTCCTCGTCCTGGGCCAGGAGCTTCGGATCGACCGCCGCCTGGGTCGCGGCCTTTTTGAGGATGTTCTCCACGCGCTTGGACGCTGCGCAGATAGGCTCGAACCAGGGTTCTTTCCGTACGGAGGACAGGGCCAGGGCTCTCTGCAAGGTGTCCACCGGGTCATCGAAGGTCCCGATGACTGACTCGATGACATCCCCGGGTATGCCCTTGGCCTGGAGGATGGAAACGAAGCGGTTCGCGAAGAAGGCCACCACCTCCTGCTTCACCTCGGCAGCGGGCCTCTTCAGCTTTCCCTCAAGCCGGTGGAGCGATTTATCCACAAGCCACCCGACGGATATGCGATAGCCCTTGCCCAGCAGGATGTTCTCGATGGCGATGGTCTGCCTGCGGAGCGCATAGGGGTCCGAGGTGCCAGACGGCACCATGCCAACGCCAAAGCAGCCACAGATGGTGTCCACGCGGTCGGCCACGCCGACGATGTCGCCCACCACGCCGGAGGGAAGCACATCGTCGGCGGATGCCGGCAGGTAGTGCTCGCGGATGGCCACGGCCACTTCGGGGTCAATGCCCTGCCTCAGCGCGTATTCCTTGCCCATGATGCCCTGGAGCTCGGGGAGCTCGCAGACCATGAGGCTGTTGAGGTCGGCCTTGCATAGGGAGGCGGCCTCTTTGACCTTGTCCTTTTTCTCCGGTGCTATTCTCTCGGCCAGGGCCAGGGCCACCTGGCTGAACCGCTGGACCTTCTCCCAGGACGTGCCCAGATCCTTGTGGAAGATGACGTCCCTGAGTCTGTCGGCATAGACCGCCAGCGGGACCTTGAGATCCTCCACGAAGAAATATCTGCCGTCGTCGAGCCGTGCCTTGAGCACCCGCTCGTTGCCGGCACGCACCACTGCATCGTCCTTTGGCACGATATTGCTGAAAGCGCCGAAGCATGCCTTGAGCTTCGATCTGTCACCGGAGACGTACATGGGGAAGTACCGCTGGTGGTGCTTCATCACCGTGACCAGGACCTCGCTGGGCACGGTGAGGTAATCCTCGTCGAAGGTGCCGATGATGGGGTGTGGGTATTCCAGGAGATTCGCCACCTCGTCGAGGAGATCCCTGTCCCGGATCTCGGCCCCCAGCTTTTTTGCCTCGTTCTCGAGGGTGCTCCAGATGGCATGCTTGCGCTTGTCCAGGTCAGGGATCACGTGTGCCTTATCCAGAACCTGCTCGTAGGTCTCGGGATCTGCGACCTCCAGCGGCTCCCTTGCCATGAAGCGGTTCCCGAAGGTGACCCTTCCCGACGAGATATCGCCGAAGGCCACGGGCAGGACGTCGATACCGAACAGGGCCAGAATCCAGTGTACGGGCCGGGCAAAGCGCACGCCCTGATTGGACCATCGCATGGTCTTGGTGAACGGGATCTTCGGGATCATCTCCTCGAGGAGCGCGGGGAGGACTTCCCGGGCAGGCCTTCCCGGTGTGGTCCTCGTGACGCTCAGGTATTCCCCCTTGGGGGTCCTGGCTATGGTCACCTCGGAGATATTCACCCCGCAGGTCTGTGCAAAACCGAGTCCCGCCTTGGTGGGGTTGCCGTCCTTGTCAAAGGCTATCGATTTCGGCGGGCCCGTCTTGGTCTCCGTGGCGTCCGGAAGGGTCTCGGCGATGCCGGAGACCTTGAGGGCCAGCCTCCTGGGCGTGGAGAACACCCGGATGTCCTCATGGTCGAGCCTGAGTGCGGTCAGCCTCTCTCCCATGAAGGACTTCATGAAGTTCAGCGCGGGGACGATGAAGCCCGAAGGGATCTCCTCGGTGCCGATCTCGAAAAGCAGGGTCCTGGCCATCATGCCACCTCCCCGCGCGTCTGGATCCCGTCGAGGTAGAGTTTTGCAGCCATGCGAGCCAGTTCCCGGACACGCAGCACGTAGGACTGCCGCTCGGTGGTGCTGATGGCGCCCCGGGCATTGAGGAGGTTGAAGATGTGCGAGCACTTGAGGCACATATCGTACACAGGCAGGCACAGACCCTCCCCGGCGATCCGTTTCCCCTCCTCCTCGAAGAGGCGGAAAAGCTCGAGGAGCATCTTGACGTCGGCAAGCTCGAAGTTGTATTTCGACCACTGCACCTCGCCTGCATGGTGGACATACCCGTAGTTCCAGCTGTCCTTCCACTGGATATCGTAGACGGAGTTCTTGTTCTGGAGATACATGGCGATGCGCTCGAGGCCGTAGGTGATCTCGGTGCAGACGGGGTCGAGATCGAAGCCTCCCACCTGCTGGAAGTAGGTGAACTGGGTGATCTCCATGCCGTCGAGCCAGACTTCCCACCCGAGGCCCCAGGCACCCAGCGTGGGAGACTCCCAGTCGTCCTCCACGAACCGTATGTCGTGCTCGAGGGTGTCGATGCCGAGCCGGCGAAGGCTGTCCAGGTAGAGCTCCTGGACATCGAGCGGCGACGGCTTCAGGATGACCTGGTACTGGTAGTAGTGCTGGAGCCTGTTGGGGTTCTCTCCGTACCGGCCGTCCGTAGGCCGTCGCGAGGGCTCCACGTAGGCCACGTTCCAGGGGTCGGGGCCCAGCGCCCGCAGGAACGTCGAGGGGTTGAAGGTGCCGGCGCCCACCTCGAGGTCATAGGGCTGGGCGATAAGGCACCCGCGACGAGACCAGTAATCATGCAGATTCAGTATCAATTCTTGGAAATCCATGGCTACCTCATGTAGCATTGCTTCATATCGAGGTCAAGCAGCTTCACCAGGAAGTCCACGGTCTTGAGCGGCCTGACGGATACCCTTGAGCACGCATTCAGTAGGAAGAGCGTGATGTCCCTCTTCGCCTCGGAACTGACATTGACCCTGCGCAGCACATCCTGGTCAAGCCGGGACCCCTTATCGAGAAACATGCACGCCTCTCTCGAGAGAAGGCTCCGGGAAAAGTCGGCCGCATACTCCCTGCCCGCAGAGAGGGCCCCGACATCTATGCCGTAGCCGAGCAGGCGCAGGATGTTCACCATGGCTATGCTCCAGAGCGGGAACCATTGCTTTCCTTCGCAGAGAACCGCCAGTGCGCCCCTCAAGCATTCATAGGTCGCGGGCACGGGATCGTAGGGGCCGAGGTTCTCCCGGATTACCTCCAGGAGAACGGATGCGTGTCCCAGAAGAGACAGCTCTTCCCGGATACCGAAGTGTGCGTCTATGAGCACCGCCGACTCTATGCGCTGGAGGTCGGCACCTCGTCCCTTGTGCATCTCGAGACAGACCTCGCAGAAAGGCTCCAGCGTACCGGGAAACCTCTTCCTGCTCCTGTGGGCCCCCTTTGCTATGGCCGAGATGAGGCCCTGATCCCTGCTCAGGGCATGCACGATCTTGTCCGATTCCAGGAAATCATCGGTGTGCAGGATGATGGCCTCGGTGGTATAGCGCGGCATGGAAGGTCTGGAGGACGGGTCCTTACGTGACTCTTTCAGGTCTCATGAAAAGACTCTGTCGCCGGTTTCGACACAGGCATAGACCGGGGCAGGAATCCATGCCCCGGTTTTCTTGTCCTCCAGAGGATCGCGGGTGCATTGCCTGAGCGAGAACACGAACAGCACGATGACAATGAGCGCGGCAGCCGCGACGAGGACGATCATGGGCATCACGGGCTTGGCCCGATATGAGGGTTCCTTCACCTGTTTGTTTATGGTCTCGTGGGAGGCAAGCGTCTCTTCCAGGTGCGCGAGGAGCTCTTCCTCGTCGAAATTGAACTCCCTGCTGATGACGCGGAGGAACCCCCTGAGAAAGGTCCTGGGCGGGAGCATGTCGAGCTGGTTTTCCTCCAGAAAGATGAGGGTCTGGGCAGGGATCTTGGTTCGCTCCTCGATCTCCTTGAGCTCGAGCCCCCTTTTTTCCCGTTCGCTTCTGAAGTATTCACCCAGGGTGAGCTTCTCTTCCGACATTCCCCCCCTCCTGCATACCCTCAATAACACGACATGTCCGACCAGGCAAGGAGGAATGAGCCGAGAGGTGGAGCGATGGAGCCGTGAACACAGCGATTGAGATAAGCACCCGGGTGAGCAGCTTCTCCTGTGTTGTGTACAGTGTTCGCCTGCCGATTTTGATCATATTTTCCTGCCACGAAAACAATGGAGGGAACCATGATCAAAATCGGCAGGTCTCGTTACTCACAGCACTTAAAAACGGAATATGCGCGGTTGACTCGGGCCGTTTTCTGTGGCTAACCTAGGGGACTCCCAGGAAGACGACTGAAGGAAAATCCCACACCACGTCATGAAGACACTGCGCCACCTGCTCGATTCCATAACACGCCCCGCCCGCTACATCGGCGGGGAGGTCAACCAGGTCATGAAGTCCGACGCCGAGACCAAGGTCCGCTTCGCACTCGCCTTTCCCGATGTCTACGAGATCGGCATGTCCCATGCCGGCATCAAGATCCTCTACCACATCCTCAATGCTATGGAAGGCGTATGGGCCCAGCGGGTTTTCGCACCATGGCATGACCTGACCGGCCTGCTGGCCAGCGAGGACATACCCCTCACAAGCCTGGAGGAAGGTCGGCCGCTGTTCGCCTTTGACGTGGTGGGCTTCTCCCTCCTCTACGAGCTCTCGTACACCTCCCTGCTCGGCATGCTGAAACTCGGCGGCATCCCCCTGAGGGCGGCGCAACGGACCGGCGGCGATCCCATCGTCATCGCGGGAGGCACGTTCTGCGCAAATCCCGCACCGGTCATGGAGTTCCTGGACCTCGTGGTCATCGGCGACGGCGAGGAGATCGTGAGCGAGATGGCCGGGATCTGCCTGGAGACGAAGGAGCGCTCCGAGCGGATCGCTGCCTTCTCGGAGATCCAGGGTGTGTACAGGCCCGGGGATTCCCGGATGCCGCGCAGGCGGATCCTGCCCGATCTCGACAGGTTCCCCTTTCCGGGGAGAACGGTGCTGCCGCACATCGGTATCGTCCATGACCGCATCGGGGTTGAGGTGGCACGGGGCTGCACCCACGGCTGCAGGTTCTGCCAGGCAGGCATGATCTACCGGCCGTACCGTGAGCGCTCGTACGACTCGGTGCTCGAGTCTTTCAGCCAGGGCCTGGCGAGCACCGGCTATGACACCCTCGCCATGATGGCGCTGTCCGCCACGGACCTGACCTACCTCAACGAGCTCATGGAATCCATCCACTGCCCTTCCCGGGAGGTGTCGGTGAGCATTCCGTCTCTGCGCGTGGAAGGCATCACCCGGAATGTGGCAGACCTCATCGCGTCCGTGAGGAAGCCCGGATTCACCATGGCGCCCGAGGCAGCCACAGAACGGCTTCGCTCGGTCATCAACAAGGGGAACACCGAGGCGGACCTGTTCCGCAGTGTCTCCCTCATCAAGGATCTGGGGTGGCGGTCACTCAAGCTCTACTTCATGGTGGGGCTGCCGACCGAGGAGGATGCGGACATAGAGGCTATCTGCGCACTGTCCAAGGTCCTGTCCAGGGAGTTCCGGGGCAACCTCACGATCAGCATCTCCTGCTTCGTCCCCAAGGCCTTCACCCCTTTCCAGTGGGAGGCACAGGCATCGCAGGCCCGCTACAGCGACCTGATCCGTACCCTCCAGACGAGGATCAGGCACCGGAATATCACGCTCAAATGGCACGACCCGCGGCTGTCGTTCCTGGAAGGGGTCTTTTCCCGGGGAGACGCCGCGCTCTCCCGCGTACTCCTGGAGGCACACTCCCGCGGCGCATACCTGGACGGGTGGGGGGACACCATCAACGCCAGGGCGTGGGATGAGGCATTCGCCACCTGCGGGGTAGACCCTGCATCCTACCTTGGACCCAGGGAACTCAAGTGTTCCCTGCCCTGGGACTTCATCGACATGGGGATCCACAAGGGGTATCTCCTTGCCGAACGAACCAGGGCCCTTGCCGGAAGCCCGACCGAAGACTGCAGGCAAGGAGAATGTTCGGGGTGTGGTGCGTGTTCTCCCGGTATAGCCAATACCCTGCGCCCCAGCCTTGAACCGAAGGCACTTTTCCCGGAGCCTTCCGCCCATGGGGCCTATGCGTACGTTCTCGGCGTAACCAAGGAACTGGGGCTCCGGTTCCTCACACCCCGCGAGTTCCAGGAGATGCTTAGGAGGGCTGTCCGTCGCGCAGGGATCGATGCCGTCTACAGCCAGGGCTTCAGCCCCGCGATAAAGCTCAGCACCTCGCCGCCCACCTCGTACGGCATAGCCTCCAGGTGCGAGTATGTCCAGATCGAGCTCAAACACCCCCTCAAGCCTGACGAGATAGCTGCCCGGATCAATGCCTGCCTGCCGCGGGGTTCAACGGCCTTCTCCTGCACCGAAGGCCGCCTGAAGCAGGTATCCGACGCCACCTACTCGACCGTGCGCCCCTTCACCCTCGAGCTCGCACCCGATGCCGTGATCCGCAAAGAGGGAAAGGTGCTCCGGGTTGCAGACTTTTTGGAAGAGACAGGCCCCAGTTGGCTCCGCATCGCCTTCAGGCAGGGCCGGACCATCTCTCCCGTGCTCCTGCTGGAGTCCTTTTCCCGGGACGGGATACGCCTCGAAGAGATCGTGAAGACCGGCATGCGCTTCGAGGGAGAGGACCTTCCTTAAGATACGTCTTCCCGTCGAGTCCTTGATATCTCTCACGTCCATCCTTACTGAACTATCAGCACATGAGAGCAGGATATTCCTGAATCGAGGGCTTGCCATGAGCGAGAAGAACGGAAAACCCATGCAGATCATGGACAAGGGCACCAAGATCCTTTCCTCCATGAAGCCCTGTGAGGGCTGTTCGCCCCAGAGCGTTCAGGAAATCTATGTGGACCCGGTGTGCATGATGCGCACCGACGACAAGGACGCCTACATTCCCTATGAATACAAGGGAAAACCATACTACTTCTGCAACCCGAAGTGCCTCGAAAAATTCAAGCATGACCCTGAGAAATACCTGGCAAAGCTGGAACACCCTGGGCTGTTTGTGGAGCCTCCGGTTGCGGCCCAGAGTGCCTCGGGGATGAAATACACCTGCCCCATGGACCCGGAGATCATCACCGACGGCCCGGGGATCTGCCCCAAGTGCGGCATGGCCCTGGAGCCCATGGCCCCTTCCCTGGAGGGAGCGGTGGATCCCGAGTACACGGACATGCTCAGACGCTTCATGGTGAGCCTTGTCCTCTCCATACCGCTCATGGTCATTGCCATGCGGCACATGCTTCCGGGGCGCCCGCTGGAAGGGCTGGTGGGCGACGTTGCCTTCGGATGGATCGAGCTCGTGCTGGCCACCCCGGTAGTGATGTGGGCGGGCTGGCCATTTCTTGTCCGGGCGTGGCGGTCGGTCGTCAGCAGGAATCTCAACATGTTCACCCTGATCGGCTCAGGCGTACTGGTCTCCTACAGCTACAGCCTCATTGCCACCCTCATGCCGGACATCTTTCCCGCGGCGCTGCGCGGCAAGGCGGGCGTGGTTGGCGTCTATTTCGAGGCATCCGCCATGATCGTGACCCTGGTACTGCTGGGACAGGTCCTCGAGCTCAAAGCCAGGGCACGGACAGGAGAGGCCATCCGGGCCCTGCTCAGGCTCGCACCGAAGACCGCCCGCATTATCAGGGACGACGGGAGAGAGGAAGACATTTCCCTTGACCTGATTCACCCGGGTGACCGCCTGAGGGTCCGACCGGGTGAAAAGGTTCCCGTCGACGGTGTAATCCTGGAAGGATCGAGCTCCATCGACGAGTCCATGATCACCGGTGAACCCATTCCAACCGAAAAGGGCCTGGCTGACAAGGTGGTGGGGGGAACGGTGAACGGTGCCGGCTCCTTCGTTATGGAGGCCGAGAAGGTCGGCAGTGAAACGTTGCTGTCCCAGATCGTCCGCATCACGGTCGAGGCCAGCAGGAGCAGGGCCCCCATACAGCAGCTGGCAGACGTTGTCTCCGGCTACTTCGTGCCGGCTGTTGTGGCGGTCTCGGCGCTCGCCTTTGTCCTGTGGATTCTCCTGGGGCCGGAACCGAGGTTACCCCATGCCATCGTGTCAGCCGTCTCGGTGCTCATCATAGCGTGCCCCTGCGCCCTGGGGCTCGCAACACCCATGTCCATCCTCGTGGCCACGGGCAAGGGTGCCCAGATGGGTGTGCTCTTCAAGGATGCCGAGGCCATCCAGTCACTGGAGAAGATCGATACCCTGGTGGTGGACAAGACAGGGACACTCACCGAGGGCAAGCCGGCCGTGACTGCCCTTGTCACGAATGAAGATCTCGATGAGCACAGGCTTCTCGTCCTGGCTGCCGGCCTGGAGAAGGGCAGCGAGCACCCGCTGTCGGGCGCCATCGTGCGGGCCGCGCTGTCCCGGGGAATCAGGCCGCCATCCCACAGTGAATTCGCCTCGTACACCGGCAAGGGCATCACCGGTATCGTGGAAAGCCACAGGGTCGCCATCGGAAACGAGCGGCTGCTCGCAGACCTGAAGATCGAGCCGGGCATGCTCAGGTCCCGGGCGGAGCGGCTCTCGAGCCAGGGGGCGACGGTGGTATACCTGGCGGTGGATGGCCGTGTTTCAGGCGTTCTCGCTGTTGCAGACGCCATCAAGGACACTACTCCCGAGGCAGTGCGTATGCTCCACCGCGAGGGCCTCCACCTGGTCATGCTCACAGGCGATCGCAGGGATGCTGCAGAGGCCATCGCCCAGCGGCTTGGAATCAGTGACCTGAGGGCGCAGGTGCTCCCGGCAGAGAAGGCAACCGTTATCGAGGATCTCCAGAAACAGGGGCGGGTTGTGGCCATGGCTGGTGACGGCATCAATGATGCCCCTGCACTGGCCAGGGCCCACGTGGGAATCGCCATGGGAGGAGGGAACGAGATCGCCATCGCGAGCGCCCACGTGACACTGGTCAAGGGGGACCTGCGAGCCATCGCCAGGGCTCGACTTCTCAGCAAGGCCACCATGCGCAACATCAAGCAGAACCTCTTCTTTGCCTTCTTCTACAACCTGCTGTGCGTGCCGGTGGCAGCGGGGATCCTCTTCCCGGTCTTCGGGATCGTGCTCTCTCCCATGATTGCGGCAGCGGCCATGAGCTTCAGCTCGGTGTCCGTCATCACCAATGCCATGAGGCTCCGCAACGCCGTGGTGTGAGCCGGGTCATCACAGACGGTCAGCCCCTATCGTGCCCGCATCTTCGAAAAGCTGGGCATTCCGAACAATGCCGCCCTTGTCCTGAACGTGAAAATGCGGCACACAACAATCAGCATTTTTGAGGTTTACTTTTATTGATAGGTATGTCATTAAGACAATCACAACAAGTGTTGTTCTGACCTCCTTTACGCCAGAAGAGGGGACAAGTCCTCTCGTGCTTTGTCCTAACAACCCAAACTTCTTCTGGCTATTTTTTTGGCCGCGGAGCGGTCCCCAGGATAACGTTCTACGTCCCGTCGATCTCCCGCAGGAATCCCGACGGCATCTGGTAGGTTTCCCTGCCGTAGAGGGCTCTCACCCGCGACCAGGAAAGGACCACCTGCCTGCGTGCCCTCGTGATGCCCACGTACATGAGCCGACGCTCCTCCTCGATGTTCATGACCTCGTCGAAGGAGCGGGAGTGGGGCAGCAGCCCCTCCTCGCACCCCGCTATGAAGACATGGTCGAACTCGAGCCCCTTGGACATGTGCAGCGTCATGACGCTCACGGTCTCTCCGCCGGCCACGTCCATGGTTGTCAGCAGGGCCTTTTCCTGGAGGTACCCGGGAAGATCGGTTATGCCCTCGGCGCTGGCTATGAGCTCTCGCACGTTTAGGAGACGGTCCTCGCCATCGACGTCCTGGAGGAGGTAGTCCCTGTACCCGGATCTCTCCACGAGGGCGGAGAGCACCTCGGATACGTCGGCCCTGCCAGCGGTCTTCATGAGACCCTCCATGAGCGTCAGGAAGGAGGCCAAACCCTTTGCCGCGGCCCCTTTGACTACCTTGTGCATCAGCGCCTGTTCCAGTGCTGCAAGGGTTGGGACCCCCTGTTTGAGTGCAAAGGCATGCAGGGCGTCAAGGCTCCTCTCACCGATGCCGCGGGGAGGCAGGTTGATGATCCGCGCCAGGGCCTCTTCATCGGACGGATTGGCGATGATGCGCAGGTATGCGAGCAGATCCTTGACCTCCCTGCGCTCATAGAAACGGATGCCACCGTAGACGGCATAGGGAATGGAGAGCCTCACGAAGGCCTCTTCCAGCACCCGGGAAAGTGCATTGACCCGGTAGAACACCGCGATCTCCGCAGGGCTCACCTCGGCCTCGATGAGCCGGGAGACGCTGTAGGCGATCTGCCGCGCTTCCTCCCCATCGTCACGCATCTCCACGACGGCCACGTCGCTTCCTGGCCCGCAGGCCGACCTCAAGGTCTTGGGAGCTCGGTAGCGGTTGTTGGCGATCAGGCTTGATGCCGCCTTGAGGATATCCTCAGTGGAGCGGTAGTTCTGCTCGAGGACCACCACCTCGGCTTCGGGGAAATCGTCCCTGAACCTCAGGATATTCCCGACATCAGCCCCCCTCCATCCATAGATGGACTGGTCGTCGTCACCCACCACGCAGATATTCCTCGACGGCCCCACCAGCTGCATGAGGAGACGGTACTGGGCCATGTTGGTGTCCTGGTACTCATCCACGAGGATGTGTGTGAACCGTGAATGATAGGCCTCCCTCATGTCTGGCATGGACTCGAGCATCTGCCCAGGCGCGCAGATGAGGTCGGCAAAGTCGAAGGCACCGGATGCCCTCTTCTTCTGCTCGTACAGTGCTATCACCGGTGCGGGGTCTAGGTGCAGGTCGAAGGGTATCTCGTCGATGGACCGCAGCGTGTCCTTGCTGATGTTGATAAGCCACGCGATACGTCCATCCCTGCCCCGCTCCCGCTCGATGTTCAGCTCCTTGAGGCACCTGCCGATGAGCGAGCGCTGGTCAGCCTCGTCATAGATGGCAAAACCCGCCGGGTACCCGATGCGGCGTGCCTCGCGCCGGAGCAGCCAGGCACCGAACGAGTGGAACGTACCTGCCCATACCGGTAGATCGTATGCCTTCATTAGGTTCTTGAGCCGTTCCTTCATCTCGCCCGCGGCCTTGTTCGTGAAGGTGAGGCAGAGGATCCTGTTCGCATCCACGCCCTGGGAGATGAGGTGCGCCACCCGGTGCACGATGACCCGTGTCTTCCCCGAGCCCGCGCCTGCGAAGATGAGCAATGGTCCGTCGGTGTGCCTTACCGCACGGGCCTGCTCCGGATTCAGGCTTTCGAGGAGATCGCTTTTCATCCCTCTCTCCCCGGCATGACCCTGTCACCTTCGCTGAAAGGCTTCCGGATGAGCTCGCCCGGCTTTGGCACAAAGGACGTCTTCAGGGAAAAGAGCTGGTTCGGCTTTATGTGCGTCTGCGCACCATCCTCCGAGAAAGCCCCCCTGAGCACAAAGGACTGCCTCTGTCCCGTCGATGACAGCCACTCGAGCACCATGCCCTCGATGAGCGGATTGCGCGCCTCCATGGTGACGTGCCCGTCTTTCACCTCAACGACCCGTGCAGCCAGGTGGTGGGACTGTTCATATCCCTTGAAATCATAGTTGATACCGTCATGGCCCGGCTTTCCAGTGAAAAAGCCGGTAAAGTACTGCCGGTTGCTCACTTTGGCGATCTCGTCGATCCACTCAGGCCTGACTTGGAAGTGTTCAGGATCCTTCAGATACTCATCCCGTGCCTGCCGGTAGACCGCCACGACCGTGGCCACGTACAGGGACGCCTTGTTCCTGCCCTCTATCTTGAGCCCGTCGAGGCCGAGGGCCATGACCTTTTCGAAGACCGGCAGGAGGCAGAGGTCCTTGGAGTTGTACAGGAACGTGAATCCGTCTTCCTCGCCGACAGGCATGTACTGGCCCGCCCGCGTACGCTCCACCATCGCATAGTCCCACCGGCAGGGCTGGGTGCACTGTCCCTGGTTGGCCCCCCGGTGAGCCAGATAGTCGCTGATGAGACACCTGCCCGAGAGCGATATGCACACGCTGCCATGGATGAACACCTCGAGTTCGCACCGGGTGTTCCTGCGGATGGTCTCGATCTCCCCACAGGAGAGCTCCCGGGCGAGGATCACCCTGCTCACCCCGAGCCCTGCCCAGGCATTGACTGCATGGCTGCTCACGGCATTGGCCTGGGTGCTCAGGTGGAGGGGCACAGACGGTGCCAGCCTTTTCACCATGCTCAGGACCCCGATATCCGAAACAATGACGGCATCGATACCTGTATCCCAGGCTGCATGGATCGGGTCGGGGAGAACTACGTACTGGCCGTCATGGGGATAGGTGTTCAGGGTAAGATAGACCTTCACCCTTTTCTCATGTGCATAGGCCACTGCATGCGGTAGTTCTTCAAGAGAGAAGTTACGGGCCAATGCCCTCAGGTTCGACCCGCCGCGAAGCCCCAGGTACACGGCATCGGCGCCGTAGAGGCAGGCGGTTTCCAGGGTCTCCATGCTCCCTGCAGGAGCAAGAATCTCGGGTCGTTTCATGGCACCCAAGGCTATAGCGCAACCAGGCCCCTGGCACAAGGTGTCAAACAATGCGCAGCACCCCTTCAAGCCTCATGGATACTGCCTATTTTCCCCTTGACTCGCGCAGGCCGTGCGGTTAAGAAAACCGCATTGCCCCCGTAGCTCAGTGGATAGAGCACAGGATTCCTAATCCTGGTGTCGCAAGTTCGATCCTTGCCGGGGGCACTTGATATTACTAAACAAAATAACCCTATTTTTAAATTAAAATATTCGGGCTACCATCTGGCTACCATGCAGATCCGTTAGATATACCTGACGAAACTTTAGGGTGGTCGCTTTTCTGCAAATGGGATTCATTGCAAACCTTGCCGACAGCGCTTGCCATTCTGTCAACCCTCCTCCCTGCCTTGTAGCCATTGGTTTGTCAAATTGTACCATGCCCATTGCTGCCGCAGGGTAAAAGTGACAGATTGTCAAGAGCAGGGTTTTTCAGAAGCCCCGAGTATTAGTATTTTCAATGAGTTATAAACATCCCACCCCTGGCACGGCCCTTGCCTTATGTAAGGCAGAAAGAAAAAACAAACCCCAGGAGGGCAAGACAATGATGACATTATGGATCGTTCTCGGCGCACTGTTCATGACCGGCATCGGCATCAGGTTCACCTACCGGGTATTGGGACTCACCCCGGTGGAAGCCACCGCAGTGTTCGTCATGATCGTGACCCTGGTGGGCATCAACACCGCCCCGGCACGCCAGCTCCTCATGAACCTCTTCTAGGATAAGGAAAGGATAACCCTTTAAGGGAGGCAAGGCCATGAAACGCACGAAGGAAGCCATCAACCGCGAAGTCAGGAACCGGCTCTGCAGGATCAGCGGCTACAGCCTGGTGCTCGTGACCATGACCTTCCTCGGCCTGTACGGCGGCATGTATCTGGACAAGGCGTTGAACATGGCCCCCAACTTCACGCTGGTCGGACTCGTCGCCGGCATCGCGCTGGGCTTCAAGGGGTTCATCCAAGAGGTTCTCATCGAGAGAAAGGCACGGAGGGCTTAGCCATGACAGTCATCATCCTGGCAACCGGCATCGCGGCATTCGCAGCCATCACCATCAGGTTTACCGGCCACGAGGCCAAGGCGGCACGCAGGGCAACGAACAGATAAGACAGGAAACCTCACTCCTCTTCAGCACAGACACAACAAACGATCCTGTATTTGACCACGGCACCCAACAGGCCGTGGTTATTTTTTTGCAGTGGAGAGTGCTTCCGATGTGTGTACAGCCTGAGAGAAAATAATAAGGGGAGCCATCACACCAGGCTCCCCTCTGACTATCCCCTCCATGGGGATGGGTTTCGCTGTCAGTTCGTTCTTCAGCTCACCATGCCCTTGACCATCTCGATGACCGGGGCGGTGAACAAGGCAACGAGGACCGCGTACATGGCGAAGGACCCGACCGCTTCGCTGAGATACATCTTCGGGTAGCGATGCTTCAGGGAGATGATGGTGAGTCCGCCGATGATCAGGCACCCGAGATGGAAGAACGGGAAGTTGCCTGCCCCGCCGGTTGCTGCGAGTGCGTAGGAGAAGGTGCCGGTGATCATGACCACGAACATTGCCACGATTATCGTCTGGACTGTCCTTTTCATGTTATCTGTCCTCCTTCATGGTTACTTGATGCACTCTATACAGCACACGGCGTGCCAACTCTGCCTGACTGCCGCATAATTGCTACCATCATAATGATATTACTGAGGATTAAGTGAATCTTGGCTCAGCAGGTATATGGGGACGGACGCTGAAATATCATGATACGTTCTATGGAACGTCGAAGGGGGTTGAATGAAATGTTTGACAACCTACTGCTTGTTACACTGACCGACCTTATGCACCACCCACGTGACCACTCCCCACAGTTCGACATGGCTACCTTTCCGCAGCTCAATTTTCCCATAATCCGGCCCGCCTCCCGCGAGGAAGCTTTGCACACTTTTTATATGGTACTGCAGGCACGATCCCTACCAGAGGCACTTGGCCATTCATAACATCCGTTACGGATATCACCCCCGTGCCGACCGGTACCGATGATACCGGACCATCCTCGCGTACGCCCGCACTGCCCTCTCCGGGGTGGGGTAGACAGGGATCCCGTGTTCATAGAGTGGTCTGAGCAGCTCCTTCTGGTCGATCTGGACGAACCCCGGGTATGCAATGGCGATAACATTCTTGTCCGTCCCGGCCTTGGCCCGGATGATCCCCTGGACAAAGTCCGCGCTCATCTCTGTGGAGGCCCCGCCCCCGAGTATGACCACGGTGTCCACGCCGGGATCGTCCAGTATGATCTCGAGCGCCCCCTGGTAGAGCCCGACATCAAAAGATGCTCCGAGCCCCACATCGATGGGGTTATCCAGGGAGGTCCCTGTGGGAGGGAGCAGTGCCCTGAGCCTGCGGATGCTCTCCTCTCCGGGAACAGCCATGGAGAGGCCGCTTCTTTCCACGGCATCGGCAGCGGATACCGCCGGACCGCCAGGGCCGGAGATGATGACCACCCGTGCCGCGCCACCGGGCTCCAGGTTGTAGAATGCCATGGCGAGGTCTGTCATCTCCTCGATATCGTATACGTCCAGCACATGGAACTGCCTGAACAGGCTGTTCCATAGATCCACCTTGCCGGTCATCGCTCCGGTATGAGAAGCCGCTGCCCGGGATCCCGCCGCGGTGAGACCCACCTTCCACATGATCACGGGCTTGTGCGCTGTCGTCCCCCGCAAAGCCCTCACAAGTCGTGCACTGTCCCTTGTCCCCTCGCAGTAGGAGCAGATGATGAGGGTCTTGTCGTCTCGGCCCATCCACTCGAGAAGATCTGCCATGTCCACGTCGACACCGTTGCCGATACTGACCACGTGGCTGAAGGCGAGCCCCTTGTTCGAGCATTCGTTGACGAAGAGATTCACCAGCGACCCGCTCTGGCTGATGAAGCCCAGCTTTCCAGACGTTTTCGGCATGCCTGGAAAAGGGGCAATCCGTGAATCAGGCGACAGCACGCCCATGCAGTTGGGCCCAAGAATACGGAAGCCCCCATCGCGCGCGATCCGCCGCATGCGAGCCTCGGCCTCGCGCCCTGTCTCATCTCCCAGCTCTGAAAATCCAGAGGTGTATAGGATCACAGCCTTCACGTGCCTCCTTGCGCATTGATCGAGTGCATCGAAGACCGTGTCGCGGGGAGACATGACGATGACCAGATCCACAGGGCCTGGCACCTGATCAAGACTTTGGTATGTCCTATAACCATCAATCTCCCGGGCTGACGGATGGATGAGGTGGATGGGTCCGCCGAACCCCTGGTCAAGGAGCCCCAGCAGAAAGACCTTGCCGGGCTTGATGCCCCTGGGAATGCCGTACAGCGCGATGGATTCCGGGAAAAACAGCCCTTCAAGCGTATCCTCCATGGAACAACCTCCATGCACATGATCAGTCAATGCACTTCCTTGCAAACCTGATTGGCATGGTACCACCTCTTTCTTCAGGCATCAATGCACGTCAAACGTCTCATCGCAGGAATATTCGCTTTGAATTATCCCTGGATGTGACTATACTTATCATCAGAAGGAGCGGTCCCATGGGCAGGAAAGAACGAAGGGTCATCCTGATCTGCCAGTGCCTGGTCAACCCCTACTGCAGGGTCCACATCCTTGGCCAGAACTTCCCTCTCTCTCTGGAGGTGACCGACTTCCTGCTGAGAAAGAACGTGGGAATCATCCAGTACCCCTGCCCGGAGACCACGGCCATGGGGCTGATGCGCAACCCGCAGGGACGGCAGCAGTACGACAACATCTTTTTCCGCAACCACTGCAAGGAGCTTCTCCAGGTTCCCATGCTCATGGTCAGGGAGTTCCTCAAGAACCGCTACCGCCTGTGCTGCTTCATCGGCCTGGAGAACAGCCCCACCTGCGGGATCCACTGGGGCAGGCACAAGGTGAACCGGTACGGCACCGAATCCCCCAACCCCGATGAGCAGTATGGAAAAGATCCCAAGGAACCGGTACTCCGGGGAATCATGGCCGAGATCCTGGAGGAGGAACTGGGGAAGGAGGGGATTGCGACACCCTTCCTTGAACTGCCCGCCCTGTCACCTGCCGATTCGGAAAAGAGAAAGAAATTCTGGCAGGATCTGGAAGACGCCGTTTCACCGGTGCCCAGAGACTGATGCCGTATCAGGGGAGACTGTAGCAGCGTTTCCTTCGGACTATCAGGCCATCCTGCTCAAGTCCTGCGAGAATCTTCCGGAGCCTGTCACCCTCGATGTCCAGCTGCGAGGAGAGGTCTTTTCCTGTGAGCGCACCCTGTCTGAGCAGCTCCCTGATGATCCTGCCCCTCACCTGCCGGTCGGATCCCTCGAACGCTGCCTGCCTGGTGTAATGGGCGCTTCTCCTGTTGGGGTTCAATGACTGCCTTCCCAGCATGGCGCCGTAATCCATGAGGGCATAGTACCACTGCCTGGGATTGTCATGGTCAAGGGCGGCTTCCACCAGGGGTAAGATCTCGCTGTCTCGGACATCCGTTCTGCCCTGAAAAAAGAAGTGGATGAAGACCCTGCGTATGTTGGTCTCGATGAACACTACCGGCCTGTTGAAGGCAAAGGCGAGGACGGCACCGGCCGTCGCCCTCCCTATGCCCGGCATTTTGACCAACGCTTCTGTTGTATCCGGCAGGCTTCCGTGAAATTCTTCAACCACCTTCCGAGCGGTCTTCCACAGGTTCACAGCCCTTCGGTTGTACCCGAGCCCCTGCCAGAGCGCCAGTACATCCTTCAGGGGGGCCCTGGCCAGCACCTGAAAATCAGGGAATGTCTCGATGAACGATTCGTACTTGCCGAGTACCCGCTCCACCTGTGTCTGCTGGAGCATGAATTCAGAGACGAGAATATTATAAGAATTGATTGTGCACCGCCATGGCATCTCCTTGTCGTGGATTCTAAAATGCTCCTTTATCAACCATTGAAATAGCTGTCTTGCGTCCTTGTCTCGATGCATAATATCATAGAATTACCATAACACCTGTTTGCCATCCATATACTTTCCAATCAATCTACCCATCGCCACATAAAAAGAGGACCCGGGTTTCATCCGGGTCCTCTTTTAGCAAGGTTAACCCTTGCCCCTTTGTCGAGTTATACTTTAATTTCTAGGGATGTATCCAGCGGGTATTGTGCCTCCCCATTGCCCTTTGGTGCCCTGAGCTATGGTGAGCGTAAGTGTCTGCCCTTCAAATTCTGGACCGATGGACTGTTTCCCAGCCGCTGTTGGAGAAAATACTACGGTAATAACTGAATTTGTGTCATTATCTCCGGTAATTGTGGCACCATCATCAGTAATATAGGTGCCGGGCAGAGTAATACCCATGCTTGTGGCAATTCGCGCTATGGTTGCGATCTGTCCACCAGCATCGGCTGTCCCTGGGTATTCTCCCTTGGACTGGTAATACTCAACACATGCACTGCCCAGGGCGCCCATTGAATTTGTTACCTCGGTCAATTTGGCTTTCTTGGAGTAATTGCTGTACGCCGGGATAGCGATGGCCGCCAGGATACCGATGATCGCCACGACGATCATCAACTCGATAAGCGTGAAACCCTTCTTGGACTTTAACATTGCCTCATTCCTCCTTTTGGTTAGTGGAATCGCTTAAGATATAATTAAGCCTTGCTGCCCAGCGGCCTGTAAAAATCATGGCAATAAACATGCTCATTTTCATTTCAAGTATATATACGGCACCGTAACAAAATACTTGAGAGAAAAATTATCGCGCGTATTTTCAAAATGCTGTGTATGCCCAAGGAGGGAATTGCAATGATGTTGCTCAGGAGGTTCTCTTCTGTCTTTTCACGTACGATTCATATGATACATGGTTCGGTGGCATTTTCAAGGGGAGAATGTGCTGCGCGTGCACAAGGATGACTAGTCGTACCCATTCCTACCGACCGTTCCCCTGGGATCAGTCTCCTTCTTTTACACCCCTGGGCTTCGCGTACAGTATCCTCTGGCAGGAAGGACAGATGATGAGCTTGTCTCCCCGGACGAGCTCGTTGTAGAGCTGGGGCTGGATGTGCATATGGCACCCCCTGCACACCCCGTCATGGCATTCCACCACGGCCAGGCCCTTCTTTCCCTGCTTGATGCGGTCATATTTCGAGAGCAGCGACGGTTCGACGATCTTGCGCAGGCTCTTGTCCTTGCCATGATACTCGGTCAGGACCGCCTCGAGCTCCTTCATCTGACCGACGACCTTGTCCTTCCGTTCATCCAGGATGACCTTGTCTGCCTCGAACGATGCACGGATACGCTCCCGCTCCAGGGTCTTCTTTTCGATCTTGTCCATAATGGTCAGGATCTGCTCTTCGAGGTCTGACTTCCGCTTCTTGGCCAAGTCAATCTCCCGCTGGAGGGCAAGGAACTCCTTGTTCGTCTTGATGCGCTTGATCCTCGCATCGGCTGCGTCCAGAATTGCCTGGTTTTCCTTCAGCTCCGCCTCCAGCGGCGCCTTGCGCTGCTCGTATGCGGAGATCTCTTCATCCACTGCATCCAGTGATTTACGGCGGGCGCTCATGATGCTCTCTATCTCGGAAATATCCTTGGGGAGCTCCCTTAGTCCCTCTTCGGCTTTGAATATTTCAAGTTCCACATCCTGCAGCGCTATGAGATCTGCGAGTAAATCCTTCAACGTTGTCTCTCCTTGTCTGTGTGCTAGAGAGAGGAAAAAACGTCCCTGCCCCTGTGGGCACGAACCGCCACTCCCTTCAATTCCCTTCTCAGTCTCGCGGCCAGGGGCTTAAGGATGAGTTCCTCCGTCCCGAAATGTCCCAGGTCGACCACGTTCATGCGATCCTCCAGTGCATCGAGGGCCGCATGGTAGCGCACATCCCCGGTAACCATGGTATCGCACCCAAAAGCCCTTGCCTGCTGCCAGTATTCCATGCCGCTGCCCGGACAGGCACCAACCTTCAGGACGTCTTTTCCTGCATCGCAGATGCGCCCCGTCTGAAACGGCAGTCCTCGTACCCAGTCTCTCAGGGGCATCCTCTTTTTGAGCGTTCCTGTCCTCAGCGCTCCATAAGAACATACCTCACGGAGATTCAGGCTTGCGGCAAGTTCGTCCGCAACGCCACCTGGAGCCTTGTCGAGATTCGTGTGCATGCTCACGAGATTCATGCGCCCGCGGATGATCATGGCGAGCTTTTTTGCCACGCCCTGACTCATATCAAGTCGGGACAAGGGCCGCAGCATGAGGGGATGGTGGGTGATGACAAGATCAGTTTTTGACCTCGCCGCACCCCTGATAACGGCAAAGGATGCATCCAGGGCGACCAAAACTGAGCGGATCTCGCTGCCCGGCTCACCGACCTGGAGCCCCACGTTGTCCCATTCTTCAGCCGTATCGAACGGGGCTATGCTTTCAAGAACGGTCATCACGTCTCTGAGCTTCATAAATAAAAAAGGGATGCTGCTGAAGAGCACCCCTTTGTGACCTTTCGGCCGATTGCTATGCTGAAACAGTGATCCTGTACTCGTTCCTTTCTCACCCTTTTTCCCTTGGCCCAGCAATGGGCCCACCTGGAATCGAACCAGGGACCTACCGGTTATGAGCCGGTGGCTCTACCAATTGAGCTATGGGCCCTCTCACGGGTTCATAGTCCAAATAAAAACGGGGTGTCAAGGCCTATTTGCCCTCCGTTTTCTCGAGGATATCAACGATATTGATACTCTTCTCAATGGTCCTGATGCTGTCCTCGATCTTCTTGAGCTGCTCGGCAAGGGCTGCCTTTTCCCGATCGTCCTTCTCTGCTGCAAGCTGCTCGGCCACCATGTCCTTGAGGCCCGTGAGATAGTCCTTCTCTCGACCGGGCAGCGAGAGAAGCTTGGGGACCTCCGTCTGGGAACCCGAAGATGTCTCCCTCAGGAAATCCAGAACCTCCGGGGACTCTGATCGCGTAAGGCCGTGCTGCATGTCGGTATTGATATAGGAGATCTGATCGTAATAGAAGTTGAAGATGGTCTTGATCAACTGAGCCCTGTGCGAAAGGATCTTGTTCAGATATCCCTTGAATTCGGAAAACTTCTTCTCTATCTTTTCCTCGATCTTGCCCCTCTTGGCAGAATCGATACAGGTGTAGTAATCCTTCAGGGTATCCGCAAAGAAATCAAAATAGCAGTGCAGGGCGAGGATCATGACGGTATCGCCCATGATATTGCCGTTCGTGGTACAAGAACTCGTGGACATGGCACCGCCTCGCTTGATGATCTCTTCGGGGGCACTCATCATCCAGTCCGTACCGAAGAGTCCAGGGATATTGGTGACCGCTTCGTACTTCAGGCCGTCGCCACGTGCCTTTTTCACCAGGGCGAGGTCCCGATAGACCAGCCCCAGGGCCTTCAGATTGGGGATCAAGGCACCGCAGATGAACCCGTACTCGTTGTCCTCGTAGAAGCTGAAGATGATGTAGCTTGGAGAAGTTATCGTGAGAAACGACGGGGGGAGATTCACCAGGATCTTCTGGCCATCGATCTCCCTGATCGTTGAGGGCGCCTTCTTGAGGATCTGCGCGAATTCCTTGAAAGCATCCGTAGCTATGATCTGGCTAACAATGCGGGTGAAGATCTTCTTGAACCTGTCCGCGGCTTTTCCGAACTCGAAGTTGTTATAGGTGAACAGCGGCCGATTCAGGGCGATGCCCGTTCTGAAGAGCGTTCCCGTGGGGCTGTAGTTCCTGGAACACAGGACACTGATCTCGTCCTGGCGGGAGAGCATCCTCTTCTCCCAACCCTTTGCAGGGGCGGACTCCAGATACCCCATGGCATATTTCTTCTCGTGGATCTTGTCGAGCCACTTCTGCATCCGGTCAGCCTTCTTGGCCGTGTCTCCCACGCAGGCCAGGAGTACATTGGTACCGAGTTCATGGGCCGTGTCAAGGACCCTGTCCATGATGGCTTCGGCAGAGAGCTCCCCCAAACGGATGTTGGCATGGCGTATCACCGAGAGGACTTCCTGTTTGTCGTGAGAAAGGATCTTGATCGCAGGCAGCCCTTCCGGTGAATCTATCAGCTCCTGGCGGTCAAAGGGAATGACATGGTCGCGCTGGGGCTCTTCATCGAGGGTCTGCTCCACGTATTTTGTCCGAAGCTCGTGTTTCCCGTCCGCCTTCAGCCTGTAAATGGGGCCGCCATTCTTGTCGTATCCCTCCAGGATCTTGGACTTCTCCGATCGCATGACCCCTGCCAGGAGCTGCTGCACGGTAGGGATGTCCGCGGTAAACGCCCCGAACACGACATCGATCCAGACATCCTTATCGGTAAGTTCCTTCGTCTTTGCCCTGGCGAGGATATCCTCATTGTTCTCCATAGATGCATAGATGGCCTGAAGGCCCATCCTTCCGTTGGCACCCCTGATGGCTACCCTGATGACCGGAACCTTGTCTCTGATATCCATGGCCTCCTCCGCGAAAAGTGTTGTTTGGTGTGCGTGAACATAGATTGTATAGCAGATACCTCACAGTCCGGCAAGGAACTCTCGAGTGTGGTGCTCCTTGCCTCTCAAGAGGGTACGCGCGCTTTTTGCAGGGAGAACCAAGAGGGAAAGCGCTTATGTCTGCCTGGGTGCAATGCGGCCAACCATGGGACTTCTTTCCGTTTCACTTCCTCCGGTTTCCTTTTCCTGCTATAGGTGCGCCATGCTTCACGTGGACATCACCATCGTCGGGGCCGGCGTCATAGGTCTTGCCGCTGCATGTGCAGCTTCAGGCAGGGGCAGGCAGGTGGTGCTCATCGACAGGGAGCCCGGACCGGGCAGACAGACAAGCTCCCGCAACTCGGAAGTCATCCACGCAGGGATCTATTATCCTTCCGGGTCTCTCAAGGCCCGCCTCTGTGTCGAGGGGGCCCGCATGCTCTATGCCTTCTGCGAGGAGCACCAGGTACCGTTCAGGCGGATCGGCAAGGTCATCGTGGCTGCAACTTCACACGAGGAAGAGGCAGTGGAGAAACTCTTGAAAAAGGGTCTGGAAAACGGTGCAGAAGGACTGTCAATGCTCACGAAGAAGGAGTTGAAGGAGCGGGAGCCTTACGTCAACGGGTTAAGCGCCCTGTATTCACCGAATACCGGCATCATCGACACGCACATCCTCATCAAGCGCCTGGAGGCACTGGCGCTGGGCAGGGGGTGCTCGATACTCTACCGAACGAGACTTGCGGGCATTGAGAGGACTCCCGGTGGATATGCATGCTGGGTCGAGGGGCCGGCTTCCGAGCGATACCCTTTTCAGACCTCTGCCGTTGTCAATGCGGCCGGACTTCAGGCAGACACGGTCGCCGCCCTTGCGGGCATCGATATCGACAAGGCTGCCTATCGCATTTTCCCGGTCAAGGGTCACTACTTCCGTGTGAGAGGGTCAAAGCAATCCCTGGTGAACGGACTGGTGTACCCGAGCCCGGAAAAGAAACTCACCGGCCTGGGGATCCACGTGACCAAGGACCTCTCCGGATCCGTACGTCTTGGCCCGGATGCACGGTATGTGGATACCATCGATTACGATGTGAATCCCGCCCTTACAGCTGATTTCATCAGGGGTGTTCGCACCTTGCTGCCGTTTCTGGTCGAAGATGACCTGCAGCCCGACATGGCAGGGATACGACCGAAGATACAGCCTCCGGGCGGTAATGTCAGGGACTTCGTGATCAGTCACGAGGCGGACAGGGATTTGTTTGGACTCATCTCGCTCATCGGGATCGAATCGCCAGGCCTCACGAGCTGCCTGGCCATCGGGGACATGGTGAGAACCCTGCTCGAGGAGGGTGGCCTGCTCTAGTCGGCTCGGTATACCGTCTTGCCCTCGAGTATGGTACGCACTACCCGGCCGGTGAAGGTCCACCCGATAAAGGGAGTGTTCCTCGACTTGGAGAGGATCATCTCCTCGGAAAGCGTCCAGCTGGCCTTCGGGTCGAAGATCGTGACATCAGCCCGTGATCCCCTGCCCAGGGTTCCTCCCTCGATACCGAGGACTCTGGCGGGATTCCTGCTCACGCAGGCGAGGAGCTGGGAGAAGTCTATGTCATGCTCGAGGTGAATTTTCATGAGGGCCGGCAGGAGGGTCTGGAACCCGATGATGCCGAACGGGGCCAGATCGAAGTCCAGGGCCTTCTCATCGGCGGCATGGGGTGCATGATCCGTGGCGATGCAGTCGATGAGGTTCATCCTTATGCCTTCGATGAGGGCATGCCGGTCATCCTCGTGCCGCAGGGGCGGATTCATTTTATAGTTCGTGTCATAGGACGCCACGGCGTCTTCGGTGAGCAGAAGATGGTGCGGGGTGGTGTCACAGGAGACCCTTATGCCCTGCTGTTTGGCCCCCCGGATGATCTCGAGGCTGCCTTTCGTGGAAATGTGGGTTATATGGACAGGGACACCCGTGTACTGGGCAATCAGGACATCCCGTGATATCATGGTCTCTTCCGCTATGGCCGGAATCCCAGCCAGGCCGAGGCGGGAAGAGAGGGCGCCTTCATTCATGACTCCTCTGGCAGCGAGGCTCGTGTCTTCGGAGTGCAGGAGTACGGGAAGAGAGAACGTGGCGGCATATTCCAGTGCCCGGTACATGACTGCCGCACTCTCCACCGGCCGGCCGTCATCGGAGACTGCAACAATACCTGCCTGCTTCATGAGCCCCATTTCCGCGAGATCCCGTCCGTTGAGCCCTTTGGTGATGGCCCCCACAGGAAGAACCCTGGCCAGGCCGACACTTGAGGCCTTCCTGAGGATGTACTGGGTCACTGAAGGATTATCGTTGACCGGATCGGTATTGGCCATGCAGACAACGGTTGTGATGCCCCCTGCCGCAGCCGCCATGCTCCCGGTGGCAATATCCTCCTTGTATTCATACCCGGGCTCTCTCAAATGCGCGTGCATGTCGATAAGCCCGGGCATTACCCAGAACCCCGTGGCATCGATGACGTCTTCTCCTTCGGGAGAGGATGTCCCCGATGGAAGAATGTCCTCAATGCGCCCGTCCCTGACCGAGACATCGGCCAGCTCATCGAAGTTGTTGGCAGGGTCAATGACCCGCCCGCCCCTAATCACCATTGACGTTCCCTCCGAGCGACAGGTACAGCAGCGTCATCCTCACGGCCACACCATTTTCAACCTGATTCAGGATGATGGAACGATTCCCGTCTGCGGCGTCATGGGTGATCTCGACACCCCTGTTCATGGGGCCCGGGTGCATGATAATGGCGCCCGGCTTCATCATGTCCACCCTGCGCTTGTTCAGACCGTAAAAGAAGGAGTATTCCCTCTCGTTCGGGAAGCACTTCTCTTCTATCCTTTCCTTCTGGACCCGGAGCATCATGACGACATCGGCGTCTTTCACAACCTGATCGAAGTCGCACGAAACATCCACTCCCCAAGTCTGCACCCCCGGTGGAAGCAGGGTCTTCGGCGCCACCACCGTGACGCGGGCCCCCACCTCTTTGAGCCCGTACGCGTTGGACCGTGCAACCCGCGAATGGGCGATGTCTCCAACGATGGCCACGTGGAGCCCTTCGAGGGTGCCGAAATGCTCACGCATGGAGTACATGTCGAGCAAAGCCTGAGAGGGATGTTCATGGGTTCCGTCTCCAGCATTTATGATGGAGCACGGCAGTTCCCTTGCCAGCTTCCTGGGCAGTCCGGCATAGGGGTACCGGATCACGATGCAGTCCGGTGCCATGGCCATGACATTCAGCGCCGCATCCATGATGGTCTCGCCCTTCTGGAAGGACGACCCCGACGCCGACAGGGCCGTGGTATCAGCGCTGAGCCGCTTGGCCGCCAGTTCGAAGGAAAGGCGGGTCCTCGTTGATGCCTCGTAGAAAAGCAGCACCACGGTCTTGCCCCGCAACGTCGGGACCTTCTTGATGTCACGCCGGCTGATCTCCTTGAAGGACGTGCTCATGTCCAGGATAGTGTAGATCTCATCCCTTGTCAGGTCGGAAATGGCAACGAGGTCCTTGTGCGGCCAGATCATCGCTTCACCTCGCTGATGAGGACACCCGCGATCGACTCCTTGTCTGCGTCGGGCTCGAGTTTTATGACCTGTTCGTCAGGCAGGCTGATTTTCATGCCGGTAAAATCGGCCTGTATGGGAAGCTCTCGCCCTCCCCGGTCGAACAGCACCAGCAGATAGATCCGCCCCGGGCGCCCCAGATCTACAATGTGGTCGATGGCGGCCCTTATCGAGCGCCCTGTGTACAGGACATCATCCACCAGGATGATGTCCTTGTCATCGACAGCGAACGGGATGTTTGTGCTTTTGACTTCCGGAGAGGCCTTCCTTCGCGTTATGTCATCACGATAGAGGGTGATGTCGAGGACGCCCACAGGGATCTTCTTTCCAATCCGCTCCTCCAGGAGCCTTACCAAGCTCTTTGCTATGAGGTCCCCCCCCGTGCGGATGCCGATGAATGCGACCGGGTCCCAGGCCGGCATCGAGGCCTCTAGCTCATCGGCAAGCCTTCCGAGCACTGCCTGAACCTGCGTCGGGTCTCTGGGAATCTCAGCCATAGCCGTCTCCTAATGAATGAGTTTTCCAATGCGCCAGTAGCGGACCCAGGGCTTTTCTCCGCTCCACGAAAAATAGATGATGCAGGCCTTGCCCTTGATGTTATCCAGGGGTACCTGCCCCCAGAAGCGGCTGTCGTAGCTCTGGTCCCTGTTGTCTCCCATCACGAAGACATGGCCCGGGCTGACCTTGATGGGCCCGAGAAAATCCCTCACCTTTCCCTGACCCTGGTGCAGGGAAAAGGGGTCGGTGTATTTTTCCTGGGGAACCTCATAGCGTTTGCCATTGAGGTAGACCTTCTTGTCCCTGATCTCAACGATATCTCCGGGCAGACCGATAACCCTTTTCACGAAATCCATGGATCTGTTCACCGGAAAGGTGAAGATGATGATATCATTCCTCTCCGGTACCCTGTCCGCCCCCCACAACTTCTTGGTGGTGAACGGAACGGTGAGTCCATAGGTGAATTTTGTCGCAAGTATGTGGTCGCCCTTGAGTAGGGTGTCTTCCATGGAAGATGACGGGATCCTGTAGGCCTGGAGAATGAACGCCCGGATGATCATGGCGATCACGAATGCCACTACGAGTGCCTCTGCCCAGTCCCTCGCTACGCTCTTCCTTCTCTCGCGAATCAAAGCTCTCTCCTTTGCGGGCGCCGCGTCTTTTCCAGTGGCACCCTGCGCTGCTCTTTCCTCACAGCACTCTTTAACAGAATTGTATGGTTTCCTAAAGCCGATTCTCTTGTATCATGCATGTGCCTGGTACTCATACCTATTCAAAAATCCGCACGCCCGCCAGGCTCTCTCCGTGCATCGAGCCTCTCTGTCTCAGGTATGGGAACGACCCTATGCCGAGCCTTTTGCATGCTGGAGGAGTTCCCGAAGGTGCGTCTCCAGGGAGGCTTGCCACAGGGGCATGACCTTTCCCGTTTTTTTCGTGAATTTTTTCGTAGAAAGTATGGAATGAAGGGGTCGTTGTGCCGGACGGGGGAATGCAGCCGTATCCACGGGGACAACCCTCGTTCCCAGACCGACGTATTCTATTGCCTTGCACGCGAGATCATACCAGGTTGCCTTGCCGCGGTTGCACACATGGAATATACCGCGCGCATCGACCTCCATGAGCAGAGCCACGGCCTTTGCCAGGTCATGAGAAAAGGTCGGACAACCCCACTGATCATTGACAACCTGAATGCTCTCCTTCATCTGGGCCGCGGCAAGGATTGTAGACACGAAATTCCTTCCATGATGCCCGATGAGCCACTGCGTCCTGACGATGAGATATTCTGTCATCTGGTGACGTATGGCATTTTCTCCCGCGAGCTTGCTTACGCCATAGACATTGATGGGACAAGGCTGGTCTTCTTCTGAATAGGGGGCATTCTTGGTGCCGTCAAAGACGTAGTCCGTGCTGATATGAAGCAGCCTGACAGAGCTCTTTCTGCATGCGAGCGCCAGCATGTCCGGTCCTTTGGCATTGAGCAGGAAGGCTTCTTCCTCATGACCTTCAGCGCCGTCCACATTCGTGTATGCAGCACAATTAACGATCCATTCGGGGCGGAAGGAGGAGATGGCATACCTTATTTGGTCTGGCCTGGTTATGTCCAGCGTCTCCTCGGTTGAAACGATATCGGTCCCCCAGACCTCATGCCCGTTCATCTCCAGGGTGTTGACGACATCCTGGCCCAGCATTCCTCTGGCTCCGGTGACCAGAATCCTCATCGGCCCGCATACATCCTTTCATAGTAATTCCGGTAGTCTCCCGAGATGATGCGCTCCCACCAGGGTTTGTTGGCCAGATACCAATCGATGGTCTCTGCAAGGCCCTTGTAGAAGTCGACCTGGGGAGCCCATCCGAGCTCCCGAGAGATCTTCGAATAATCCATGGAGTAGCGGAAATCGTGGCCGGGTCTGTCCTTTACGAAGCGTATCAGTGTCTCGGGCCGGCCGATGTGCCTGCAGATGGTGCGGACGATCTCGATGTTCTCTTTTTCTGAGCCGCCTCCCAGGTTGTATACCTCCCCGGTGCTCCCTCTCTCTGCCACCGTTACGATGCCCCTGCAGTGATCCTCCACGAAGATCCAGTCTCTCACGTTCCTGCCGTTGCCATATACAGGCAGCTCCTTCTCGTTGAGCGCATTCACCACCATGAGGGGGATGAGCTTCTCCGGGAATTGATAGGGGCCGTAATTGTTCGAGCAGCGGGTGATGACGGCGTCCAGTCCGTGGGTGTGTATGTAGGCCCTCACCAGCAGATCTGCTGCAGCCTTGGAAGCCGAATACGGGCTGTTGGGCGTCAGGGGGAGCCCCTCGTGGAAACTGCCCTCGCTGCCGAGGCTGCCGTATACTTCATCGGTGGAAACCTGGACAAACCGCTTCAACCCATACTTCACTGCAGCGTCGAGGAGCACTTGGACGCCCACGACATTGGTCCGTATGAACACCCCTGCACCATCGATGCTTCTGTCCACGTGGCTCTCGGCGGCCAGATTCATGAGCAGGTCGAATCCCTCGCGTTCGAAAAGCTTCTCTATGAACGGGGTATCGGCGATATCACCTTTGACGAAGGTATACCGGTCAGGATAGGTCTCGCTCAGTCCGGCGGTGTTTTCCAGATTGCCGGCATAGGTGAGCAGGTCGAGATTCACGACCTTCCAGCCGGGTCTGTGTTCGAGGATATGTCGAAGAAGGTTCGCCCCTATGAAACCGCATCCCCCTGTCAGCAGAACCTTTGTCATCGGATTTTTCCCCTTGTCTTTCAATAGTCAACTCCAGCAAGATAGAGGCCCTGGGGGGGTGCCGTGGGACCTGCATGGCTCCTGTCGCGCTGTTCCACGATCCTCTGCATACCCGCAGGATCAATTCTACCCCGGCCCACCAGCAGCAACGTTCCGACGATATTTCTTACCATATGCCGTAAAAAACCGCTACCTTGCATCCATACATATACCTTGTATCCCTTCATGAACACCGCTGCTGCAGTTATTGTTCGCACCGTGGACTTGACCTCGGTTCCCGTGGCCTGAAAGGAGGCAAAGTCGTGCTCCCCTTTCAAGAGGCTCGCTGCAGCGCCCATGGCATCTACATCCAACGGCGCTCCCACATGGAAGGCATACCGGTCGAGGAAGGGGTTTCTCAGCGGGGAGGTGTCCATGACATAGATATACGTCTTGCTCCGCGCCATGTATCGTGCATGGAAGTCGAGTGGTGCGTCCACGGCGCTCTGGACAGCGACATCGCCGGGCAGCACGGAATTGACCCCTCGTACCAACCCCTCGAGTGGAACGGCAGATCCCGTGGGGAAATGTATCACCTGCCCCAAGGCATGGACACCCGCGTCGGTGCGGCCCGAGGCAGTGACCCGGACAGGATGGCCCACAATCGTGGACACGGCGTCTTCCACCACGCCCTGGACGGTCCTTGCTCCCGCCTGGACCTGCCAGCCGCTGAAGCCAGAACCATCATAGGCGATTACGCATTTGATATTTCTCATGAAAGGTCCTGTTCCTGCCGAAAGATATAGAAAATATAAATCATAGAGGCAAGGGGTATCATGAATCTATTCGGGTGGGGATCAAAGGTTGTTCGGGTTGACTCCATGGCTGCAGGATGCAGGCTAGGGGAGAACTATGTCCAGAGTTCCATATACGAAATATCCGGCAGCGGCATGGCCTGTACAATCCCGTCGAGTCGAATACATGCCAATCTCATGGAGATGCTCGACACGCAGCTATCCGTGAGCATTGACAACACGCTGCTGGATGGAATCCTTTCCTGGTATACCATCGAGGAATCTACCTACCGGATAGGCATCACCATCGCCAGGAAACATCGGGCCTCGTGGCGAAAAATCTGTGCAGTCAGGCAGCGGGAGTCAATGCCTCAGGCCACCAGTCATGCGTCCTTGTAGGCAGGTCAGGATACCGGAGGCCACACCAGATCTTCTTCCTTAATCCTCCCGAGGGCTACGAGGGTAAGGTTTTCTTCAAGAAAGATCTCTCCGGCAAGATCGACCACATCGTCCCTGCTGACTGCCTGGATCCTCTCGATCACTTCGTCCATGGTGACTTCCCGCCCGTAATACATTTCATTCTTTGCCATGGACGACATTCTGTTCACCGTGCTCTCCCTTGCCAGGAGCAGGTTTCCCTTGATCTGGGTCTTGATGTCCTCCATGCTTACGTCCTTTATATCCCCGGTCTTGAGACGGGCAATCTGGGCGCTGACGACCTCCAGCGTCCTGTTCACGTTCTCGGGCGTGCAGGCGGCATAGACGGCAAGCGCTCCACAGTCACGATACGCGTTGAGATAGGAATAGATGGAGTAGACTAGGCCGCGCACCTCCCTGGCTTCCTGAAAGAGCATGGAGCTCATGCTCCCTCCGAGGATGGTGTTCAGAACGATATAGGTCCATCGCCTGTCATCGTTCATGGCAGACCCGGTAGCCCCCAGGGTGAAGTGGACCTGCTCGATGTCTCTGTAGCATACCTTCCTGGCGCCGCTGAGTCGATCGCTCACCTGCTTGTTATACCGCCCGCTTCTTTTTGGGATCTCGTGAAACAGGGGGGTGGCGAGCTCGACCAGATCCCTGTGCTCGAGATTGCCGGCCCCGGCGACTATGATGGACTCCGGCGAATAGGAAGTGCGGATAAAATCAACGATGCTGTCACGATTGAACGCGCTGACGTGGTCAATGGACCCCAGGATGGAAATGCCAAGGGGTGTATCATGGAAAAAGGCCTCGGCGAAGAGATCGGTGATGTAGTCATCCGGCGTGTCTTCGGTCATGCGGATTTCCTGGAGCACCACCTTCTTTTCCTTCTCCAGTTCCTCCGGATTGATCTCTGCATTCAGGAACAGATCAAAGAGGATATCACTCGCCTTTAAGAGGTGCTCATCGAGCACCTTGGTGTAATACAGGGTATACTCCTTGGCGGTCTGGGCATTGAGATGCCCGCCCAAGGCATCGATCTCCTTGGCGATCTGCAGGGCGGAGCGGCGACTGGTGCCCTTGAAGAGCATGTGCTCCGTGAAATGGGCGATGCCGCTCCCTCGGGGGGGATCGTTGCGGGAACCTGCATTCACCCAGATCCCGAGCGAAACGGACCGCACACCGCTAAGCTGCTCCGTGATGATCCGGACCCCGTTGGACAGAACAGTGGCCGATATCATGGGGTTCTTATCGACTCGTTTCGTTCAGTGCTTCCTTGCGGCTGAGGCGGATCTTTCCGGTCTTGCTGTCAATGCCGATCACCTTGACGATGATCTCGTCCCCTTCTTTGACCACGTCCCGAACATTCTGGACACGCTCGTTGGAGAGTTGGGAGATATGCACGAGACCGGATTCTCCGGTGGGGAAATCGACAAAGGCACCGAAGTCCATGATCTTGGCCACCTTGCCGCTGTAGACCCTTCCGAGCTCCAATTCCTTGGTGAGCGACTGGATCATGTCCACAGCCAGCTTTGCATGGTCTTCGTCCGGCGAGAAGATATCGACCCTGCCGGAGTCGTCAATCTCTATCTTGGTGTCTGTCTTGGAGGTGATGTCCTTGATCACCTTGCCGCCTGGGCCGATGATGTCGCGGATCTTTTCGGGGTTTATATGCAGGGTGAAGATCCTCGGGGCATAGGGTGAAATGGCCGGCTTCGGCTGGGATATGACCTGGTTCATCTTGTCCAGGATGAAGAGTCTGCCGATCCTGGCTTTCTCAAGGGCGTCCTGCAGGACCTCCTCGGGGATACCCGATATCTTGATGTCCATCTGCAGTGCGGTGATGCCGTCTTTCGTCCCGGCCACCTTGAAGTCCATATCTCCGATATGGTCTTCGTCTCCCAGGATATCCGAGAGCACCATGTACTCGTCGCCTTCCTTGAGGAGGCCCATGGCTATGCCCGCCACCGGCTTTTTCACAGGAATCCCCGCGTCCATGAGAGACAGCGAACCTCCGCACACCGTTGCCATGGATGAAGACCCGTTGGATTCGAGGATCTCTGAGACGAGCCTGATCGTGTAAGGGAAGCTGCCTTCTTCGGGCAGGATCTTGCTGAGCGCTCTTTCGGCCAGATTCCCGTGGCCGATCTCCCTCCTGCTCGGTCCCCGGAGCATCCTGACTTCGCCTACTGAAAAGGGAGGGAATGAATAGTGGAGCATGAAGGACTTGGTTGTTTCGCCGAGCAAGGTTTCAACCCGCTGCTCGTCACGGGGCGTGCCCAGTGTGGTCGTGGCCAGGGCCTGGGTTTCTCCACGGGTGAAGAGGGCCGACCCATGGGTACGGGGAAGAATTCCCACCCTGCAGTCTATGGGCCTGATATCGTTGAATCCGCGGCCATCGATGCGTGTCCGCTTCGCTTTCATCATCGCCCTGATGGTCCTTTTCTCCACCTCCGAGAAGGCCGCCTTGGCCATGGACTGCCTGTCTTCGCTGTCCTCCGCGAAGGCCTTGAGCACATCATCATGGAGCTGTTCGATGAGTTCATTCCGGGCCTTTTTCGTATGTCCGCCCGCAACGATCTGCTCGAACCGCGGAGCTGCCATCCTGAAGATTTCCTCGGTAAGGGCGGCATCTTCCTGGGGCACTGCGACCTTCATCTTCTCCTTGCCCGCGGCCTTTCCGAGCTCCTCGATGGCATCCACAACCTCTATGATCCTCTTGTGAGCAAAGGAAATCGCCTGTATGACCGTGCTTTCGGAAACCTCGTTGGACTCTCCCTCCACCATGACGATGGCATTTCTTGTGCCGACAACCAGCAGATCCAGGGAGCTGTTCTCCAGCTGGGCCACGGACGGGTCAATGATGAACTCACCGTTTATAAGCCCGACCCGTGCACCCCCCACAGGGCCCATGAAGGGTATGCTCGATATATGCAATGCCGCCGATGCCCCGTTGACGGCCATGACGTCAGGCGTACAGGCCGGATCCGCAGAGAGCACCATGGCAATGATCTGGAGCTCGTTGTGAAAGTTGTGCGGAAAGAGGGGCCTGATGGGTCGGTCTATGCACCGGGCAGTAAGGATCTCCAGTGCACCAGGCCTGCCGTCCCGCTTGATGAAACCGCCCTTGATCCTCCCGGCAGCATAGCTCATTTCCTGGTACTCGACAACCAAGGGGAGAAAATCAACGCCCTTGCGTTCTTCCTTCGCAACCGTTGCGGTGACAAGAACCACGCTGTCTCCCTGGTGTACGAGCACGGCGCCGTCTGCCTGTTTCGCTACGGTCCCTACCTCGAATATAAGAGGTGTTCCTGTTCCTTTTGCCTGTATTTTCATAGTTTTCGTGCTTTCCGTGTTACTTTCTGAGGTTCAGTGTCTGAACCAGATTGCGATAGCGCTTGATATCGTGGTCACGGAGATAGTTGAGCAGCCTTCTTCTCTGCCCGACGAGCATGAGAAGCCCGCGCCGGGAGTGATGGTCCTTCTTGTGAACCTTGAAATGCTCGGTGAGGTCGTTGATCCTCTTGGTGAGTATGGCTACCTGGACATCGGGAGACCCGGTATCCTGCTCATGCCGCTTAAACTGTTCGATGATCTGCTTCTTTTCCTCTACATGCAACACCACTTCTTCTATCCTCCTGGTATAGGTACGTCCTCGTTATTTCTTGTCTTCAGCGAAACGACACACTCGTGCCTTTAGACGAGATCTGGACATTAGCACACCTTGTTTTGTGCTGTAAATAGCTAATAAGGCTTGAATCCCCTTTCGATATAACCCCATATACCGCCCTCCCTCTTCACCCGGGCAATGCAGAGGAGCGTCCCCGCCCCGTCAAGCATCGCGACACTGGTTCCCTCAGGCGCCACCACATCATCAAGCACCCATGAGAGCTGTATAGGAAGACCGTCACGGATTCCTGCCTCTCCCACCCTGGTCACACGAGCCTTGGGGATGTGGAGTGACTCGATGAGGGGGATGATGGCCCGCGCCCCGATCCGCTCGAGGTCTTCAAGGGTATGGGCCTGCTCGAGAGTGAACCCTTCGCTTTTCGTCCGTTTCAGTTCACGCAGATACCCTCCCACGCCGAGGTGCTTCCCGAGGTCACGGGCAATGGAGCGGATGTAGGTGCCACGGGAACACACGATCCTCACCTGAACCCAATCCTTTCCCTTGTCCAAAATCTCTGAGTCGATCAGCCGAACCTGCTTGGGCCTGGGGGATACTTCCTTGTTTGCCCTCTTGAGCTTGTACAGAGGTTTCCCCCCCTGTTTCTGGGCACAGTATTCTGGAGGGAGCTGATTGATCCACCCCCTGTTCTGCAGAAACCACCGTTCGATCTCTTCCCGGTCGACCACGACGTTGTCGAATCGGTTCGTCGCTTCTCCGGTAAAATCATCCGTGTCTGTGAAAAGATCGAAGCCCACAACCGCTAAATATTCCTTCTCTTGATCCTGAAGGAACGGGAGGAGCTTGGTCCCCTGCCCGATTCCCATGCACAGGAGCCCCGTTGCGAAGGGATCCAGAGAACCGAAATGGCCCGCCCTCTTTGCTTTGAGGATCGACATCACCCTGTCCACTGCCTTGCGGGAGGTGATGTGCATGGGCTTGTCGATGAGGACTATGCCGTGGGTATCCACTTGGCTCCTTCTTCAACCAAGGCATGGATGAGTTCCCCGGGGTTGCCATGAAGGGTGCAGCCCGCGGCAAGGCCGTGTCCCCCTCCCCCGAAGGCGCTGGCCGTCTTCAGGGCTGCATCGGGAACCTTGCTCCTGATCGACGCCTTGACGGTGCCCTGTTTCACCTCCTTGAGAAAGATGATGAGGTCGGCGCCGGCCAAGGAGGCCATTTCTTCGACGATGCCCGAGGAATCTTCCGGTCTGGCGTTGGAGGCATTGATCTCCTCATGACTGACATAGCTGGCGAAAATGCCCCCCCTGACAACCATGCGGTTCATGGCCGTGCAGAGAAGCCGATAGAAGGCCAGGGCCTTTGTCTTCTTGATCTGGTAGGCGATCTTATGGGGGTCGGCTCCACATGAAACGAGTTCATGAGCGATCTCCAGCACCCGACCGGTCGTGTTCGCATGCATGAATCCACCAGTGTCGCCGAAGATTCCCATATACAGGTTCGTCGCAACGGGTGGCGTGATCACCTCCCCGAGTTCCACGAGCAGATCATAGACCATTTCTGCCGAAGATGATTTCTCCGGATCTATCCAAGAGGCAACGCCGTACGAGCCATCGGTCCTGTGATGATCGATGACCACCACCTTTCCCCGTGGCCGGACCTCCCGCAGCATGATCTCGTCCGAGAGATCGATGAGGATGGATATCTCCGGGCTGTCCATCATGCTCTCTTCAGGCCCTTCGGTGAAGGACAGCGATTCGGGGACAGGGGTCGGATAGACAAGGCTTACGGTCTTCCCGAGAGCGGCAAGAACAAGGCCCAGGGCCTTTGAAGAGCCCACGGCATCTTCATCCGGGCTCTCGTGCGTGATGATCTCGAACGTGAGGTGATCCCGTATTATTTCAGCGATCCTGGTCTTCATGCTCAGTCTTCGTGCTTGTTAATGTGATCGAGCAGCTCATCTATCTTCGATCCGTAGTCAAAGGATTCGTCATAGGAGAACGAGAGACTTGGCACCGTCTTCAGGCGCAGGGTCTTCTTGAGCTCATGCCTGAGGAAGCCGGCCGAGCTCCTGAGCCCTTCCAACGCCTCTTCCTTGCGGGATGGATCCATGACGCAAAAGAATATATGCCCCACCTTGAGATCAACGCTCACATCGGCGCCGGTGATGGTGATCCCCTCCACCCGTGGATCCTTGACCCTGCGCTGCACGAGCTCAGCGACGGTTTGCCGGATCAGGTCACCCACCCTGGCCTGTCGTATGCTGAGCATCTTCATATGTGCACCATCTCGGTCTGCACGGCGAGGATCTCCACCTCGTCGTTTTCCTGCATTTCCCGTAATATCCTGTCCATGACCGAATTCAGAAAAGCGGCATCGTTGCTTACCAGGGCAAGGCCGAGGGTCGCCGCCTGCCATTTGTCGTTGTCGTCCACCTCGGATACGGACAGATTCATCCGCAGAAGACGGTCTTTCATGGACTTCAGCACCTTGCGCTTCTCTTTCAGGGATCGGGCCCCGAGAATCCTGAGCCTCACCTTGCAGGCGCCTATCACCACGTGGTGGCCGCCTCCACTTTCTCCTGTGTGAAGGACTCTATGATGTCGCCTACCTTTATATCGTTGTAGTTGCCAAGTCCGATCCCACACTCGAAGCCCGTGAGAACCTCTCTGGCGTCATCTTTGAATCTCCTCAGCGACTCCACCTTTCCTTCATGGATGACCACGTTATCCCTGAGCAGTCGTGCCTGGGCCCCGCGCTGCATGACCCCTTCGGTCACCATACACCCGGCAATGATCCCCACCTTGGGCACCTTGAAGATGTCCCTCACCTCGGCGCGACCCTGGATGACCTCCTGGTATACCGGTTCGAGCATGCCCCGCAGGGCCTGCTTGATGTCTTCTATGAGGTCGTAGATGACCGTATAGAGCTTGATGTCTATATTGTTCTTCTTGGCCATATCCCTGACCTTGGGTTCGGGTCTCACGTTGAACCCGACGATTATGGCCATGGAGGTGGATGCCAAGAGCACGTCATTTTCCGTAATGCCGCCGACGGCCGAGTGGATCACGTTGATCCTCATGTCCTGTCCTGCGTCGATACCCTTTACGGAAGAGACAATAGCCTCCACCGTTCCGTGTACGTCCCCCTTGATGATGAGGTTGAGTTCCTTGAGCTTGCCATCCTGCACCTGGCTATACAGATCTTCCAGTGTGACCTGCACCTTCTGCTCGGGGGCCTGGAGGCGCGAGATCTTTTCCTTGTCCTGAAGATACTCTATGATCTCCTTCGCCTTCTTTTCACCGGGCACGACAAACATGGTGTCCCCTGCAGACGGGGGTTCGGTGAGGCCGATAATCTCCACCGGCGTGGCGGGTGTCGCCCGGTCAATGGGTGCCCCTCGGAAATCGTACATCGCCCGGGCCTTGCCCCATTTCGTTCCGATGACAAAAACATCCCCTTTCTTCAGCTCTCCCTGCTGAATGAGCAGGGTGCACATGGGACCTTTGTTCTTGTCCAGCTTTGACTCAAGGACAACTCCCCTGGCAGGGCCGTCCATCTGTGCCTTGATGTCCATGATCTCCGCCTGGAGGAGTATCATCTCGAGAAGATCCTCTATGCCGACATGTTTCTTTGCCGAGACATCCACATAGATAGTGTCCCCTCCCCAGTCTTCAGGTACGAGCCCGAGTTCGGACAACTGTTCCCGTACCCGCATGGGGTTGGCATTCGGCTTGTCTATCTTGTTCACGGCGACCAGAATCGGGATCTTTGCCGCTTTTGCGTGGTTGATTGCTTCCCTGGTCTGGTCCATGACCCCATCATCCGCAGCAACGACAAGGACGACGAAATCTGTTGCCTGAGCCCCGCGGGACCGCATGGAGGTGAAGGCCTCGTGTCCGGGGGTATCTATGAAGGTGATGAGCTTGTCTTTGCAATGAGCCTGGTAGGCCCCTATGTGCTGGGTAATCCCCCCGAACTCGCTGTCTATGATGTTCTCTGACCGTATGGCATCGAGCAGGGACGTCTTGCCATGATCCACATGGCCCATTACCGTCACGACCGGGGGACGCAGGACCAGATTCTCTTCTGCATAGACAGGCTCTGCAAAGAAGGTCTCATGGATGGTGTCCCGGGTTTCTTCCGTTTCGAAACCGAGTTCATTGGCAACCAAGGTCGCCTCTTCGGGTGAGATGTACTGGTTCTGACTGGCCATCACGCCGAGGTTCATGAGGATCTTGATGACCTCGGACACCTTGACCCCCATCTCCTTGGCGAGATTCCCCGCCGTTATCGTGGCGCCGATCTTGAGCTTCTTCTTCTTTGCGGGTTGTGCCTGCTGTATGGCACGCCTGTCTTTCTTCTTCTTGATCCGTTTTCCCGCAGCCCCTCTCCCTGCTCCATAGAGGTCGGTCTGCGTGTAGACTTCCATTTCGGGGGGCTGAACCTGCTGCGGCTGCTGCTCCTGCTCGGGGATCGATGCTTTGTCCTTTTTCGCGGCGACTTCGGCGTCTTCTTCCAGGCCTTCTTCTTCCTGAAGGATCTCTATGGCCTTCGGGGGTCTCTTCCCCTTCTTCTTTTCCTTTTTCTTGGATTCCTTCTGTTCCTCTTTTTCTATTTCCTGTGGTTTCACCTTCACGCCGGCTACGGCAGGTGCCTCTTCGGCGGGGACCTTTGCTCCGGCTTCCTCGCCCGTGACCTCTTCCCCTTTTCTCATGCCCTCGGGTTCTGCCGGCACAGCCTCGACTTGAACGGGTTCTTCGGATGCTGCCTCAGCAGATGGAGCCTTGTCCTTTTTCGCCGCCTCTTTCCTTTTCGCTGGCTTTTTCTTCTCTTCTTCGGGCTTCTCCTGTGGTCCTGTCTCGGCGGTGACCTCCTCGGCCGGCTTCTCCTGGGCCTCCTCGGGCTCAGGAGCAGGAACCGCCTTGGCGCGCCTGCGAATGATGTTCGTGCTCACCCGCTTCTCTTCATAGACCTCCTGGGCCGGTTGTTCATCCTTCTTCTGAGTGTCTTTTTCGAGCCGCTTCCTGATCCTCTCCATGTCGTGGACATCCAGCACGCTCATGGTGCTCTCCACCGATATGGCAAGGTCCTTGGCAATGCGGAGAAGCTCCTTGGCATCTATGGAAAGCTCTTTTGCCAGTTCGAAAACCCTCATCTTTTTCATAGCGCTCGCCCCTTGGAAGACAACCTTTCATAAAACCGAAGATTTCTCAATACCGGTAGGATCTTCGGCGACTTCTTCGTGATGGCCACGGTGACTTCATCGCGGAGCGCCGCCCGTGGGACCATGATAACAAGAACCCCCTGCTCCTGTGCTGCATCGAGGAGGTCTTCCAGCTGCCGTCCTCCCTTTTCCTCTCTTATCAGAAGGATATCCCCCTGCTCGAGCGGTTCGTCCAGACAATCGGCACGGCCTGCATACACAAGGTCTTCCACCGACCGGAGGAGCCCCGCCCTCACCGACTTCAAAAGCCGCTCCCCCGCTTCTTCGTCCTTGAGGAACGACCGAACCTTCCTGTTTTTCCACGCGCCGGTGAAACAGCGCTCTTCTGGGCAAAGATAAAAACCCCTGCCTTCTGCCTTCTGCCGCTCATCGAAGGACGTCTCCCCTGTCCCGTCATGTACAAAGCGAAGGAGCTCGCTCTTGGGAGAGACCTTCCTGCAGCTCACGCACTGCCTGTATGGTCCACGCTTACGTTTCACTGACTCCTACCGTAGCCTGGGCTATGATCTTCTTGGCCAAGGCCTCATCGATTCCTTCAAATTCGAGCAGGTCTTCTTCCCGCGCCTTGGCAAGGTCATCCAGTGTCTTGTACCCCGCCTCAGTCAGGACCTCGACCACGCCGGGATCGATATCTGAGAGCCGTTCCAGAGACCGTTTGTCTTCGGAGGATACGACCATCTCGGAGCCCTCAGCCCTCACATCTATCTTCCATCCCGTGAGCTTGGCCACGAGCCTCACATTCTGTCCCTTCCTGCCGATGGCAAGGCTCAACTGGTCTTCAGACACCACCACATCCATGCTCCTGTCTGCCTTGTCCACGATGACCTTTGAAACCCGGGCAGGGGAAAGGGCATTGCAGACAAACCGAACCGGGTCCTCGGACCACACCACGATATCCTGCCGCTCCCCCTTAAGTTCCTGGATAACGTTCTGAACCCGCGCCCCCTTGACCCCCACACAGGTGCCCACCGGGTCTACCTTGGGGTCATGAGATCGCACGGCAATCTTTGCACGGATACCTGGCTCCCTCGCCGCCGCGACGATCTCTACGATTCCCTCTGCCACCTCGGGAACCTCCATCTCGTACAGCTTCAGCAGAAATCGGGGGTGGGTCCTGGTGAGCTCCACCTGGGGCATCTTGAGGGATTTGGTCACGTCCAGGACGAGAGCCTGGACCCGATCGCCTCTCCGGAGAATCTCGCCGGGGATCTGCTCCTTTTCCCGCAGGATGGCCTCTGCCTTGCCGAGATTCACGATGACATCCTTGCGGTCGAAGCGGTGGATGAATCCTGAAACGATCTCGCCTTTGACATCGATGAAGTCGTTGTAGATGGCGTCCCGTTCGACCTCCTTGACCTTCTGGACGATGACCTGTTTGGCGCTCTGTGCAGCTATCCTCCCAAGCTTTGAGGCATCGAGCTTTTCTCCCAGTTCATCCCCGATCTGACAATTGGGGTCAAGCTTCCTCGCCTGCTTGAGGGGGATCTCGATGTTCGTATCTTCCACGTCTTCGGTGACCACCTTGAACTGGAAGACTTCTACCTCGTCCAGTTCCGGATTGTAGTGGGCCTCGATATTGTCATAGTCTCCATAAACCTTCTTTGCGGCACTCTGGACAGCCGCTTCGACTACCTGCACGAGGTCTTCCTGGCGGAGGCCCTTCTCCTTGACGATGAGCTCTATTACCTTCGAAAGATTCAGAACCATACCATCTCCCTAGAAATCAAGATTGGCCTTGATGATGTCCTTCATATCCATGGATACTTCCGCTCCATCCACGTTCACGATCACGGATTCCCCGTCGAGTCCCATGAGTGTGCCCCGTATGAGGAGCCCTCGGGCAGTCCGTATCTTCACCATCCTTCCTGAGAAATGCTCAAACTCCCGTAGCGTCTTGATCCTCCTGGTCAATCCGGGTGACGACACCTCCAGGCGATATGAGCTCTCTATGGGGTCTTCCGTGTCGAGGAGAAGGCTTATGCGTCGGTTCACTGCCACACAGTCGTCCATGGACACCCCCCCGGGCTTGTCGATGGTGAGGCGCAGATTGTTCCCGGTGAAATCCAGGTCGATGAGCTCAAACCCCATCATGGCGAGTTCCGGGCTGACCATGTTCACCAGCCTATCTGTCATTTCCCTGTTCGTCATAGGAAATAAAAAAGTGGGCAAGTGCCCACTTCGCGTCCTCCCTCGTTCCTGTCTTCTCGCTTCCCAAATCGCGTTTGGAGCGGGCAACGGGATTCGAACCCGCGACATTCAGCTTGGGAAGCTGACACTCTACCAACTGAGCTATGCCCGCATTGCCCACTCTAATAGAATACGACACTGTTGCTTGTCAAGGAAGTCTTTGGAAAGGCGCAGCTATTCCCGCCAGGCCACAAGATGGCCTTCAAATTCGCTCTGTGGAGCATCGCCTCCGGACAGACCCGGGCGGCGACCGGGATGCACTATTCAGGAATGACCTTGATGAGGATGGACCTCTTTCTCGGTCCGTCAAACTCGGCGAGAAAGATACCCTGCCATGTCCCGAGGATCAGTGCCCCGCTTTCCACGATGACGGTCACGCTCGATCCGAGCAGGCTCGCCTTGATGTGGGCATCTGAATTGCCCTCCGCATGGCGGTAACTCCCGTCCGCAGGGACAAGCTTGCTCAGGAGCGTTGTGATGTCCTCTTTCACCGATGGGTCTGCGTTTTCGTTGATCGTGACACCGCAGGTGGTGTGTGGAACAAATACCACCATGATCCCCGCCGAGATCCCCTCGTTGCGAAGTATGCCCTTCACCTGGGCTGTGATGTCTATGTGCTGAATCCGTGAGGTCGTCTGGAGTTCGATTCTCTTGATCATCTCTCGTTCCCCGTCACTCTGTCTTCATTTGGTTGCCAGCGGCTGGTTTCCCTCCCAAGAAGAGCCTGCTGAAATTCTCCGTCGTCCTGCGGGCAACCTCATCGGGGGTGACACCCTTGATTCGGGCTATCTCCTCGACGGTCCTGACTGTGTACAGGGGCTCGTTTCTTTTCCCCCGGTAAGGCTCAGGGGTGAGGTACGGCGCGTCTGTCTCCACGAGAAGGTGTTCGAGGGGTAACGCCCGAACCACGTCCTTCAAAGGAGAGGCATTCCTGAAGGTCACGACACCGGGTATGGAAACGAGGAACCCCTTACGCACAACGGTCCGAGCAAGGTCGGCGTCTCCCGAGAAGCAATGGAACACCCCGCCGAGGCCCCACGCACCCGTATCGTCGAGTACATGCATGGTCTGCCGGTGAGCCTCCCGGTCATGTATGACGATGGGGAGCCTCATGTGCTGTGCAAGTTCGATGTGTGCACGGAATAGATCTTCCTGGTCCTCGGCGCTGTGGGGCGTTCGGTACAGATCGAAACCTGTTTCGCCTACGGCGACCACCTTATCCGCATGCAGCGAACTGAGGGCGAATACATCTTCGCGGGTATGCTTTCCTCCATTCTGCGGATGGATACCCACGGCAACATAGACGCCCGGGTATGTACATGCCGTTTGCACCGCCCTTGCGCAGTCCTTCGGATCGATGCCCACGGCCAGCATGGTCCGGATGCCGGCGGATGCCGCCCTGTCCATGACGGCCTGTCGATCCTTGTTGAATTCCCTGAAGTGGATATGGTTGTGGGAGTCAATTATGCCCATCGTTCATGCACCGCTGAAGCTCTTCGTGAACCCTTGAATTACTCGCGAGAATGTCACCCCTGTACAGGTCAAAGGGGGTGCCGTCGATGCCGGAAACCATGCCGCCAGCCTCCCGTAGAATGACTACCCCGGCGGCCATGTCCCAGGGCTTCAAGCCCTGTTCCCAGAATGCATCGAAAGAACCGCTGGCGACATAGCACAGGTCCAGAGCGGCTGACCCGAGCCTCCTGATGCCCTGGGCCTTTCTCAGTATACGGGAAAAACGCCTCATCAGCATGCCGATGTCGTCTCCGTCATAGGGAAATCCCGTGGCAACCAACGAATCGATCATTCGCTCTGTGCGCGAGACCTTTAGGTGCGCTCCATTACGGTAGGCCCCTTTGCCCGTCTGTGCCCAAAACGTTTCATTGCCCATTGGATTGCAGCATACACCAAGAGCAGGTTCCCTATCCTTCAGTAGGGCGATGGATACACAGAAAAACGGGATGCGATGAATGAAGTTCGTGGTCCCGTCCATAGGATCGATGACCCAGGTATAGGGCGATACCCCCTTTTTGAGATATCCTTCCTCAGCGAATATGCCGTGGTCGGGAAACGCCCGTTCTATTTCGGTCACGATTCTGCTCTCAGACTGGCGGTCGATGTTCGTGACCAGATCAATCCGGCCTTTGTGCTCTATAGTTAACTCATGAAGGAGATGATCCTTGAGGTACTCTCCCGCCCGCTTGCCCAGGCGTATGGCAAAATCCAGCATGGCTCCACTTGTCAAGAAACTAGTTTTATGTAACATAGAGGACATGCAGAAGGTTTACAAGATAAAAAAATCCCTTAAAACGCCGATGATCCTGGGAGTCCTGATTTCCATACCGGTGTTCGTGGACGTGTTCCAGCGGGGGTATGAAACAAGGATCCTCATAATGGCCTCTCTGCTCGTGATCCTGTTCTATCTCTTCACCGTGAACAACCTGGTAAAACGGCTCACCATCACCGATTCGGGCATAATCATGAAGAGCCTTTTCGGATCGAACACCGCCGCCTTTGAGGATATCAAGCTCATCGACGGCATCACCTTCGGCTCTCGACAGTTCATCGGCATCACATCAAAAAAATATATGCTTATCCCGAACAGTTTCGAGGATTTTGCAGCCATTATCGACGACATCAAGCTCGTTGCCGGGGAAGAGATCATCGGGCAGGGCCTGCTCCAGATGAGAGAACGCATTGTTGCACGCAGAAGCGATATCACCATGGCCTGGATCGTCGTCATCCTGCTCCTCATCTGTAATGTCATCCTCTTCTTCCCGGGCGGACTTAAGTTCTAATACTTTAACGTTATCAAACAGTTGATTGTCCATCAAACCCCTCTCCCCATGTGCTCTGGTCTGGGTTGTTTCACGTGAAACTTTTTATTCATCTTTCCCCGTTTTTATGGTAGTTCACGATTGTGCCTCGCAGGATAATCAGTATTTCCAATCAGAAGGGTGGTGTCGGAAAGACTACGACCGCCATAAATCTGGGCGCCTCGCTCGCACTCCTGGGACAGCAGACGCTCATCATAGACCTGGACCCTCAGGCCAATGCCACGACAGGGCTCGGTCTCGATCCGGCGACCCTTCAGGCTCACATGTACCACGTCATGCTGGGCCAACAGCCCCTCGATGCCGTTATCACCGTATCGAAGGTCAGTGGGCTTTCCCTCGCTCCTAGCCATACCGATCTGGTCGGGACAGACGTGGAGCTCATGGACGTCTCCATGAGAGAAAGAATCATTGCCGATGCCATCGGCGGCCTCGTAACGCCCTTCGACTTTCTGATCATAGACTGCCCTCCCTCTCTTGGCCTTCTCACCCTCAACGCACTTACCGCGTCCCACTCGCTCCTCATTCCGGTTCAATGCGAATACTATGCCCTCGAAGGGATCAAGAGCCTCTTGAACACCTTCCAGCTGGTAAAGAAACGGCTGAACCCCTCCCTGGTCATCGAGGGATTTCTGCTGACCATGTTCGACACCAGGACAAGGCTCAGCCACGAGGTGTCGGTCAATATGCGTGACCATTTCAACTCGCAGGTGTTCACCACTGTTATCCCGCGCAACACGAGGTTGTGCGAGGCCCCGAGCCATGGGCTCCCCATCTGTCTCTATGACATTTCTTCCAAGGGCGCCCAGCACTATCTGATGCTCGCAAAGGAATTATTGAGCAGGGAGGTTGTCAATGAAGGCAAGGCCTCGACTCGGTAAGGGCATCGACGCGCTCATTCCTGTCGATGACAAGTCATCTGCGGCTTCCAACGTGATGGAGCTCTCGCTCGATGAGATACGTCCCAACCCCATACAGCCCAGAAAAAGCATCGATCAGGAAAAACTCTCTGAACTCGCCCAATCCATAAAGCTTCACGGCCTCCTCTCGCCGATTCTGGTTAGAAAGTTCAACTCCAGGTACGAGATAATTGCCGGAGAGCGTCGATACCATGCCTGCAGATTGGCAGGCATCACGAGGGTTCCTGTCATAGTAAAGGATGTATCTGACGATGACTCTTTCAAGCTCTCTCTCATCGAGAACATCCAGCGTGAAGACCTCAATCCCATGGAAGAGTCCGAGGCATATGCCACGCTGAAGGAACAGTTCGGGCTTACCCATCAGGAGATTGCCGATTCGGTCATGAGAGACAGGTCCACCATTACGAATGCCCTGCGTCTCCTCGGTCTCCCCGAGGATATGAAGTCAGCGCTCAGGGATGGCTCCATCTCGCCGGGTCACGCCAGGGCCATACTCATGGTTGATACGGAAGAAGGCCGTCGCACCCTCTTCCAGAAGATACTATCCAAGGGATTGAGTGTTCGTGAGGCAGAACAGCGTGCCACCAGTTCGAGGACAAGTTCTCCCTCGCTTTCCCGGAAAGACTCCGAACTGGAGAGGATTTCCTCACAACTCTCGGATTTTTTTTCCACCAAGGTTTCGTGTTCCTGGACGAAACACAAGGGCAAGATCACGATCGAGGTTTCTTCACGCGATGAACTCGGAAGGATCGTTCATGAACTTATCCGCACTGGATCTCCTCTATGATTCATTCAGCCCTTTATGAACATATGAACAACATCATGGAGAAGATTGGAGAAAACGGGAAGTTACCGACGTGATCGCTGTTGCCTTTTCTTAAGGGAATAGAAATGGTTGCATAAGATCTGGACATATTGACAAGGACATTAATAGTATAAGATTTATCCCTGTGAGGAGTATAAAGTCATGAAATGTACAATCTCGAAGAGTGACCTGCAGAACATGCTGGCAAAGGTTCAAGGGTTTACCGAGAGGAAATCCACACTGCCCATCCTGAGCCATGTCCTCATGGAGTCGACAAAGGGATCGTTGTCCGTCAAGGCGACGGATCTTCACACCTCCATTCAGGTGAAGGCGGACTGTCAGGTGGATGCTCCAGGATCCTGCGCCATCAATGCCAAGGGGTTCTACGATATCATACGGGAACTTCCCGACGAGGAGCTCCTCTTCTGGACAGACGACCATTCGCGGGCTAACCTTTCTGTTGGCAACAAAAAGGTCAAGATGAACATCATGGACCCGGAAGAGTTTCCAACCATCGATCTGTCCGTCCCTCAGAGCGGGTTTTCATTCCCGGTCGAGGTCATGAAGCCGCTGATCGAGCGGACCATTTTTTCCATACCGACCTCTTCCGAGAGTGATACCAAGTATTCGCTCGGAGGTGCGCTCCTCGTAGCCAGGGTAGACGAACCGAAACACACGTACATAGAGATGGTGACCACCGACAGTCGGCGACTCTCCATTTCACGATGCAGGGTGGAGGGAAAGCTTGACATGGGAGAGGGTATAATAGTGCCCCGCAAGGGTCTTCAGGAACTCAGGAGACTCATGGATGGAAAGGAGGAGGCAGCCCGGATAGTTCTTACCAGGGATTCCCTGTATTTCGTGTCAGAAGAGACCACGGCGACGGTCAGGCTCTTCGACGGAAAGTTTCCAGACTACCGCGGTATCGTGGCCAACGAAGCATACCCCATTGTCACCCGCATCAATGCACAGGAGCTCATGGGAGTTCTCAAGGTATGCGTTGCCATGGTTTCCGAGCTCGCCAGCTGTGTACGGCTGTCATTCAAAAAAGACAGGACCATCGTTTATGCCAACAACCCCGAACAGGGCGAGGTCGATACCGCCATATCGTGTGAACACACAGGGGAAGAGGTGGAGATCTCGTTCAACCCCCGTTATTTCGTTGACTGTCTCAGCTTCATTGACGGAGAAGCTGATATCATGCTCAAGGGTCCCCAGGGACCATGTCTCGTCATGGACAGCTCCCATGAGGAAAGCAGATGGGTCATCATGCCCATGAGATTCTGATGACACCGCAAAGGTAAAGGAAGACCATGCCAGAATACACCGCTGATGATATCAAGGTGCTCGACGGATTCGAGGCCGTTCGGCTGAGGCCTGCAATGTATATCGGTTCTACATCGAGCCAGGGGCTTCATCACCTGGTTTTCGAGGTGGTGGACAACAGTGTGGACGAGGCCATAAGCGGCTTCTGTGACCACATCAAGGTTACCATCCACATGGACGAGAGCATAACCGTTTCTGATAACGGACGTGGCGTGCCCGTGGACAAACACAAGGAAACGGGAAAGTCCGCGGTGGAAGTGGTGCTCACGACACTGCACGCGGGAGGAAAGTTCGACAACTCCATCTACAAAGTATCGGGCGGTCTGCATGGTGTAGGTGTGTCCGTGGTGAATGCCCTTTCCGAGTCACTGGAGGTGGACGTACACAGGGACGGGTACCGCTATCAGCAGAAATACGAACGCGGCGTGCCGGTGACCGCACTCAAGAAGATTGAACCTACCGACAGAAGGGGTACCACGGTACACTTCAAGCCGGACCCCGACATCTTCGAAACCACCTCCTTCGAGTTCGACATCCTTGCCAACCGCATACGTGAACTCGCCTTCCTCAACAAGGGGCTCAAGATAGAGATAGAGGACGAGCGAACAGACACCACCACCTCGTACCTTTACAAGGAAGGATTAAAGGACTTCATCGCCTATCTGAACGCCAAGAAGAAGCCAATCCACAACCCCATCTACTTCAAGAGGACACGGGGAGACGTCGTGGTGGAGTGCGTTCTCCAGTACAACACGAGCTATGCCGAGAGCCTTTTTTCCTTTGCCAACAACATCAACACCCATGACGGGGGTACGCACGCGAGCGGTTTTCGCAAGGCCTTGACCCGTACCATCAACGCCTATGCCCGGGACAAGGGTTTGCTCAAGAACAACAAGATAACCATCCAGGGCGACGACACGCGAGAAGGCCTCGCCGCGGTCATCAGCGTGCTGCTGCCCAGGCCACAGTTTGAAGGCCAGACCAAGGGCAAGCTTGGCAACTCCGAGATAATGGGCCTGGTAGAGAGCGTGACGAATGAGGCTGTGGGTGCCCATTTGAACGAAAACCCCTCCGACGGCGCCAGCATCGTCAAGAAGATCGTGGACAGCGCCCAGGCGCGGGAGGCGGCCCGCAAGGCGCGCGAACTCACGAGGCGCAAGACCGCCATGGAGAACGCCCTGCTGCCGGGGAAGCTCGCCGACTGCCAGGAGCGCGACCCCGCACTCTGCGAGCTCTACATCGTCGAGGGCGACTCGGCCGGCGGTAGCGCCAAGCAGGGACGGGACCGCAAGAACCAGGCCATCTTGCCGCTGCGGGGCAAGATCCTCAATGTAGAGAAGGCCCGGGTAGACAAGATGCTTTCGAGCCAGGAGATCAAGAACCTGGTCACTGCGCTGGGTACGGGCATCGGATCAGACAACTTCGACGTGAGCAAGCTCCGCTACCACAAGATCGTCATCATGACCGATGCCGACGTTGACGGAGCGCATATACGCACACTGCTGCTCACCTTTTTCTACAGGCAGATGCCCGAGATTATCGAGCGGGGGCATCTGTACATAGCCCAGCCGCCGCTCTTCAAGCTCGCCAAGGGCAAGAAGGTGTCCTACGTCCTCAACGAGGAGGTGCTGGACGACTTCCTGATCAGGAACATCACCAGGGACATCGTGCTCAAGGGGGCGATAGAGATCACTGGCAGCGAACTGGCCCGCTACCTCAAGCTCATCACACGCAGGAAGAATATCCTGCAGAACTACGAGATGCGGCAGATGGACGAGCGCATCGTGCAGTCCGTGTCCTATCTGGATGATGCCCTGATCCAGGGGCCCATCGAGCCGGAGAAGATCAAGGACGCCATCCTCTCGGTGATCCGGGAGTGGTTCCCGCACATAGGCCCCGTGACGCACGATCTCTTCGACGACCACATACTGTTCCACTCGGTGAAGAACGGAATCCGCAAACAGACGCCGATCGATGCCCGCCTCATGGAGTCAAAGGGATTCGAGGAGCTTCAGAAGATCCACAATCAGCTCTTGGCCGTTGGCAAGCCGCCGTTCCTTGTAGTCAAGGGCGATGCGGCCTACGAAGTGGCGAACCTCCGAGAGGCTGCCGCCCGCATATTCGAGGAGGCCAAGAAGGGTTATTCCATTCAGCGCTACAAAGGCCTGGGCGAAATGAACCCGGGGCAGCTCTGGGAAACGACCATGGACCCTGAGCAACGCACCTTTCTCCAGGTGACCGTTGACGACGCCCTGGAGACGGACCAGATCTTTTCCACCCTCATGGGCGACGATGTGGAGCCCAGGCGAGAGTTTATCGAGAAGAACGCGCTTAAGGTCTCCAACCTTGATATCTGATGCCTTGACCTCACGAGAACTACCTAAGGAGCTTTGATGAAGACGACAACGGTTGCCATCGACCAAGAGATGAGGCGCTCATACCTTGATTACTCCATGAGCGTCATCATCGGCAGGGCCATACCTGACGCCAGGGACGGGCTCAAGCCGGTGCACAGACGCATCCTGTACGCCATGCAGGATCTGGGCAACACGCATAACCGGCCGTACAAGAAATCGGCACGCATCGTGGGTGATGTCATAGGCAAATACCACCCCCACGGCGACCAGGCCGTGTACGACGCCATTGTGCGCATGGCCCAGGGTTTCTCCATGCGCTACACCCTGGTGGATGGCCAGGGCAACTTCGGGAGCGTGGACGGGGACCCGGCGGCTGCCATGAGGTACACCGAGGTACGCATGTCGCGCATCGCCGAGGAGATGCTCTCCGACATAGAAAAGGACACGGTGGATTTTCACCCCAACTACGATGAGTCCATGGTGGAACCCGATGTGCTGCCGTCCCGTATCCCTTCCCTCCTTCTCAACGGCTCTGCCGGCATTGCCGTGGGGATGGCCACGAGCATACCCCCGCACAACGCGGGGGAACTCATGACTGCACTCGTGGCACTCATCGACAATCCCGCCATTACGCTTCCCGAGGTCATGAAGATCATCCCGGGGCCCGATTTCCCCACAGGCGGCATGATTCTCGAGGGCGGAGAGATCGAGAAGGCCTACCGCACGGGCCGGGGCATCATCGCGGTGCGGGGCAAGGTGGAGAAGGAGGAGGATGCGAACAAGAGCCGCCTGGTCATCACCGAGATCCCTTATGCCGTGAACAAGGCCGACCTGGTCGAGCGTATTGCTGTCCTGGCGCAGGAGAAGAAGATCGATGGCATCTCCACCATCAGGGACGAGTCCGACAAAGACGGCATGCGCGTGGTCGTGGAGCTCAGGAGGGGAACGCCGCCCGAGGTCATAGAAAACCAGCTCTACAAGCTTACCACATTGCAGACCTCGTTCTCCATGAACATGCTCGCCATCCACAACGGCAGACCATCGGTCATGGGCCTCCTGGATATGCTCCAGGCCTTTCTTGATTTCAGGGAGGAGGTGGTCACCCGCCGGAGCATCTTCGAGCTCAGAAAGGCCAGAGACCGAGTCCACATCCTGGAAGGTCTCCTGAAGGCCCTCCAGCACATCGACGAGATCGTGGCACTCATAAAGGCGTCCGCCAACGTGAATGAGGCCAGGACCAGCCTCATGGAGCGCTTTGCATTCACTGAAGTGCAGGCACAGGCCATCCTGGACATGCGACTCCAGCGCCTCACTGGTCTGGAGCGCGAGAAGATTGCGGACGAACACAAGACCCTCATGAAGGAAATTCACAGGTTGGAACTTATCCTGTCCGACAGGAAAGAACTCCTGAAGGTGATCCGCTCAGAACTTCTGCAGATCAGTGAAGCCTATTCTGACGAGCGGCGTACCGTGATCCTCAAGGGAACCATAGGCGATTTCAATGTGGAAGACCTGATCCCGGATGAGAAGATGGTTGTCACCATCACGAAGAAGGGCTACATGAAGCGCACCGAGATCGACAAGTACCGCACCCAGAAGCGGGGAGGAGTGGGAGTCAAGGGTGCGGCCATGGGCGAGGAGGATTTCATCGAGCACATCTTTGTGGCCAACAACCATACCTCCATACTCTACTTCACCACCAAAGGAAGGGTGTACCACACCAAGGTCTACGAGATCCCTGAGCGCGACAGAGTGCTCAAGGGAGTGCCCATAGTCAATATCCGCCCCATACAGAAGGACGAGCGTATATGCGCCATCCTTGTTGCCGCGGACATGGATATGGAGGCTGAGGTGGTCATGGTAACGGCCCTTGGCTCCATAAAGCGTACCGAGCTGAAGAATTTCCGCAACATCGTTCGTACGGGCATCATTGCCTGCACGCTGGAGCAGTCAGACGAGGTGATTTCCGCGAGGCTCACGACAGGCAGCACCCGGATCATCGTGGCGGCCCGATCCGGCAAGGCCATTATCTTCCCCACCGATCAGGTGCGTGTCATGGGACGGCAGGCTGCGGGCGTGCGTGCCATCAAACTGGACGATGGAGATGCCGTGGTGGGGATGGATGTCATCACAGGTGATGACGACATGGTCATCAACCTTACCGAGTACGGGTTTGGGAAGAAAACGCCAGTGGGCAAATACCCTGTGCAGAATCGTGCCGGCAAGGGTGTGTATACGGTGCACATAACGAAAAAGACGGGAGATCTGGTCGGCATTCGGGTGGTGAAGGATACGGATGAACTCATGCTGATCTCGAGCTCGGGCCAGATCATACGGATGCCGGTATCGCAGATAAGGACGACAAGGACGAGGTCCACCCAGGGCGTGCGTGCCATCCGCATGAAGGAAGACGAGAAAATCGTGGACTTCACAAAGTACGTAAACGAAGAAGACGCGGAGTAAAACAGACCACATACTGCGGGCACGTACACTGGGAGTTCTTGAAAACATCATGACGGACAACCGTTTATAAACAATAAACAATCCCCATAAGTATTAAAATATATTTAAGAATATATACTATTAAATGAACATGATGCCGATGGTCGCTTAGCTCAATAATATCTTATTGTTATTAAATAAGGCTGAATAGAAGGAATAGAATATGGCGGCCCAGGGGCAGGGTGTTTCTCTCACAACGCTTGCCGCATGATGATCTGGTGCTCCCCATCAAGGATTATTTCGTGAGAGCGTTCAATTAAACGAGGACAATACAAAGCCCTTAACCCAGATGAAACTTTGTAATAGCGGATGAATGGTGAGGATCTTTTCTTTTTGAGGAGGCCGATCCTTACTCCCCAGACATACGGTATGAATACACCCTCACCGGGTCTGTGATCCCCTTGAGCTTGATGCTCGTAGCCTGGAACCCCCCCTGATAGGCAACGATCTCCTGGTAGGTGTTTTCGTCCACGAGGACCTCGAGGGGTACGGCGTTTTCCTGAAGCCTGGCAGAAAGATTGACGTGGTGGCCTACAACACTGAAGGACTTCCGTGCCGAGCTTCCCAGTATCCCAACAGCCACAGGTCCGGTAGATATGCCGATGCCCACCTCGAGAAAGGGTTTTCCCTCCTCGCACAGGCGACGGTTGAGATCCCTGACCGCGTCCAGTATCTTCATCGCCGCCACCACTGCCTGATGGGGTGGCGATACCGACATGGTGAGGATCCCGAACACCCCCATGACTGCATCCCCCAGGATCTTGTCCACCACGGCGGATTCTTCTATGAGAGGGGGTATCATGGCGTCCAGGTAACGGTTCAATGTTGCGAAGACGACTTCGGGCGCATTGGCCTCGCTGAAGGAGGTGAATCCGCGAATGTCTGCAAAGAGGATGCTCACCTGCCTGCGCTCCCCCGATTCACAGAGAACGATCTGGCCGTCATCCAGGGCCTTGACCAGTTCCCTGCCCAGATACTGGTCGAGGATGCTCGTGTGCTTGTCGCGCAGCACGCCGTACTCGTTGGCCTTCTCAAAGAGCCGATGATGGAGAAGCTCCTCCTCGGTAAGAGCGAGAAACAGAACCCAATGCTGTCGACCGGCTCTTATGATATGGATGTCGGTCCAGAGACCGTCATTGATCTGCACGCAGGAAAGCGCGAGGGATGTTTGTCTCAGGGGCAGTAATCCCTGGAGGAAGGGGAGCTGATCGATGGCGGGCTTCCCCAGATCGAGGTGAGACAGGCCATACGGGGAGAGGTCACCGCTGAGGTCCTCAAGGTTCTCGTTTCTCCCGATGAGGAGATACGCCGGGCTGCGATCCTGAAGTGATAGATCGCGGAGGTAGGAGGACAGTTCTGGCGGAATGTGTTTCATCGCATGCCCCACATCTTTCGGGCAAGGGTTTCCATGGCTGTCTGGACTGTTATCCCGCCGCGCGCGCTGCAGGTATAGATCTCCGGGACCCGTTTCCTGAGGGATGAAAGAAGGGCCTCGCCCACTTCCCACCTGTCGCTGAGATCCAGCTTGTTGACGAGCATCACATGGGGAACGCCGCCAGAGAGGGTCTCAACTCGAGCCAGAAGATCCATTGCATGCTCCACTGTGGACGCACGCGTACCGTCTGCCACGAGGACGCACCCTTCACAGCCATATAAATAGGCTGGAGGGATTCTATAAAACTCAGTTTCACCCTTGATGTCCCAGAGCACGAGCCCCCTGAGGCGTTCTTGCACCGAGACGGCGGCGGTCGTGATGCGGGCCCCGAGGGTGGAGCGATATCCGACATGCAGGGATTCACCCGAGTAGCTGGCGACCAGGCAGGTCTTTCCCACTGCCGCCGCACCGATGATACAGACCTTTTTCCGTCTCATGTGCCTTTCCATGCCACCGTGCCGGTTTGCATCGGGATAAGATGATACTCATCTATAGGGTATAGGCTCCACCTCATGCAACAGGTTCTGTGTCATGATAACCCTGGTTCGGCATGTGTTCAGGCATGAGATGATCAGATCGTATACGTATACAGGTCGTTCTCTGGCCTACCTGCTGGGTAGTCGGCCTCACGAAGAAGCTGTTCGATCGAGTTCTGAAAAAAGCCTGGTCTGCTAGGGGCTCGAGCCCTCCTCCGTCTTTGTTTCTTCGGGCTTTGAGAACAGCGACTCAACGTTCGCCAGGAGCAACGCTGCCTTTCTCCTGGCTGCCTCGTTCACGAAGGTTTTGTCGGCATACTGGTTGGCCGGCGTATCGACGACCTGCTTGAGTGTCTTCTCAAAAAGCGGTCTGTCCTGGATCTGGGTGGCATAAAAGCGGGCATACCACACATGAACAGCGAGGATGCTGTTTCCGGTGTAGAGGAAGGCATTTTCGAACTCCTGTCGAGCCTTTTCAGGGTCTCCGCCTGCGTCCTTTGGCTGGAGCGCGTAGAGAGCTGCGAGCACGGCGTGCGCAGTCCCGTTTCCGTATGTCCTGTCCAGCTTATTGACATATTCCAGCATGGCCTCCACTTTGGGTATGTCCGCCCTCGCCTCCGGCGTGTCCAGGTTGACACTGATCCAGCCGAACCAGTTCAGTGCAGCCCAGTACAGGGGCTGTATGTTTCTTTTATCGAAGTTATAGGGCAGGGCCTGCCTGAATTTCTGAATGGTGTCGTCGAAGGCCTGGTCAAAGAAGCTGTAGCGACGAAGTTCAGCCATGGAGAGATCCCGTCCCTTGAGGTATATTTCGCTGGCGGCCTTCTTGTCCGCGTCCTCCAGACAACTGAACGCGTACCCGTAGTGAGCCCCGGATGCCCTGAAAATCAGGGGCAGATCATACTTGTTCTTTTTCATGAGCCCGTCGAGCTCATCGAGATATGCTGGCATTGATCTGCAGAACAGTTCACTGTCGGCGGTTGTGTTTGCGTTACCGTAGATGTCCTCAAGATATGATCCCGGAGGTGGTCCGCCAGGGGGTTTATGTTTACAGCCCGAAGAAATGAGTATGGCGATAAAGATCAAAAGCCATCCGGAAATCCGGGAACATCGTGGCTCCATGGATAAACCTCCTTGTTATGGTATGAGCGCGCTACTCTCGACGACCGCAGGACATGGCAGTATAGTATCATTAAATGAACAAAAAGGGGATATCCATTCCATCGGGCAGGGTTTCACTGCTATCATGGAGGACGGAAGCGTGTGTCGGCCACAAGAAAAGACGCTGATTAGGAGGGATACATGAAGGTGCTCGTGCTCGGCGGTGCCGGCGATATGGCAAGGGATGCTCTCGATGAACTCCGGATGGAACCCGCGGAGCCGGTCGTGACCGTGGCTGACATCAACCTTGACAGGGCCACACAGGAAGCATCGATGAGGGGCCCACGCTTTTCCGCGCAGGCTGTCAATGTCGAAGACCATGATCGGCTGGTCGGCCTCATGAAGGAGCATGACATAACCCTGGGGTTCGCAGGCCCCTTCTATCATTTCGAGAAGCGGCTTGCGCGGGCAGCGCTGGACGCAGGAAAACCGTACGTCTCCATTGCGGATGACCATGAGGCCTATCTCGAGGTCATCACCCTTGACGATCAGGCCCGGCGGGCGGGTATACGCATCCTGACCGGGTGGGGAAATTCCCCGGGCCTCACGCAGGCTCTGGCGCTCAAGGGGTTCAATTCCATGGAACTTCCCAGGCGCATCAACGTGCACTGGGCTGCCGGCTCCAACGAGGCGGCGGGCCCTGCCAACCTGGCCCACCTCTTCAACATTTTTCACGGCACAACGCTCCAGACCATCCGTGGCAGCGAGATCCGTGTGCCAAGCGGCGGGGGCAGGAAGATCGTACGCTTTCCCCTACCCATGGGGGAACTGCCGGTGTATTACACCGGGCATGCGGAGAGTGTTTCCATTCCGCGCAATCTGGCCGGGCTGACCGAGGTCACGCTGCACGGCGGTGTGCAGCCTTCCTACATCCCTCTCCTCATCATGCTCATGGACAAGACGGGCCTTTTCAGCACGCATGCCCGCAGGAAAATGGCAGCCGAATTTTTCTACAAGATAGAAAACATCTTCGGTGCAGCGGGGTTGGACAGGTCAGTGGGTCGGGTCGATGTCTTTGGCCTCCATGAGGGAAAGACAGCGCACCGGACCTACGCCTATGTCGGGCATATCGGCCAGATCACGGCTGTACCCTGCGTGGTAGCTGCCCTGTGGGAGCTGGACGGCAGATTCAAGGAAGCCCCAGGCGGGGTCTATTCCCCGGAGAGACTGCTCGGTGACCCCGAACCGTTCCTGTCAGAGGTCATGCGGCGGGGTGTTGACATGTTTTTTCATGAGGACGGTCTTCAATGAAAGGGCACAGTAAGCCGGCCTTCTAGACGATCCCTCGGAGAAATGCCACCGCGTTTTCGAATATGGCCATGCCCTCGCTCTGTTCGGGCAAATTTCCCAATCTGGTCCATGCGGGGTGGTTGGTGGGGTGGATATAGGCCTCCGGGTGAGGCATGAGGCCGAAGATGCGTCCAGACCTGTCGCAGATGCCTGCAATGGCGGAAACTGAACCGTTTGGGTTTGCAGGATAATCCATGCAGGGATTCATGTGCTCATCGGCATACTGGACCGTGATGAGATTCTCACGGGAGATCTCGGAAAGGGTGTCTTCGCTGTCGGTCACGAACTTGCCCTCGCCGTGGCGGACCGGCACCATGAGGCTTTGCATCCCCCTGGTAAAGACACAGGGACTGTACGGGTTCACCTTCAGGCGCACCCAGCGGTCCTCGAATTTGGCTGAATCGTTGAAGGTGAGTGAAACCCTCCGTCTGCCAAGGGGGTTGCCGGGCAGAATACCGGATTTCACCAGGGCCTGGAATCCATTGCACACGCCCAGGATGAGCATGCCCCGGTTTACGAAGGACTCGATCTCCTGGAAGAGGGTCCTGCCAGTAGAATGGACCCGGGCATGTTTCAGGCGAACACTTTCCACCTGTGCCGAGCCGAGGTCATCCCCGTCCAGGAATCCCCCAGGGAGATTCAGGAAGTGATAGTCGCTGATCTTGCAGGTGCCCCCGAGCACATCGCTGATGTGGACGATGTCTGCCAGGGAGCCTGCCATGCGGCAGGCGTGGGCCATCTCCCGTTCGCAGTTGGTGCCGAATCCGGTAATGACCAAGGCCTTGATCTGTGCCATGTTAAAAGTCCAGCGTCTTCTTCCAGGCCGCCTTCAGATCGGCAACGGCTTCGCTGACGATCGGCTGCCCGGACTTTGACCTGATGAAGAGAACGGGGGCCTGGGAGGATGAGCCGATGCATACGGCATCCCGCCCGAAGAGGTCCATGACCGCCTTTCTCTTTTCCGGTACCACCTCGATGACGATCCTTGAAGCCGATTCGGAGTAGAGGATCTCGGTATCGCTCATGCCCCGCTCAGCTTTTACCTTGCCGAGGTCGATTTCCATCCCGTATCCTCCCGAGAAGGCCATCTCGGCCAGGCATACGGCCAGACCCCCGTCCGAGCAGTCGTGGGCCGACGGGATGAGGCCCTGCCTGGCGGCCTCGTGGAAAAGCCGGTATCGCCGCAGGGCCTTTTTGGCGTCTACCGCAGGGAGCCTGGAACCCTTTTTCCCCCACGAGGCCAGATATTCACTGCAGCCGAGTTCTTTTTTCGTGACGCCCAGCATGAAGATAAGGCTGCCAGGTTGCTTGATGTCCATGGTAACGGCCTTCTTCACATCCTCTATCGTGCCGATGACCGATATGAGAATGGTCGGAGGGACGGATATCTTCGTATCCCCACCTATGTAGTCGTTCTTCATGCTGTCCTTGCCGGATATCATGGGACAGGCATAGGCCAGTGCATAGTCGTAGAGAGCCTTGTTGGCCCGCACGAGCTGGGCCAGCTTGTACTCCCCGTCCGGATTCCTCCGGCCGGCAACCGGGTCGCACCAGCAGAAGTTGTCGAGGAAAGCCCAGTGGTCGGGATTGCCCCCCACGCAGATAAAGTTCCTGAGAGCCTCGTCAAGGGCACAGGCGGCCATGTGATAGGTATCCAGGTCGGAATAGCGGGGGATGATGCCGTTGGCCACAACGACCCCTTCTTCGGAGTCCAGCAGAGGTCTGACAACTGCGGCATCCGAGGGCCCGTCACACTGGTCCCCCACGAGGGGCTTGACCACCGAGCCGGCCTGCACCTCGTGATCGTACTGTCTCACCACATACTCCTTGGAGCATATGTTGAGCCTGCCCAGCATCTCCCTGAGCTTGGACCCATGATCAGGGGGATCTGGCGTCTCGGTCCCGTCTCCTGCCGGCGTAGACCACCGTGCCCTCAGTACCATGGGGGGCAGCCCGTTGTGGAGAAAGTCGAGGCTCAGGTATGCCACGGTTCTCCCTTCATAGGTGCAGTGGAAGAACCCTGAATCCGTAAAGGTTCCTATGACGGTTGACTCCACATCCATCCGGGATGAAAGTGCCATGAACGCGTCAATGCGCCCGGGAGGGACGGCCAGGGTCATCCGTTCCTGCGCCTCGGACAGGAGGATCTCCCAGGGACTCAGTCCGTGGTATTTAAGCGGAGGTTTTTCCAGCTCGATATGGCAGCCTCCGCAGGCTGTCGCCATTTCTCCCACTGACGAAGAGAGGCCGCCGGCGCCGTTGTCCGTGATGGCACGGTACAGCCCTCTGTCCCTGGCGATGATGAGGAAATCGGTGAGCTTTTTCTGTGTTATGGGGTCTCCGATCTGTACGGCCGAGGTGGGAGATTCCTCGTGCAGCTCTTCGGAGGAGAAGGTGGCCCCGTGGATGCCGTCCTTGCCGATCCTGCCGCCAGCCATCACGATGAGATCTCCGGGAACGACCTTCTTGACGTGGGAAGGCTCCCCTCCTATCTCCCGCGGCATGATGCCCGCTGTTCCACAATAGACCAGGGGTTTTCCGAGATAGCGCTCGTCGAACACGATGCATCCGTTTACGGTCGGTATGCCTGACTTGTTTCCGCCGTGTTCAACCCCTTCCCGGACTCCTTCGAAGATCCGCAGAGGGTGAAGGATCTTGGGGGGGAGCTGTGCCGCATGGAAAGGGCTGGCAAAGCAGAACACATCGGTGTTGAAGATGAGCCGTGCCCCCATGCCGGTTCCGAAGGGGTCACGGTTTACGCCCACGATGCCGGTCAGGGCCCCGCCGTAGGGATCCAGCGCCGAGGGTGAATTGTGGGTTTCCACCTTGAAGACAAGGTTGTGCTCCTCATCGAACCGTATGACCCCGGCATTGTCCGAGAACACGCTCACACAGATGTCGTTGGTTCCCAATTCCTTGCGTATCTTGGCAGTGGCACCCTTGATATAGGTGGCAAAGAGCGACTTGATCTTTCTCGTCCTCCCATTCTCTTCATAGGCGATGGTGGCGTTGAAGATCTTGTGCTTGCAGTGTTCCGACCAGGTCTGTGCCAGGCATTCGAGCTCCACGTCCGTTATCCTGTTTGTCAGACCCTTGGATGCACGGAGCTTGAGCGTCTTGGACGACGAGATGTAGCGGGCGATGGTCTGCATCTCCTCGGCGGTCAGTGCCAGCGTACGTGTCTGGGAAAGGCGAAGGAGCTCATCTTCGGAGAGGTCCAGAGAAATCTCCTCCACCATGGGCTCGTGGAATCCAGTTACCCGAGGAATGAGAGGATCGATACGGCGGCTCTCCGGGAGGCGGAAGATCCTGATGGTATGGATCAGGGAATTGGCCAGGCACTCGGTGGCAATCGCCTGAGCGGTGTCGTGGTCATAAGCGCCTTCTATGAGGTACCCCCTGGCCGAGTATACCTGGATTTTCCCCCCGGTGATGAGCTCCAGGGCATACTGTGCGCTGTGGCCCACGTTGTCAGTGACACCAGGTTTGAACCCCACCTCGATATACCAGCCTGGCAGGGGGCGCAGAATGATCCCTACCGCCATATCCTGGATGACCGGGTCGCAGAAGGCCTCCTGGAGAGATGCCTGTGCAACGTCAGCATCGACATGGTAGACGTCGAAACAGGAGATGTTATCAGGGGGGGTCAGATGGGGAAAGGCGTGGAGAAGCTGTTTCTTGATTCTGGCTCCACGGGCGTCGAAGAGGTGCTCTTTGAGCCCGACCTCGACCCGGATGGCCATAAGATCAGCCTTTTTCCTCGATATACAGGGTGGTCGGCCCCTCAACGCTCTCGCGTTCTGATTTGCATTTCACGCACAGCGTTGCGAACGGCATCGCCTTGAGCCTTCCCGCAGGGATATTCTCCCCACAGTCTTCGCAGAAACCATATTCTCCGTGCTCCATGCGGGACAGGGCGCTTTCGATCTGGTCCAGTTTCTGTCGCTCGCGTGTCCCAAGGAGGAGGTTGAACTCACGGGTCTGCTCGAGGTCGGCATCATCGAAAATATCCCCGATCTCCCTCTGGGATGTAATGTCATTGGATTTAATCCGCTCCGCCAGGGTTTTAAGGATGTCCTTCTTCATCTGGAGAAGGATCTCTCTGATTTCAAGAAGCTCGTTTTTTCTTAACATCCTGTCCTCCACCGGAAATTGAAAGTAGGCTTCTTATACTTATTACATACCCGCTGTCAACTACCATTTCTCCATTCACATATTCGATGCAATGTCGAGGACTTCGATTCATTTTCATTGGTTCCGCCGCGGCGGAACCAATGGTGTCGGATCTTCATACCACGAAGAAATCCCTGCCGAAAACATCGCATTCCACAAGGGTCCCGGGTTCGAGGCAGGTGGTCTTTTTGGGAATGATCATGAAGCAGTTGCCCCTGGCCATGGAGGTGAGAATACCCGAACCCTGAGGTCCTGTCGGAGTTACGACGAGTTCTTCGCCTACCCGCGTAAGGATAGCCCGGATGTAGTGGGGTCGGTCACCGCTGTTTTCCATGGCTTCGGTGAGTCGTGCCCTGATCCGGGGGAGCAGGATATCCCGGGAGCCCTGCATACTGAGGATGGCAGGCCTTGCAAACTGGTAGAACGAGGTCATGGTGGATACAGGATTGCCCGGAAGGCCAATGGTCGGTATGCCGTGCAGCGACCCGAAGGCCAGAGGCTTTCCAGGCTTTATGTCCACGGTCCAAAAGTCCAGACTGTTGCCCTCTTCCTTCATGATCTCCCTGACCATGTCGTAATCTCCCATGGACACACCGCCTGAGGTGAGGATGAGGTCGCACCTGAGCGCCCTCGAAATCCTTGCCTTGAGATCCGAACGTTGATCTTTTGCTATGCCCAGATACAGGGGGATGGCGCCCGAGGCCCGAAGGAGACTTATGAGGGTATGGGAGTTGGACGAGATGATGGCCCGGGGCCCGGCCTCTTCCCCCAGCTCCGCAATCTCGTCGCCGGTAGCAAGGACCGCGACTACAGGTCTCTGGCCGACGTCTACAAAGGGCCTGCGCAGCGAGGCCAGGACACCGATTTGTGCCGGGCCAAGCAGGTCGCCTGACAAGAGGACGCGTTGTCCAACAGCAATGTCTTCTCCCCGGAACCGAATGTTCTCGTGTTTCTCCGGTACGATGTTTATCCTCACGTGGTCCTTTTCCTCGACGGTATCTTCCCGACGGACCACGGCATCCGATCCTTGAGGGACGGGAGCACCGGTCATGATCTTGGCCGCCTGGCCCTGGTCGATGGGCTGGCCGGGAGATACGCCTGCCGGCAGAACCGATGCGATCTCGAGCCTGACGCCGGGGTTCCTGATGTCCGCTGACCGGACCGCATATCCATCCATGGCCGAGTTGTTGAAGGAAGGTATATCGAGAGTGGAGATGACATCCTCAGCCAGATATCTCCCCAGTGCGGCATCCAGCGGGACCCGCTCCGCAGGCAAGACCGGCATCCTGTTCAGGATAATCTCCCGTGCTTTTTCGATCGGTATCATGGTCCCTTCCTTTATATGCATGTCACGCCAGGGACATGCAGTGTATCTCCTGAGACACTGTATCCTAAGGGAGCGCCTGATCCAAGTCAAGATTTGATACCGCGGTGTCGATGAGGAGAACTATGGAGCTCAAGGATATTCTTGTGCCTCTGGGTGTCGAGCTTAAAAAGGTGTCCATGCTGGGCGGGTGCATGGCCATCGTTGTGGTCCCGTTCGAGAACATGGACATGGCCATGCGGGCCAAGCGGGAGACAGACACGGCCATCCGGTATGGGGACTATCTCGTGCTGGGCGTATTCGGTATGGGTGCCGATGACGCATCGACGCAGTTTCTCTCGATACCCAAGGGGATCGCGGTCTTTCCCAAAGAGGGAGATGATATCCAGACCCTGTTTTTCGAAGCGGCAAAACGGCTGAATCTCAGCAAGGGGACCGCCCCCTGGGTGAAGAGCCTGTGGGACAGTCTCAAGGAGACAAACGCCCCCGATGATGGAGATGGTGAAGGCAGATTCCTGACGAACACGTTCTATCAGTTCTATGCATACATGGCATCCAGGCCCGGCGAACTCGGACAGATTGTCGCCACCATGAGCGAGGCCGACAGGCATTGGATAGAGGATCTCCTGCCCTTTGGCATCGTTTCGACCTTTTCACAGACAGGGGCGAGTCCGGATGGGGAACTCGCGGGATTCATAGAGAGTTGGGACTACGGGGAGAAGCTTGAGAGAAAACGCGAGCTTGCGAAGACGACGCTGAGGAAATTCAGGACCCTTGAGCACCTCTTCACGCTGCCGTCCATATCCCGGGAAATCATCGAGATGTCGGCAGACTCCATGGCGGCGGCTTCGAGCATGGCAAGGATCATAGAAAAGGATCCCGTGCTCACGTCCCGACTGCTGAAGGTGGTGAACTCTGCCTTCTATGGGTTCCGTAGGCAGATCGTTTCTGTGGAGCATGCGGTGGTGATACTGGGCAATGACGAGGTCGTAAACCTGGCCTTCTCCATTGCCGTGCATCAGATCATGGACCGGATAGCGCCGAAGCAGGGGGTGCTGCTCTGGGAACACTCCCTCATGGTGGCGCACCTGGCGCAATGGATTGGCCCCCTGCTTGGATACAATGGAGGGAACGCCCTCTACACGCTCGGCCTGCTCCATGACTTCGGAAAGATCATTTTCCTCCAGAGGGGATATACCCCGGGTGATCTCACCACCATGTCTTCTCTTCAGGACCTTGCAGCAGAGGAGCGTGAAACGGGCATGTCCCATGCAGAGATGGGGGCTTTTATAGCTGAGCGGTGGAACCTGCCGGAGGATATCGTGGACGGGCTCCTGTGTCATCATGTGCCGAGCAAGGCCAAGGATATCAGCCTGGCCGTTACGGTACACCTTGCCGATATCGTTGCCCATACTGCGGCACTGTCCCTCGACGAGGCCAGTACCGCCGCGGCGCGGTTCCTCGATCCCGATGTGAAGGCACAGCTGTCGGAGGAAGTCGTTGCAAAGAGACACGAGTACGTGCAGACGAGGGTGAGGGCCCTCCTCGACATGTAGATAAGGATCTATGGAACGCGACATTCTCTCAATTCTTAAAGACCGCATCGTATCCCTGGAAGAAGGATATGAGCAGAAGATTGCGGAGCTTTCACTGCTCAAGGAGCTTGGAGAGGCCCTCAAGGGTACGAGCCTGTCGCACTGGAATCAACTCTTTCTGCGGCAGCTCGACATCATAAGACGGGCCACGGGAATCCACAGTATTTCGGTCATGCTTCTGGACGAGCAGACACAGAACCTCTACGTGGTAAGCGCATCGCTCATGAGGAATACGCCGAACCGGCCACCCATCCTCCTCAAGCGGGGCCAAGGGATTGCGGGGAAAGTGGTGGAAACGGGCAAGACGCTCTACATCCCGGATGTGACCAAGGATCCGAACTTTCTGAACAGGGGAACGAATCAGGAGGGGTCCCTGGCGTGCGTGCCCATCATATCAGAGGGCAGGTCCATCGGGGTCATCAACTTCAGGGACAATGCACCTGGGGCCTTCGGGCCCAACGACCTGAGGTTTTTTGAGCTCATCGCAGACCAGCTCTCCATTACCGCTTCACTCGTTCGTACTTACCAGGACCTCTTGGACCTGGAAAAGAAGAGGATGAACCTGAGCAGGTACTTTTCCCGTGGACTGGCCGAGCACCTCGTTGCCGATGACCGCATGACAGGCCTCGGGGGACAGAAAAAGATGGTGACGGTTGTCTTTGCAGACATCACCGGGTTCACCACGCTTGGAGAAAATAATCCTGTGGAACAGGTGGTGGAAGTTCTCAATCGTTATTTTGAGACGGTCGTGCCGATCATCTTCAGGTACGGGGGGATGTTGGACAAGTTCCTGGGGGACGGTGTCATGGCGGTCTTCGGAATCCCCGATGCCACGGAAATGGATCCGGTCAATGCCATCCACTGCGCCGTGGATATTCAGAGGGGTGTGAAGGCTCTCAAGGAAAGGCTTGTGGAGGAGGGACTTTTCCCCATCGAGGTGGGTGTGGGGATAGCCACGGGGTTCGTGATTGCCGGCAACATCGGGACTGCCGAGCAGATGAACTACACCGTCATCGGGGAGCCGGTAAATCTCGCCCAGAGGCTTGAATCAGTGAGCTCGCCATGCGAGATAGTCGTCAGCAGCCTCACCACGGATGCGATCCCGCGACATGCCGAGGTGGGGGTAGCGTTCGAGCCCATGGGGTCCATCAGGGTGAAGGGCATCCAGAAGGACATGTACCCGCTGAAAGTGACCTATGCCTGAGGTGTTCCACGTCAGGACATGGTGTGCCTCCTTTTGCGCTTGACTTCCGTGTATGTTTTAGCTAGTCCATGTCATTACCGATAAATCTGTTCGTGGGCCCTCACATATAAGCACCACCCCACATCAGCTCATATCACCGAAAGGATTTGTTTATGCATTTAGAAGACCTCAAAAAGATGGACCCCAAGGAGCTCCTCGAAACGGCGAACTCTCTGGAGATCGAGGGTTCTGCAACCATGAACAAGCAGGAGCTCATCTTTGCCATCCTCCAGGCGCAGTCCGAAAAGGATGTCTCCATCTCGGGGAAGGGGGTTCTGGAAATACTTCCCGATGGGTTCGGGTTCCTTCGCTCAGCCGATTACAGCTACCTCCCCGGTCCGGACGACATATACGTTTCTCCGTCGCAGATCAGGCGGTTCAACCTGAAGAACGGTGACGAGGTCAACGGACTCATCAGGCCCCCCAAGGACAACGAACGGTATTTTGCCCTGCTTAAGCTCGAAACCATCAACATGGAGGAGCCTGAGGCGGCGAAGCACCGCGTTTCCTTTGACAACCTCACCCCGCTCTACCCCTTGGAGAACTTCAAACTGGAGACCGCCACCGACAACCTCACCGGCAGGGTGCTCGATCTGCTTGCACCCATCGGCAAGGGCCAGCGGGGCATGATCGTGTCTCCGCCCAAGGCGGGCAAGACCATGATGCTCCAGAGCATAGCCAACAGCATCACGGCCAATCACAAGGATGTGGTGCTCATGGTCCTCCTCATCGACGAGAGGCCGGAAGAAGTCACGGACATGCAGCGGTCGGTCAATGGGGAGGTCGTTGCCTCCACGTTCGACGAACCGGCAACACGCCACGTACAGGTGGCACGCATGGTCATGGAAAAGGCCAAACGGCTGGTGGAATACAAGAAGGATGTCGTTATCCTGCTGGATTCACTCACCAGGCTTGCAAGGGCCCACAATACCGTGTGCCCGCCCTCGGGCAAGCTGCTCTCCGGCGGCATCGACGCGAACGCACTGCAGAAGCCCAAGAGGTTCTTCGGCGCTGCGCGGAATATCGAGGAAGGCGGCAGCATCACCATCATCGCTACCGCGCTGGTCGATACGGGATCCCGCATGGACGAGGTCATCTATGAAGAATTCAAGGGTACCGGCAACATGGAGATCCACCTGGACCGGTCCATCATGGAGCGCAGGGTCTTCCCGGCCATCGACATATCGAAATCAGGGACGCGCAAGGAAGAGCTTCTCCTGCCCAAGGATCAGCTGGATCGCATATGGATCCTCAGAAAACTCCTGAGCCCCCTGAACCCCATCGACAGCATCGAATTTCTGCTGGACAAATTGAGCAAGGCACGCCATAATGCCGACTTCTTGGAATCCATGAACAAGTAGGAGTAGAAAGCAATGAAGAAAGGGATCCACCCGGATTACTTCGAGACAACGGTTACCTGTGCGTGCGGGAACACGTTCAACACGCGATCTACGAAGAAGGATATCCGCGTTGAAATCTGCAGTGCCTGCCACCCCTTCTACACGGGCCAGCAGAGGCTCACCTCCACAGCCGGAAAGGCCGAGCTGTTCAAGAGGAAGTACGGCGAGTACCTGAAAAAGGACAAGCAGAGCAAATAATCAGCCCCCTTAAGACATGCTCGAACGACTGAAGGAGATTGAGGAACGCTACGAGCAGCTTTCCGGTCTCCTTGCCGACCCCGAGGTCCTCAGGGACCCAGCCAAGTACACGAATTTCGCCAGGGAGCACTCATCCCTTGAGGAATTCGTGATACCCTACGCCAGGCTCAAGCAGGTTCTCGAAACCATCAGCGAAAACGAGTCCATGATGGATGACCCTGATCCGGGAATCCGCTCGCTGGCAAGGGATGAGCTCGCAGTGCTCCGCGAAGAAAAGGAACGTATAGAGGCCCAGCTCAAGGCCCTTTTCATTCCCCGAGACCCCAATGACTCCCGGGACGTCATTCTGGAGATCCGCGCGGGTACGGGTGGAGACGAGGCAGCCCTTTTCGCCGCGGACCTCTTCCGCATGTACTCGCGGTATGCCGAGGAAAAACGGTGGATCATAGAGGTGCTGAGCATCAACGAAACCGGCATCGGGGGCATCAAGGAGGTCATCGCCGGCATAAAGGGAAAAGGGGCCTATTCCCGGCTCAAGTACGAGAGCGGGGTGCACAGGGTCCAGCGGGTTCCCGCCACCGAGGCGAGCGGGCGCATACATACCTCGGCGGTCACGGTGGCCGTCCTGCCCGAGGCCGAAGAGGTCGAGGTCGACATCGATCCGAACGAGTTGAGGATCGATACGTTTCGTGCCTCGGGTGCAGGGGGCCAGCACGTCAACAAGACCGAATCCGCGATCCGCATCACCCACATTCCCACGGGCATCGTGGTTTCCTGTCAGGATGAAAAATCTCAGCACAAGAACAAGGCCAAGGCCCTGAGGGTCATTCGAACACGGATTCTGCAGAAGATGCAGGACGACCAGGCCCGGGAGATAGCTTCACAGCGGCGGTCCCAGGTTGGGACCGGAGACCGGAGCGAACGTATCCGCACCTACAACTTCCCCCAGGGGCGGGTGACGGAACACCGCATCAACCTGACGCTGCACCGCCTCCCCCTGATTCTCGAAGGGGATATCGACGAACTCGTCGACGCGCTCACTGCCCACTATCAGGCCGAAGCCCTCAAGAGGACCGGGAGCTGAGGGTGTGGCGAGGACCGTCTCCCAGGCACTGGCATGGGCCCGGGGCATTCTTTCCTCCAAAGGAATTGACTCCGCAGCCATCGATGCCGATCTCCTCCTGGCCCATTGCCTGAGCGTCCGGAGGGTCGACCTCATCATCCAGAGGGATAGGCTTCTGGGCGAAGAAGAACGTGAGGCCTTCTCGACCCTGGTCGGGCGGCGCGCACAGCGCGAGCCGGTAGCCTACCTGACCGGGGAAAGGGAATTCTATGGCAGAAGGTTCATGGTCAACAGGCATGTCTTCATCCCCCGGCCCGAGACCGAGATCCTGGTCGAACAGGCGCTGATCCGTGCGCCCCGGGGGTCTGTGGTTTTCGAGATAGGGGTTGGTTCCGGCGCGGTCATCTGCTCGATCCTGGCGGAACGGAGCGACCTCTCGGGCATAGGCAACGATATCAGCGTCCATGCCCTCAGGACCGCCCTGGCCAATGCCGCCCTGCTCGGTGTTTCCGGAAGACTGATGATCTATGCAGGACACGCCCTCGCGGGCCTGCGCGGGTTGATGCCGGTCATTGTCGCGAACCCCCCCTACATACCCGAGTCCGACGTGCAGACGCTGGAGGACGACGTCAGGTGCTATGAGCCCTACCAGGCCCTTTTCGGTGGAAAAGACGGGCTCGATATTGTACAAGAGATCATCACCGCTGCAGCTGCCCATCTCGTGCCACGAGGGGTGCTCCTCATGGAGGCGGGTATAGGACAGCGGGAGGCCATCGATGTCCTTGTGAACCGGCAGGGCGGCCTCGTGCTGAGGGGGTGGAAGAGCGACCTGGCGGGCATTCCCAGGGTCGTGATCGTTGAGAGGATCCATGGATAAGTTCATCATCTACGGGGGAAACAGGCTCAAGGGACAGGTCAGGGTCTCCGGATCCAAGAACGCGGCGTTGCCGGTCCTGTGCTCGGCCATTCTTTCTGACGGCGTGTGCACGTTCACGAACGTGCCGGAACTCGATGACATCGAAACGATATGCAGGGTCCTGGGGCACCTGGGAATAACCTGCAGCAGGCCTGAAAAGAACACCGTGGTTCTTGACCCGACCCGTATCTCTTCCCACGAGGCCCCCTACGACCTGGTCAAGAAGATGAGGGCGTCCATCCTCGTCCTGGGTCCACTGCTTGCGCGGTATGGAAAGGCCAAGGTGTCGCTGCCGGGGGGATGCGCCATCGGAGTGAGGCCCATCGACATGCACCTGAAGGCTTTTGCCAAGATGGGGGCGGAGATCGATCTCTCCCACGGGTATGTCGTCGCCACAGCCGACAGGTTGAAGGGCGCCCGTATCGTGTTCGACAACACCACCGTGGGGGGGACTGAAAACGTCATGATGGCGGCAGTCCTGGCAGAGGGAACTACCGTTATCGACGGGGCGGCCATGGAGCCCGAAGTCGTGGATCTCGCCGGCGTGCTCAAAGCCATGGGAGCGCGCATCGAGGGTGCCGGCGAGAGCACCATTGTCATCGAGGGAGTCCCGTCCCTGGCAGGGGCACGCTATGAGGTAATTCCGGACAGGATCGAGACAGGCACGTTCCTGGTGGCGGCAGGCATCACCAGGGGGAAGCTCACCATAACGGGAGGCCGGGCCGACCACGTCACCGCGGTGATCGACAAACTCCTGGAAATGGGGCTCGACATATCCGAGGGACAAGACGGCACCATCGAGGTGAACGGGGACCGCGACCTCAAGGCCGTGACCGTGGACACGGTCCCCTATCCAGGATTTCCCACGGACATGCAGGCCCAGATCATGTCCCTGGCATGTGTCGCTGATGGCGTGTCCAGCATCACGGAGAACATATTCGAGAACCGCTTCATGCATGTACCCGAGCTCATGCGTATGGGGGCAAGCCTGGAGGAGAAAGGCAGGACCGTGATCGTCAGAGGCATCGAGCGTTTCCAGGGTGCCTCCGTCATGGCGACCGACCTGAGGGCCTCGGCGAGCCTGGTGCTCGCGGCGCTGAATGCGAGCGGTTACACGGAGATCAGGAGAATCTACCACCTGGACCGTGGATATGAAGGTCTCGACAGGAAGCTTCAGAATCTGGGAGCCGAGGTTTCCAGGGAAAAGGGCGGGTTGTGATGATCACCATACGAACCGCTGATGCAGGATGGAAGGAAAAGCTCAAGCACCTGCTGGACCGCATGAGGACCATCCCATCCGATGTGGATTCTGCCGTCAGGCAGATCATCGAGCAGGTCAGGCTCAGGGGAGATGCTGCCCTTTTTGAATATACGAGGGCTTATGATGGGTTCGATCCCCACAGGGATGGACATGCGATAGGCCCCGTTGAGATCGAGCTGGCCTACCGGGCGGCTCCTCGAGAGATAGTCGATGCCCTGGCCATCGCCGCGAAAAGGATCGAGGCCTTCCACGCCCACCAGAAAGAGCAGTCCTGGTTCATCACCGAGGAGACGGGCACCGTCCTTGGTCAGAAGGTCACCCCAGTGAACAGCGTAGGCATCTACATACCCGGGGGGCTGAACGCATTCCCTTCGTCGGTGCTCATGAACGTCATACCCGCAAAGATCGCAGGGGTGAAGCACATCGAGGTGGTCTCTCCCACGCCGGGGGGAAGGGTCAGCCAGGTCCTGCTGGCTGCCGCCCACGTGGTCGGTGTGGAGAGGATCTACCGGATCGGTGGAGCCCAGGCCATAGCAGCCCTCGCCTACGGGACTGAACGCATACCCAAGGTGGACAAGGTGGTGGGTCCGGGAAACATCTATGTGGCTCACGCCAAGAGGCTGCTCCAGGGCATCATCGGCATCGACGCGTTTGCCGGCCCTTCGGAGATCCTGGTTGTCGCCGATGACGGGGCGAATCCCAAGGTCGTCGCCCATGATCTTCTGTCCCAGGCCGAGCACGATGCGCAGGCATCGTCCATCCTTATCACGCCCTCGTCCGACCTGGCATCAGCCACCCTCGGGGAGCTCAAGGATGCCGTTGAAAAGCTGCCCCGCAGGGATACCGCGATGAAGTCGCTGGAAAATCACGGGGCCTGCATCGTTGTCAGGGACCTCGATGAGGCAATCGCTATCGCCAACGATGTGGCCCCGGAGCACCTGGAGCTCATGCTGGAAAACGCCTGGGAATATGTGGGCAGGATCGTCAACGCCGGGGCGGTCTTCCTCGGGTATATGACGCCCGAGGCAATAGGCGATTATGTGGCGGGGCCCAACCATACACTGCCCACAGGCTCAACGTCGCGGTTCTATTCCCCACTGGGAGTCCACGACTTCACCAAGCGCACCTCGGTCGTCGGGGTCACCCGGCAGGGCATGGAGGCCCTTGGCCCTGTGGCGGTCCGCATCGCCCGGGCGGAGGACTTGGAAGCGCATGCACGCTCTGTTGAATGCCGTTTCGACAAACAGGGTTCTTGAACGGGTCCTGCCGCACCTCTCCGAGCACACCTACCTGGTCGGTGGCTGCATACGTGACCTGATGCTCGAGAGAGAACCCTCTGACTTTGACCTGGTGACCTTCGGTGAACCCCTCGATCTGGCGGTTCGGATCGAGGGAATACTCGGAGGCAAGGCCTTTCCCATAGACAGGGAACGGGGTATCGTGAGGATAGCCATAAACCATGGCGAGTGCACCCTCGACATCTCTCCGCCACGGGGAGCTGATATCGAGGAAGACCTCCGGGAAAGGGACATCACCATCAATGCCATGGCGCTTCAGCCTGCAGGAGGTGTCTTTGTCGATCCCCTGCGGGGACATTCCGATCTCAGGGAAAAACGCATCAGGCTCATCGGAAAAAAGAACCTGCTCGATGATCCTCTCCGGGGGCTGCGGTGCCTCAGGTTTGCCGTGCAGTTCGGTTTTTCCGTGGAAGGACAGACCCTGAGGCTTATCAGGGACCACAGCGAAACCCTCTCGCAGGCAGCACCCGAGAGGATCAAGCACGAAGTCCTCAAGGCGCTGGCAGGAACGGGAGGGGCTGCGTTCTTTCCCCTTCTCCATGAGGCCGGGTATGTCCGGGTGCTCTTCGGCAATGCACCGACGGCCCTTTCCATGGATACCGCAGGACACGCGGAGTATCTTCTGGGCAATGCCGACCATATCTTGACCGGAGTCGGAACCCATTTTTCAGAGGAACTGGAGCATGGCATGCCTCGAAAGGCGGCCTTCAGGCTGGCCGCATTCTTGTTCCCTCAGACGAGAGGCCGTCCCTTGGATTCCCCCGATGTCACCCCGGAAAGACTCGCCCTGTCTGGAAGGGCTCGAAAGACGATACACGGCACCATCGCGGGTGCTTGGAGGATGGTTGACCTGGCCGGAAGCGACAGGCTATCGGGCAGTGAGATGTATCGGGTGCTTTCAGACCACGGCGGGCATATTCCCGAGATGCTGCTCCTGGCGATGGCCGGGGGCATGGTCACAGAGAGAAAGGACCCCGGACCTATCGGGCGTGTCTGCAGGGAAACCTGGAGGTTCTACAGCGACAGGTACCTGTCGCTGACAGCGGCTCCGCTCCTTTCGGGTCACGATATCCTTCAGATGCCCGGCATCACCCCCGGGGCCGTCGTCGGAAGGATGCTCCGCCAGGTCGAGGAAGCCCGTGCAGACGGGCTCATCAGAACCCGCGATGAAGCCCTTTCGTATCTGCGCCAAAGAGTGAAACGGTAATTTCCGACACGCGTCTTGCCCCCGCAAGACCTGCATTTCGTCACTATACATTGATTCATTGCGGTTTTACATTCAGTGTAATGTCTGATATAGGTACCTGTATGAAGGTCGAATCGTGGATGGTGAAAGACGTCATCACCATCACCAGCAATGCCGGCATCAGGGAGGCCTTGACGGTGATGAAGAAGCACTCCGTGCGGCACCTGCCGGTCGTGGACGGGGGAGCCTTCGTGGGGCTGGTCGCGCTGGGAGACCTCAAACAGGCCATCCTTGCCTCGATCATCGAACAGCTCAAGGTAAGCGACGTGATGATCCGCGAGCCGTTCACGGTCACCCGGGACACGTCGCTGGAGAAGGCGGCTCAGATCATCTACGAAAAACGCATCGGATGCCTGCCCGTGGTGGAAGACGGCGTGATCGTGGGGATCCTCACGGTCAACGATATCCTGAAGGCCTTCATCGACATCATGGGGGTGCTCAAGGGGGGCAGCAGGATCGATGTCATCCTCAAGAGCGTCCACGGCTCCTTCGACGAGGTGATCTCCATCATAGAAGCCAACGGGGGTTATATCATAAGCGCCGGCATGACCATGAACGGCGAGGAGAACATCCACCACTTCCGCATTTCCGGGGGAGAAACCGGGGCCATCGCCCGGGAGCTGACCAACCTGGGGTATCGCGGCGTCAAGGTCACAGACTGACCTGAAGGCAGCGGGCCACCTCCTCCCGGCTCAGCCCTTCCACGGAAACGGTCTTGTTCCTTCCCTTATCTCCCCGGACGATGGATACCTTCGATTTTGCCACGTCAAGCCGCTTCGACAGGAACCGTACGAGCGCGGCATTGGCCCGGCCTTCTACGGGAGGCGCGTTCAGGCGGACGGTCAGGGCGTCGTTTTGTACGTCGCCAACACCTTCCCTGGATGAGTTCGGCTGCACCCTGATGCTGAGAATGACGGATCCCCCGCGATCCTCACACCACATTGGTCTGGATCCATGCCTGGTATGATTCCAGGGTAGACCGCAGTTCGGACAGGAGCGTTGCGCGCCTGTTCTTGATCTCCTCGAGGGACTGTTCCAGATCCCTCTTGGTGCGCTCGGCCTCTTTGAGGATCTCGCGCGCCTTCTGCATTGCCTGGGCCTGCATTTCCTGGACCCGCTGCTCTGCCTCGGCCAGTTTGCGGCCCGCAGCGGCCTGGACCTCGGCTGCCTTCTTTTCAGCATCGAAGAGGATGCCTTTCGCGTCGAGATCGGCTCGCTTCATCTTCTCTTCGGAGAACTGCTTGACGGAAAGGAACAGGTCTTCCATGTCCCTCTGCCTGCGCTTGAGGGCATCGAGCTCGCTTTTGAGCAGGGAGTTCTCCTCGATGAGCATCTCCATATCCTCGGCAATATCCATGAGAAAAGCGATGACCTCGTCCTTGTAAAATCCTGACAATCGTGACTTGAAACGCTGCTCACGGATCATTTCGGGAGATAGCTTCATCTAGAGGCCCCCTTTCAGCCGGATCCCCGTCTCGATGATGGTTCTGGCCAGTGCATACTTGAGGAACACGATGGCCGCGATAACGAGGATGGGAGAAAAGTCGATGCCCCCTACCATCAGGGGCAGCCGTCTTCGTATCCAGGTGAACACTGGGTATGTGACCCCCCTGAGGAAACGCACGATGGGGTTGTACGGGTCCGGGTTCACCCATGAGAGAAGAGCACCGATGATGACGATCCACATGTAGATGCTCAGGAGGATATCCAAGACATTGCCCAGACCGATGAGGATGTTGCCGAGGATATACATGGCCTGCCGCCCCTCCCCTTGTATGTTCACGATCTAATGTGCAGGTTTCGTGCTCGGAATGCAAGGGATTTTCGTGTATTCCACCAGGGGTCATCCGGGCGCTTGCGGTGTCCATCAAGCTCTGCTAAAGCTTGGGGTGTGAAATTATCAAGGATTGAAATCAAGGGTTTCAAGTCTATCGCGAAAAAGACCACCCTGGCCGTATCCAGCGGCGTGACCTGCATCGCCGGGCCCAACGGGTGCGGCAAGAGCAACATCATCGATGCCGTCAGGTGGGCTCTGGGCGAGCAGTCTGCCAAGTCCCTCAGGGCGTCTGCCATGAACGAGGTGATATTTTCCGGGACCCATGATGCCGGACCCGGCTCGCTCGCCAGCGTTTCCCTGGAGTTCGTCCGGGACGGAGGTTCGTTTCCGAAGACGCTCGAAGGGTTCGAGCAAGTCTCGGTCACCAGGCGGCTCTTCCGTACGGGCGAGAGCGAATACCTCATCAACAACGTCAAGTGTCGGCTCAAGGACATCACGGATCTCTTCCTGGACACGGGCCTGCACCGGAATGGGTATGCCATCATCGAGCAGGGCAAGGTCAAGGACATCATCCAGGCCAGGCCCGAGGAGATCCGTTACCTCATCGAGGATGCGGCAGAGGTGGGCAGGTTCCGGATCAAACGCACCGAGGCCCTGAGAAGGCTTGAGGCGACATCCCGGAACCTGGAGCGTATCAATGACCTGCTCGGTGAGGTTACGAAGCAGCGCAACGAACTCAAGACCCAGGCAAACAGGGCCCAGAGGTACCAGGAGCTCCGGGCAGAGGCGAACACGCTGTCACGGCTGATCATGGCATTCGACATCAAGGAGATGGCCGATCTGAGAGGGACATATGCATCAGAGCTCAGGGCCATCGACGACAGAATAGGCACCGCCGAGGAGCAGGGTGCCGGGCTCAGGGAAAGGCTCGCAGGGCTCGAGGCGCTGAGTGGGCAGCACAAGGCCCGGATGGAGCAGCTTTCTTCCCGTCTGAGTGAGGCAGAATCATCTCTTCTCCTCGCCAAACGAGAGATGGAGTCCTCCCACGCGCGCCTGGGCGATATCGATGCCACGAGGGTCATGATCTCTCAGAATCTGGAAGAGAGCAGGCGCTCCATCGGCGACGAGGAAGAACGCTCCACCGCCCTCAGGAAAGAACAGGAAGACCTCCAGAACCGGATGGCAGACGTGCAGGCACAGCTGGATGGCCGTCTCTCCGGTTACGGGGTCCAGGAAAAGGACCACGAGAGTCTGGAGAGGCTCTATCAGGAGAAAAGAACGGCACTCTTTGAAGTGATCACCGAAGTGCGGGCCCTCGATCAACGAATCCAGGAGGTCCAGGACCGACACAGGGAGGTTGTATCAACGCTCAGACGGCGGCAGCAGGATCTTGACGCCCTCTCCGAGAACGAGGAAACGTTGTCTGGGGACCTCGCGACGCTGGAGCAAGAGCTCTCGCAGGCCGACCGGGCCAGACAGCCTGCGGCCCAGGAGATAGAGACGGTAAAGGCCGCCATGCAGGAAGCGCAGGAGCGTATAGAAACCTGCACCAGGTCAGTGATCGGCCTGGAAAAGGACAGTGCCGAGGTCTCCGCCAAGATCGGCATGCTCGCCAGGATCATCGGGATTGAAGAACTGCAGGATGCGTCCCGGTATTCCTCCAACGGATCGAGAAAGGTTGCGGACACCCTCAGTGTAAGGGACGGGTTCGAGGCAGCAGTCGGAAGATCTATGGGCAACGCACTGGATTTCCTCATTTATCGCGATCACGAGGAGATCCTTTCCCTGGAGGACTTCAGGACCAGGGGACCCGGTTTTGTGATAGAGCAGCCCCATATCAAGAACCACGAACACCCCCTCCCCGCAGGGAACCCCGGGGTGCTGGGCCAGCTCAGGGAATTCATAGAACCCCACGAGGGATATGCGGATGTGGTGCTCGCCCTTTCCCAGAACATGTGCGTGGTGGACGGCATGGAAACGGCCGTCTCGTTGTGGAAGGGGGGGCATCGTTCATGCAGCTTCGTCACCGTGGACGGCATGATCCTGGAGCCCTCCGGCGTCATCAGGACCACCAACGAACACACCAAGTACGCGGATATACTCAAGGCACGGGCGGAGATGAAGACGCTCAAGGCCAAAGGCACGATCATCGAGGCAGAGATGGATCGGCAGAAGGCTGCCCTGCTCAACGCAAAAGAGGAGCACCAGAGCCTCACGGCACGATACCACGGCGGGCTTGGCGCCCTGCAAGCACTTGACCAGAAGCTGACCGCCCTGAGCGAGAAGAGGCAGGGCATGCTCAATCAAAAAGAGAGAATCCACGAGCAGAAGATACAGCTCGAGACCGACCTGTCCCAGATGATGGAGCTTTCAAAAAGGCTCGATGCCCAGGCTGAAACCTTCACCGGCCGCAGGAAAGATCTTGAAGGGGAGCGGTCACAGCAAGAAGAGGCCCTGAAGGTCCTTGATGAAGAGAAACATGTGTCCAAGGAGAGACTATCCTCTTCCCTTGCCGAGATACAGGCAACCCGGGATCTTCTCCACGGGCTCGAGGTGGCGGCGGCGGAAAAGGCTGCCGCGCACAAGGCCATATCCGAGAACCTGGACATGAGAAGACAGGCCGTGGCCAAAGACCTGGCTCGTCTCGATGAGCTTGCAGGTACGAGGCAGACAGTCGAACAGGCCGTGTGCGCACGTTCCCGGGACATCGAACAGGCGCAGGAGGCCATCAGGACGGGCAGGGGCCAGTACGACGGCGTTCTTCCAGAGTATGAGAAGGCCATGAACCTTCTCCGTGCAGCCCGCGAAGAGGCGGCGGAGCTTCGCAGCAGCATTGATGGCCTGGAACGGGCACGGGCAGAGACCCTTCTGAAGGACAAGGAGTACGAGGTAGCTTACGCATTGAACCTCGAGCGGATGGAAGGCCGGTTCGGCCCCGGTATCCCGGAACTGCCGGAGTCCTTCGATGTGCAGCAGGCCAGGCAGAGGGTGAATGAACTGGAAGAGCGCATCGAGAGGATGGGACAGATCAACTTTGCATCCCTGGAGGCCTTCGATCATGCCCAGAAACGATGGGAGGACCTCCATAGACAATACGAGGACATCGTGCGGGCGAGCACGCGCCTGAAAGAGGTGATCGCCAGCATAGAACGGCAGAGCATCAAGGCCTTTACCGCCACGTTCACCCGGGTGAGAGAGTACTTTCAGGAGATCTTCACTGCCATGTTCGGGGGCGGCAAGGCCGACTTGGTCCTCTCCGAGGGTGATGAGATGGACTCGGGGATCGAGATCTTCGCCTCCCCGCCCTTTAAGCGCCTCAAGGCCATGAGCCTGCTCTCGGAGGGAGAGAAGACGCTGTGTGCCATCAGCTTCATCTTTGCCCTGTTCAAGGTGAATCCCTCTCCCTTCTGCATACTGGACGAGGTGGACGCACCGCTCGACGACTCCAATGTCATACGACTCAACCGGCTCATCAGGACATTTTCCCATGAATCCCAGTTTCTCATCGTGACCCATAACAGGCACACCATGGAAACGGCTGATATCCTCTACGGCGTCACCTTTGATGTGCCGGGCATCAGCAAAGTGGTTTCCATGGTGCTCGAGGATCCCAAGGGATAAAACAATTCTTCAAGAAGGGAAAATGTTTGCCATTTTCCCCTTACATCGTCAAAAACCCGTCCTCATAGGCAGGGTTGCGGCGTGCATGCATATTGCAGGTGAAAATCGAGAGGTATGGTGTCATGACACGCTTTATCGCAGTCACGTCCGGAAAAGGGGGCGTCGGCAAGAGCAATTTTGTGCTCAACGTGGCTATTGCCCTGGCGGCAATGGAATCCAATGTGCTCATCCTTGATGCCGATCTGGGGCTGGCGAATCTCGACGTCCTCCTGGGCCTAAGGCCCCAGCGCACCCTGGAAGACGTCGTCCTGGGTCATGCAAGCATCGGCGATATCATTGTCAAAACAGACTATCGCGTAGGCCTGATTCCGGGTTCTTCGGGCACGCAGGACATGGCGGATCTCGACAAGCGCCAGGTCGGGAATCTCCTGGGCGCGGTCAGGGAGATCACCCAAGACACGGATTTTCTCCTCATTGACACAGCATCAGGGATATCCTCGAGCGTCGTGTCCTTCCTCATGGCTGCTCCCGAAGTGGTCGTGGGGGTGAGTGACGAACCGACGAGCCTCACCGATGCCTATGCCCTCATCAAGGTCCTGAAACGCAACGGCTACGAGGGCAGGATCTCCATGTTTGCCAGCCAGGCCAAGAACAGCGCCGCAGGACATACCATCTACAAGAAGATATCCTCTGCCGCCCAGAAGTTCCTGGACATCCAGGTGGAATTCCTTGGGAGCATCTATGCGGACGACAAGCTGCCCCGGGCGGTCAAGGATCAGGTTCCGGCTATCGTCCGATATCCAACCTCGGATATTGCCCGGTGCTACAGGGTCGTTGCCCTGACCATGCTCGGGCAGAAGAGCGTGAGTGCAGACCTTGAGAAGCTCTGGACCCGACTGGTCGCCATGATCATGAAGGCCGGCCGCCCCAAGGCCATGAGGGCCGTTTCCTTCAATGGTGAAGTCTCGGCAAGGTCCATGGAAAAGACCTTACAGGACATCCTCGAGGAACAACGCAAGACACGCATCCTCCTGGAACGTCTGCTCAAGACCCTCGAGACGGGGGGCTTGGCCTCCAGGGTCCACAAAGGTTACACCGCGTGATCGCTCGCATCGAGACCCCCTGTGGCCCTCTGTGGATATCAGGCGGAACAGAGGCGATGGAAGGCGTTTCGTGGGAGCCTGTCGAAGGGACAAGACACCGTGGAGAACTGGACTGGGTGGTGCATTCCTTCGAAGCCTACTTCAACGGCAGGCTCAAGGTGTTCCCGGGGGGGCTCTTTTTCATGGGTCACAAAATCCTGTGGTCGTGCAATCGTCAGGAGGTACGGCCCCTGGTTGGTTCCCAGGGCATCATCGCCGCCATTTCCCGCATTCCCTACGGATCCACCATGACCTATGGAACGGTCGCCTCCATGTCCGGAAAACCCGGTGCTGCCAGGGCCGTCGGTGCTGTATGCAGGGCCAACCCCATACCCGTAATCATACCATGCCACAGAGTCGTTGGAGCGCAGTCCCTTGGTGGATACACCCCTGGAATCCGGATAAAGGAGTGTCTTCTCAAGATCGAGAGAAGGGGCGGTTCGGTCTGAATGCCCGGGGCATGAAAGTCGCCGGTTCTTCCTCCTTCCCTCTGGCCCCGAGCGGTAACCACCGGGGGAAACCATTTGACAAGTATGTCTCCGGTGGCATAGTGAGTCCTTGTGCTGGAGAAATGCATAGAGAGAATCGAGGATTCCGCCCGGGCACGGGTGATACGCAGGGCGCTCATCGGCTCCGGGTTCATTGCTGTTCAGCTGGATGATCTGAGCATGGGCCTGTGCGCCAACATACGCCACGACGCCGGTGGGTCATGCGCGGTGTTCTCCAGGGCAGGAACAATCGCCGGGGCACATGCCCTGGATATCCTCGCGCTGTCGAAGAGGACCGACCTCATATCACGCGGTCTCGCCCTGGCCACAGTGAATGCACTGGCTTCAAGGTTGTTTACCCCGACAATCGGAGATATCTTTGACCGTATTACCGTCACCCCCGGAGACCGGATCGTCATGGTGGGACTGATCGAGCCCGTCGTCCAGATGCTTACCGGCAGAGGATGCGATGTCGCGGTCTTCGAAGACAGGAAGGAGGGGCTTCTGCCCCTCGAAGCCCCGCACACGATGCCCGAACGGATCCGCTCGGCGGATATCATAATATTGACCGGAACCACGGTCGCAAACGGCTCCGTCACCGGCATCCTTGCCCTGCCGAACTGTGCCAGGGCTGTGATGATCCTGGGGCCCAGCACCCCCATGATCCCCACCGTCTTCACCGGGACCGGTGTCAGCTTCCTCGGGGGGAGCTTCATCGAGGACCCTGACCAGGCCTTCACGCTGGTCATGGAAGGGGGCGGAACCAGGCACCTGCAGAGAAGCGGCGCCATCAGAAAGGCCTACCTGGAGGTCGCGTAGATGAACCCGCTCATCGACCTGCACGGCAGGCAGATCAGATATGTCAGGATCTCCATCACCGACCGGTGCAACCTGAGATGCCGCTACTGCATGCCCGTCGGCGGCGTCGACTGGGTTCCCCATGAGCAGGTCCTGTCCTACGAGGAAATGCTGCGTATTCTCAGGATCTGCATCGCGCGGGGGGTGGAGAAGGTCCGGATAACCGGGGGAGAGCCTCTGCTGAGAAGGGACATCGTGGGGTTCATCTCGCAGCTGAACTCCACGGGGGGGCTGAAGGATCTCACCCTGACCACCAACGGCATACTTCTGGAACCTCTTGCGCTGCCGATGAAGGAGGCTGGCCTGAGGCGTGTCAACGTGAGTCTCGATACCCTGGACAGAAAAAAATTCGCTTATATCACCCGGGTCGATGCATTCGACAAGGTCATCCGGGGTATCTGTGCAGCCCAGGAGCATGGCCTGACCCCGGTCAAGATCAACGTGGTGGCGATCCGCGGATTCAACGACGGGGAGATCGAGGATTTTGCACGCTTGACCACGACCCTGCCCGTGGAGGTGCGTTTCATAGAACTCATGCCCGTCGGGTGCATAACGAAATACCCCGAGCACGAAAATATCAGCGCCGAGGAGATCAGGGACATCATAGAACGGCGTTTCGGCCCTCTCGATCAGATGAAACGCGGCCTTGGTCCTGCATGGATGTACCGGATACCCGGGGCACCGGGGAACGTCGGTCTTATCGGTGCGCTGAGCGAGAGGGACTTCTGCGGCTCATGCAACCGTATTCGCATCACGGCTACGGGACAACTGAGGCCGTGCCTGTTTTCCGAGGATCAGATCGATCTCCGGGGACCCATGAGGAGCGGCATTTCCGACACGGACCTGGAAGGGCTCATCGAAGAAGGCGTCAGAAGAAAGCCACCGGGACACGGGGTGTGCAGGGGCATGGACCTGTTCCATGGGGTCGCCCGCACCCGGATGTCGGATCTCGGGGGGTGACTCGGTCAGGTCCGTGCCTGGGTCTGGACCGCTTCGATGAGGCGGTTGAAGGACAGGAGGTCCTTCTTGAAGAGGACCTTGTTGGTGTTCAGGAGGGACAGCCCGGAGAGCTTCTCCTTTTTTTTCCCACCCGATGCCCAGGCAACCTTGCAGTACAGTGAAATGTCCCCGACGCCAAGGTGGTCGTCGATGGCGAGTTTCACCACGGACCCGACCGGGACGGATGCACCGGAGATGCAGACCCCCTCGAAGCTCGCATTGATGAGGGTCACCGGCTTCATGTCCTCGCTGATCTCGACAGATCCCCTGACATCTGGAAACGGGATGCGCTCGTGGACCCTCTTTTCCTTTCTGGACTTCATGATTGCTCACAAATACATGCGCGAGCAGGCCCCTGTCAAGAAGGGATGATTTCCCTACCCCGGTCGGTTTTCTGGCCCCAGCACGGATGGACACGACGTCGACGAGACTCTTCCTCAGAGATGGCACATGACCCGGTCATGGTATATAATGGGGTCACACAAACAGCCTCGCATGAAATGTATCCTGCATGTGTAACGAGGGGGTTCCCATGGATTTTGACCTTACCGAAGAGCACCTGATCCTCAGGGAAACGGTTCGACGCTTCGCCCAGCAGGAGATCGAGCCCAGGGTGTCCTCGATGGACCGGGACGAGACTTTCGACGAGTATCTCTGGAAAAAGGGCGCGGAGCTCGGGTTCGTGGGCATGGGCATAAGCACTGAGTATGGAGGCAGCTTCAGCGATCACGTCTCGCTGGGCGTCATGGCCGAAGAGGTGAGCAGGATCGACCCTGGCGTTGCAGTGGTCTTCGGGGCGCACACGGTTCTGTGCGGCAACAATATTGAACGAAACGGCACGGACGACCAGAAAAGAAGATATCTTCCCCTGCTGGCATCGGGCAGCAGGCGTGGCTGCATGGGCATCACCGAACCGGAGGCAGGCTCGGATGCACTTTCGATCCGCACCCGGGCGCGAAGGGACGGGAGTGTCTACGTGCTCAACGGCAGCAAGATGTTCATCTCGAACGCCCCCATCGCGGACACGGCCCTCATCTACGCCGCCACCGACCCGTCGCGGGGGCATGGCGGGCTGAGCGCCTTCATCGTGGAAAAGGAGTTCCCCGGGTATCATCGGGGTAAAAGCCTCTCCAAGCTGGGGCTCCGCTCGTCACCCACGGGAGAGATCATCCTGGAGGACTGCATCGTCCCGGAAGAAAACCTTCTGGGGGGCGCGCAGGGCAATGGTCTTTCGATAATGTTCTCGGGCCTGGACGTGGAGCGTATCCTCTGGAGCTGCCAGGCCGTGGGCATTGCAGGGGCGGCGTTCGACGCGGCATTGAAGTATGCGAGGGAGCGCAGGCAGTTTTCCCAGCCGCTGATAACCTTCCAGATGATACAGGACAAACTGGCGAACATGCTCGTGGAGATAGAAGCCGCCCGCCTCATGGCATACAAGGGGCTTGCATGCCTCGACCAGAAGAGGAAGCGGCAGACCAGGATGATAGCGGCCCAGGTCAAGCTCTATGCCTGCGAGATGGTGAACCGCGTCACGAGCGAGGCACTGCAGATCCATGGGGGGTACGGATACATGAAGGAGTTCCCGCTGGAACGCTACCTCAGGGACGGCAGGGCCTATGCAATTGGCGCAGGCACGAGCGAGATACAGAAGCTCATCATTGGCGGATATCTCATGGCATGAGGCGACGGAGCGAATAGATAAACGCATGAATTTGCATAGATACGTCACGGCATTATATTGTATCGGTGGAAAGCTGCGGCAGGGATTGTCCTCGATGGTGTCATGAGCCGTAACTCACAGAATCGGAGAGGTGTCATGAACAGGGACATCAGGAAGATGGCGGGAACGCGTTACGATATGCTGGTGATCGGCGGAGGCATCACCGGGGCCTTCATCGCCTGGGACGGGACCCTTCGAGGCCTGAAGGTCGCCCTCATCGACAAGGGTGATTTCGGGGCCGCCACCTCTGCTGCCACCTCCAAGCTCATTCATGGCGGCCTGCGGTATCTCAAGACGCTCGAGGTGGGTCTCGTCAGGGAATCGCTCCAGGAGCGCAGGATCATGGAGATCATCGCACCTCACCTCGTCTACCCCCTGCCCTTCGTCTTCCCGGCCTACGGGTGGGGCATGAGGGGCATGCCGGCTGCGGTATCGGCCATGGTGTTCTACGACACGCTTTCCTATGACCGGAAATGGATCAACGACGACGACAAGAAGATCCCCGGGCACGAGAAGTTCTCGGCCGAACAGATCATCAGGCTCGAGCCTATTCTCGACCCGGCCGATCTCAAGGGGGGGGTGATCTATTATGACTGCCAGATGTACAACCCCGAGAGGCTGACCCTCGAGCCCATCCTCTCGGCCGTGGAGTATGGGGCCGATGCAGCCAACTACCTCATGGCCGGAGATCTCCTCGTGGAGGGGGACACGGTGGTGGGAGCCCGTGTCCGGGACCTGATGGACAAGGACAGAGAATATGACATCAAGGCCGCGGTCACGGTGAATGCGGCAGGTCCCTGGGCAGACACGATCCTCGGCAGGATACGGGGCAGGAAACACCACGGTCTCATCCGTTCCAAGGGGATTCACATCATCACGAGACCACTCTACAAAGACCACGCAATGGTCCTCCAAACCAAGTCCGGAAGACATTTCTTCATAATACCCTGGCGTGGCAGCAGTCTCATCGGCACCACGGATGTCGTCTACAAAGGTGACCCGGACGATTTCAGAGTGACCGAGGCCGACATCAATGATTTCCTCGACGAGATCAACGTCACGGTGCCTGCTGCCAGGCTCACTCGCAGTGATATCATATTCCAGTATGGCGGCCTGAGGCCCATTGTGGAAAAGGAGACGAGCGTGGAGGTGGAGGTGTACGACGCCTCCCGGAAATACGAAATCTACGACCATGAGACGGATGAGGGCATAAAGGGCTTCGTCACCGCCATAGGCGGAAAGTACACCACTTCACGCAACATGGCCAGGCAGCTTATCGACATGGTCATTCTGAAGCTCGGCAGGGAGACGGTTGCCTGCCAGACCCACACGACTCCTCTCTACGGAGGAGAGATAGGCAGGTTTTCGAGCTTCGTGGAACGGGCCACGATGAGGAAGCCCGATGGTCTTTCAGACGATTCAGTGGAGAATCTCTGCCGGAACTACGGCAGCAGGTATCAGGACGTCATCCAAGCGGGAGAGAAGAAGGTTCACCTGAGCAGAATTTGCGAGCAGTTTCCCGATGTCTGGGCCGAGATCCTTCACGCAGTCAGGAACGAGATGGCGATCGGTCTGTCCGATGTGCTCTTCCGCCGGACAGGCCTGTGTACCCTGGGCAACCCCGGTGACGATGTCATTGAACGGGTTGCCGAGTTCGTGGCCAAGGAACTCAAATGGAAGAAGGCGAAAGGGATCGCGGAGATGGACAGGGTCCTGGATACCTTTTCAGTGAAGGGGGAAGCATCGACATGACACAGCGTGCCTATGAACCCGTTGCCCTGCTGGTTCTTGGGTCCATAGCACTCGTGTTTTCAGGTATCCGGCCCTATGATCGGGTCACCTGGCTCCTCGAGGTGGCGCCGATTCTCATAGGCGTACCCATCCTGCTGGCCACCTGCCGTCGGTTCCGGCTCACCCCGCTGGCCTACCGGCTCATTTTCATCCATGCCCTGATACTCATGCTCGGGGGTCACTACACCTACGCACGGGTGCCCCTTGGGTTCTGGGTGCAGGACCTCTTCGACCTGGCCCGCAACCACTACGACCGCGTGGGGCACCTGGCCCAGGGATTCATCCCTGCCATCCTGGTACGGGAGATTCTCGTGCGCACCTCGCCGCTGAAGTCGGGTAAATGGCTTTTCTTCATGGTCGTGTGCGTCTGCCTCGCGTTGAGCGCCTTCTACGAATTCATCGAGTGGTGGGCAGCCCTGCTCGGCGGCATAGCCGCACAGGATTTTCTCGGCACCCAGGGAGATGTCTGGGATACCCAGTGGGACATGTTCCTGGCCTTCATTGGGTCCATCCTTGCCCAGGTTTTCCTCTCGAAGGTCCATGACCGGGAGATCGCCGAGCTGAAAGCATAGGCTCCTTTCATGCGCGGCAGAAAGGTTCTTCTCGTCAATCCCTGGATATACGATTTCGCGGCCTATGACCTGTGGGCAAAACCTCTGGGATTGCTGATCATCGGCTCGTTGCTGAGAAAGAACGGCTGCCGGCTGGATTTCATAGACTGCCTTGATTCACCGATGGCGCCTGCCAGAAGGAGCTGGGGCCAGGGAAGATTTCACCGGCAGATTATCCCCAAACCGCCGCAGCTCTCATCGATCCAGAGGCATTACGCCAGGTACGGCATGACCCCGGAGGAATTCATCGAGAGACTGGGTGGTGTCCAGTGTCCCGATATCGTGCTCGTGACCTCCATGATGACGTACTGGTACCCCGGTGTCGTCGAGACGATCCGCCTGATCAGGGAGCGTCTCCCCGGGGTCCCCGTGATCCTCGGCGGGGTGTATGCGACCCTGTGCGCCGATCACGCATGCCGGTTCTCCGGTGCGGACCACGTCATCACCCACGACGGGGTGCCGGCAATCCTCGATCTGCTGGAAGACATGTGGGGAGATCCACCTGAGTATGTCCCGGACCCCGATGATCTCGACAGCCTGCCCTATCCCTGTTTCGACCTTGTCCCTGATCTGCGCTACGTCTGCATCCGGGCGAGCAGGGGGTGTCCCTGCAGCTGTACCTACTGCGCATCCGGATATCTCTGCGGGCGTCTTCGCCTCCGGGACCCGGTCAAGGTGGCCTCAGAGATCGCCTACTGGAACCGGGAACACAAGGTGAGCGATTTCGCGTTCTACGACGATGCGCTGCTCACACCCCGTGACCACGCATGCAGGCTCCTGGAGGAGATCATCGACCGAGTGCCGGGGGTGAGGTTTCACTGTCCCAACGGACTGCATGCCAGGCAGATCACGCAGGAGATGGCAGATCTGATGAGGAGGGCGGGTTTCTCGACTATCCGGCTGGGCCTGGAGTCGTCTGATGCCGTGAGACAGCAAGAGAGCGGCGGCAAGGTGACGAGCGACGAATTCGCGCGGGCCATGGAGAACCTGCACGGGGCCGGATACGGGGCGGATGACATCGGCGTTTACATCCTCTGCGGACTGCCGGGTCAGGAGGCTGCAGAGGTGATCGAAACGGTGAATTTGGTTAAGGCGCACGGGGGGAGACCACGGCTGTCTGAGTTCTCACCCATACCCCACACCGGGGAATGGGACGAGGCGGTGAAGGTGAGCCGATTCCCCTTAACCGAAGAGCCCCTGTTCCACAACAACACCCTTTTGCCATGCAGGTCCGGGGGCTTGAGTTCCCGTGACTACGACGCCATCAAACGGTCGCTCTGAGGGTTAACCGAAAGATCAGGATGATTTCTGGAAGCCCTTGATGATGGCGGTCAGCACGTCGTTGACCGGAGTGGGCACCCCGGACTCCCTGCCGTACCTGCTGATGGCTCCGTTGAGTGCATCGATCTCGGTGAGCCGTGAGCCTTTCCTCATATCCTGGAGCATGGAGGACCTGTGCTGTGCCGTGGGCGGAAGCTGCACCTCGGTCAGGGTACGGTAGTAGGCACCGGCGTCTTCGTACGGGAGCCTGACCTGTTTCGCCGCGGCCACGTTGAAGATCTCCCGTATGATATTGTACATGACCGCCATGAGCTCGGGTGTTTGAGTCAAAGACCCGTACGGGACATTCAATATGGCGCCCAAGGCGTTGAGCGCGCAGTTGTAAAGCACCTTGCCCCACAGGAATGACGCGATCTCATCGCACAGGGCCGCGGGTATGCCGGCCTCGTTGAAATGGTCGCAGACCGGTTGAATCCTATCCCGGTGCACCGAGCCCGACGGAGATCCGAGGAGGACCTTGTCCGCGTAGACGGTTACACGCGCCGTTCCCGGTTTCTCCACCTCCGCGCCGAAGATCACCCGGGCCCCCACGGTCCTGTCCCAGCCCACGGTCTTGGCGATGGTCTCCCAGTTGCCGAGACCGTTCTGGATGGAAAAGACGAGGCTCTCGTCATGAATGAAGGGGAGCGTCTGGGCGACGACCGCCGCGGTGTGATAGGACTTCACGCTCAGCAGCACGATGTCGAAGCGACCGGTAAGGGATTCAGTTCCGTAGTGGGCTTTTACAGCGCCTATGTGGTGGTCTCCCCATATGCCGGTGACGGTGAGCCCCTGCCTCTGCATGGCCAGGAGGTGATCGTCAGCCCCCACAAAGGTCACGTCGTGACCGTGTTCGGCGAGCAGACCGCCGAACACGCTTCCCAAGGCGCCTGCCCCCATGACGAGATACTTCACTGGTCCACCTCTCAGCCTGCCTCAGTCATGGTCTGTTCGCAGGGAGCATATTCCATCGCCGGGTGTGGCTCGGATCCCTGCCGCCACTTCAGATACCCGTGGATGGATGCTATGGCGTCCTGCGGGGTCCTGTACACGGTCATGCCGGCCTTCCTGAAGATCGAGTACATCCTGATCCTGACGTCTTCGATATCCAGGATGTTTTCAGTGAACTGGGAGAGGATGGGGATGACCGGCTTTCTCGTTTTCCGTGCGGCTTCCACAATGGCATGGGGTCCGCTCTCGATCTGGTCTTTCTGGAACGAGGTGATGAAGTCCAGGGAGAAATAGGGGATGATGGCATCGATGTGGTCGTCCTGAGCCATGGCCTCGATGGTGTGTGCCATGATGGTGAAATCGAAGCCGTAGAAGCCGAGGTCCACTGGATTCGTGGTGCTCGTGTTCACGTTGCTGATGCGCTGGCTGATCTGTTTCTGGGACTTTTCCGAGAGCTCCGGAAGGGTGAGCCCGGCCAGGGTGGAAAGATCGGTGAAGAGGACCGACGTACCGCCTCCTGCCCCGAGGAAACCGAGCCTCGTCCCCGCCGGTGTCTTTTCGGCAACTGCCATCATGGTGAGGTCGATCAGCTGTTCGAAGTTGAGCGCTTCTATGACCCGTTCCTGCCTCATGACCGCAGTCCATATCTCGTGGCTCGCCGCCAAGGCCCCCGTGTGGGAGAACGCCGCCTTGGCCCCCTGCTCGGTGATGCCTCCCTTGAGGATCACCACGGGTTTTCTGGCGGTGGTCTTTCTCAGCGCCTCCATGAAGCGCCTGCCGTCCTTGATGTCCTCGATGTACCCTGCGATCACCCTGACCGTGTCGTCCCCGGCCAGGTAGTCGAGGTAATCTTCCACCCGGAGGTCTATCTGGTTTCCATAGGACACGATCTTGTTCAGTTCGAGATACCGGGCGCCGGCCATGCGCATGAAGTTGTGGGTCATGCCGCCCGACTGGCCGAGAAAGGCCACGTTGCCGACACCCTTCAGCGGTGCCTTGGGTACGTCGCAGGTGACCCCGGAGGACTGGCAGTGAACTCCTATGCAGTTGGGACCCACTATCCTTGTGCCGCCTTTGCGGGCCGCCTCGACCATGGCCTTTTCGAGCTCCTTGTTCCCGACCTCGGAAAAACCGGACGTGAAGAAGTGCAGGAACCGTATTCCCTTCCTAGCGGCCGCCTCGACGGTCTCCAGGGCCTTGCCGGCCGGAACCGCCGCGATGGCGAGGTCCACGGATTCGGGGATATCGTCCAAGGAAGGATACACCCTGACCCCGCCGATATCATCGTACTTGGGATTGACAGGATACACCCTGCCCCTGTAGCCTGCCATCTGGAGCAGCTGGTAGTACGGCATCTTGCCGCCACCGAGATGGGGGGACGCCCCCACCACCGCAACACTTTCTGGATAAAAAAGCCTTTGAAGATCCATACATACTCTCCATCTATGTTGCACAGAATGTGTTATGATCAGAGCATATTACCAAAACCCCAGTCAGACCGCCAGTTTTTTATCACGCCCCCTGCTGGGCGTGGATAACTCATTGTGAAAAGGGCTTGAATCTTTCTCCCTGAACATCTAGATCATACGGAATGTATCGGGTGCCGATCCATTTCCAGGCAATCCGGGTGAGGCTGCCGGAACGCGAGATCTTTGCCCGGCTGGGGTTCAGGAAGGGCCTCACCAGCCTCAGTGCGGCCGAGCGGGAAACGGTGAGCAAAACCATCGAGGAGGCCTCGGACATCGTCCTTCTGAAGGGGGCCGCCCTCGTGATGGACATCAGGGACAGGGATGATGCGGGCATAACGCTGGAAGGAGGGACCGTCTTTCCCAGCAGTTCTCTAACCGGAATGCTCGCGGGATGTTCAGGCGCGTTGCTCATGGGGGCCACCGCGGGGCAGGGCATCATGGACGCTATTGCCGCCTGCTCCTCACAAAACCTCACCCGGGCGGTCATACTCGACGCCGTGGGAAGCGAGATGGCCGATGCAGCTCTCGACTGGATCATGGACTATGCTGGACAGGACCTCCTGCGCAGCTCCAGGAGGCTCACCCGCAAACGGTTCTCGGCAGGCTACGGGGATTTTTCTCTGGAGAACCAGCAGACCATGTTCGACATGCTGCAGCTCGGAGAGATAGGGATACGCATGACCCCGGCGAAGGTCCTCATTCCGGAAAAGAGCGTCACGGCAGTTGCAGGGGTCTTGAGATTGACATAGTATTGAACTGAATGAAGGAAGGGTTTCGTGAACGCGAGACAGAAGATACAGCATATAATTCGTCGAAGGGTGCTCATTCTGGATGGAGCCACAGGGACCGAGCTCCAGGCCCGGGGCATGCCCCACGGAGTGTCGCCCGAGCTGTACAGCCTGAACAACAGCGAGATCATCAGGTCCGTCCACCGGGGGTATCTCGAGGCAGGTTCGGACATCATCTTCGCTTGCACCTTCGGGGCCAACCGCTTCAAGCTTGCCCAGTATGACGTCACCGATGTCCGTGGCGTGAACCGGAAGCTTGCCGGCACGGCACGGGAAGCGGCGGGCAGCAGAGGCCTCGTGGCCGGGGACATCGGGCCAACGGGGAGGTTCGTGGAGCCCTTCGGCGATATCGGATTCGAAGCTGCCGTGGCCTGCTACAAGGAGCAGATACAGGGACTCCTGGAGGGGGGCGTCGATCTGTTCGTCATAGAGACCATGATCGACATCCAGGAGACCAGGGCGGCGCTGATCGCCATCAAGGAGGTCACTGACCTCTACACCATCGTCACCATGACATACGACGGATCGGGTCGTACCTTGAACGGCACCGACCCTGTCTCTGCTCTCGTCACTCTGCAGGCCCTCGGTGCCGATGCCGTTGGGTGCAACTGCTCCACGGGCCCTGCAGAGATGATCCCGCTCATCACCCGCATGAAGCCTCACGCACGCGTTCCTCTGGTGGCAAAGCCCAACGCCGGGCTTCCGGTGCTCAGACAGGGAAAGACCTCTTTCGAGATGGGGCCGGATGAGTTTGCCGGAAATGTGCGTGCCTTTGTCTACGCAGGGGCCAACCTGCTGGGAGGCTGTTGCGGGTCCACCGCGGAGCACATCCGCGCACTGAAAGAGCAGTGCTCTTCCCTGAGGCCGGTCCCGGTTCAAAGAAGGTCCATCAGTGCCGTCAGTTCCCATGCCCGCACCGTTTTCCTGGACAGGGGCGCACCCCTGACCATCATCGGCGAGCGCATCAACCCCACAGGAAAGAAGGCGCTCCAGCAGGAACTTCGCGAGGGGAAATTCTCGCTGGTCAATTCCTTCGCCCGGGAACAGGTAAGGAAGGGAGCCGCACTGCTGGATGTCAACGTGGGCATGCCGGGCATCGACGAGAAAGCGATCCTCACGCAGGCAGTGAAAAACCTGGTCCTTGCCACCGATTCCCCGCTGTGCCTGGACACGTCGCACATAGATGCCCTGAAAGCCGCCCTGCGGTTATACCCCGGAAGGGCACTGATCAACTCCATATCAGCGGAGGAGAAGACCCTCGAAGATCGCCTTCGGCTCGCTGCCTCCTACGGGGCCATGTTCATCCTTCTTCCCATTACGGGGTCGTCCCTGCCCAGGACGGCCCTCGAACGCCAGGAGATCGTCCGGAGGGTATATGCAGCGGCCCGTGAACACGGGTTCACCAGGGACGACTTCATGGTGGACGCACTCGCCATGGCCGTCTCGGCCGATGGACAGGCTGCCCTGGAGACGCTCAAGACCATAACCTGGTGCAGCCGTACCCTGGGCTGCCATTCCGTCGTGGGCCTTTCCAATGTCTCCTTCGGCCTGCCCGAACGGGCGTGGGTCAACGCATCGTTCCTCTCCATGGCCATTGCCAGCGGCCTTTCCTGTGCCATCGCCAATCCAGAGAGCGTGGAACTCATGAACGTCAAACGGGCAGGGGATGTACTCGCAGGCAGGGACAAGGACGCCGCCGGGTTCATCGGCCATTTCAGCGTCGCACGGGATCATGCGGTCCCGGCCCCAGCCGTGCAGGAACGGCTTTCCGTGGAGGAACTCATTGCCCGGGCCATCCTGGAAGGAGACCGGGACAGGGCGCCCGCCCTCGTCGATAGGGCTCTCGATGAAGGCGTGAAGGCCCGCGTGCTGGTTGACGGGGTGATGATTCCCGCCATACAGAAGGTGGGGGAGCTCTACGAGAAGAAGGTCTACTTTCTCCCCCAACTCATAGCGAGTGCCGAGGCCATGCAACGCGGTTTTGAACGGCTCGAGCCCTTTCTCGGAGAAGGAGGGGACGTTTCGACGACCAAGGGCAGGATACTTCTGGCCACTGTCGAAGGGGACATTCATGACATCGGGAAGAATATCGTGGGGCTCATGCTGAAGAACAACGGCTACGACGTGTTGGACCTGGGGAAGGACGTCCCTCCCCAGAGGATCATAGCTGCTGCAAAGGACGCCGGCGTAGACATCGTGGGTCTCTCCGCCCTGATGACCACCACCATGATGAACATGGGAGAAACCGTGAACCGCCTGCGGGATGCGGGCATCACCTGCGATGTCATGGTGGGGGGCGCAGTCGTCACCGGAGAATTCGCGGAGACCATCGGGGCCAGCTATGCCAGAGACGGCGTCGATGCAGTGCGGGTGGCACAGAACCTCCTGAGCAGAAAGAGGACGTGAACGGCACCTGGCGGCAGCCTCGTGGTATCCGGATGCACGCCGGCCGGGGTCACTTGACCTTCAAGAGCTCGACGACCTTGTCTTCAGCGGATTCGCACTGATAGCATCCCACGGTCCCCTTCCTGTCCACAACCACCTTCATGGGGACACCCCGCACGCCGTACGTGCGTGCCACCGTTGCCTCGCTGTCCACGAGCACGGTATAGGGGAGTGCATATTTTTCTGCAAAGATTGCGACCCGCTTGGGGCTTTCGTTGACGAAGATGGAGATGAGCGTAAAATCTTTCCCTTTCATGGAGGCGTGGAGCTTCTTCAGGTTCGGGATATCCTTTTTACAGTAGGGGCACCATGTCGTGGTGAAGTTCAGGAGGACGACCTTTCCCCTGAATTCCTTCAACGATCTGGCCTTGCCGCTGAGATCCCGAAGAATGAAATCCGGCGCCTTGGGTGGGGTCGAAGACGTTACGGCACTCAATAAATACTGGTCGCTGCCCTGGGCATGGTGCTGACCCGTGAACAGGAGGATGAAGAGGAGAGCGGTGGCGGCCAGGGCAGAGCAAGTCGGTTTTCTCATGAAAGGGTATCTCCTTCAGGTCATGAACTTCCCTGCGGTTATGAGAAAATATTCACCCATAGCGATAAAGATGAAGCCGAAGAGCTTTTGGATTCTCACCATCCATGGGCCGGATCTGGGGATGCTCGTCAGCAGCCCCGTGAAGGTGCCGAGTATGATGAGCAGGGTGCCCATGCCGAAGGCAAAAATGAAGAGCAGGACCATGCCGAAGAAAATGTTCTGCTTCGTCGCAACGTAGCTCAGCAGCACGGCGAGAACCGGCGCCGAGCAGGGGCTCATGATGAGCCCCGACGCGACACCCAGGAGCAGCGCTCCCGCAAAGCCCTTCCTTTTCGGCGAGAACAGCTCGGAACGCAGGATATCCGGCAACGGCAGAAAGAAGACATCCAGCATGGCAAGACCCATGAGGATGAAGACGTTCGCGACGATCAGGTTCACCCATGGGTTTGTCTGCAGTCCGCCGAAGAGACTCCCGGTGATCCCTGCAACGCTGCCCAGGACCGTGTAGGTGACTGATGTGCCCAGGACGTACAAGAGCGACAGGAAGAAGCCCGTAGCCTTGGAGACCTTTCCCTGCGCCCCGATATACGACACGGTGATGGGGATGAGGGGATACATGCAGGGGGTGAAACTGACGAGCACCCCTCCGAGGTAGGCGGCCGCAAAAGCCAGCAGCATGGATCCTTTCAGGTAGACATCAAGATTGCCGGTCAGGGTTTCCAGCACGAGTTTTCCCTCCTGGCGCACCCGCACAAGGTATCTAAGAGAGCGCAATGCTCTCCCTTTGCCTTGTGTACCACAAAGAAACTCACATCAACAATCCTGGATCTGTTTACATCGGAAACGATCCACGTGATATCGGTTTGACAAAAAATACATATCATGGGAATCTGTTTCCTCTGAAAAAACAAACCAGAGCAAAGGAACGGGAGGATACATATGAAGACACTCATTGCTTACCACTCCAAGACAGGAAACACCAAGAAGATCGCCGAGGCCATCAGGGACGCGCTGGGGGGGAACAGCGTCACGCTGCTGCCTGTCCAGGAGGCCCAGGATACACAGGGTTATTCCTTGATCTTCTGTGGATTTCCCGTCCAGGCCCACAGTGTTCCGGTGCCGGCCCAGAACTTCATCAAGAGCCTGAAGGCGGGTCAGAAACTTGCCCTGTTCTCCACCCATGGATCCCTCAGGGGCGGAAGGATGCCCAAAGAGGCAATTGAAAACGCCATCGGCATTGCAAAGAATGCCAAGATTCTCGGGTCATTCACCTGCAGAGGCCAGGTGGAATCTGAGATCATCGATGCCCTGATGAACAAGCCGGAGCACAAGGCATGGGCCATCGAGGCCACGTCGGCGAACGGCCATCCCGACAGTGCGGATCTCGATGAAGCGAAGACCTTTGCCAAGGATATGTTCAAGAAGGCGGGCAGTATGTAGGCGTACCCCGCTTTAGTTGCAGTCACGAGACGAGGACGGTCCAGGCGTTGATGTCGGACCGTTCCTTTTTATCGGACACTTGACATGGGGTCTTCTTAATAGTAATAATTCTTGATTGAAGAGGACTGCACGACCGTTCTTGTCTCGTTGTCGCGGCAGGAGGCCCTATGATCAAGACGAAGCAGAGGGTGACAAAGCAGAGGATGGTGATCCTTGAGGAACTCAAAAAGGTGAAAACCCATCCCACCGCATACGATGTGTACGAGATGGTCCGCCAGAGGCTCCCGCACATCAGCCTTGGAACAGTGTACCGCAATCTCGAACACCTCGCCTCGCAGGGAGACATACGCAGACTTGACCTGGGTACGGGCCAGAGACGTTTTGACGCCGACATGGACGATCATACGCACATCAGGTGTGCCTGCTGCGGCCGGGTGGACGATGTGCCCTTGAATCAGTCCTCGAGTATCACTACTATCTATGAGATCGTCCATCATCAGACAGGGTATGATGTCATGGGGTGCGAACTCGATTTTCTCGGCGTCTGCCCGGCGTGCAGGAAAAAGCAGAAACAAGGGTAACCTGCGGTGGGGTTCCAGGGCGGGTGCTCTGTGAAAAAAACATACAAGACATTCAAGATAAGGGAGGATTGATATGGCGGCATTAAAAGGTTCTCGGACGGAGAAGAATCTCCTCGCATCCTTTGCAGGAGAATCCCAGGCGCGCAACCGTTATACCTATTTCGCCAGCCAGGCGCGAAAAGACGGTTACGTGCAGATAGCCGACATCTTCGAGGAAACGGCCAATCAGGAAAAGGAGCATGCCAAAAGGTTCTTCAAGTTCCTCGAAGGAGGAGAAGTGGAGATAACCGCGAGTTTCCCCGCGGGTGTCGTCGGGACCACGCTTGAAAACCTCAAGGAGGCTGCGGCCGGCGAGCACTATGAGCAGAGTGAAATGTACCCGGGTTTTGCCAAGATTGCCCGGGAAGAAGGCTTCGAGGTCATCGCCAAGGTCTGGGAGGCTGTTTCGGTGGCCGAACGGCAGCACGAGAAACGCTACAGGGATCTCGCCACGAACATAGAGGCAGGCCGTGTTTTCAAACGCGAAAAGTCGGTCGTGTGGAGATGCCGGAACTGCGGGTATCTCCACGAGGGTACCGACGCCCCGGCGTCATGTCCGGCCTGTGCCCACCCCAGGGATCACTTCGAACTGCTCGGGGAGAACTGGTAAACAAAGCGATCCCGGTCCCGGGTCATGATCCCTCATGCCCCGGGACCGAGCCCTCTTGGAGGAATCTATGAGAAAGGCTCTCCTTGGCTTTGTCTTGGTTTTCATGTCCGCGCTCCCCCTTTATGGTTCGGTACAGCACGGGGAAGTCATGGAACAGGTGTCCCTGCCCGTACCCTCCGACCAGAACGACCGCACGTACCTTGGGCTAGGGAAGAAGGCAGGGCAGTTCACACTGCGGGATATAGACGCTGACATCGTCATCGTCGAGATCTTCAGCATGTACTGTCCCCACTGCCAGAAGCATGCGCCTACGGCGAACAGGCTCCATGAAATCATCGAGGCGGACAAGAGAACTCGCGGCAGGGTCAAGCTGATAGGCATCGGTGTCGGGAACTCGGCCTACGAGGTGAAGTTCTTCAAGAAGAAATACACCGTCCCCTTCCCCCTGTTCGATGACGAGAACTCTCAGATCCTGAACAAACTGACCGGCATACGGACGCCTACGTTTTTCGGTGTCAGGAAGAGAGGACCCAAGGTAGAGGCCTTCTTCATCGAGCAGGGCCCCCACGATGATGCCGACGCCTTCCTGAAGGACGTGATCCGGAAGTCCGGTATCAGTCTGTGAGGTGTTCCATGAAAACGAACAATGTACCTGTACTATTTGCTGTCACCCTGTTGTTCTTCGCGATGGTTCCCCTTATGTCGAGCGCAGGCGTGCCGGAAGGGGAACTGTACGAGGTCGGGCCGCTCAAACCAGTCGACAGCACGCTGAAGGTCAAGGTGGGAGACACGGCACCGGATTTCACGCTCAGGGCTGTTTCAGGCGGGACCGTCTCCCTGGGTGATTATGCGGGAAAGAAGAACGTCATGATCTCGTTCGTCCCGGCGGCCTGGACCCCCGTCTGCTCTGATCAGTGGCCGGGGTACATTCTGGCCTGGGAAGAATTCGAGCGGCTCGATACAGTGGTCCTGGGCATCTCAACGGACAATGTCCCGACCCTGTTCGCCTGGACGAGGACCATGGGTCCCCTGTGGTTCCCGGTACTCTCGGACTTCTGGCCACACGGCAGGACGGCCGAGGCCTATGGGGTCCTGCGGACGGACGGCACCACGGAACGCGCGATCATCATCGTCGACAAGCAGCGAGTCATTCGAGCCATCGATGTCCACGACATCAACAAGCGGCCACCGCTCGAATGGATCATGGATGAGCTCGAAAAGCTCAACAAATAAATAAGAACGAAGAAACTGTGCTTGTCCGACCGCAGCCGGGGGCAAGGTCGTTCGGGACCACCCACACCCTCATGGCTGTCATATCCACCCGAGGATCCCGGCGAACACCACCAGGGAGACGGCATTGACCGCGAAGAGCCCGCCGATGAAGGCCTTCTGCTTCTGCGGTGGCCAGTCGTAGGCGTAGAACGCGGCCAGGAAGAACGGGATATACACGGTAATGAAAACCGGGAAGGCCCCCCACCAGGGCCAGACCCAGACAAAGGTCGGCGTCTTCACCAGGAAGATCTCGAAGATGGAGTAGAATGCCGCGTTGGCGATGGCGAAGAGGAGCCTGTTGTTGATCCCGGCTATCTTCAGGCCGGTGTCCTCGGGCAGGAGCTTGCTCAGGATGAGCCCTGCGATGGAAAACATGAGGCTGATCTCGATGCCCACTCCCACCAGGATGAGGAACGCGGTGCCCGTGGGGACGGTCCAGAGGGCGTGGCCGGAGAAGTGCTGGATAAGGGCATTCACGATCTCCACGAACCAGTGAACCATGTACAGGGACAGGCCGGCGGCAATCCCCTTCCAGTTCTTCTTCGAGAATTCGTTGAGATAGACATAGAGAGTCAGTGCCAGCAGGGTAATGACATACCACTGAAACGGATCACCCGACCGGAGTATGGACAGGGCCATGGAAGTTGCTTCGGGGTGGTTCATGGAAGCCTCCTCTCATTGCAAGATGCATGTATGATATTCCGGTTCATTCCTCCAGACAAGGGGAATCAGGGGCGGCTTGAGCTTATGAATGCGTATCGAAGGGCATCTTTTCATGCAATTTTTCTCAGACACCGGTGGTACTGTTTCACGAGCTCGCTGTACATCTGTTTCCCCGCGAGCATGACGTCCCTGTATGTATCCGTGATATCCCCCTTTTCAACGGCTGGAACTCCTCCATAGAGCTTATACGGCGGTATGATCTGGTTCTTTTTGACCAGTGAATGCTCGGCCACGATCGACCAGGATCCGACCTGGGTATTGTCTCCCAGGGTTGAGTTCATGCCGACGACAGCATAGTCCCCAACGCTGCTGCCGTGGATCATGGCGAGGTGACCGATGGTCACCCACGTGCCGATACTCACCGAGGCAGGGGTATGGATGACCACCCCGTCCTCGATGGCGGTTTCGTCATCGATGGTTATGGATCCGAAATCGCCACGGATGACGGCACAGGGGCCTATCCAGCAGTTCTTCCCGATCGTGACGTCCCCGATGATCTCGGAGCTGGACGCAATCCATGTCCCTTCTCCCACCAGGGGGACCTTTCCGTTGAATTCGTACAGAGCCATCTATCCCTCCCCTGCAGTGTCACGTGCTCTCGATATGATGTTTCATGCCGCCATCACCGGTAGTGGCCGGGACGGCCCGCTCAACAAACTGCCTATCAGGTATCTCCATGGGGGAGCCGAAAACGGGCCTAGTCCCTTTTCAGCTCATCCATGAGAACAGGGATGAACGTCGTGATGTCCTCCACGATGCAGTAGTGGGCGACCCGGAAGATCGCCGCGTCGGGATCCGTGTTGATGGCCACAATGGTGTGAGCCCCCCGCATCCCGGCCACATGCTGGATGGCCCCGGAGATGCCGCAGGCGATGTAGAGCTTCGGGGCCACGGTCTGACCTGTCGTTCCGATCTGCCTGCCGTACTCGAGCCACCCGAGGTCGCATACCGACCGGGATGCCCCGACGGCAGATCGCGGGAAAAGGGATGCAAGCTCCCTGACGATCTCGACGTTCTCCTTCTTGCCGATGCCCCTCCCTGCCGACACGATCACCTCGGCGTCCCTGAGCGCGCTGTCTCGATGGGCAGGCTCCCGGACACCCAGGAGTCTGGAGCGCGCGGTTGCCCCGGCAGCGCGGACCCGTTCGATGGGTCCTTTTGCGGAGCCCCCCGGTGAATATGGGGGATATGCGCCGGCGGACAGGGTGATCACCACGCTCTCGGTCAGCGGGACGATATCGGCCATGAAGCGCCCCGCGCACATGGACCTGGTGAATCCCTTTCCCTTCACCGTCTCGACAGCAGTGATACAGGAAGCATGCAGCTTGACCGCGAGCCGGGGGGCAAGGTCCCACCCCATGGACGAATGGGGCAGGCACACCAGTGCTGGCAGCAGGCCCGAGATGAGATCGGCAATGGCGGCGCAGGACTCCTCGGCATTGAAGCTCCCCAGGTGGTCGCCCTGAATCACGTGGACGGTGCAGCCGGTTTTCTCTGCAAGGTCCTCCGCCTGGAGGGAAACATCCTTGCCAAGCAGGACAACGGCAGGAAGAAGGCCCCCTGAACAGTCTCTGGCGAACGACACGGCCTCATAGCTCTCCTGGGTGATGACCCCCCGCCTGACCTCCGCTATGACGATGTGAGCGCTGTACATGGTATATGCCTCAGGACAGCAGGGATCTCTCGTGCAGTATGCCCACGAGCATCTGCGCCTTTTCCCGTGCGGTCCCCTCGAGGAAAAGCCCCTGAGAAGACGTGTCGGGCATGCGTATTCCGGAACACGAGTCCCGGGGCGCCGGCAGGCCGAGGTCTTCGGGCATGATGGTCTTCGGCTGCTGTGACCGCGCCCGCATGACATTGGACAGGGATGGGTAGCGCGGGGAGTTGATCCCTGACTGGATGGTGAGTACCGCCGGGAGACTAAGGCGGTACGAAGCCCTGTAGCCGTTTTCGATCTCGCTGTCCGCGACGATCTCTGCAGTCTCTCCATGGAGTTCCGTCCGGATGACCGAGGTTACGCACGGCAGATCAAGTATGGCAGCCGTGAGCTGGCCGGTGACTCCAGCCATGCTGTCCTCGGACATGACCCCGGTCAGGATGAGGTCATAGCTCCCTGTCCGGGCATAGGAGGCGATGGCGGAAGCCGCGGTAAAAGGACTCATGTAGCCTTCCCCCTTCACCAGGATATGGACCCCGTGATCCGCGCCCATCTCGAGGGCCCTGCGCACGGTCGTGCTTGCCCGCTCCGGCCCGATGGAGAGGGCGTGAACCACGCTTTCGGGCATGCGCTCCCGTATGAGGAGCGCCTCCTCCAGGGCGAACTCATCGAAGCGGTTCATCCTGAAGACCGTCAGGGGCTTGGGGGAGAACCAGCCGGTCTGTTCATTGATTTCAAGCGTGTCGCTGGAATCGTGGACCTGTTTTACGCACGCGAGGATCTTCACGGGACGTGCCCCTTTCTTGTGCATGAAAGGTATCGGAGGACACGACAAAATGCAAGCACAAAAAACGAGCGTTCGCTCTATTTTTGCTTGACATGCGACACCTCTCCCGGTATCCTCATCGCCATGAGCATGATCTATCTGATCCGCCACGGGCAGGCCTCCTTCGGCCACGACAACTACGACAAGCTCTCAACACTCGGTGTCCGCCAGTCTCGTATCCTGGCCCGCCATCTCTTCGATACCGGCTTCCGGCCCGATGCGGTCTATTCCGGGGCCATGGACCGCCAGACGGCCACAGCGGAGGAGGTCAGATCCTTCTTTGCGGAGCACGGCAGGCCTCTGCCGGACCTCGAACGCGTGAGCGGGTTTGACGAGTACGACACCACCGCCATCGTCACGGCCATGTTCCCGGCCATGGCAGATGAAGACCCTTCCCTGCATGACGAGCTGCCACGGATGTACTCCAGCAAGAAATCGTTCAAGAGGGTCTTCGAGACCGCCATGCTGCGCTGGGTGACAGGCAGGTACGATACCGACGGCATCGAGGCGTGGGAAGGGCTCAAGGCACGCGTCGCCCGGGACATGACGGCCATAATGGAGAGACACGGCAGCGGCAGGACCGTCGCGGTCTTCACCTCCGGCGGCGCCATCGCCGCATCCCTTTCGAACGTGCTCGGGCTGCCGGGGGAGAAGGCCATGCGCCTGAACTGGCAGATCGTGAACACATCCCTGACACGCTACATGTATAATGATGAACGGATCACCATGGCGGGATTCAACTCCTTCACACACCTCGAGCTGGGAGGAGACCCGTCGCTCATCACGTATAGGTGATAGATTCCCCAAGAGGAGAAAGGAGCAGAACCATGGATTTCGAAGTTCCGGACAAGATAAAGGCCATAACCGGTATGATGGACGAGTTTGTCGAGAAAGAGCTCATCCCGCTCGAACCCGAGTTCATCCACAAGACCTTCCGTGAGATGAAGCCGGTGCTCGAGCAGAAGCGCGAGATGGTGAGGAAGATGGAGCTCTGGGCCCCGAACCACCCCAAGGAGTACGGGGGGATGGGCCTGAACCTCGTGGAGCATGCCTTCGTCTCCGAGTCCCTGGGCAGGTGCCCCATCGGGCACTACGTCTTCAACTGCCATGCGCCCGATGCAGGCAACATCGAGATCCTCCACCTCCATGGCTCGCTCGAACAGAAGGAGAGGTACCTCAGGCCCCTCATCGAAGGCAAGATCCGGAGCTGCTTCTCCATGACCGAGGTGGAAATGCCCGGCTCCAACCCGGTGATGATGGACACCACCGCGGTGAAGGACGGGGACGACTATGTCATCAACGGCCAGAAGTGGTATTCCACCGCAGCGGACGGCGCGGCCTTCTCCATCGTCATGGCCAACACCAACCCCGAGGCGCCGCCCTACCTCCAGGCGAGCATGATCATTGTCCCCACCGACACCAAGGGGTTCAACCTGGTCCGGAACATCCCGGTCATGGGCCATGCTGGTGACGACTACGCCTCGCACGGCGAGGTCCTGTTCCAGTCCTGCCGGGTACCGCAGAAGAACCTGCTGGGCCCGGAGGGACACGGCTTCGTCATCGCCCAGGAGCGCCTCGGACCCGGCAGGATCCACCACTGCATGCGATGGATCGGGATCTGCAACCGGGCCTTCGACCTCATGTGCTCCCGTGCATCCAAACGCATCATCCAGCCGGACGGCAAGACCCTTGCGACCAAACAGATCATCCAGGCCTGGATCGCCGAGTGCGCGGCCAACATTCAGGCGGCACGGCTCATGACGCTCAACGCCGCTTGGAAGATCGAAACCCTTGGTGCCAAGGCAGCACGCTACGACATATCCTTCATAAAATTCTTCGTGGCGAACGTCATGCAGGACGTCATCGACAAGGCACTGCAGGTGCATGGCGGCATGGGCATGACCGACGACACCATCATCGCCTACTTCTACCGGCACGAGCGTGCGGCCCGGATCTATGACGGGGCCGACGAGGTGCACAAGATGTCCGTGGCCAGGAGGATACTCAGGGACTATGAAGGCAGGACGGTACGCTAGCGTATGAAGGAAGATCTGAAGTTCGAGGCCTTCAAGGGCCTGGTCAGCCTCTCCATGGAGGACCTGAGCCGGGACCTCTTTCAGGGAAACCGTGACAGCATTAAAATCAAGAAGGAAGGAGTCGCGGTCAGAAACCTCGAGAAGATCCTGAACGCAGCCCTGACCTTGAGCAGCCAGAAGGGCTTCGCCGCCATGAGCCTCCGCGACCTCAGCAGGAAGGCGGGCCTGAGCATGGGTGCCCTGTACACCTACTTCACGAGCAAGGAAGAGCTGCTGCACATGATCCAGGGGCAGAGCGCGGTCGTCATGCAGGTGCTCGTGGATCAGCTCAAGGGCATCGATGATCCGCGGGTCAAGCTCAAGCGGGCTATCCAGGCCCACCTCTTCCTCAGCGAGATCCTGAGAGAGTGGTTCTACTTCTCCTACATGGAGACCAAGAACCTGGGAAAGGAAGAGCACCGCAAGGCCATCGAGTCTGAGCTTTTCACCGAGAAGCTCTTTGTCGACATCCTCAGGGAAGGAAACAGGACAGGGGTCTTCAGGGAGGTCGACACGGACCTCCTGGGAGCGGTTCTCAAGGCCATGCTCCAGGACTGGTACCTCAAGCGATGGAAGTACGCCAGAAGGAAGACCTCGGTGGAGAAGTATGCCGACTTTCTCGTGGAGTTAGTCGAATCATACCTGCTTTCCCCACACCAATGAGGCAAGGAGGAGAGGGAATGGACGTGATCGATCGACCGACAAATGTGAGACAAGGCGAGGAGCTTGATTTGAAGGGCGTGGAGGTGTTTCTCAAGGACACCATCCCCGGTCTGAGCGGGGATCTCGTGGTGGAGCAGTTCCCCAGCGGGTTTTCGAACCTCACCTACCTCATCAGGGTGGGAGACACGGAACTCGTCCTGAGGAGACCGCCTTTCGGGAGGAAGGCGAAGAGCGCCCATGACATGGGCAGGGAGTACCGGGTCATGAGTGCCGTGAACCCGGTCTTTCACTACTGCCCGAAGCCGCTCGCATACACCGAGGACGAGTCCATCATGGGCTGCCCGTTCTACGTGATGGAGCGCATCAAGGGCATCATCCCCCGAAAGCGTTTCCCCAAGGGCATGGAGCTCGGCCCGGACGAGATGCGGAAGCTGTGCGAGAACCTGCTGGACGTGCACTACGAACTCCATTCCGTGGACTACCGGAAGATCGGTCTCGAAGGGCTCGGGAAGCCCGAGGGGTATGTGAAGAGACAGGTGGAGGGATGGTCCGACCGTTACCGCGCCGCCCGTACCCCTGATGCCCCTGAACTCGAGAACATCATGGCCTGGCTCAGGGACAAAATGCCCCCGGATCACCCCAGGCCCGCGCTCATCCACAACGACTACAAGTTCGACAATGTCGTGCTCGACCCGGACAATCCCCTCAAGATCATCGGCGTACTGGATTGGGAGATGGCCACCATCGGCGATCCCCTCATGGATCTTGGAAGCTCGCTCGGCTACTGGATGCAGGCCGACGACCCGCAAGAGGCCCAGATGATGGGCATGCTTCCCACCAACCTGCCCGGGGCCCTGACACGGGTGGAAATGGTCCAGCGATATGCGGAGAAGTCCGGCGTCACCATCGACAACTTCGATTTCTACCTCTGTTTCGGGATATTTCGCATCGGGGTTATCATTCAGCAGATCTACTACCGGTACTACCACGGCCAGACCAAGGACGAGCGATTCAGCGCCATCATCTTCGGGGTGCATATCGCCGGGCAGATCGCCCAGGGGATAATCAGGGAGAGCTCCCTGTGACCAAGCAAACAGTGTTCGGATGATAAGGAGCCTACAGGAGAGTATGATGGAAAAAGTGAACTTCAGTCTCGACGGAAAGATTGCTCTCGTAACCGGGGCGAGCCGCGGCATCGGGGAGGCCATCGCCATCACCCTGGCCGACTATGGTGCCCACTGTATCCTGGTGAGCCGCAAGGCCGATGCCCTGAACGGCGTTGCAGGGAAGATCGCCGCCCGGGGCGGCAAGGCCGATGTAATCGCCTGCCACATGGGCGACCTGAAGCAGATCGAGGGCCTCATCGGCCAGATCAGGGAGAGGTATGCAAAGCTCCACATCCTCATCAACAACGCCGCAACCAATCCGTATTTCGGGGAGATGATCGGGGCCGACGAGGGAGTATGGGACAAGACCTTCGACGTGAACCTCAAGGGCCCGTTCTTCCTCATCAAGCATGCCGTGGGGCTCATGACCGAATCAGGGGGTGGCGCCATCGTGAACGTCTCTTCCATCAACGGCGTCAAGCCGGCGCCGTACCAGGGGATCTACTCGATCACCAAGGCTGCGCTCATCTCTCTGACCAAGTCCTTCGCCAAGGAACTCGCCGCCAGGAACATACGGGTGAACGCCCTGCTGCCGGGCCTGGTGGACACGCACTTCTCCAAGGCCATCATGGACAACGAGGCCATCCGAGACTATGCTGTCAAGATGATCCCCATGAACCGTAACGCGGTACCTCGGGAGATAGCGGGGGTGGTGCTGTACCTGGTCTCGGACGCGGCAAGTTTCACCACGGGCGCGAGCTTCGTGGTGGATGGCGGTGCCCTCGCCTAACCCTGAAAGACACGAAAGGACAAGACCATGCAGCGCAGCGACATCAGGACAGTACTCATCCTCGGAGCAGGGACCATGGGCCAGCAGATCGGCCTCCAGTGCGCCATGAACGGGTATCGGACGATCTACTACGACCTGAACCGGGACATCCTGGACAAGGCCGTCAAACGCGTCGGAAAGCTGGCGAACTGGTATGCCTCCACAGGCAGGCTCACGAAGGAGCAGCTTGAACAGACCATGGCCCGCATCACCTCCACGGATAACCCCGGCGAAGCGGCGCGCGACGCGGACATCATCAGCGAGTCGGTGCCCGAGGATCCGGACATCAAGGCAAAGGTCTTCGCCCAGTTCCACAAGCTCTGCCCGGGGCGAACCGTCTTCACCACCAACACCTCCATGCTCGTGCCGTCCATGTTCGCCGAGGCCACGGGGAGGCCCGAAAAGCTCTGCGCCCTCCACTTCCACGACCTCAGGGCATCCACCGTGGTGGACGTCATGCCCCACCCCGGGACCGATCCTGCAGTGACCCAGCTCGTACATGACTTTGCCGTGAGCATCGGGTGCATCGTCATCATGCTCCACCGGGAGAACAACGGCTATGTCTTCAACGCCATGCTCTCCAGCCTGTTCTTTTCCGCCCTCACGCTGGCGTCACGGGGTGTCACCACGGTGGAGGACATCGACCGGTCCTGGATGGGGGTTACGTACATGCCCATGGGCCCCTTCGGCATCATGGACCAGGTTGGCCTGTCCACGGTGTGGACCATCACGGACTACTGGGCCAAGAAGGTGGGCGATCCCCAGGCCCAGAAGAACGCGGACTTCATCAAGCAGTACGTGGACAGAGGCGAGCTGGGCTACAAGACGGGCAAGGGATTCTATACCTACCCCGGACCCGCGTACCAAAAGCCCGGGTTTCTCCCCGGGGAAACGAAGGAAGAACACGGCTGAAACGAAGGGGGCTGCACTGCCCCCCGTGTGTGAATGAGCTCTGCCGGGCGGACAATGTGTCGCCAGGGGCAACTTTTTGTACGAAAGGGGGTTTTCATGTCTGCACTGCGATTCGACCCGGAGACCTGCCTGGCATGCGAGACCGTGGACTGCGTCATGAAGTGCCAGTACATCGATCTGGACCTGGCCCGGGCCAAGCGGGAACATGACCGGGTTGCCAGGGGTGAGATGTCATCCATCCTGACGGACTGCATCACCTGCTATGCCTGCGAGGAGTACTGCCCCAATGGGAACCACCCCTTCTACCGCCTCGTGGAGGTGCAGGAGCGGCTCGGCATCCACCCCGTGCCCATCCCCATCGAGAAGTCGCAGGTGGTGATGATGGGCCCCCGGGGAAAGATCCAGGAGATGGACTTGAAGAGCCCGCTCATCAACATGTGTTTCTTCGAGGTGATGAAGGGCGGTATCCGCGGGACCCTCTTCGAGGGGGCCACCACCTTCGGGGGAAGCGACGTGTTCTGCAACCTCATGTTCCTCCACTTCGCGCGGAGTTCCACCATCAAGGAGCGGCTCCCGCTCATGATCGACAACATCATGCGCTGCGCCGTGGAGCCCTCGGGCATACGGGATGTCATCTGCTACCACGACGAGTGTTATGGCACCTACACCTCGTGGGCACAGGCCTTCGGCATCGAGGTGCCCTTCAGGCCCGTCCACCTCTTCGACTACCTGTATCACAGGCTCGTCGAGCTCGAGGACCGCATCAAACCGCTCAACGTCAAGGTCGCCTACCAGCGGCCGTGTTCGAACAGGCTCTGCCCGGAGACCGATCGCATCGTCGACGGCATCTTCGGGCTCATCGGTGCCGAGCGGCCGAAGAGGACGTACGAGTACGGCAACGCCCTGTGCTGCGGGGGCGTGCCCGAGGCTGCCCAACGGTTCGACCTCGTGGACGATATCAGGGCCAAGAACGTTGCCGACATGAAGGCCTCCGGCGCACAGTACTGCGTGTTCAACTGCCCGTTCTGCTTCTGGACCCTTGCCGAGCCTGTCGCCAAGGCAGGCATCTTCCCGGTCATGATGTCCGACCTGTGCCTCATGGCACTCGGTGAGTGAGGAGGGATCATGGAACGTCAGGCTATCGTCGAAAGGCTCAAGGCCATCGTGGGCGAGGCGTACGTCTCTGACGCGGCGGAAGAGCTCTTCATCTACTCGCGGGACCAGGGAGTTCAGGATCCGCACGAGCCGGACTGGGTCGTGATGCCGGGGGGAACCGCGGAGGTGGCCTCCGTCGTCGAGCTCGCACGCGCCGAGAAGATACCGGTCGTTCCCATGGGAGGCGGGCTGGTGCTCTCCGGGCTGTCCGTGCCGCTCAGGGGCGGCATCGTGCTCGACATGAAGCGCATGAACCGCATCCTCGAGGTCAACGACCAGAGCCACTACGCGGTGGTGGAGGCAGGAACCTCCCAGGGCATGCTCGACGCCTATCTCAGGAAGCATCACCCCGGGCTCAAGCATTCCCTGCCCGATGCCCCGCCAGCGGCAACCATTGCAGGGAACATCGCCATACACGGCTCCGGACACCTCTCCCAGAGCGAAGGGGGGTTCCACTCCGAGATGGTCACCGGGCTCGAGGCGGTGCTCGGTACCGGCGAGGTGGTGAAGCTCGGCTCGTGCTCCACGGTGCCCGCCTGGTTTTCCAGGGCGCCCCTGCCGGACCTCGTGGGCCTGTTCCTCGGCTGGAACGGCACCACCGGCATCATCACCAAGGTGGGCATCAAGCTCTTCCCGCGGCCGAGGTTCCACGATGTCCTAGTCTACATGACCGAGGACATCGATCTCGCCCCGGTGGTGATCAACAGGGTGATAGGAACGTCCATGGCCGAGGACATCAACTATGCCATGGCGCCCAAGCCCGACTACCTTCGGGGGTTTCAGATGACCGTGATCAATTACACGGCAAACACCGAACAGGAGCTGACCTTCAAGCGCAACGCGCTCCGCTCCGTGATGAAGGACCTCTATGAGACCAGGCGGTCGGGGTTCATGCCCGTGCCCCCGAACATGAAGTCGGGGTTTCTCGAGGCTCCCCAGAAGGCATTGAGCAAGTTCGCGGACGTACGCAAGGGAGGTGGGTTCGAGTACGTGGGCGCCATCATTCCCGTCGAGAAGATCCCGGACGCCTGCAGGGCCGGCATGGACATCACGGCCAGGCACGGCATCACCTACTCGCTCGGTGCCCGGATCATCGGCAGGGGCCATGCGGCCATGTTCTTCTTCGCCTACCCCTTCAACCGTGTGGACCGTGACGAGGTGGAGCGGGTGAAACATGCCCTGGATGACACCAACGGGACCGCCCTCGCCCTGGGAGGGATACCCTGGAAGACCGAGGTGCAGGGACAGCGGCTCATCATGGATCGGATGGACCCGGCCACGAAAGAGCTCATGAAGCGGGTCAGGGGGGTGCTCGACCCGGCAGGGATCATGAACCCCGGGAACTGGGAGGTGGCCTAGATGGACAGTGCATACCGCGACATCCTCCACCGGTGCTTCCGGTGCGGCTGGTGCAAGTTCCCCCTGAACTACACGGATTTCAACTGCCCCGCCTACCTGAAATACCGCTTCGAGTCGTTCTCCTCGGGCGGCAGGATGTGGCTGATCCGCGCCTGGCAGGAGGGCGATATCCCCACCAGCGAGCGGTTCGGACAGATCCTCTTTTCCTGCGTGACCTGCAGGAACTGCGTGGAGGCGTGTGCCCTGCCCCACATCAAGGACAAGCTCGTCGACGTGTTCATCGAGGCACGGGCGGAGATGGTCGACCAGGGGATCATACCCCCGACGGTCAGGGATTACTTCAAGGCCGTCAGCACCAGCGGCAACCCGTACCGGATGCCCTCCCGGGATCGCGGGCTGTGGGCCGAAGAGCTCGACATCCCCCGGTATACGGACCAGGAATACCTCCTCTACGTGGGCGACGAAGGCGCCTTCGACGAACTGGGACAGCGGATGGCCCGGTCCGTGGCGGGGCTCCTCATGCGTACGGGGGTGTCGTTCGGCATTCTCGGGGCCGAGGAGGTCTCCGACGGCAACGACGTGCATGCCCTGGGAGAGAAGGGTCTGGCGGCCTTGCTGGCAGGGCAGAACATCGCGCTCATGAACAGGCTCGGCGTGAAGAAGGTCATCACCCTGTCCCCGCATGCCTTCAATGCCATGAGGAACTGGTATCCCGGCCATGGCGCGGCCTTCGGGGTGTACCACTACACCCAGATCCTGCAGCTCTTCGCGGGAAAGCTCGCCCCGGCGATCGACTGCGGGACGACCGTGACATACCATGACCCCTGCTACCTGGGCCGCTGGAACGGCGAATATGCCGCACCGCGGAACATCCTCAGGTCCGTCAGGGGGCTCAGGCTCGTGGAGATGGACCGGGCCATGCAGAATGCCCTGTGCTGCGGGGGAGGAGGCGGCAACTTCTTTACGGACATGCTCGGCACAGGACCTGATCTGGCGGCACGAGCCCGTATCCGGGAAGCCCTCGCCACCGGTGCCGACACCCTCGCCGTGGCCTGTCCCCAGTGCTACCGGATGCTCGCCGATGCGGTGAAGGACGAGGGCGCCCAGGAGCGGATTCGGGTCAGGGAGCTGTCGGACATCGTGGCCGAGGCCGTTGCGTCTGGCCCACGCCCTTGAGAGGATGATGTTCTTCATAACCGCCGGAGCAGCGCTCGGACTCTCCGCCGGGTTTTCCCCGGGACCGCTTCTGACGCTGGTCCTTACAGAGACGCTGCATCACGGTGTCAAGGCCGGCATCAGAGTTGCCCTTGCCCCGATGATCACGGATGCGCCGATCATCGTTCTCACGCTTTTTGTTCTGTCCAAGCTGACCGGCTTCCACGGCATACTGGGGCTCGTCTCTCTTGCGGGCGGCGCCTTCATCTCGGTCATGGCCTGGAGAAGCATGCGCACCAGGGCACTCGAGCCGGAGCTCGAAGCAGCAGAGTCCAGACCATTGACCAAAGGGGTGCTGGCAAATGCGCTGAACCCTCATCCGTACCTGTTCTGGTTCAGCGTGGGCGCTCCCCTCATGACAAAGGCGTTGGGCCTGCACGTATGGGCTCTCCTTGCGTTTCTTCTCAGCTTTTACACGTTTCTCGTGGGGTCGAAGGTGTTGCTGGCCGTGGCTGTCGGCAGATCGAAATCCATTCTCAGGGGAAGGGCGTACCTGTATACCATGCGTTTCCTTGGCTTCGTCCTGGGGGTACTGGCATGTGTGCTCTTCTACGATGGTCTCAGGCTTCTAGGGGTCGTTGCGTCCTGACGGCGTGAACGATGCAGAAGAAAGGCCTCCTGTCCTGAACCACGACGCACAAAAGTCGCGGGTGTGTGTGCTCCGGTTCAACTCACGGCCCTGGGCCATATTTGGTGTCGCACCTCACCGCATTCTCTGGTAGATAATCAGATTATCACATGAAATGAAGGGGGCTTTATGCTCAAGAGCAAGGGCTTCTGGTACCTCATGATGGCAGGTGCTGTGTGCGGATGGGTCTTCACGGTGGCTGGCCTCGTGAAACCCTTCAGGAACGAGACCCTCAAGAAGCTGTGGAAGTCGGTGGCGCTCACCTGGGTTGTCGGTCACCCCCTGGAGCTTCTGGTGGCCCGAGGCGTCGGCGCCGCGGCAGGCATCTCCCCCGCCAGGACCGTCTTCAAGACGCTTGTCTACGGGATCACCTGGTGGATTCCGGTGAAGCTCGGCGTGTTCAAGGGCTGAGGCAATTCCCCGGGACATCTCACGCGTACACCGAGGAGCGCAGGATGAACAGGATGCTCTACATTATCTATGGAATCGGGGCGGATTCAGTGGGCCTTGTCGGCGGCATCACCTCACCCATTGCCGCGGTCAGAGGAAACATCGTGGACATGCGGCAGGACGTGCTGCACGGGCTCTTCACCATCTACCTGGTGGTGGACCTCGGCGAGGCCACGGTGCCGGTCAAGGAATTCAGGGCCATTGTCGACAGGATCTCCGCTGAAACCGGGGTGAAGCTCTCCATTGAGAGGTACACGCCGACACCCCGGGGCGTGGAGAAGAAGAACATGCTCGTCACGCTGGTCGGCAAGGACAAGTCGGGTATCATCGCCACCATCACGGAGAAGCTCGGTGCATACAACATCAACATCGAAATCTCCGAGGTCGTGGCCCGTGAAGACATCTTCCTCATGGACCTGCTGTGTGACGTCAGCAGCAGCGCACTGCCTACGGAGAATCTCAAGACGGCCATCCGTGAAGCCATGCAGGCTATCCGTATCTCCACCATGTTCCAGACCGAGGACGTGTTCAACAAGAAGAAGAAGATCATCCTGTTCGACGTCGCAGGGAGCTTCATGGACGCCCTTACCATGCGTGAAATCATGATCCAGGCAGGCATTCAACGGCAAAGCGTCTCCATCGGAGATCCGGAAGAGCCTGAACTCGCTTTCATGCATGCCACCGCCTCGCTGCTGGAGGGGCTGCCCCAGACAGTGATCGACGCGGTCATGGACTCCATCGAGATCAGCAAGGGCACCCATGAACTCCTCCAGACCCTCAAGATCATGGGCTACAAGATCGGCCTCATTTCCAACGGGTTCGATGCGTTTACCGGTGCCATGAAGACGAGACTCGGCCTGGACTTTGCCTTCGGGTTCGAGCTTCCCATGGATGACGACGCCCAGGCCGTCATCGGCGACCTGCCCGCGGGCCTCATGAAGCCGCTGGACCGCCCGGGCATCATCGCGAAAATCCTGAAACAGGAGCGCGTCGACCAGGAGGACATCACCGTCATCTCGGATAGGGACATCGACTGTGCCACGACCCCCGGCATCAGGCTGGTGTTCAACATGAAGGTGATGCTCGATCTCATGAACCAGCATGCGCTGAGCAGGGACTCGCTCACCGGGCTGCTGCGGAGCTTCGGCATACCGAAGGGTTAGACGGAGCGGGGTCATTGTCGGGACATTTCATGAAATCAGATATCGAGATCGCCCAGAGCTGTGAGACCAGGCCCATCATCGAGGTCGCTGCGTCCATTGGTCTGACCGCCGATGACATCATCCCCTATGGCAGGCATATGGCAAAGATACCCTTGTCCCTTATAGAAGGGCTTGCCGATGTCGCCGACGGGCATCTCATCCTGGTGACCGCCATGTCTCCCACCTCCATGGGAGAGGGGAAGACCACCACCACCATCGGGCTGGGCCAGGCCCTGAACCAGACAGGCAGGCGTGCCGTGATGGCCATACGGGAGCCCTCGCTGGGCCCCTGCATGGGGCTCAAGGGGGGTGCAGCGGGTGGAGGCTTTTCCCAGGTGCTGCCCATGGAGGACATCAACCTCCACTTCACCGGCGACCTCCATGCCATCACCACGGCCCACAACCTGCTGGCCGCCGTGGTGGACAACCACCTCCACCACCGGAACACGCCCGAGATCAACCCTCGGAACATAGTCTGGAAGCGGGTCATCGACATGAACGACCGGTCCCTGAGGAGCATCATCCTGGGGCTCGAAGACAGGGGCCTCAACGGCGTCATGCGGGAGGACGGGTTCGAGATCACCGCCGCCTCCGAGATCATGGCCATCCTGTGCCTCTCCCGGACCATGCAGGAGCTCAAGGCCAGGATCGGGGACATCATCATCGGGTACGACTATCTGCGCAAACCGGTCTTCGCCCGGGACATCGGGGGGGCAGGCGCCATGGCCGCCCTGCTCAAGCACGCCATCAACCCGAACCTTGTCCAGTCGGTGGAAGGGGTGCCGGTCCTCGTCCATGGCGGGCCCTTCGCCAACATCGCCCATGGCTGCAATTCCCTGGCGGCAACGAGGATGGCGCTCAAGCTCGCCGACTACACCGTCACCGAGGCAGGGTTCGGCGCCGATCTCGGTGCGGAGAAGTTCTTCCACATCACGTGCCGAACGGGCAACCTCAGGCCGTCCGCCGTGGTGCTGGTGGTCACCCTGCGGGCCCATGCCCTGCACGGCATCGAGAACATCCGCAAGCATGTGGACACCCTGTCCCGGTTCGGGGTACCGGCCGTCATCTCCATCAACCGCTTCGCAGCCGACGGCGAGGATGACCTCCTGGACCTGAGGACCCGCTGCGAAGACCTGGGCGTTCCGGCCGTGATTACCGATTTCCGCGAGGCAGGGGGTTCGGGCGGGCTGGAACTTGCGGATAAGGTGGCCCTCATGTGCGACACGCCCGGCGACTTCCGTATGCTCTACGACCTTTCCCTGCCCCTTGCGGACAAGGTCAGGACCGTGGCCTCACAGGTCTACGGTGCGGCCGGCGTGGAGTTCTCCACCCAGGCCGCAACCGAGATCAGGAACATCGAAAACATGGGGTATGGCAGGCTGCCCGTCTGCATAGCCAAGACCCAGGCTTCCCTCACGGACAACCCCAAGATCCCGGGCTTCCCCAAAGACCCGTTCACCATAACGGTCTCTTCGGCCCGGGTCTCGGCAGGGGCCGGTTTCGTGGTCATCTTCACCGGGAAGATCCTCGCCATGCCGGGTCTGCCCAAGACCCCGGCAGCCCTGGCCATAGACGTGGACGACGACGGCACCATCAGCGGGCTCTTCTGACGGGGCCCCGTAGCTCCAAGGGCATCAGGACTTCTTTCGCTTCTCCGCCTCCTCCTCGCGCAGGATCTTGCGCAGGATCTTGCCCACGGCGCTCTTGGGGAGCGAGTCGCGGAATTCAACGAGCATGGGGATCTTGTAGCCGGTGAGCCTTGTCTTGCAGAAGTCGATGATCTCCCGCTCCGTGGCGGTCTCGCCCTGTCTCAGGACGATGAAGGCCTTCACCGTCTCGCCCCGGTATTCGTCCGGCACGCCCACGGACACGGCCTCGGCCACCTTGGGGTGCTGGTAGAGCACCTCGTCGATCTCCCTGGGGTAGATGTTGAACCCGCCGGCGATGATCATGTCCTTCTTGCGGTCCACGATGAAGATGTACCCGTCCTCGTCCGCGATGGCGATATCGCCCGTGTGGAGCCACCCGTCCACGAGCTGCCCCTTGGTCTCCCCGGGATTGTCCCAGTAGCCCTGCATGATGAGGGGGCCCTTCATGATGATCTCGCCCGGTTCACCGGGCTTCACATCCTCCCTGCCCTCCTCCACGTCCACGAGCCGTACGTCGTTGTCCGGGAAGGGGATGCCGATGGATCCGACCTTCTTCATGCCGAGGATGGGATTGGATATGCCGAGCGAGGTGGATTCACTCAGGCCGTACCCCTCGCTGAAGAAGATGCCCATGTCCTGCACCTTCTCTATGAGTTCCGAGGCCATGGGTGCGGCCCCGGAGTTGAGCAGGCCCAGGCGCTTGGCCAGGTTCAGGTCGGCCGCCTTGGGGTGGTTGATCACCGCGGTGATCAGGGTGGGGACCGCCGGGAAGAAGACTATCTTCTCGAAGTTCCCGATGATGCCCAGCAGTTCGTCGATCTCGAAACGTGGCACGAGGATCTGGGTGGCGCAGTTGAAGAAGGACCAGTTCATGGCCACGATGTTGCCGTAGACGTGGAAGTAGGGCAGCACGCTCAGGATGTTGCGTCTTTCCGGCGGGATGATGCTGATGGTGGGCGATCCCCACAGGGATGCCTGGAAGGTGGCCGCCACGATGTTGGCGTGGGTGAGCAGCGCCCCCTTGGGGACCCCCGTGGTGCCCCCCGTGAACTGGATCATGGCAGGGTCCGACGGGCTGAACGGTATGCGTGGCAGACGGGTCTCCGTGGTGCCGTCGATGAGTTCGGAGAAGTGGTGCCAGCCCTCGTCCCCGTTCAGGTCGAGGTCCTTTGCCGTGCTCATGCCGAAGCCCTTGATGTAGTCGGTCACCCTGGTCACGACGATCCGCTTGAGCCCCGCCTCCTTTGCCAGGGGGCGGATGTTGGGCAGCACCATGTCGAAGGTGATGAGCGTCTCCATGCCCGTGATCTCCATGATGTGTCTGAGCTCGCTGGCCGTGTACAGGGGGTTCAGGTTGGTGACGATGGCACCCAGCGACAGTGTGGCCAGGTATGCGATAACGAACTGGGGGCAGTTGGGCAGGTGGATGCCCACCCGATCGCCCTTCCGTACCCCGAGCGTTCCCAGGGCGTTGGTCATGCGGAGCATCTGTTCCCTGACCTGCCAGAAGGTCATTTCGCTGCCGTAGAAGTTCACGCAGGCCTTGTCCGGATACGAGCCTGCCGGAAGCTGGAACATGGTCTGGGCCGGGATCCGCGGGTACCGGATGGTGGTGGGGACATTGTAGTCGTAGTGAGCGTGCCAGGGTTTCTGATCCATCATGAAAAACCTCCTCCTGTTCGTTGCATTCCATTCCTCTCCGATCCTCTCCGAGTGAAAATCAGATCTTTGGCCTTCGGTCGAACCACGGCCGGGCCTTCTCCAGCTGACCGGCCAGACGGAACAGGGTGGCCTCGTCGCCGAATCGCCCGATGAACTGAACGCCGATGGGAAGGTTCTCCCGGGTCCAGTACAGCGGCACCGACATGGCGGGCTGGCCCGTGAGGTTGGCGAGCTGGGTGTAGGGGGTCTTGGCAAGGCTCTCGAGGGCCAGCTTGTCAGCGATCCCGCTCAGGCGCAACACCCTTCCCAGGTTCAGGCTGTTCACGATCCGCATGGCCTTTTCCTCGGCCGGCTTGGGCTTGAGTTCGCCGATCTTCACCGGTGGAGAGGCCACGGTGGGAGTGAGGTAGAGGTCATGCCTCTCGTGGAACTGCGCCATCTGGCGGGCAAAGGTGTTCCACTGCCGGATGACCAGCACGAACTCGCCGGCGGACATGACGTCGCCGAGCAGCTTCAGCACCCAGGTCGGTCCCTCCACGTCCGCGGCGGTGATTCTCCTGCCCAAGATCCTCCTCATGTCCCTGATGTCGGCCGCGATCTCGCCGAAATACATGGAGAAGTAGCTCTTGGCCAGCGCGATGCCGTCGACGGCGGGCTCGGCCTCCTCCACGGCATGGCCGAGGTCGGCAAGGAGCCTTGCCGCATCCTCCACCGCCCTGACGCACTCGGGGTGTACCTCGGCCTTCAACGGAGATCGTTTCGTGAAGGCGATGCGCAGCTTTCCAGGATCCAGCCCGACCTCTTCCAGGAAGGGTCGTTCGGGGCCCGGTATGGTGTAGGGCGCCCCGGGTTCAGGCCCGCTGACCGCATCCAGCATGGCCGCGCTGTCGCGAACGCTCCTGGTGATCACGTGCTCCACCGCCGCACCCTGCCAGATCTCGCCGTACTCCGGGCCGGTGGGGTTTCGTCCCCGGGAGGGTTTCATTCCGAACAGGCCGCAGTGGGACGAGGGGATGCGGATGGATCCTCCCCCATCCCCGCCCGAGGCCATGGGGACCATGCCGCTGGCCACGGCCGCGGCCGAGCCGCCGCTGGAGCCTCCCGGGGTCCGGTCGAGGTTCCATGGGTTGCGGGTGGGCCCGTACAGCTCGGGCTCCGTGATGCCCATGAGCCCGAACTCGGGCGTGTTTGTCTTGCCAAGGAACAGCATGCCCGCGGCCTTGTAGCGTTTCATCAGCTCTGAGTCCCGGGAGGGGACATAGTCCCGGTAGGCCCTGCACCCCATGGAGAGTGGGACGCCTGCATACGCGGTGAGCAGGTCCTTGAGGAGGAACGGAACCCCGGCAAAGGGTCCTCCGGCCGGCTTGCCCGCAGCGTTCTTCCTGGCTGCCTCGAACATGCGGTGGATAACGGCGTTGAGAGAGGGGTTGATCCTCTCGATGCGTTCGATGGCCTCTTCGCAGAGCTCGGCTGGCGTAACGTCCTTCTTCCTGACGAGCTCGGCCAGACCGAGCCCGTCATACCGGTCGTATTCATGGATTTTTCCCATGCGGCTCTCCCTTCATGCACATGCAAACGGAATACTTCCTATAATATTATTTGAATGGACAATGGCAAGATGATGATCGCACGGCAGTGATGCCCGTGCTCATCTCCACGTCGAACCTCTCATGGTAAAGTCCACGGGTATCGGGTACAATGCTGCTCACCATAGTGCAGGGGGGCGGTCCATGGCGGATATCTACGAACAGCTGCGTGCACGTCTCGACGAGATGGCCACCGGGTATCCTGCCACCGAAGGCGGGGTGGAGATCAGGATCCTCAGGCAGCTCTTCACCGAGGAGGACGCCGCCCTGTTCCTCGCCATGGAACTGAAGCCGCGGACCGTCCCGGAAGTGGCGGCCCGTGTTCAGGCCGAACCCGAAGCCATGGCGGTCCGCCTGGAAGACATGGCGCGCAGGGGGCTCGTCTTCAGGCTGAAAGATGGTGATGAGCCCCGCTATTTCCCCATACCCTTCATCGTGGGCATCTACGAGTTCCAGCTGAACAACCTGAGCCCGGAGCTCCTGAAGGACATCTCCGAATACTACCTGTCGGGCCTTGGCGCCACCTTCCACGGTTCGAAGACCCCTCACCTCAGGTCCATCCCCATCAGCACCGGTATCGTTCCGGACGGGCCCATCGCCCCGTACGACGATGCAGAGGCCATCATCAGGACCAAGAAGAGGATCGCCGTGGCCGAGTGCTTCTGCCGCAAGGCGGTGCGCATGTACGGCAAGACCTGCACGCACCCCCTGGAGACCTGCCTCCAGTTCGACTCCTTTGCCGACTACTATGTGGAGAATGGTCTGGCACGCTACATAAGCATGGACGAGGCCCTGGCCATGCTGAAACGCAACGAGGAGGAGGGGCTGGTCATCCACATCCTGAACTCCCGGGAGGTGGAGGCCATGTGTGCCTGCTGCTCGTGCTGCTGCGGCATGCTCATCTCGCTCAAGCTCTTCCCCGCCCCTGCCCGTGAGGTAAAGAGCAACTATGTCTGCGCGCTGCATGAGTCCCTGTGCACCGATTGCGGCGTCTGTGCCGGACGCTGTCCCGTGGGCGCGCTCAGGTTCAAGGATGGCAGGATCATGTTCAGGGCAGAGCGCTGCATCGGGTGCGGCCTGTGCGTGACGAAATGCCCCACCGGTGCCCTGACCCTGGTGAAGAAGCCGGAAGAAAAGATCTATACCCCGCCGGAAACGGTCTTCGATACCTTCGAGACGATGTGCAGCGAGAAGAAGGGAACATGATTCCTGCGTGAAATGGTCAATGCTGCAGGATCCTGTTGGGTGAAAGGGAGTGGATGCTCTATTTATGGCTTGACACCGAGGGCAATGTGCACTACGAAGGTCACATCTGGAAAATGAATATATCAGACTTGAATTGTGACCCCTGAAGCACACCTTCGGTTCTCGCACCACCAAAGTCAACCGTTCATAGATGATATCTTCCCTTTTCAGAAATACAACAGAAGCATCCCCCGCATGCCGCGGGGGAAGAGCAAGAGAGGTTTGTACATGGCACAAGGAACAGTGAAGTGGTTCAACCGGGAAAAGGGCTACGGATTCATCACTGCAGATGACGGACAGGACGTGTTCGTCCACCACACCTCCATCAACCAGCAGGGGTTCAGGGCTCTCGAGGAAGGCCAGAAGGTCACCTTCGAGATCGTCAAAGGCGCCAAGGGCATGCAGGCATCCAACGTAACGATTTCCTAGAACCATGACCAGGGGCGGGCAACGCCCGCCCCTGCCGAAGCACGAGAGAGCAACAGGTCCGGGGTAAAGCCAAGTGGTTGCTCGAACGATCGGGCAACACGGCATCAGACCGGGAGGAATATATGGCAAACAGATCCACCAACACCTTCAAGAAAAAACAGCGGGAAGAGGAAAAGCGGCGCAAGAGGCTCGCCAAGGAGGCCAAGAAGATCGAGCGCAAGGAAGTCAAGGCCAACAGAGATCCGTTGTTGGGCGAGGAAGATCCCGATATTGCCGGCATCATCCCCGGTCCCCAGCCGAGACCGGAAGAGTAGGTTGATCCCCGGCGGGTTCGCTTGCGAGACACGGACCTGCCACCCCCTCCTGTTTTTCACCGCGCAGTATCCTTATTATTCTCACGCACTATCATCGGAACGGGCTGCCAGGGTAATCATTTCACATGACAATGGAAAAGAGCCCTTCCCCGAGGCAAAGAAATGAATAGCCATTCAGTATGTGCTTGACAAAATCTACACCCCGTGAATATATCATGCGGGTGATATCAATAATCAAAGCAGTAGTTTCATTAACTGTCCACAGGTAAAGATCGCTCACGCACACCAACAAGGAGGATTGTATGGATCTAAGAGATGCGTATTTTGTTGACGGTGTTCGCACATGGTTCGGAAAAGCAAGATCGGATGGCTTTTACTGGACAACACGTGCCGACGACATGGTCACCAAGGTCATGATGGAACTGCAGAAAAGGAACCCCACGGTGCCTTGGAACGAAGTTGACGACTGCATCTGGGGCGCAACGACCCAGGTAGGCGACCAGGGCACGACCATGGGCAGGACCGTGGTGTTCACCGCCGGTCTTTCCGATAAGGTCGCCGGCTTCTCCGTTGACCGGATGTGCGCCGGCGGCATGACCTGCCAGGCCATCGGTTCATCCTTTATCAAGACTGGCGTTGCGGACATCATCATCGCCGGCGGCGTCGAGCACATGGGGCACCACCCCATGGGCGCCGGAGCAGACCCGAATCCCCGCATCGTCACCGAGAAGATGGTTGAGCCGAAATATTTCAACATGGGTGTCACTGCGGAGAAGCTTCACGACTGGCTTGTTGAGAACGGTGAGCAGCCTGTTACCAAGGACGAGGCCGACGAGTATGCATATCTTGTCACCAAGCGGTACTTCAAGGCCCTCGACGAAGGATACTACCACAAACACTGTGTGGACATGACGGTATTCACCCCGAGCGGGTGGAAGGTTGCCGACCGTGATGAGCAGGCCCGGCGCGACGCGACACTGGAAAGCAACAAGGCACTCAGGAGGTTCCCGTTCAAGGCCGAAGGAAAAGTAACTGCGGCGAACTCCTCTGGACTTAATGACGGTGCCTGTGTATCGCTCATCATGTCCGGCCAGAAGTGCAAAGAGCTGGGGATCAAGCCCAAGATGAAGTTCGTGGGCGCAGCATTCATTGGCGTCGACCCGTCCATCATGGGCTGGGGTCCGGTACCGTGCACCGAGAAGGTCCTGAAAAACTACGGCATGAAGTTCGAAGACCTGGACATCATCGAGTTGAACGAGGCCTTTGCTGTCCAGGCTGTCGGCTTCATGAAGCACTTTGGCATGAAGTTCCCTGAGGATCCCAGACTCAACCCGTACGGCGGCACCATTGCAGTAGGTCACCCACTGGCAAGTTCCGGCGTGCGCCTGAGCATGCAGCTCGCTCAGGACTTCGAGCTGAATCCGAAGGCCAAGTACGGGCTCACCACCATGTGTGTCGGTCTCGGCATGGGTGGTTCAATCATCTGGGAAAATGTCGTTGGGAAAAAGCTCTAGGAGGTTCACGCCATGGCTAAATACATAACAGAATGCAAGCTCAACTATTTCGAGTCGAAAAAGGCAGGCAAGATCGCCATAGTCACGATGGACAACGGCCAGATGTACAACATCCCCAACACCTGGGGGGTCGAGGCCTTCGAGTCCCTGAACAAGGTCCTCGACATCGTGGAGAAGGATAAGGATGTAAAGGGCTGGATGCTCACCGGCAAGCCCTTCATCTTCAACGTAGGCGCGGACATCATGAGTGTCGACCCGAACGCAACGAAGAAAGACGTTCTTGATATCGGCGTCATGGGCCACACGTCCTTCAAAAGGATCATGGACCTCAAGATCCCGACGCTGGCGGCCATCAACGGCGCGACCATGGGTGGTGGTTGCGAAGTGGGTCTCTACCACGACTATCGTACCATCTCCAAGAGCCCGGGCGGGTGCGACCACTATGCGCTTCCCGAGTGTTTCCTCGGCCTCGTTCCCGGCTGGGGCGGAACGCAGCTCGTGACCAAGCTGGCCGGCCCCGAAAAGGCCATCGATCTCATCATCATGAATCCGCTCAACCAGAACAAGATGATCAACTCCATAAAGGCCTTCGAGATGGGCCTGGCCGACTTCCTCCTTGCGCCGAACGACTTCACCGGCCAATCGCTGGCAATCCTCGAAGGTATCATCACCGGCGAGGTGAAGGTGGACCGCAAGAAGGTCGACCCGAAGATGAGCGACGATCTCTACAACCAGACCAAGTTCCAGATCCTGGGCCGCGTCCATTCTGGCGCCATCGCCCCTTACAAGGCGCTCGACCTCATCAGGGGTGCTGCAGGCTGGACTCTGGAGGAAGGCTTCAAGCAGGAGACCGAGACGTTAGCCGACATGATCCTGTCCGACCAGTTCAAGTGCGGCGTCTATTCCTTCGACCTCACCCAGCGCCGCGCCAAGAAACTCCCCGGCAGGCCGCCCAAAGAGGTGAAAGGCAACAAGATCGCCAAGATCGGCGTCATCGGCGCAGGCCTCATGGCATCGCAGATGGCCCTGCTGTTCGCACAGCGCTACCAGTGTCCGGTCCTCATGAAGGACATCAAACAGGAGTTCGTGGATAAAGGCCTTGCCTATTGCCGCGATCAGCTTGCAAAGACAGCCAAGAAGGGCAAGCTCTCAGCGGCCGACGCCAAATGGATCGGCGAAGAGCTCATCACCGGCACCGTGACCTACGACGGATTCCAGGACTGCGACTTCATCATCGAAGGCGTGTTCGAAGAGATGGGCATCAAGCAGAAGATCTTCGGTGAGCTCGAAGCAGTATGCAAACCCGAGTGCCTGTTCCTCACCAACACATCGTCCCTGGACGTGGCAGAGATGGGCAAGAACCTCAAGGACCCGTGCCGCGTGGTGGGCTTCCACTTCTTCAACCCCATCGCCATGCTGCCGCTCGTCGAAATCATAAGGACCGACAAGACAAGTGACGTCACCCTGGCAACGGCATTCGACATCGCCAAGAAGATCAAGAAGACCCCGGTCCTCGTGAAGAACGCAGCCGGCTTCCTGGTCAACAGGATCCTGCTCGCCTGGAACGACGGTATCTTCAAGTGCATAGACGAAGGCGCCGACTTCATGCAGGTTGACAACGCGATTCACGATCTGGGCTACCCCATGTCTCCGTTCACCCTTGCCGGGCTTGTGGGTCCTGCCATTGCGCTCCACGTCCAGGAGACCCTCAACAAGTCGTGGCCCGACAGGTTCCCGGTCAGCGCAGGACTCAAGAACCTCGTGGCAAAGGGCAAGAAGAGCCTGCTTGTCTTCACCGACAAGGGAGTGGACATCGACCCCGAGATCAAGGCGGGCTGGCCGCAGGGCAACAAGAAGTTCACCGATGACGAGATCAGGGAAGTTGTCCTGTCCCGTGTCGCCGTTGAGATCCGCCACATCCTCGACGAAGGCGTCGTGGCAAGTCCCAAGGACGTTGACACCGGCGTGATAATGGGCGCGGGCTGGCCTTTCTTCATGGGCGGCATCACCCCGTACTTGGATTACAAGGGAATCTCAGAGAAGGCCACCGGGAAGAAGTTTCATCCGAACGGCTTCTTGGCAATAGAGAAGTAGCACCCATTCATCCGAAGCATGAAAGAGCCGGGCGTCCCTGAGGGATTGCCCGGCTCTTTTTCGATCATGACATGCGGAAAATCCCATTGAGATGGTGCTGGTTACCTCTCATGGATGTTTGACCGACGAACAGCCCCCTGAGTTTGGCACTGTCGAAACCTTCATTAATCTGGCATGCCAATCGGGCTCTAAAAAGCTGAATTTTCAAAGAACGGGAACCAAGCTAATCAGATCTGTTGACTAAAGCTCTTTTCAAGTGTAGATTGAATGTTGATTCAGATTTCACTGCTTCGGATAAACAACCAACTAAAACAGAGGAGGGTATAATGGTCAGGAGAATCAATAAGGCCGCGGTTATCGGGTCTGGAATCATGGGAGGCGGCATCGCAGCGCTCCTCGCCGCTGCAGGCGTGGAAATGCTCCTGCTCGACATCGTTCCATTCGACCTGAAGGAAGAGGAAAAGAAGGACAAGAAGGCCAGGAACCGGATTGTCACGGCTGGTCTCGAAGGCGCCATGAAGGCCAAGCCCCCGCTCTTCTACAACAAGGATCATGCAGGGCGCATCTCCACCGGCAACCTGGAAGACGACTTCGACAAACTGGCCGAGTGCGACTGGATCATTGAGGTGGTCGTCGAGAACCTCAAGATCAAGCAGCAGCTCTTTGCCCGCATCGACAAGGTGCGCAAGGCAGACGCCATTGTATCCTCCAACACCTCCGGTATCCCGCTCAAGGCCATGTCAGAGGGTTTGAGCAAGGGCTTCAAGGAGCACTTCCTGGGCACGCACTTCTTCAACCCGGTCCGGTACATGCACCTGCTCGAGATCATCCCCGGCGAGCTCACCAAGAAAGAGGTCCTCGACTTCGTGGCTGAGTTCGGCGAGAGCAGGCTCGGCAAGGGCATCGTCTGGGCCAAGGACACGCCGAACTTCATCGGCAACCGCATCGGCATCCACGGCATCGGTGCTACCCTGACGGCCATGCTCGAGGAAGGGTTCACCATCCCCGAGGTCGACGCCATCTTCGGCGCACCGCTCGGGCGCCCCAAGACCGCCATCTTCGCCACCGGCGACCTGGTCGGCCTCGACACCATGACCCACGTCATGAAGAACACCTACGACCTGTGCGCCGACGACGAGGCCAGGGACGTGTTCAAGCTTCCCGATTTCCTCCAGAAGATGCTCGACCAGAAGCTGCTCGGCAACAAGACCAAGGCCGGCTTCTACAAGAAAGAGATCATCGACTGGAAGAGGATCAAGAAGGTCATCAACCCCAAGACCGGCGAGTACGAGACCTATGACAAGGTCAGCTTCCCCTGCATCGACGCGGCCAAGAAGGCCAAGACCCTTCCCGAGAAGCTCAAGGCCGTTCTCTACGGCGACGACAAGGGTGCCAAGTTCGCCTGGAAGGTCCAGGCCGCCGCGCTGATCTACGCAGCCAACCGCATCCCCGAGATCTCCGACACGGTCGTCGAGATCGACAACGCCATGAAGTGGGGCTACAACTTCGAGATGGGTCCCTTCGAGACCTGGGACGCCATCGGTGTGAAGGAATCCGTCGAGAAGATGGAGAAGGACGGCCTCAAGGTTCCCGACAAGGTAAAGAAGATGCTCAAGAAGGGCGCGACCTCCTTCTACAAGCTCGAGAAGGGCAAGCCGATGTTCTTCGACTTCGTCTCCGAGAGCTACAAGCCCGTGAAGGTCAGCCCCAAGGCCCTGTCCCTTGCCAACGTCAAGGTGGACAAGAAGAAAATCGCGCTGACCTCCGGGTCCTGCTCGCTCATCGACATCGGCGACGGCGTGTACTGCCTCGAGTTCCACTCCAAGATGAACGCGGTCAACCTCGAGATGGTGGAGTTCATGCAGAAGGCCGGTGCCTATGTCGGCGAGAACGGCGTGGGCATGGTCATCGGCAACCAGGCTGGCGGCATGCCGGGCGCATTCTCGGCTGGCGGCGACCTGGCGTTCATGCTGGGCCTGGCCAGGGCCGGCAAGTTCGACGAGATCGACGGCTTCATCCGCAAGGTCCACACCGGCATCATGGCCACCCGGTACAGCAACTACCCGGTGGTGGCAGCCCCCTACGGGCTCACCCTGGGCGGCGGCTGCGAGGTGTGTCTGTCCGCTGACAGGATCGTGGCACACGCCGACCTGTTCATGGGTCTGGTGGAGATCGGCGCCGGTCTGGTCCCGGGCGGCTGCGGCATGATCAACCTCTGGCGGCGGTTCATCACCTCAAAGCCCGAGGACGCCAAGGTCACCGATTACGGCGGATTCTTCCTCAACGCCTTCATGGCAGTGGCCCAGGCCAAGGTTTCCAACTCGGCCGATCAGGCACGAACCAGAGGCTTCCTCGGTGCTGCGGACCGCATCGTCATGAACCGCGACAACCTCATCGGCGAGGCCAAGAAAGAGGTCCTCAAGATGGTGGACGACGGGTACGCGCCCCCCATCAAGAAGAACATCCCGGTCTTCGGCCGCGAGGCCCACGGTATGGTCTGGGCCGAGATGAACAACATGAAGGTCGGCGGCTACATCACGCCCCACATGGAGTTCATTGCCAAGAAGATCTGCATATGCATGTCCGGCGGCGACGTCCCCTGCGGCACCGCAGTGAGCGAGGAGCACCTCATGACCCTCGAGCGCGAGGCCTTTGTGGACCTGTGGAAGACGGAAAACACCCAGAAGATGGCCGAGAACATCATGACCACGGGCAAGCCGTTGTTCCTGTAATCGGAAAACACGAGAAAGAACTAGGAGGAAACCAATGAGAGAAGCATATATCGTTCAGTCAGTCAGGACTCCCGGTTGCAGAAGGGGCAAGGGAGCTCTCGCATATACCAGGCCCGAGGATCTCCTCAAGACGGCCATCAACGGGCTCATGGACAGGGCCAAGGGCGTTGAGAAGAAGGACGTGGAAGACGTCCTCATCGGCTGCGCCTTCCCCGAGGCCGAGCAGGGTCTCAACATCGGCCGCATCATCGCCCAGATGTGCAAGTTCCCGGATGACACCTGCGGCGCCACGGTGAACCGGTTCTGCTCCTCCGGTCTCGAAGGCATCTGCCTCCAGGGCATGAGGATCATGGCGGGCATGGCCGATGTCTGCATCGGCGGCGGGCTCGAGTCCATGTCCATCGTGCCCATGGGCGGCAACATGCCCAGGCCCCACCCCGAGTGGTCAATGGAAAACCCGGACGTCTACACCTCCATGGGCATAACGGCCGAGAACGTGGCCAACCGCTACAAGATCACCCGCGAGATGCAGGACGAGTTCGGCTTCCACTCCCAGGCCAAGGCGGCCCAGGCGCAGAAGAACGGCAAGTTCAAGGAGATCGTGCCGGTCAATGCGGTCAGGTTCAAGGAGAAGAACGGCATCACCGTGAAGGAGACCTTCGTCCAGGACTTCGACGACGGCGTGCGGCCCACCACCATGGAAAATCTTGCCAAGCTGCGCCCGGCATTCGCTGCCATGGGCTCGGTCACGGCGGGCAACTCCTCCCAGACCACCGACGGCGCAGCATGCTCGCTGATCATGAGCGGCGATGCGGTGAAGAAGTATGGCGTGAAGCCCATCGCCAAGATGGTGGCCTACGTGGTCGCCGGCTGCCGCGCCGACGAGATGGGCGTGGGCCCGGCCTATGCCATCCCCAAGCTCCTCAAGGTCACGGGCAAGAAGGTCGAGGACATCAACCTGTGGGAGGTCAACGAGGCCTTCGCGTCCCAGTGCATCTACTCCCTGCAGCAGCTCGGGCTCTATGAGAAGAGGGAGCTCTGGCTGTCCGACAGCGACAAGCGCATCATCAACGTCAACGGCGGCGCCATCGCGCTGGGCCACCCGCTCGGCTGCACCGGCGCCAAGCTCTGCGCCCAGCTCATGACCGAGATGCAGGCCAGAGGCGCCAAGTACGGCGTCGAGTCCATGTGCATCGGCGGCGGCATGGGTGCTGCAGCACTGTTCGAGCTCTGCGACTAAGAGCGGATTCACGGAAAGGAACCACGTGGGGGTGCTGCCTGACACGGCAGCACCCCTCTTTCATCTTCAGCCACTCGGTCCGGCACGGAAACAGGTCGTCCCTTTCAGGTTGACCCGGTCTATGAGCACCTTTCCCAGCAGGTCCTCCACATACTTCACCGCCTCGTTGCGGTGGATGCCGAGCCCGCCGGCAATGTCCTGCAGGGTGCATGGCCGTCTGCGGAGCAGGTCCAGCACCGTGTCCCTGGTCGCCGAGAACTCGGGTGCGCCGTGCGCGCCCCGGAAGTCCGCGATAACCTCGGCCCGGGGTGTGAACAGCTCTGAGAGTTCCTCCAGCAGGTGTCGGTCCACCGGGGCCGCATAGTCTTCGGCCGGTGGCCGGGTCACCGTGTTCAGCTGGATCCTGTCCGGTCTGATCCTACGACGCACACAGGAGGTGATCTTTCCGGTCTCGGCCCTCACCGCCGTATGGCCCCCCAGGATGAAGACCTCCAGCCAGTACTGACCACGGTAGCGGTCCCTAAAGGTGGCAAGCCCGTCCACCATAAAGTCGAAGGAAATGGACGGGTGCGGCCGGTTCACTGCAGTGAACATGCTTTGGTCGCCCGCGTCCAGGGAGGGGATGACCAGGTTCGCGTCCATGATCTCGCGCTGGACATCCTCATGCCAGAGCAGGGACCCGTTGGTCAGCACGGCCACCGGGACATCCGTGATGGAGTGTATGCGTGCGATGAGCTCGCCGAGACGAGAATACAGGGTGGGCTCCCCCGAGCCGCTCATGGTGATCCAGTCGGGACGTGTTGCCAGCTTGTCCTTCAGTTCATCGATAATCTCGTCAAGAGGGAACCACTCCTGTCTATCCACGGTCAGGTTGGTGGTCCGGCCGAGCTGGCAGTAGATGCAGTCATAGGTGCAGGTCTTGTACGGAACGAGGTCCACGCCCAGGGAGCGTCCGAGGCGCCTGGAGGGAACCGGACCGAAGATGTGTCTCGTCTTCATGGCCGGCGCTGCCCTCAGAAGAGGAATTGTCCCCGGTAGCGCTCGAGGTCCGCAAGGGTCTCGGCATGGATGGGCACGAGGTTGTCCGGGAGTCCTGTTCTCGGCCAGAAGCAAAGATCGGTGCCCTCGGTCCCGTCCGGCCGCGGGCTGCCTTCCCACTGAGAGACGATGAAGGCCACGGCAAAGCACTGGACCTCGTCGCCGTTGGGGTAGGCGAAGCGCTGTTGCGGGCCCGTATACAGGCCCATGGGCTCAGCCGAGAGGACTCTCAGAGAGGTCTCCTCGTGCACCTCCCGCCTGAGCGCCTCCAGCACCGTTTCCCCGAGTTCCACGGCGCCTCCGGGGAGCCCCCAGCACCCGGTGTCCGAACGCCGCTGGAGCAGGACCTCTCCAAAGTCGTTGATGATGAGCGCACGCACCCCGGGTACGAAGATGCATCGCGACCCCACCAGGGATCGTATCATGTGCGCGTACGGTGCCATCGGGTCATCCCTCGATGTCCAGGACCGTGCCGGCTGAAAACGGGAAGCACCTGTCGGGGAACTCACGCCGCAGGCGGGCCACTGCATCCGGGCCCGTGCAGTGGGCTGGGAATATCCGCTCGATGTCGAGTTCCTTCAGTGCTTCGACGGTCCTGTCCATGCGCTGGCGCCCGGCGGCCACGAGGTGCATGCCGCCCATGACCACGCAGAAAGGGGCATTGCCCGTGAGTTCCCTGATGTACCAAAGCGTGTTGATGACCCCGGCATGGGCGCACCCCAGCACCACGAAGACGCCCCGGTTCGTACGCAGGAATGCGGCCTGGTCGTCGGGCATCCCGTCCGGGGTGCGGCACGACGCATCGGCAAAGAACGGCCCGCCGGTGTCCTCGTACCCGGTCCTGCGGGGTATGGGCCCGGTGAGGAGGAGCCCATCGGATACCTCGGTCGGTCCCTGGATCCATCTGAGTTCGGCCCGGTCTTCCACGAGGTCTTTCACCCGTGACGGCATTCCTATGTCGCGTGACATCGTGCCGGGCCCCATGGCGTACTTGGGCTCAAGGGCCGCCGGGTGTGTGTAAACAGGCAGGTGTTCTTTCAGATGCAGGACATTAGGGAGACCGCCCGTATGGTCGTAGTGGCCGTGGCTCAGCATGACGGCATCGGAGCGTTCCAGGGGGATGCCGAGCATGTCTGCATTCACGCCCAAGGCAGGTCCCTGGCCGGTGTCGAAGAGGAAGCGCCCATGCTCGGATTCGATCCACACGGACAGGCCGTGCTCGGCGAGGAGCCCTTTCTTCGAGGCCGTGTTTTCCACCAGGACCGTGATCCGGAAATCTCCCATTGACTCTCCCTACAGGTCCGCCAGGGCCTGGTCGAGGTCTTCCAGGATGCTCTGTGTGGGCTCGATCCCCAGGGACAGGCGGATCGTGTTCTCCCTGACCCCGAAAGACGTCCTCCGCTCGGGCGGCAGATAGAGCATGGTGGTCAGGTAAGGGATGCAGATCAGTGTCTCCGTGGCGCCCAGGCTGACCGCGTGATAGATGAGCTTCAAATTCAGGATGAACCGCTTGGCGTCTTCCTGGGTGTCTCCCACGTCAAAGGCCATCATGCCGCCGAAGCCCCTCTGCATCTGCCGCGCTGCCGCTGCGTGAGCGGGGTGGCTCTTGAGGCCGGGGTAAATAAGACGTGAGATTTTCGGGTGGCCTTCGAGGTGCTCGGCAACAGCCTGGGCGCTCTGGGACATGGTCTGTGCGCGGAGATCGAAGGTCTTCAGCCCCCGGGCGAGCAGGAAGGCCGAATGGGGATCCAGGGTGGTGCCTATGGCCTGCCTCGTGAACCAGAGCTCGTCATAGTCCTTCTTCGTGCCCGCAATGACCCCTGCCATCAGGTCATTGTGACCCCCAAGGCCCTTGGTCGCGCTGTGGATCACCAGGTGGGCGCCCAGTTTCAGCGGGTTCTGGTGGTAGGGGGTGGCAAAGGTGTTGTCCGCCACGACCATTGCGCCCACCTTGTCAGCAGCCGCTCTGACAGCGCGTATGTCGATGACCTTGCACAGGGGGTTGCTCGGGGTCTCCAGGAAGATCATGCGGGTGTCCGGCCGCAGGAGAGCCTCGATGTCATCCGCCTGGTCCGCGTCCAGCCAAGTGATGTTCACGCCCAGGCGCTCGAGGATGAGGGAGACCTTGTAGTTGGCCCCGTACGTGTCGTGGAAGATGATCACGTGGTCGCCTGCATGGAGATAGGTCAGGTACACCATGGTACAGGCCGCCATGCCCGAGGTGCAGATGATGCAGTCTTCGGCCCCCTCCAGGGCCGCCACCCTGTGCTCCACGGCCCGGACCGTCGGGTTGTCGTCCCGGTGGTAGGTGTAGCCGTCGATCTCGCCGTCCGTGATCTGGCGGAGCACCTCGAAGGAGGAGTACTCGTAGTTCACTGCATTGACAATGGGGGTTACCATGGGCCGGTTGCCATACGGGGTCAGGGGATCAGGTGACATGGGATACTGTTCCTTTCACAGGTTGATGATATGGTACCTTCCGCCAGAGCACCCCCCGTCGTCAACAGGGAATATCGCAAGGCCGGTTCTCCGGGTGCCTTCCCGGCCGACGGTGCCCTGAAGCGTATCACTGAAGGCTGATGGCCCCCACCGGGCATTCATCTTCGCAGATCCCGCACCCGGTGCACTTCTGAACGTCCACCTGTGCGGTATTGTCCCGGAGACTGATCGCGCCCATGGGACACATGTCCACGCACACCCCGCACCCGGTGCACAGGTCGGGGTCCACCTTTGCGATCGTTGTTTTTCTTCCCGCCTGTTCTATGGTCGGCGGGATGGCGTTACCCGCGACACTCATGTCCATGCCTCTGCCGCCTCCCATGCCCATGCCGCGTCCACCACCCTTACCGCGACCGCCGCCCATTCCCATACCGCGACCGCCACCCATGCCACGCCCACCACCCATGCCTCTGCCACCGCCCATTCCGCGTCCACCACCTCTACTCATATCGTTTCCTCCGGTCCCGCCCATGCCGTAGTGATCCATCACGTTGGCCCCGGCCGAGGCGGTCATGCTGCCAGATCTGAATCTTTCAATTGCATCCCGAACCATGCCTGAACATCCTGTCACGACGGTGATCCCTGCGGCGGAGAGCGTCTGAAAGGCGTTGGGTCCGCAATTGCCGGTGAGGACATGGGTGACGCCCAGTTTTGCCATGGTCTGGCCTGTCTGGATGCCAGCCCCTCCCCCGAGGGCGGCACTGGAGTTCTCCACCGCTTCAAACTGCATGGTATCAGTCTCTCCCACGAGAAACCACGGGCACCTGCCGAACCGGGGCTCTACCGGCGCATCCAGGGAAGGACCTGTCGATGTAACCGCTATTTTCATAAAACACCTCTCTGTGAGTCGATATAAAGCCGCCGGGACGACTGCCGGATTGGCGATCGTCCGCGGCAAAGGGGCATCCGGGAAACGACCCGGATACCGCTTCAGTCTTCGGTCCCCTGTGCCTGGAGCTCCTCGAGACGCCTGCGGATTTCCGACAAGGTCTGTTCAAGGTACCCCGCCTGTCCCTTCAGCGCGTCAAGCTCCTGTTGTCTCGCTACGGGAGGCGCTGCCGGCGCTGCATAGGACCAGGGCCTCCCCCATGCGGGAGATAATGCGGCAGAGCGCTGCCAGCCGGTCAGGCCTGTTGCATAATACCAGTGCCGCCAGCCACAGCCGCCTCCACCTCCTCTGCCCCTTCCCCCGCCCCAGAAGCCGCGGCAAAAGACGGGGTTCGCGTATCCGGGCACTGCGTATCCGGCGCAGAATCCTGCTGCGCGTCCTGTCATGGGTCCATATCCACCAGGTCCAGTTCCATCTCCGAATGGCATGATCGTGTCCTCCTTTTCTCGATTGGTTTTTTTCTGTATCTTATTCTCAGCGGCCCCATCGGTGGCCGCCCCTGCGCCCCTGGATGCGGATCCTCCGCCGGTTGCCACAGCAGCCGGGCATGAGGAAACGACCGTCGGTCAGTTTTCCGTTGAGGAAGGCATTGACAACGGCGGCCACGTCGCCGCAGATGAATCCTGCCACCTGGATACCCGCCCTCATGAGCGCGGCCTCCTGTACATGGGACAGGGCCCCGCACACGAGCAGGTCCACCCCGAGCCCGGACACCTCCATGGCTCTCTGAAAAGGGTTACGGCTGACCAGCGCCCTGCTTTCACGCCGGATCTCACGGTTGCCATCGATGTCGACGACATACAGGTTGTCGGTCACATCGAAGACCGGGGAGATGCGATCTCCCCAATGGGCTACCGCGATCCTCATGGAAGTGATTCTGCAAAGGCAATGCCAGTTTTTTAAACCAAAAATACCCTAATAATTAAAAAAGGTTAGATGATGGCCAAGGGATATCCTCGACCATGAAAATGCAAAGTGCACTAATTAAATGCATTGACTATTGCAGGATGCACTATTATAAAAGCACAGGAGGGACTTGTATATGCGGCAGGAAGAAACGGCTGCGAATCAGAACGAGCGTGACATCATCCTGGATTCCCTCAACGAGGGGGTGTTCACGGTAGATTCGGACTGGCGGATAACCTCGTTCAACCTTGCGGCTGAGCGCATCACCGGTGTGCCCAGTGAAGAGGCCCTGGGCAAGGCCTGTTCCGACGTGTTCCATGCAGACATCTGCGAGAAGGCCTGCGCACTGCGACGTACCCTGGAAACAGGCACGCCCACCGTGAACACAACGGCCCACATCATCAATATCCAGGGGCAGCAGGTGCCGATCCGCATCTCGGCAGCCATCCTCAGGGATGAGAAAGGGAACCATATCGGCGGTGTCGAGACCTTCCAGGATCTGAGTCAGGTCAAGCATCTCCAGAAGGAGCTGGAGGGACGCCGGACCTTCGAGGACATCGTCGGCAGGAGCCCGGCCATGATGAATCTCTTTGAGATCCTGCCACAGATCGCCCAGAGCAGCAGCACGGTCCTCATCGAAGGTCCCAGCGGCACAGGCAAGGAACTCTTTGCACGTGCCATCCACAACCTTTCCTTGCGCAGGAAGAAACGCTTCGTCCCGGTGAACTGCGCAGCCCTGCCTGATACGCTGCTGGAGAGCGAGCTGTTCGGGCACAAGGCCGGGGCCTTCACCGATGCCAGGCGCGACAAGGCGGGACGGTTCACTCTGGCAAACGGAGGGACGCTGTTCCTGGACGAGATCGGTGATATATCCCCGGCCATGCAGGCAAAGCTTCTGCGGGTCCTCCAGGACCGCATCGTGGAACCGCTGGGCTCGGTCGAGCCGGTGAAGGTGGATGTGCGTGTGGTGGCTGCAACGAACAGGAACCTTGCCGAGCTCGTACGTTCCGGGTCATTTCGGGAAGACCTGTACTACCGCATCCGCGTGGTCCACCTGGCCCTGCCCGGCCTGAAGGAGCGCAGGGAGGACATCCCGCTGCTCGTCGACCACCTCGTGTCCAGGTTCAATCACCTGCAGGACAGGGACATAGCAGGCGTTTCCCCGGAGGCCATGGCCCGCCTCATGGAGCACAGCTTTCCGGGCAATGTCCGCGAACTGGAGAACATCATAGAGCAGGCCTTCGTGCTCTGCCGCGGCAGTATCATCGAGCTGCATCACCTGCCGTCCGAACTGCGCCCTGCCTTGGCAACGGGAAAGGAAAGCCTCGGGCCCATGAGCCTGCAGGTCATGGAGCGGCGCCTCATTACCGAGACGCTGAGACTTTCCGCCGGAAACAGGAAACGGGCGGCTCAGATCCTGGGCATCAACACCAGTACGCTTTATAGGAAGATCGAGGCCCTCGCTATCGAGGTGCCCGAAACAGACGGCCGGGGCAGGCGGAGATAGGCATACACCCCGCGACGGAATCGTGGTATCGAGATAGTTCCGAGGATCATAAGGAGGACACCATGGAGCCCGGCATCATGACAACACTGGGCTGCATCCCCTGCTTTGTCCGCCAGGCACTGGAAACGGCCAGACTTTCGACCGTCGACCCCGAGGTCCACGAGCGAATCGTGCGCGAGACATTGCTTGTCATTGCGGACATGGACATGAAGAAGGTTCCTCCGGTGATCTCCCAGCAGATCCATCGGCATCTGAGGAAGCTCACCGGGGTGGACGACCCGTACCTTGCGGCCAAGGACAGATTCAATCGTATGGCCCTTGAAATGCTGCCCGAGATCGAGGCCAGGCTGGCGAAAGCGCCGGATCCTTTCGGCATGGCGACCCGGCTGGCCATTGCAGGCAACGTCATTGATCTGGGCGCCAAGGCGGACCTGAAAGAGGATGATGCCCGTACTGCGGTGGCAAGGTCCATGGAAGAACCTTTCCACGGAGACCTTGATGCCTTCCGCCGGGCGGTTGAGAGCGCCGAACGGATTCTTTACCTGGGAGACAACGCGGGCGAGATTGTCTTCGACCGGCTTCTTATAGAGCAGCTTTCCCCTCGGCCGGTGGTTTTTGCAGTGAGAGGAGTGCCAGTGATCAATGACGCCACGGTTCACGATGCACTCCAGGCAGGACTCCAGAATCTCGTCGAGGTGATCGATAACGGGTCGGATGCCCCAGGGACGGTTCTGGCAGACTGCAGCGAAGAGTTCCGCAGGCGTTTCCACGATGCCGATCTGATCGTCTCCAAGGGCCAGGGGAACTTTGAGACCCTCTTCGGCGAAACGGCACCCATATTTTTTCTGTTCAAGGTGAAGTGTCCTGTGGTTGCCCTGCACACAGGGCTGCCGGTGGGGACCCACGTGCTGAAACAGTTCGATCGCGTCCATAAAAGGGAATTTGTATCATAGCCCAGAAAGATGTATTCTTAGACAATGACAAGAACCGGTCCCTTTCAGCGGCACACCGCCCAGTATGACGGGTGGTTCGAGGAATACCGCTTTGTCTACGAGGCTGAACTGCGGGCGGTCGGATCCATGCTGCCGCCCGGGAAACGAGGACTGGAGATCGGTGCCGGGACCGGCAGTTTCGCCGTTCCCTTAGCCATTGACGTGGGCATAGAACCATCCGGCAACATGCGGGCGCGTGCCCGTGAAAAAGGCATGAATGTCCTGGGGGCCGTGGCCGAGCACCTCCCCTTCAGGGACGCAGCCTTTGGTTTTGTGCTCATGGTGACGACGCTCTGCTTCCTTGATGATGTACCTGCGTCCTTCCGGGAATCCTCAAGGGTCCTGACCGACGGTGGAGACCTCATCATCGGGTTCGTGGACCGCACAAGCCGCATCGGGCAGGAATACGTACGGCACCAGCATGAGAATGTGTTCTACCGGGAGGCGACGTTCTACTCCGTCGAAGAGGTCGTCGATGCACTGGAAGCCGCCTGCTTTGGGGATTTCATCCTCTGCCAGACCATCTTTGACGACCTTCCCCGGATAACCGAACACGAGGAGGTCAGGCCCGGTCACGGGAAGGGTTCGTTCGTCGTGATACGAGGCAGGAAGCAATGACACCGGGCATGAAGACCATGGTAACGCACGAGGAGATCGACGAGGCACGAAAGGTGCTCGATCTTCCCGAGCGGGCGACCATGGGGGAGATCAAGTCCAGTTACCGGAGGCTCCTCAGAAAATGGCATCCCGACAGGTGCATGGAACAGGATGAACGGTGCGCTGAGATGACGAAGAGAATCGTTGCAGCCTACGAGACCGTCATGGCCTACTGCAGACACTACAGGTACTCCTTCACGGTCGAAGAGTTCTCCAGGATCGCCTCTGATGATGACTGGTGGATGAGACGGTTCGGAACAGACCCGCTCTGGGGCGATCTGAAGAAGCGGAAATAGGTCCGGTGGGCACGGCGGCAAAACGGAGGAAATCATGAGGGTCATCGTCATCGGCGGCGATGCCGCGGGCATGAGCGCGGCGAGTCAGGTCAAGCGTCAGAGGCCCGAATACGAGGTCATCGTCTTCGAGCGGGGTGAGTACATATCGTATGCGGCCTGCGGCGTCCCATACTATGTCGGGGGAGCGGTGGCCGGCCTGGACGACCTCGTCGAGGTCTCTCCAGAGGAAGCAAGGGAAAAGCGAAGGGTCGACCTGAGGCTTCGCCACACGGTCGTGGCTATCGATCCATCGAAGCGGACCGTGACGGTTGAACATGACGGGGCGCAGGCAGTGGAGCCCTATGACCGGCTCCTCATCGCCACCGGAGCCAGGGCCCAGTCCATGGGGATCGACGTCGGGGCATATCCGAACGTCTTCACCATGAACGACCTCTATGACGCGGCCCGGATACGGGAATTCCTCGTTGACCGGAAGCCGAGAAGCGTGGCCGTGATCGGCGGAGGCTACATCGGGCTCGAGGCGTGCGAGTCGTTTCGCCAACAGGGGGTGGAGACCACGCTGGTCCACCGCCGGGAAGACCTCCATCGCTCCTTTGAAAAGGAGCTCTCAGACATCATCAAAGAGAAACTGACCGAACAGGGGGTGAGCCTCAGCCTTGGGCGGCCGTTCTCCGGACTGGAACAAAGGGGCGACAGGATAGGGATCGTTCGTGACGTGGATGTCCTCGAGTTCGATGCGGTCCTGCTTGCCGTAGGCGTGGAACCGAACAGCGACCTCGCCAAGGCCGCGGGTGTCGAGCTGGGAGCCAGCCGGGCCATCCGGGTGAACGAGTTCATGGAGACCAGCGTCGCGGGGATCTATGCAGCGGGTGACTGTGCCACTGCCAGGTTGACCACCTTCGGGCTCGAGGTCCATGCCCCGCTGGCCCTCAAGGCGAACAAGCAGGGCCTCATAGCGGGCATGAACATAGCAGGCGGTCGGGAGGCCTTTGCAGGGGTCCTGAACACGGCCATCACCAAGGTGTTCGACCTCGGCGTGGCGCGCACCGGACTGTCCTTTGACCAGGCCGTCGAGCTGGGGCTCGACCCCGAGAAGGTCGTGGTCACATCGAGAGACCGGGCGCGGTACTACCCGGGGGCCATGCCCATGACCTCCCTCGTGATTATCGGGAGAAAGGACCGGCGCGTGCTCGGCGCGCAGCTGTCCGGCAGGATTGAGTCGGTCAAGCGGATCGATGTCTATGTGTGCGCCCTCTCCAACCGCATGACCATCGATCAGGTGTTCGACCTCGATCTTGCCTATGCCCCGCCCTTTTCCCCGGTGTACGACCCGGTGCTGCTCGCGGCTCGGGTGGCTCGGAAGAAGAAATGACCCCCATCAACGAGGGGAGCTCGATGTTCAATCCAGGGTGACCTTGGGTCTGTCCTCCCCGGGCTGTGCCGGTGCGTTCAGCCTGCTGTAGTAGGGACCCTTGGTCAGGTACAGGGCTGCCAGCGGGTTGTGGCCCAGCACCCGGTCCTTGACCGCGAGCACCGTGCACGGGACCCTGCAGTACCTGATAAACAGGGTGTCGTGCCCCACGCAGAGCCCGAGCAGGATGGCCAGGTCCACCTGCTCGGCGTTGAGCACCTCGGCCTGGGCAACGGGGTTGCACATGGGTTCCATGAGGGGTGCCATGATCTTCTCCTCGCCCGTGAGGCCGATGTCCTCCTTGGGGATGCGGCCCACCTTGCAGTTCACGGACACCACCTCGAACCCCTTGGCCTCGAAGATGCCCGTGAGCATCTTCGCCTCTTCCCGCAGCCCCACGCAGAAGGCGATGCCGAGTCGCGTGTACCCGCACTTCTTCGCGAACTCGATGGTCTCCTCGATGCGGGGGATTTTCGTCCTGATCCCGGTAGCGGTGAGCTCGTAGCATTGGGCCTCCTGGATGGAGGCCAGTCGGGCGAATTCCTTCACCGAGGGCTTGGCGTATTCTCCAGCCACCCGTTCCATGACCTCCGGGAAACGCCGCATGGGGCAGAAGGCAGGCGCTTCCTCCAGGGGCGGCAGTGGTGCGCCTGCGGGGATCATGGGGTAGCAGGCTGTGCCCGGACACTGTGCGCAGATGGTTTTTCTCTCCCTGGTTTCATTCCCCATGACATCCTCCTTGCAGGGTTGATCTGGAGAGAGATCATACGCGATCAGGAAGGGCAAGGGAAGGCCGTGGTTTTGATTTCCGCTATGAGATAGGAAAAGGAGTGATCGTTAGAAGGATTACCGGCTCGTTTCCCCGAACGCAGCGTTTTCGACCTCGCGCAGGAACGCGTTGAGGTCGAGGCCCAATGTGCGTGCGAGAGACTCGACGGTCTCGAAGAGGCAGGAGCAGCAGACGCACGCCCCCGCCCTGGCGTCATAGCTGCGGAAGACCGCCTCGGTGGAGCGGTATGCGGACACCACGTCCAGCACGGTCATGTCCTTTGTGATGCGTGGTTCACTGCGGGAGTGGTGCATGGGTTACCTTCGATACGCCGAGACCAAGCACTTCGCCGAGCGCCCGGGAGATCTGTTTGATGATGTCCATGACCTGGGTGGCGGGTGTCGGCTGCGCATAACGGCCTGCGAGGCGGTTGGCCATCGCGGCCGCGGCTGCCGCCTCCGGGACGGCATAGCCGGCCTCGATGAGGACGGAGACGATACCCGTGACGGTGTCCCCGGTGCCGCCGATTGGCTCCAAAACAGGCACCGAGGGCTCGCTCACCGCCTCCAGGATCCCGCTCCTGTCAGCAACGTAATCCATAGCCCCTTTGACGAGAAGGTATCGTGCAGCGTTTCCGTGTGCATAGGCCCTGGCGATAAGCTCGGGTGCCCGGTTCGACTCGTGGAGGATGAAGCCTCGGGTGTAGAACGGGTGCGGCGCGTTCTCGTCCGCCAGAAAGGCCAGTTCCCCCATGTCCGGGGTGAAGAGGTCGAAGCGCTGTGCGTGCCCGCTCATCTTGGCCGCGTACATGAACCCTGCGTCCGCTATGAGCATGGGCGGCCTGTGCACGGACAGCACGGCGTTGATGACCTTCTCGTTCCAGTGGGCAATGGGCTGGAGGTAGTGGAAGGTCATGACCGAGAAGGAATGGTCGGCCGCGTGTTCGGTGAGGAAGTGGTAGAGCTCCCTGCTCCCCCTGCCGTGGCCGATGTCACCCACCAGAAAGCCATAGGGCGACTCTTTCCCCAGGGCCTGAGATGCAGCCACGGCCGCGGCCATGAGGGCCGGTGTGCCACGGTTGATGTCCACCCGGTTGCCGCGGATCTCGAGCCACGGGCCGGAGACCGAAAGGGGGCCGTGGGTCAGGGGGAAGTCCCTGATCGGAACGGTGCCGACTATGGCGAGCATCGCTTCCCGACCTCCTCGTAGGCGAGCTGCAGGGCATAGGCGCACAGGGTGTGACCGATGTCCTTGGGGCAGGGGGCCTCGTCAAGGCGTTTTCCGGTCATTTCGTGCGCGAGATAGGGGACGTCCGGGCAGCCGCCCCCGGATATGTTCACGATCACGAGGGTGTTCTTGTCCACGGTGATCTTCATGTTCGCGGCCCTGACCATGAGGTAATCGCCGAAGTCCGTGATTGCATAGAGATCCACGGGCTTCAGCAGGGGGCTGCTCACCGGCACCACGGCCTCGGGGATTACGCCCGAATCCTCCAGGATCTTCAGGACCTTCAGCTCCTCCATAAGGGGAAATTCGATGACCAGGTCGCAGCCGGTGCGCACCTCGGGCGGGGGGCCCATGACCCGGATGTCCTTCCACCCGGCCTTCCGCAGGGCCTTTTCCGCCTGCAGCACCTCGCTGGTGTTCTGGAAGACAAGGAACCCCAGGTCCACGTCCCTGGCCTCGGGTTCAGCTGTTGTCTTTTTTCTGAAGAACGCCACGCTCAGCCCTTTTTCAGGGTGATCCGGTACCCGTCTCCGTCCGGCTGGACGTCCCTGACGTCCCAGCCCTTGCTGGAAGCGGCCCGGCTCACGTTCTCCTTGGACGTGTCCGTGTCCACGAGCACCGTGAACTCACCCGTGCCCATTTCCTTGATCTTCGCCATGGTCATGATGACCGGCTGGGGGCAGGAAAGGCCCCGCGCATCTACGGTGATACTCATGGTCTTCCTCCTTATGCAGCGCTCTTGCGCATGGTGAAGCCGATGGCCAGGCAGGCGGCGAATCCCACCACCACGCCTGCGATGCCGTGCGGGCCGACGCCCTGAGGTGAACTTGCAAGACCGAAGTTATGGGCAATGCCCGCGCCCACGATCATGCCGATGACGAACACCGCGGCGTCGCCGTCACCCTCGCCGGCCAGGAAGAGCTGCCTGCCCGGACAGCCCCCTGCCAGGGCAAAGGCCAGGCCCGCCAGCGCCATGCCCAGGAAGTTCCAGACGTGCATGGTGTGGGCGACGGGCTGTCCGGTGAACCCCGCGTGGAACTGCCCCAGCACGAGGTTGGTGACGAAGGCCGCCGCCGCCAGGCTCAGGATGCCCATGAACAGGTGCGTCTGGCCGAACAGGACCAGGTCGCGGATGGCCCCCATGGTGCAGAACCTGCTTCTCTGGGCAAGAAACCCGATGGCCAGCCCGATGCCGAGGGACACGAAGAGCGGGGCGTTCATGGAGCCCGGCCCTTTCAGGCTGTAGAACAGGATGTCGTTTTTCGGTTCTCCGGCAAGGGGCGGAAAGACGAGGGCCAGGGCGAGAAATCCTGTCATGATCGCCGCCAGTACCAGCCCTGCCGCACTGTGGGTCTTTTCGGTGCGGCCCAGGTTATAGCCCGATTTGAGGAAAAGTGTGCCGATCCAGATCCCGAAGGCGAGACCGAGGATCCCCAGGATTGCATTCAGGTCGCCGCCGGAGAGCCTGAGCAGTGCCCTCCAGGGACAGCCCAGGAATACCAGGGCACCGATCATGGCGAACACCCCGAGCACGAACCTCACGATGGGTGCGGAGCCGGCCCGGGGACGGAACTCCTTAAACAGCAGTGCGGCCACCAGGGAGCCCAGGACGAACCCGATGATCTCGGGACGCATGTACTGCACCACCTCGGCCCGGTGGAGCCCCAGGGCGCCGGCGATGTCACGTTCGAAGCATGCCACGCAGATGCCCATGTTGCCTGGGTTGCCCAGCTTCTGCAGCAGTGGCGCGAGGACGCCGATAAGGGCGCCTACGGCCATGATGCCCCCCAGTGTTGCGAATACGTTCTTCATCTTCATGCACCAACCTCCTCCCCTGGATAGTCGGCCGGATACTGGATTCATTCCCGACGACAGAAGATGAACCTACTTGAATAATAAATGTATGACAAATGTTTCTATTGAATTAATGATAAGATTGCATTCAATATATGAATAGTTCAGGCAGGATGAAGAGAATACTGTATTCATGCGCTTCAGGCCTTATACCACGCCGGTAAGCATGAGGACCATGGTGACGAACGCCAGGCCGATCCGGTAGTACCCGAAGATCTCGAGTCCGTGCCTGTTCAGGTAGGCAACCATCCACTTCACCGCAACCACGGCCGAAAGGAAGGCCGTCACGATGCCGATGGCGGGTGAGATCCACCCGAACTGGACGAGCATCACCGGCCCTTGACTGACGATCTCGTAGCAGGTGGCGGCCCCTAGGGTGACGAGGCCGAGGATGAAGCTGAACTCCACGGCAGCCTGGACCGACAGACCCACCAGGATGCCCCCCAGGATGGTGACGAGGCTCCTGCTCACCCCGGGCCACATGGCGACGCACTGGATCAGCCCGATGATGAGAGCGCCTTTCATGGTCAATGCCCCGAGATCCATGCCCCGTTCACGATGGTGATGCACACGCTTTGCCACCAGGAGGATGGCGATGCCGCCTGCCAGCCATGCCAGGGTGACGGGACAGATCCCGAAGAGGCGTTCCTTGATGAGTTCTCCGAAGGCGAGGCCGATGACTGCGGCCGGGAGAAAGGCCACCATCGTGTTCCTCGCCAGGCCGAGGCCCTGACGGTCGCGGCCGGCGAGCCCCTGGAACATGGAGGAGACCCGGTTCGGGTAGAGCCAGATGACCGCGAGGATCGCCCCGATCTGGATGGCTACCACGTAGGCGTCCGAGGCGGACTTGCCCTCGGGCGTGGTCCCGATGCCCAGCAGGCGGCTGACGAGGTACAGGTGGCCGGTGGAACTCACGGGGAGGTACTCGGTGAGGCCCTCGGTGACGCCGAGGACGACGGCCTGGAGAAAAGTCATCCCGTGCCCGTCGACCGCGCCCAGGGCGGCAGTGCACAAGCCAAAGATACAGAGCACGACAAGCACGGCAATTCTAACCGGATACATATGAATGTTCCCTACCAGTCATTTCTCCGGGAGTACAGAGGTTTTCCAGCGCCTCAGGATCTCCCTGACCGCGGCGAACTCAAGGTCCCTGACGCCCTGGACGTGCAGGGCCTCCTCATACGGGAGTGTGACCGAGTCCTGGTCCGCGTGTCGTTTCGGTTCCACCTGGAGCGCATAGGAGTTGATCTGTCTGTCCCAGAACCACCAGGCGCTGCCGAACTGTATGTACTCAGGGTCCAGAAAGACTGTTCGGCCCAGGTCTTCCATGAGCCTCCTGCCTGCATCGCTGTTCTCTATGCACAGTGCAAGGTAGGCGATCCGGTACTCCACGGTCTCGGCGAGGGAAAGGGCTGCAAGGGGTTCGAGGGTGTGCGGGTCCTGGGACCTGTCCGTGAGGAAGTGGCCCCAGCAGCACTGGAGGGTGAAACAGCAGGTCATTTTTGTGAAGGCGTCGACGATGTCCCTGATGGGCGCATCGATCTCGTTCATGGCCAATCCTGCAATGGACCTTCTCCTGTCCTCATGAAAGGAGGAGTGATCCACCAGGGGCTTCAGGTTGGTGAAGGTCTCCATGGAGAGTCTTTCAGGGGACCTGCCTGCCGGTTTTTTCTTCAGAGAATTTCCCGTCGGGAGGTCTCGGCCTCCTCCCCGCGCTGAGGCTGATGGAGCCTGTTGGACAGGTATGGATGCAGGTGCCGCAGGCGAAGCAGTCGGGGATGATGCGTTCCCGGGTGAGGATGGCACCCATCACTGTGGACGGACATGCCTTTTCGCAGGCCCTGCAGGCGATGCAGGTATCGTAGTTCACCCGGATCCTGGTTACGCTGACCTTTTCTCCCAGCCACCCGATGAGGCCGAAGGGGCAGAAGAAATGGCACCAGGGCCTGTAGATGAAGAGGCTTGCGGCGAGGATTGCCATGGTGAACAACGCACCGCCGAGGATGAGGGCTCCAGGATGAAATACCTTGAAAGGATCGATGGGCTCTATGATGTCAAGCGCCCATGCGAGTGCTGCAAAGGTGAGCACGGAAAAGAGGATGACCCTCACGGTGTTGGTGATGATGAAGGGAATCTTGTACTGCCTCATGATGCCAGAGGTGTCTTTCCTGTTGCGGTTGAGCCTGAAGAGCAGGTCCTGCAGTGTACCGAGCTGGCACCCCCAGGAACAGATGAACTTGTTGGCCGCGATGACCATGACCATGAAGGCTGCAAACGCGAAGAGGCGGGGCGGAAAGATAGCACCGGATTGTCCGTAAAGGATTATGGCGTCTTTGACCGTTCCCATGGGATTTGGGTCGGAGCCGAACAGGACCCCGAACAGGATCGCTGCAGACAGGTAGAGGGCCTTGCGCCTTGACGGGGTGATGACCTTCCTGCGCATGAGTATGAAAACCATGATGAGGAAGGCGGTCCAGAGGACGAACTTCAGAGTTATCTTTTTCCAGTTCTTGGATGATTGTTCTGCTGCAACGGCAAGGGCACGTTCCAGCGCCCGTGTTGCCCTCTCAGGGCTGATACCGAGGTCTGTAATGGTCTTATCGAGATCTGCATCCACTTTCAGCGAAAAGGCCTTCATGAGTGTCTGCTCAGGGATGTGGTGCGTGCGGGCGAGATTCCTTATTGAGAGGATATCGTCGGGTATAAGCATGAGAGGGGCGTCGCCCTTGTGTGCCTTTTCTCCCCAGAGACCGGTCGAGAGAAAGGACAGGGCGACTACGGCGGCTATGAGGATGATGGCCTCGGTTAAGACCAGCACTTTTTTCCTGTCGGGTGCCTGCATAGGGACCTCCTCAGGGAAGTATCTTCAGCAGTATGGCGCTTATCCTCCGTCCGCCAGTTCCTTCAGTGCTTTGCGGTCGTACACGGTTATCATCCTGCCGTCGACACGGAGCAGCCCGTCCTCGCTCATTTTTTTCAACGCACGGGACAAAGCCTCGGGGGTGGCCCCGATGATCTTGGCCAGCTCCCGGTGTGTGATGGCCAGCTCCAGGCTGCACTGCGAGCCGGTATCCTGCTTGGCAAGGTCGTGGAGGATAAACGAGGCGACCCGCTGGGGGATCTCCTTGAGGGCGAGGGACTCCACGAGGCGCATGGTCTCCTTCAGGCGCAGCGAGAGCACCCGGATGATGTTGAGCAGGAGCATGGGCTCCTGCCTGACGATGTCCTCCACCGCGGATCCCGGGATGGTGAGGATGGTCGTCTTCTTAAGCGTCACGGCGCTCGCCGGGAAATCGTTGGAGGCAAAGGCCGTGCACAGGCCGAAGGGATCTCCCGGGCCGAGGAGGGTGAGTGTCTGTTCCCTCCCCTCGGCCGAGCTCTTGGAGAGTTTCACCTGGCCGTCGAGCACCACGGAGAGGCTCCTGACCGGGTCTTCCTCGTTCACGACCGCCTCGCCGGCCCGGTAGGTTCTGAGCAGGGCCTTTCGGGATATGGTCTCCAGGAGATCCTCTGAAAGTCCCTGGAAGAGAGGAGTTGAGCGGAGCTCGTTGTGTTTTTTCATAAATAATGCGCCCTGTTGATCTGGATCAATGAAATCTCCATCAGGAATGCCTAACTATACTGCAGATCCCAAAAAAACCAAAGCGACAAAGGATAAAGGAGGAACCAATGAGCAACAGCGAACAGATTGTCCATGCCGATGATACAACTTTTGAACCCCTTGTTCTCAAGTCCGACAGCCCTGCCCTGGTGGATTTCTGGGCACCCTGGTGCGGACCCTGCAGGGCCATCGGTCCGGTTCTGGAAGAGATCGCGAAGGAGTATGACGGAAGGCTCAGGGTGGTCAAGGTGAACGTGGACGAAAGCCCCGAGGTCTCCCGTAAATACGGGATACGGAGCATCCCCTCGCTGCTCTTCATCCAGGGCGGGGCCGTGAAGGAATCCCGGATCGGCACCATGCCCAAGGCCCAGCTGGCCGCCTTCATCGACAGGAACATGGGCTGAGGTCTGCCATGGGTGATTTCCTGGTGTTCATCGCAATCGTCGGTGTATGGTTCGTTCTCCAGGCCTGGGTATTGCCCAGGCTCGGGGTCCCCACGTGAGTCTCCCCCGGCTCCTGCCAGGTGGCAGACAGAAAAAAGGACAAGGGTAAGGACCATGGATAACCCTGGTCGTACAGGGTACGTACCTTTTCAATCACGGTGTGCGTCTTATTATTAAGAAGAAGGACTTGCTTCAGGGGTTTGTCCATGAAGAAGAGACAAAGCGGAATCTCCAGGCGGACGTTCCTCGCGGCTGCGGCGACCGCAGCCCTGGCCGGAACGGTGGGATTGCCAGAAAAGGTCAGAGCCGCAGGCAGCGGGACCGTTGCCACCCTCATCGACCTGAGCCTGTGCGACGGGTGCCGGGGCAGAGAAACGCCGGCCTGCGTCGCGGCATGCAGGGCGAAGAACGCAGGCGTGGTGCCGGTCCCTGTCGATCCCATCCCGGAACTGTTCCCCAGGGGCAGGATAGAAGACTGGTCGACGAGGCAGGGGGTGAAGGACCGCCTCACCCCGTACAACTACCTCTTCGTCCAGAAGGCGGACGTGGAATACGAAGGCAGGACGCAGACCGTCTACATCCCCAGGCGCTGCATGCACTGCGACAACCCTGCTTGCGCCACCATCTGCCCCTTCTCGGCAAATCACAAGTATGAAACCGGGGCGGTTGCCATCGACAAGGACATCTGCTTCGGCGGCGCCAAGTGCAAGGAGGTATGCCCCTGGGCCATTCCCCAGCGGCAGTCCGGCGTGGGCATCTACCTGCACATCCTGCCGACGCTCGCAGGCAACGGGGTCATGTTCAAGTGTGACCTCTGCCGGGACCTGCTCCTCGAAGGCAAGGAGCCCGTGTGCATCCCTGCCTGCCCGAGAAAGGCAATGAGCATCGGCCCCAGGGAAGAGATACTCGCCGAGGCCGAGCGGCGGGCTGCGGCAATGAATGGTTTCATCTACGGAAAGGAGGAGAACGGCGGCACCTCCACCCTGTACGTTTCGCCGGTGCCTTTCGATGCCCTGAATGCGGCCATCGAGAAGGGTCCGGGCAGGCCCCACCTGGCCGAGGCGCCGCGGAGGATGGAGAAGACCGATCCCATGGGCAAGGCAGTGATGGCCTCGCCGCTCCTCGGTGTCGTCGCCGGTGTTGCCGCCGTTGCAGGCGTGCGGATGAAGAAAGACAGGGAGGAGCCCCATGAGTGACCGTCTGACCGATGAAAAGGGGCTGGTGAAGAGGCACGACATCATCGTGCTCATCGAGCACTGGGCCATAGCGCTCTCAGGGCTTGCCCTGATCCTTACCGGGCTCTTCGAGCTCCCCATTGCCCGGCGCTACTTCGTCACCGAGATCCCGGGGCTGCGGTGGTC
>Ga0209097_10000038_pt1 | contig 155467 bp, 126 predicted proteins | sample AD_UKC052_MetaG_FD_184419 | JGI IMG/M metagenome (GOLD analysis project Ga0209097, IMG submission 184419) | Active sludge microbial communities of municipal wastewater-treating anaerobic digesters from USA - AD_UKC052_MetaG (SPAdes) (version 2) | ecosystem: Engineered > Bioreactor > Anaerobic...
GCCGCCTGTCCGCCTTGGTGCGACAGAGAATGCCGCCCGGGTCTGCCCAACGGCGCACTGCGACGTCCCCCATGGGCGTAGCCGCGGCGCCTCGCGCGCAAAATGGATCCTTACGTGCGGATTTGGGGACGGGGAAGCAGCTTGACATGGAGGAGGAAACAGGCGTATCATTTAGCGCCTTCAGGAAGGGTGTATCTTTCAGTTGAAGGAACATCGCCGACCCCAGACAGCAAGTCTCTAGCCTGCTGAGGCCCAATGTGTAAGGCGGCACGGATGATCTGCCTCAGGGCAGCAGGAGGGTTTATGAGTTGCATAAGGGAAAGCATCTGCTGGTCGACTGTCGTAACGTAGCGCGCTCACTGTGTTTGGACGACAAACGCTTCCTGAACACCATGGCTCGCGCCGCCGAGCGCGCCGGTTCCACCGTTATCTCCCAGATACGGTACAAGTTCGGAAGCGAATCCCCGCCTGGTTTCGCTGCCGTCGTGATGCTCGATGAGAGCCACTGCTCGGCACACACCTACGCTGACCTCGGGCTGATCGCGCTGGATATCTTCACCTGTGGTTGCACCGAGCCCCGCTTGGTTCTGCGCTATCTTCAAGAAGAACTCGATCTCGGCGATATCTCGATTCGCGAATGCACCCGGTTCCCATTGGAGGCGCCGGAGGAGGCCGAGCTCACGCTCGCCGCATTGCGCTCGACCGTAGCGGTCTGATCTTCCATCGAAGAGCATGCTATGGAATCCCGCGAGTACCATAATGGCCGCGAGGACGGTCTTTGCCCGCTCGAGGGCCTCGATCTGTCATCGGCAACCTCATTCGCGGACCTCGTCCGCAGAATGGGCAAGACCGCCTTCGCCGGCCGGCAATTGGGCAAAGCACTGGACATCGTCCTGGACATGACCACCGATGCCCAGTGCCGTGTCGTGCTCACCCTCTCGGGCGCGATGACGGTAGCCAAGCAGGGCCTCATCCTCTGCGAGATGATCGACCGCGGCATGGTCAATGCCGTCATTAGTACCGGTGCCCTAATTGCCCACGGATTGACCGAATCCATCGGCCTCGCCCATTACGCCGTCGACCCCGAAGCCAACGACAGCGTCCTGTTCGCCAAGGGCTACAACCGTATCTACGACACGCTCGAGATGGAGGCCAACCTCAGCGATGTGGCGCGCCTTGTCGCCGAGGTACTCGAGCAGGTGCAGCCCGAGGACGGCATCTGGAGCTCGGCCCGATTCTGCCGAGCCATCGGCCAACGGTTGGACGAGCTCGACCAAGGCCCCGGCATCCTCCGAAGCGCCTTCCGGCGAAGCGTACCCGTATTCATCCCGGCCTTCACGGACAGCGAAGTGGGCCTCGACTTCTCCACATGGGCCATGGGCCGAGCCTTGGCCGCCGGGAGGGTGACCTCGCCCGAACGCGTGTTCGAAGCGGTGCCGGCCTTCAATCCCTTCCTGGACCTCCAGGCCTACGCCCGGTTCATCGGCGAGGCCTCTCGGCTCGGCATCTTCACCGTCGGCGGCGGCGTGCCCCGAAACTGGGCGCAACAGGTTGGTCCCTACTACGACGTCACCGCCGAACGGCTCGGCATCACGCTTCGGGAGCCGAGGTTCCAGTTTGGCGTGCGCATTTGCCCCGAGCCCGTGCACTGGGGCGGCCTTTCCGGCTGTACCTACTCCGAAGGTGTGAGTTGGGGCAAGTTCGTGCCCCCCGAAAAGGGCGGACGGTATGCCGAGGTCTACGCCGACGCGACCTTGGCCTTGCCGTTGCTCATGAAAGCCGCTTTCGAGGAACTCGATCGAAGGGCCTCCCCATGACCGGTGCGCATGCGCTGCCGGCGGCCCGGAACTTCCTCGGCATCGAGTCGCCGTGGTGCGATATCGAGTCGGCGCGCGTCGTCGTGCTCTCGGTCCCTTTCGAGCGTACATCCAGCTACGGAACCGGTTCCTGCGATGGCCCCCAGGCCATCATCCAGGCCTCGCACCAAGTCGAGTTCTTTGACGCGGCACTCGGGTTTGAGCCATACAAGACTGCGCCCGGTATCGCCACTTTGCCTCCCATGGCGGTCGCCGGTGCGGAGGGCGCGGCCGTCGCCGACAAACTCCGCCGCGAGGTCGAGCACTGGATCAAGCATCAACGCTTCGTCGTGACGCTCGGAGGCGAGCACACCTCCATCGTGGGCGCCATTCACGCGCACGTCGCCTGCTATCACGACGTGACCGTTCTCCAGTTCGACGCCCACAGCGACCTGCGTCCCGAGTACCAGGGCGATCCCTGGAGCCACGCGTCCGCTATGGCGCGCGTCCTGGACTTCCACAACGGGCTTGTTCAGGTCGGCATTCGCAGCCAGTCCCTCGAAGAACGCGCCATCGCCGACGCTCGCGGCCTTCCCGTCTTCTATGCCGAGGCCATTCACAACGCCGACCGCACCTCAACCGACTGGGTCGACGATATTGTCGCCGCATGCCACGAACACGTGTACATCACCTTCGACTGCGACGCCTTCGATCCCAGCGTCGTGCCGGCTACCGGCACCCCCGAACCGGGCGGCCTCACGTGGCACCAAGTCAACACCCTCATCCGACGCATCTGCGCCGCGCGGAGACTCATCGGCTTCGACGTCAACGAGCTGTCGCCCGCCGACGGGCTCTCCCAATCGGAATACGCCGCGGCCAAGCTGGTGTACCGCCTCATCGGCCTCCGATTCCCAGCCGAGCGTTGCTAACCGACGCCGCCCATTCGGCCGTTGACACCGGCCCGTTTTCTCGGCTACCCTCGGACGGGCACAAGACAGCAATACGGTTGAGCCGTCGAGGAAAACCATGGCCACACTCGAACGGATCCTATCCGGCGGACAGACCGGCGTCGATCTCGCCGCCCTTGATGTTGCCATCGAGAAGCGCATCGCCTGCCGAAGCGGGGGGCCGAACGGACGCCTCGTCGAAGACGGATGCGTCCCGGATCGCTACCGTCTGCGCGAGACAACGACCTCCCCGTGCGCCGCGCGAACCGAACTCAACGCGCGAGACTCCGACGGAACGCTCATCATCCACTGGGCGCAGCCCAGCGAGGGCACCATCTTCACCGTCGCCTGGGTATGCGACCATGCCGTCCGCGTCCTCAACGTGGCCGGGCCGCCGGCCAGCGCGTGCCCGCATCTCCATGGCATAGCGGTCGAGTTCCTGCGCGGCCTGCGCACAAGCCTGGGCCATTACGTCCGGTAGTTCCGGACCGCCGGAATCGAGGATTGGATGTCGGATCGGGGTCGACCGTTTGGCCCCAAACGCACGACCGAAAGGATAAGATCGAGTCATGGGCTTGCATGAGAACCCTTTCTACGAGATGGCCGCGATCCTTGGGCTAGCGGCGTTACTCGGGGCCGTGGGACAGAAGCTGCGGCAGCCCCTGATCATCATGTTCCTGGCTACGGGTATCCTGGCAGGCCCGGCGGTCATGGGCGTCATCGAAAGCCATCATCAGATTGAGCTCCTGGCCGATATGGGCATTGCGCTGCTCTTGTTCATCGTGGGCATGCGGTTGGACATCCATTTGATCAGAAGCACCGGGCCTGTCGCACTCGCCACGGGACTTGGCCAGATCATCTTCACGTTCTCCTTTGGCTTCCTCATTGGTCTGGTCGTCGGCATGAAGGTGCTCACCGCCGCCTATGTGGCCGTGGCCCTCACGTTTTCCAGCACGATCATTATCGTGAAGCTCCTTTCCGACAAGAAGGAGATCGACTCGCTGCATGGACGCATTGCCTTGGGATTCCTCATCGTGCAAGACATTGCCGCCATCCTGGCACTGGTCGTTCTGACGACCATCGGGAAGGGAATGACCGGCGACAAGACGAGCGTGGGGGACATCCTGCTGATGGTTCTGCGGGGCGGAGGGCTCCTCGTGGGCGTGGCCCTCGTGGCTCGATACGGGCTTCCGCCCCTGCTCCGGCGGCTCGCGGAATCGCAGGAGATGCTCGTGCTGTCGGCGATCACGTGGGCCGTGTTGCTCGCTGCATTGAGCAACCTGATGGGTTTCAGCAAAGAGGTGGGGGCCTTCTTGGCCGGCGTGGCCATCGCCTCCACGGAGTACCGCGATTCGATCGGGGCCCGACTCACCACCCTACGCGACTTCCTCCTCCTCTTCTTCTTCATCAGTCTGGGGGCGCGGCTCGAATGGGCCGCGGTTGGATCCCAACTGGGCGCCTCCGCGATCTTCTCGGTGTTTGTGCTCGTGGGAAATCCGCTCATTGTCTTGGCCATCATGGGTTTCATGGGCTATCGCCGCCGCACCAGCTTCTTCGCCGGGCTCACCGTGGCTCAGATCAGCGAGTTCTCCCTTATCGTGGCCGCCCTCGGCCTCAATCTCGGACACATCACCCCTGAAACGATGGGGCTGATCACCCTTGTTGGCGTGATCACCATCTTCGTATCCACCTACTTCATTCTCTATTCTGGACAGCTCTATACCGCACTCGCCGGACCGCTCAGCCTGTTCGAGCGGAAAAACCCCCACAGGGAACTCGCCGCTGGACATGTGCCCCAGGTCGACGAATTCGATATCATCCTGGTCGGACTGGGCAGCTACGGAAGCAGCCTGGCCGAGCACATGCTCCTGCGAAAGAAGCGGATCATCGGCGTCGATTTCGACCCCAACGTCCTCGACGCCTGGCGCGCGCGCGGTGTCCAAGTTCTCTATGGCGACATGGGCGATCCCGAAATCATGGAATCATTGCCCCTCAATCGTTCGCGGTGGGTGGTCAACTCGATCCGCAGCATCGAGTTCAACCAGGCCCTGTTCCGCATGCTCCGGCACAAAGGCTTTCCCGGAAAGATCGCCCTGGCGGCCGGCGATGAACAGGAGGCCCGAACCCTCAAACGGCTTGGGGCCGACGTGGTCCTCCAGCCGCTTACCGACGCGGCCGAACAAGCGGTCGACGCGATCACCAGCACCGTCGAGGTGCTGCCTATCGGTATCGAATGGCCCTTGGCCTTCCGCGAGATGCGGCTCAGCGCGCTCTCCGCGTGCAGCGGCCAGAAGCTCGCCGATGTAGCCCTCCCCAGCACCGCCGGCGTCTCCATTCTCGCCATTAGCCGCGCGGGAAGCGTCCACTACAATCCGGGGGGCGACTTCACGCTGTATCCCGGAGATGGACTTGTCATCATGGGGCCGCCGGACGTTCTCGGGCAGGCCGAGGCGGTACTGAACCAGACCATCTCCATCGAAAACGACGACGCAACGTACCGTTTCGATACGGCGGAGGTCCTGATTTCCCCCGACTCCGAACACGTGGGGAAGACCCTTGCCGACCTCCGGTTTCGCCAGACCTATCGCGTTACGGTGGTCGGTATCTCGCGCGGGAAGAAGCGAATCTTTCCAGGCCAAGGGTCAGAGGAATCCCTCCAAGCCCGCGATGTCCTTATCGTCGTCGGCCTCGCCGAAGACATCGTGCGGTTCAAACAACAACCCTGGATCTAGGCCCGAGGAGCCCAAACCGATGAAACCAATGGCCTTGTTTTCCGTCGCCCTCGTGCTGGCCCCCCATGCCTTCGGGGCGACCTCCGCCATCGCCATCGACTCATTCCTGATCGAACCGACGGAACTCGTCTTGGGCGAAGCATTCACGGTGCGCGCAGCGGTCAAAGCAACGGGCATCCCGAACCTGAGCGCCGTGCTTCGCACCGCTGAGCCGCTGCCGCGCGAAGCCGCTCCACCGGCCTTCACGGAGTATCGCGAGGATCGCCGGTTGGCCTGCATGGCCGATGCCGGCGACGTGAACCTTGCGGACAACGGACCGCTCGATCAGGATCCCGTCAAGGGCGCCTTCGCCCTCTCGGTCAGCACCGCCGGCTGGAAGCCCGGCCGCTATCTGATCGGCTTCTTCGCACACAACCGTCCCGCCCCAGGACCGCACATCGTCGATCATCGCCATTTCACCGTCACCGTAGAAGAAAACCGGGCCCGTGTCGAGTACGCCGAGAGACCACCCCTGCCTCGACTCGAACGGTGCGCCTTCGTGCCCACCGACGTTGCACCGGGACAGACAACCCGGCTCGAGATGGTGACGGCAAGTGAGGACCTCGCCTGCGCCACCGTGCGTCACCAGTACTACGTCGCCGAAGACCGAGTACCGCCCTCGCTCGTTTACGACGCAACGGCACGCATCGCCTGGCTCGGAGACCCGGGCAAAGCGCATATTGCCAACGGCGGGCCGTTGGACGCTGCGGCGGACAGGAAGACCATTGCCGTGCCGATCGATACGGTCGGATGGCGCCCGGGCCTCTACCATTTCGAGGTGGTCGTCGAAAACGCCGCCGGACTGGAATCCGTCGGTCGGCCTATTCTTCTCAAGATTGCCGCGCCCCAGGATTCCCTCGACGTCTCCGTGTCGGAATCGTGGGAGGTGTGCGAAGGCACCCACGCCGAACGCTTGGTACCGATATCGAACGGACGGCTCCTCTATACGGAGTATCTCAGCGACGACCGAGGCGCCTCATGGACCAGACGCGACTCGGGAACCATCGGGCCCGGCGCGCTCCAACTACGCGACGGTCGCGTGCTCGGATTTGCCTATCGCACCTTGCCCATCGAGCACCGACAAGGCTGGTATCGCGGCGAGCGCTACCTCTCCGAGGACAATGGCCAAACCGTTGCCATCTCAGAGGCCGCATTCCACGTGCCGCAGGCTAAACCGGCCATGGGACACGCCTACCACCCCGGCCCGCTCTTCATGCGATCCCTCGTCGAGCGGGCCGACGGCAGCCTCGTCGCGCTCATGGCCGGCTGGTTCCAGGGCGACGACGCCCCCTGCCCCTACAGCCCCGAGCGACCCTACTCCCGAACCTATGCGTGCGAATCGGCCGATGGCGGCCTCACGTGGAAATTCCTCTCCACCCTCGGCTACGATGCCATCGGCAGTGAAGGCTACAATGAGGGTTCCCTCAAGGCCCTGCCCAATGGCGACCTGATCGCCGTCTTGCGCACCGGAAGCATGAGTAACATCCAGTGCCAGGACAATCCGATCATGGTCACCCGAAGCCGCGACGGAGGCCGCTCGTGGGAAGCGCCCTGGCGCACCGGCCTGAACGGGGCCTTTCCCGACCTCATCGTCCTTTCCGACGGCCGGCTCGCCCTCAGCTACGGACGACCCGGTGCCAACATCGCCTTCAGCGATGACGAAGGTCGGACCTGGACGGATCTCCATGGCGTCGACGCAAACCCTTACTCGGGATACTCGACGATCAGCGAAACCGCCCCCGGCGAGATCCTCATGCTCTTCGGCGTCCGAAACTGGCGAGATGCTGCACCCGACAGTGAACCTCGTTCCAGCATCCGCGCCGCGCGCATCCGCTACACGCCGCGGCACGTGGCCACCATTCGCGATGCACGAGCGCGCTTCGAGCACTACGGTGTTCACATCGAGGAGCGGCCCGAAGGCTACTGGGAATGCACCGTGGCCTCGCGCAGTCTAGGCCGAGACGAGTCGTTCGCCCTGCGCCTGCCAGGGAACTACCGCCAGGATCGACCGGAACCCTATGGCCTTGTGGTGTTTCTCCACGGCCTCGGCCGAGACCACCGCACGCTGTTCGAGATGCCCGCAACGTGTGCCGCCCTCGACAACGTGCCATGTGTGTTTCTGTCCCCCAACGGCCGCGATTCGTGGTGGATTGATAGCCCCTCAAGGCCCCAATCGAAATACCAATCCTACTTGGTCGAGCTGATCCGGCTCATCGATGGCACACTCCATGTTTCTCAAGATCCCGCCCATCGAGCGATCGGCGGCTGGAGCATGGGCGGATTCGGATCGATGCACTACCTCCTGCGCTATCCGGGACAGTTCGGCGCGTGGGCCGGCATCCTTGCCCTCCTCGATTTTCCCAACGACGCCTATCCACCCGAGCGGAATCACACCGTGCCGAACCTGCTTGGCCCAAAGGAGCAGTGGCGGACGCTCAATCCGATTAGCCGGGTCGAGCAACTGATGGGCAAGCGCCTTTTCTTCGTCACCGCCACGGACGCCTTCGACCGCGACATGAACGAAGCCTTCTCCGTCAAACTAGACGAACTCGGCATTCCTCACACCGCCAAGGTCGTCGACGGAGCCCACACATTCGCCGTCGTGGCCGCAACGTTTCCCGAAGTTATCGAGTTCCTCGGCCTCTCGGCCCAAGCAGAAGAGTAGGGCGTGTATCTAGGGAACTCTCGCACCGGATGGGGGATCAAGTCCTGTGGAAAGGCCCGAAAAACCGCAGGTAGGCACCGTGACCATCGTCAAGTTGACGGCGCATAGTCATTCTGCTACCATAGCGTTTGGGATTTCGGAGGAAAGCCAACACGACGGGCATAGACGCGAACCGTTGGGCGTTGGATTCGTAGCCGATAACGCGCGGCGGGGCATGGTGCCCCAAAGGATAAGCGCGAGATAAGTAGAACGCATGGCGTCCTTAGAAAGAGGAGAGAATGAGTATGGTTACGCGGTGGTCTTCGAGGCTGACATTGCTTGCCTTGGTGCTTCTGTTGGCGGCGGTCGGCGGGTGTAAGGGCAAAAAGGATACGCCCATCAATCCGGATCTCGTGGGCGGGACATCCGGCACGGGCCCGGAACAGACCTCCGGAGAAGGCATGCAGGAACTCGAGCTCGAAAAACTCCTGTTCAGCAAAGACAAAGGGCTCAAGCCGGTCTATTTCGACTATGACAGCTATGCTCTCCGGCCGGACGCCCTGACCGCGCTGAGCGGCAACGCCGAGTTGATCAAGAAGGTCCCGAACGTGATTATCCAGATCGAGGGACACTGCGACGAGCGCGGGACCCAGGAATACAACCTCGCCCTCGGCGAGAAACGCGCCTTGGCGACACGTGAGCACCTCATGAAACTCGGCATCTCCGGCGACCGCATGATCACCATCAGCTACGGCGAAGAGAATCCCGCGGTGGACGGCCACGATGAGAGTGCGTGGAAGTTCAACCGCCGCTCCGAATTCAACAAGGCCATGTAAGAGGGCGAGCGGATGTTACGCGGCAAGAAGAGCGTTCTCGGAGTGTTGGGCACGGCCGCCGTGCTCTTGTGCCTGACCGGATGCGGTACGTTGGGCTCGGATGATCAAGTCAGTAGCATGATCTACGACAGCCATCGTCGGATCGTCAACCTGGATCAGAGTCTCGACGGCTCGATTAAGAAACTCAACGAGACCTCCGCCGAACTCAGCGCTCGCGTCGACGCAAGCGACCAGCAGATTCGCACGCTCCAGAGTACTGTCGAAGAGAATCAGGTCAAGCTGGACAAAATGCAGCGCACGATCGAGAACCTCTCGGCGACGCTCTATCGCTGGCTGAACCTGTCACCGCCCACGTCCGGGAGCACAGTTTCGTCGACACCTTCCGAGGTGGAGGCCGATCCCGTACGCGTGAGCCCGCCGCCCGCTTCGGCGCTACCGCAGCCCGCGACGCTTAGCCCGGCTCCCAGTACCACGGCGCCGGCCGCTGTGCCCTCCGATTCCGAAGAGATCCCGATGCCGCCCGAGACGGTCTCGGTGGCGGGCGATCCGGAAATGGACTATCAGGTGGCCCAGCGGAGCTACGCGAACGAGGATTACGAAACCGCCCTTCAGCAATTCGGCGCGTTCGTTCAACGATATCCGGGGAATGACCTCTGCGCCAACGCGCAGTTCTGGAAAGGCTATTGCTGCTTCAACCTTGGCCGGCACCAAGAGGCGATCACCGAATTCGAGACGTTGCGTACGAGTTACGCCGACAGTTCGAAGCTGCCCTTTGCAATGCATATTCAGGCCATGGCGCATAAGCAACTCGGCCAGAGAGACCAAGCGATCGCATTGCTCCAGAATGTCGTGCAGAATTATCCTATGACCGCAGCAGCCGACCGATCGAAGACGGAACTCGAGAATCTCTTGCAGGGGAACTAGAGTACTTCCCCAGAGTGGATGATGTTTGACTTACGCGCGGGGCGGGTCGTCCCGCGCGTTTTTTCCACAGGTGACGGAAAGGCAAACACCAGTGAAGTACTACCTCGGCATTGACGCCGGTGGCACGAAGACTTTTTGCCTGATTGGCGACGAACAGGGCCACATCAAAGGCTTCGGAAGGGCCGGGGCCGGGAACTATGAATGCGAAGGCGTCGAACCGGCCGCAATCGAGAATCGCAACGCGGTGGAAGCCGCCTTGGCCGACGCCGGTTTGGCGTTGTCCGATATCGCGGGGGTCGGTATGGGCATCGCCGGCGCGGATCTCCCCGAGGACTATGTCATGCTCGAGCGCGAGATCTACACGCCGCTCCTGGGCGACATCCCCCGGGCCTTTCGCAACGATTCCATGGCCGGTCTCAGGGGAGGCACCCGAAAACCATACGGCATTGTCATCGCCTGCGGCACCGGGTGCGTCTGCGCCGGCGTGAATCCCGCGGGCAAACACGCCCGTGTCGGCGGATTGGGCGACGAATTCGGCGACCAGTGCTCCGGCTCGAGCCTGGGCTACGAGGGGCTCAAGGCCGTCTGGCGCGCCCGAGATGGCATCATCGGCCCCACCCTGCTCACGGAGCGTTTCGTCGAACGGGCCGGTTGCCGCGACATCGAGGACTTCTTCTACAAGTGCTACCGCCGCGAGATCGGCCTCGCCGACCTGCAGCCCATGGCCAAGATCGTTTCGGACGCCGCGTTTGACGGCGACGCCACCGCCTGTGATATCCTCGAACGGGGCGGCCGGTACCTCGGGAAGATGGTGACCGCCGTAGCCCGGCAGCTCGACATGGGCCAGCAGGACTTCGAGGTTGTGATGGCCGGCAGCGTCTTCAAGGGGCGCAGTCCTGTCCTAAAAGACGCCATGCGCACCGTTATTCACACGGAGTGCCCGAGAGCGGAGACCGTGATGCCGGTGTTCGAGCCGGTGGTTGGCGCCCTGCTCATGGGCATGGAGTTGGGTTTTGAGATTTCCGAGGATGTCTATCAGACGATATCCACGGAGTTGTTGGCGGCGGAAGACCGGTATAAGGTCAAATTCAGGACGGATTGAGACGTGAAACTGCAAGCAAGTCACATCGTGTTTCTCATTGTCGGTGTCGTTGCGGGCCTTCTTTTGTCCGGGCTGTTCCATCCGTGCGCGGAGAAGGGCGTGACGCCCTCCAAGGAACAGGCAGCCGCGGGCGCCCCGGTAGCGTCCGAGGAACCCACCATGGCCTCCACGCAAGCCCCCAATGTGTTGTCCGGCCAAGAAGAGGCCGATAGTGCCGCCATCGCGCCCGGAGGCGAAGCCGCGGTGAAGCCCGAAGGAACGCGCCCCAAGCGCAATCAGCCCACCGCGAAGGCCGACGTGCGAAAGGCCGCCGCCGAGAAGCTCGCCAAAGCCATCGCCGACGCCAAAGCGGGTGATACCGGTGAGGCCCCCGCGGAGGCCGGCCCGCGGGCAGCCCTCCGAAAGGCCAGGCCCGGGACCGAATCCGCCCCCGAGGCTACCCCCGAAGCCTCGGAGAACGTAGATCCCAACGCGCCCCACCCAAAGATCTGGGTCGAAAACACGACCTACGATGCCGGCCTGATCTCAAACTCCGAACCCACGGTCCGGAAGATCCCGGTGTTCAACAAAGGAACGGCCCTCCTTGACATATCCAGTGTGAAGGCCTCCTGTGGCTGCGTCGCGGCGAAGATCGACAAGACCCAAGTGCCGCCCAACGAGTCCACCGAACTGGTCGTCACCATGGACCCGAAACGCATAGGCGGGTTCAGTTCGAGCAAGTCGATCACGATCTATTCGAACGATATCGAAACCCCTCAGTTAAGAATGACCGTCACTTGCGAGATCAAACCGGAGTTCTCCATGGAACCCAAAGATATTGACTTGGGTGTCGTGGCAAAGGGCGATGTCGCGGAGAGCCAGATTGTGTTGCGGCAGTTGACCGACGAGGCCCTTGAGGTGCAAAGCGTCGAACCGTGGGGGGATATCGACGGCCTCGAACTGAGCTACGAGATGGTTCCGGAATCCCAGTGGGCCCAGCCCGGATACCGCGAGTACGTGGTCAAGGCGAAGCTCTCTCCGGAGGTGTCGCCGGGGCCGTTCATGGGACGGTTCAAGATCCAGACCTCGCTGCAGCGGATGCGGTACATCACGAGTTTCGTCAAGGCCGATGTCAAGGCGTTCTACAGCATCAATCCCGTGAACCTGGTGCTCCACAACCAGAAAGTCGATTCCCCGCGCCTTTCCGGCGTCGCCACAATTTCCGCAGAGACGCCTTTCGAAGTCACGGATCTGGCCGCGACAAACGATGCCCTTAAGACCGAACTGCGTCAGGGAAGTGCCCCCAACATCTGGGAGATCGAGGTGTCTGTCGACCCCGAGACTCAGCCCGGTTCTTGGAACGAGAAGGTCACTTTCAAGATCAAGGCCGGAGACAAAATCTACGATGAACGTATCTACGTGAGGGTTCTCATTCGGAGAACCCTCCCGACGCCGCCGGAGCAGGCCGTAGCACCGCCGGCAATCCCCAAGCCCGGACAGTTGATGCCGCCGCCCGCCCCTCAGGAAACGGGCGCGGAAGCAACGCCGGCCCCCGCAGAGCCGGTACAGTAACCGACTCCGCAATCGAAGCATATGCCGCCTACCGTCCGGGCACGCCCGACAGCAGGCGCTTCATGAGGATTCGTTGTGGCACTGTTCGGCAAGAGCGAGAAGCCCTCTTCCAAGCATTCCCACGAGGCCGTGCCCGTCGTCGGACGGGAAGTGTATTGCCGCATCTGCGACGCCTACCGCCCCTTCACCAAGTGCTGGCTCCGTCAGCAACCCATGACGCGGTGCCCGGAGTGCGGAGCCATATTCCACGATGTCGAGGCGTTGTACCGGAAGTTCCAGCCCGTCTGTCCGCAGTGCGGGGCCTTCCTCGAACAACCGGGATTCGAGTACGGCCTCTGCGACGTCTGTGGCTCCAGGTTCGAAATCGTGACCGGCGCCAAGCCGGGGCTGCTTCCCAACCGCCGGCAACGGGCCGAGATGGCCAAACACGGCAAGGCCTGGAGACTGGAATGATGACCGACTCCGAAGCCGCCATCCGAGAACGGCTGCGCTGCCACGATCAGGATCACCTGTTGCGTTTCTGGCCCCGACTCTCTGAGGATGAACGCCGTGGGCTCATCGCCCAGATCGAGTCCATCGATTTCCCCCTGATGGACCGCCTGATCGACGGGTGGGTGCTCCACAAGTCGCTACCCAAACCGTTCGACCGAATCGAAACCGTTCCGCTCATCACGCGCGCGCAGTGCAATGGCCCCGAAGGCCAAGAAGCTACCGAGGCCGGCGAAGAGGCCTTGCGTAGCGGCCGCGTTGGCCTGTTCTTGGTGGCCGGCGGCCAGGGCACCCGCCTCGGCTTCCCTGGCCCCAAAGGTGCCTATCCGATAGGTCCCGTCTCGCAGCGCCCCCTCTTCGCCTTCCACGCCGAGAAGATCCACAACCTCCAGGGCCGGTACGGATGCCGCCTCCCATGGTACATCATGCTGAGCGAAACCAACGAGGCCGAAACCCGGGCTTTCTTTGACGCGAACGGCTACTTCGGCCTGCAGCAGGCGGATGTCCGGTTCTGCCGCCAGCGCATGGTGCCCTGCGTCACGCCCGAAGGCCGTTTCATGTTGGACGACCCCGGCCACATCGCCATGAACCCCAACGGTCACGGCGGTTCGATTCCGGCGATGGTCGAGTGCGGGATTCTTGACGACGCGCGTGAGCGAGGCGTGGATACGCTCAGCTACTTTCAGGTCGACAACTGGGCCGCGAGGGTGGCCGACCCCCTCTTCATCGGTTTTCACGTATCGCGCCACGCCGAGATGTCCTCGAAAAGCCAACGCCGAAATGACCCGAACGAGGCGGTTGGCGTCCATTGCCTATGCGATGGTGAGTACCGCGTGATCGAATACACCGAGTTTGAGACCTATCCCCAAATGTGCAAAACCGCCGACTCCGGCGAGATCGTGTACCCGGCAGGGAATCCGGCGATCCACATCGTCGCGGTAGATTTCGTCAAGCGAGTCTATGACCGCTATGAGGAGTTCCCTTGGCATCTCGCCTTCAAGAAGATCCCGTACGTAGACGACCAGGGCGACTTGGTCACGCCCGCCCACGAAAACGGCTACAAGTTTGAGACCTTCATCTTCGACGCATTGCGTTTTGTGAACCATCCACCGGTGGTACTCGAGATCGAACGGCCCGGCGAGTACACGCCCATCAAGGTTTACGATGGCACGAACAGCGTCCTGCGCGCTTGGGACGTCATGGCCGAGTACTGGGCGAGATGGTTCGAGGCCGCCGGTTGCCGTGTGCCGCGCGACGGAAACGGCAAGGTCTCCGTACGTATCGAGGTCAGTCCGCAGTTCGCGCGCTCCGAGGAGGAGTTCCTTCGCAAGACAAGAGGCTGGTCGTGGCCCACGGGCGGCGACCTCGCCATCGATCCGAATGGCGGGTGGATCGCGTCAAGGAAATGACGATTCATGAGAGCTAGGCCGGGCCAACTTATTGGCGTCGCGGCGATCCTCGCCGTGGGGGGGGCGCTTGTCGTGCTCTTCCAAGGGCCCGGACACCGGGCGACCGAATCCGAAGAGGAGTTCATCCAGAAGGTTCGGCAGATTCAGTCTTCTGCACCCGAATCGGAACTTCCTGGCCAGTTGCCCCCCCAGGGTACCGACGCTTCGTTGGTGCCCCGCATCGAACTCGAACCGGTGGAACTCAGCGTGGGTCCCCTCTCGAATGAGACCAAGAGCACCTTCGACGTGGCGGTTCACAATCGCGGCCGGGCGATCCTCCAAATCACAAGCGTCCAAACGAACTGCGCCTGTACGCAAGGGGCCATGGAGAACAAAGAGGTGCCGCCGGGCCAATCCGGCCTGCTCTCGATCGTGATCGACCCGTTCCGCATCTTCGGATTCGTGGCCGACAAGGAACTCACGATCTACACCAATGATCCCAAGAACGGAGCCGTCCGGTTACCTGTCCATTGCACCATCGAGCCCGAGTTCGGCCTGGAACCCGAAAGCCTCGAGTTCGGCTTCGTGGAGAAGGGGGAATCGAAAGCCCTTGTGCTGGTCGTTCGGCAGCTCACCGACCAGCCGGTCGAGGTCACCGACGTTACCGCTGTAGGCGCCGACGGTATCCTCGACCTATCCTTGGTGAAGCGCCCGGAAACCGAGTGGGCCGCCCCCGGCAAGCCCGAGTTCGCAATCACGGCAGCACTCGCCGCCGATCTACCGCCGGGGGAATACCAGGATGCCGTCAAGATCGGCCTCAAGTGCAAGCGCATGCCCCACACCCTCGTCAGAGCCCACGCCACCCTCAACAGCTTCTACAGCGTTTCTCCCAAGAAGCTCATCCTATCGAGACACGTGGCCGAGGAGTACGCCCAAGCCACCATCGTGGCCCAGAAAGCCTTCACCATCGTCCAGGTGGTCGCCGGAGACCCCCATCTCGATTTCACCGTCGAGACCGGCCAAGCAGAGAACACCGCCATCCTTCGCCCGACCGTTCGGCCGGACACACCGGTCGGCGACTACGCAACCGACGTCCGATTCGTCATCGAGGCCGGCGACCAGCGACTCGAAAACCGAATCCCCGTGCACTTCGTCGTGAACTGAGTGCGTCGCCTGGTGTAGAGTGGGGGAGTCATCGATTCGCAGCAGGCCCTAACCGGAAGACCGATCACCGTGCTTGTGTCCGTCATCATACCGGCGTACAACGCCCAGGCCACGCTACCGGGTTGCATCGAGGCCTGCCTGAACCAAACCCACCTCGACCGGGAAGTCATCGTCGTCGACGACGGATCGAACGACGAGACGGCTCGCATCGCCCAGAGGTATCCGGTACACTGTGTTCGCCAGGAGAACCAAGGACCGGCGGCCGCCCGAAACCTCGGCGCCCGTGAGGCCCACGGCATGGTACTGGCCTTCACGGACGCCGATTGTGTGCCGGAGCCCGACTGGATCGAGCGGCTGGTCAAAGCCTTCAAAGACGACGTGGCCGCCGTCGGCGGCACCTACGGCATCGCCAATCCGGAGAGCAGGCTGGCAAGAATGATTCACGCCGAGATTGTTATACGGCACGCCCGACTCGGAGAGTACGTCGATTTCCTGGGTTCGTTTAACGTCGCATACAAACGCGACGCCTTCGAGCGCGTGGGCGGGTTTGACCCGGTGTTTCGTATGGCCTCGGCGGAAGACAACGATCTCGCATACCGACTGCAGGACGCGGGTTACCGGCTTCGTTTCGCCGCCGACGCGCGCGTCGCCCACTACCACCCCACACGGCTTCTCCCGTACTTGCGCACCCAGTTGTGGCACGGGTACTGGCGCGTGGTGCTCTACCGCAAGCATCCCCACCGCGTGCGTAAGGGCGATGCCTACGCCGGCCCGACCGATCTCTGGGCACCGCCGCTAGCCGCGGCCGCTGTCGCGTTGGCGCCCTTGGTGGCCGCTTCGGCGCTGGTTCCCCTGTTGACGCCCTTCGCCACCGGCCTCTACGGCCTTGTGTTGTTGGCCTTCGTCGTGTTGCACCTGGCCATGCCAATTCGCATGGCCCGCAGCACCCGCGACCGGCATATGCTCGAGTTCGCCGACGTGGCCTGTCTGCGCAGCCTCGCCCGAGCCGCCGGAATGGTATACGGCCTACTCAAGCCTTTACGGCTTGGAGACCTACCCCGATGAGCGCGCGCGTACTCATCATCATCCCCGCCTACAACGAGGCGGAGACCTTGGCTTCCGTCATCGAACACCTCCGCCGCGACGCGCCCGAGTGCGATATCCTCGTGGTGGACGACGGTTCAAACGACGACACGGCCAAGATCGCCCGAGCCATGGCCAACGTCGCCGTCGTGCAATTGCCATTCAACCTCGGCATCGGCGGCGCCATGCAAACCGGCTTCAAATTCGCCCTCCGCCAAGGCTACGACATCGCCGTCCAGTGCGATGCCGATGGCCAACACCCGACGGACCAGGTGCGCACGCTCGTCGAACGCCTGGATCGAGGCGACCTGGACCTCGTCGTCGGTTCGCGTTATGTTGCCGACACAGGATACACACCCTCGTTGGGACGCCGGCTCGGCAAGTCGCTCCTCTCGAGGCTTGTGAACGCCGTCGCCGGAGGCGGCATCACCGATACCACCAGCGGTTTCCGGGCCGCCAACCGAAAGGTGCTACGCCTGTTTGCGCGACACTATCCCGAGGACTATCCCGAGCCCGAGGCCCTGGTCATTATGTACAAAGCCGGACTCCGCGCCGCCGAGATTCCCGTGATCATGCGCGAACGGCAGGGCGGAGTGACTTCCATCCGGCCGCAGAACGCCCTCTACTACATGGTCAAGGTGGCCTTAGCCATCTTCGTAGATGCATTCCGAAAATTCACCCATGCGCCGGAGGAACCCTAGGTCGTGAACGACGCGCCACAACTCGGATTCCAGGCCGCCCATCGCGTCGGACTGCTCGTGTTGTCCGTGCTCTTGGTGCTGTTCGTGCTCGAACTCGTGCGGCGCGGACGCCTCAAGGAGCGCTATGCCTTGCTCTGGCTTGCCGCCTCCGGCGCCAGCCTCGCGATTGGCGCCTTTCCCGGCATTGTCCAGCGCATCGCCGCCGCGTTGCGCGTCCAGTACCTCACCGTGTTCTACGGCCTTTCCTTTCTGTTTCTGCTTGGCATTGTGCTCGGTTTCACCGTAATCATTTCGCGGCTATCCGAGCGAAACCGTGAACTGGCTCAGGAACTCGCCCTCCTCGCGCACAAGGTCGCCCAGATGGAGAAACACAAGCGTGACGACGCCCACTAGTCCAGATCCGATGAACGCACCGGCCTCTGGATCCGGCCGGCCGCCCACACAGGTACGCTTCGAGACCGATCGCGTCGATCATCCTCGCTGGGCGCTCTGGACTGCACAGGGCCGCCGGTTCCTCTGTCGCGCGCTGCTCGTTCTGGCGGCCCTATGGATATTCGGGGGAATGCTCTTCTTCGGCATCCGGTTTGGCGCCGAGTTCTACCGCGCAAACCAAGGCGCGATCCAAGCCTTCCTCAACGGCCTGTTCCACTGATTTCTCCCCTCCGCCTGTGGCATAATAGCCCATGCGAGTGAGAGGTCCCTCAAACGCGTGGGCATGCGAGGAGGGCGAGACGGCATGAAGCGATACATGAAGCTGGCCTTGTCGTTGCGCGAAGATCCGTTCTTCCGCACGATGAGCGACGGCCTTGTGGAGCGCATCGAGGAATTCGTCTTCCACCGCGAGTTCGAGCCGCGCCAGATCGTCTACTTCCCCGACGATGCCTGCGACTATGGGTATTGGGTGCGCGAGGGACGCGTCCGCGTTACGCGGGTCTCCGGCGATGGCCGTGAACTCACCCTGCGCCACCTGATGCCCGGCGACGTCTTTGGTGAAGAATGCCTCGTGAACCGTGCCAAACACGAAGCCTATGCCGAGGCCATGGCCCCGTCCATTCTCTGCCTCCTGCGCGCCGACGACCTCCGCCGCTTGGCCCGAGAGGAGCCCGAACTCAGCTTCAAACTGGCCCAGCGCTTGTGCAACCGCGCGGCCGAAGTCGAGCAGGTCCTCGCCGAAACCGTGTTCAGGTCGGTGCGAAGTCGTGTGGCTGCCGGCCTCATGCGCCTTCATCGAAGCGCCCCCTCGGACCCCGAAGGCATGTTGCACGTCACGCATCAGGAACTGGCCAACCTCGTCGGCTCAACCCGAGAAACCACGACGGTCGTGCTCCATGCCCTGAAAGACGAGGGCATCGTCAAGATAGCCAACCGTCGCGTTCGCCTGCTAGACCCGGCCCGCCTCGAGCATATCGCGGGAGAGCGGCCATGAAACCGTATTGGGTCGATGTCAGCATCCCGCTTCACGAAGGGATGACCGTCTGGCCCGGCGACCCCCCGTTCCAGTGCGTGCCCAACACGCGTATCGCCGAGGGGGCCTCCTCGAACACCTCGGTGGTGACCCTGGGAACCCATACGGGCACCCACCTGGATGCCCCCTGGCATTTCGAGTCCGATGGCGCGCCGCTCGATGCGGTCGACCCCTCGCGGTTCTTCGGAGACGCCCTTGTGCTGGACCTGACGCACGTGGACACCATCGCCGAAGCGGACCTGCCCCGAGAACAGCTTCCCCCGCGCGTACTGTTCAAGACCAGGAACTCCGCCATTCCGCTGGAAAGCCCGTTCCGGCGCGATTTCGTAGCTATCGAACCGGATGCCGCCCTTCGGTTGGTGGACGACGGCGTGCGCTTGGTCGGTGTTGACTACCTTTCCGTGGCGCCCTACAAGCAGCCCAACGGACTCACCCATCACCATCTGCTCCGCGCCAAAGTGCTCATCGTCGAGGGGCTCCGCTTGGCTCAAGTCGAGCCGGGAATCCACGCGTTCATTGTGTTACCACTGGCCCTTGTCGGTGCCGACGGCGCGCCGTGTCGTGCCTTCATCGGCCCTATGGAGAGAAACGCATGAGGAATGTATTGGCCGTGCTGCTTGCCGGAGGAGCGGGAGAACGCCTTCATCCGCTCACCAAGAATCGCGCCAAGCCCGCGGTGCCCTTCGGCGGCATTTACCGAATCATCGACTTCACCCTCTCGAACTGCCTCAACTCGAAGTGCTTCCGGATCGTCGTGCTCGTCCAATACAAATCCCTGTCCCTTGCGAGGCACATCCGCATGGGCTGGAACATCTTCCACCCGGAACTGGGCGAGTTCATCGACGTGATCCCGCCCCAGCAACGCGTGAGTAGCAACTGGTACCTCGGCACCGCGGATGCCATTTATCAGAACCTGTACAGCATCGAACGCGAACTCCCTGAGCAGGTTCTCATCCTCTCCGGCGATCACATCTACAAAATGGACTACCAGAAGATGGTCTCGTTCCACCGCAAGGTCGGCGCCGAACTGACCATCGCCGCGATTCAGACCCCCGTCAGCGAGGCCAGCCGATTCGGTATCGTCGAAGTCGACTCGGAATCGCGCGTCGTCGGATTCGAGGAGAAGCCGGAAGAACCCAAGCCGCTGGATGACAGACCCGACATGGCGCTGGCCTCTATGGGGGTCTACGTCTTTGACACCGCCCTGCTCAAGGCCACGGTCACCGAGGACGCCGAACTGAACACCTCTCACGATTTCGGCAAAGACATCCTCTCCAAACTCGTCGAAAAGAACCGCGTTTACGCGTACAACTTCCAGGACGAAAACAAGAAGAACGCCCTGTATTGGCGCGATGTCGGTACCCTCGATTCCTACTGGTCCGCCAACATGGACCTCGTTGCCGTTGATCCTGTGTTCAACCTCTACGACAAGGCATGGCCGCTCCACACCTATCTGAACGTTGCGCCACCCGCGAAATTCGTGTTCGCCCAGGAAGGCAGACGCTTCGGCGTTGCGGTCGACTCCATCGTCAGTCCAGGGTGCATCATCAGCGGCGGCATCGTGAAACGTTCCGTGCTATCCCCGGGCGTCCGCATCAACAGCTACTCCCATGTCGAGGAATCCATCCTCATGGATGGCGCCAGTATCGGACGCCATGCCCACGTCAGACGGACCATTATCGAGAAACGCGTGCACATCCCCGAGCATGCCGTCATCGGCTACGACCTTCAGGAGGATGCCAAACGGTACCGCGTGACACCCGAAGGCATTGTCGTAATCGCGTAGCGTCCGGTATCCGCGCGCGAGGTCGCTTCATGTCAACCCTGTACCCGATCCTCGATTCCGTGTCACGACGGCGCGCCCGTCGCCGCGGCTGGGCGATGGCAGGACTGGCCCTGCTGGCGTTTCCTCCACTCCCCTCCGCCGATACCACCGCCAACCCCGTCGAGACGCTCGTTCGGCTTGGCCAGAGCGAGGATGATGTCGTCGAGGCCGTCCGCCGTTTTCATCGGCTTCAGCAGGCGCTCTTCGACTGGGACGCCGACCAGGTCGAGGCCCTCGAACAGAACGGCGACTCCCGGCTTGCATCCCTGAAACGCGAGCAGGCCCATCAGCGCCTCCTGAGTGTGCGCCGCGCGTACGAAGACGCCCTGAAACGCTATGCCGCCAACGCGCGCCTTACCAATGATTACGGGGAACTGCTCTACGACGCCTTCGGCGAAGCCGAAGCGGCCGTGCGATTGTGGCAGTCGGCCAAGCATCTCGATCCGAACTTCAGCGCTCCGTACAACAACCTCGCAATTCACTACTGCCACGAAGGAGCGTACCGACTCGGAATCGACCACTACCGCCGCGCCCTCGAACTTGACCCGGACCACCCCGACTACCTCTTCAACCTGGCCCAGACCTATCTCATCCACAGCCCCCAAGTCCGCGAGATCCTCCAATGGACCAACGAACGCACATATGCCGAAGCCATGCGCCTGTCCGAACGGGCCGCGGCAATGGCTCCCGACGACTTCGCTCTCGTCCGCGACTACGCCATGAACTTCTTTGCGGCCGAGCGGTTTGGTGTTTTGCCAGACTGGCGGAAGGCCGCCGAAGCATGGGCCGCCGCGCGACCTCTGGCCACAACTCGGGAAGATGAGTTCAACGCATGGCTCTATGAGGCGCGCGCATGGATTCGATATCCCGACACCCAGCGCGCCGGCGCGTGTCTCGAGAAGGCACTCACGCTGTTTCCCGACAGTCCCATCGCCAGAGCATTGATGGACGGAATCGGCGTAGCCCCCGCACGCTAGCGTGACGGATTGTCTCGAGGAGGCATCATGAAGTACCATCGGGGGGTGGGGAAGGGCGCCCCGACATGCCCCAGATACCGACGGGTCGCCGCCCCGGCCAAAACCTCAAACACGCGGAGCCTCTAGGGACAAGCAGTCACCATGGAAGTCTACTACGAACCGGAGTTCCGGCCTCAGCGTGAACGCGTCACGTGGGCAGTGCAGCACTTGATCCTGCTCAACGTTGCCATCTTTGCGGCACAACTTGTGCTCAACATCCTTCTCGGATACGACGTGACCTCGCTGAGTCGCTATCTGGCACCCGGGGGCATCGTGACGGAACTCCTCGCGTTCCGGCCCGCCGCCTTTCTTAGCGGCTTCCTGTGGCAACCCGTCACGTACCAGTTCCTGCATAACAACCTCATGCATCTCGTCATGAACATGCTATGGCTGTTCTTCTTCGGACCGGAAGTCGAGCGCACCCTCGGTACGCGCCAGTTCTATATGCTGTACGTCGTGTGCGGCGTGGCGGCCGTGTTGGCCACCCTTATGCCGTGGTTCCTCCTCGGGCGCGACGTCTCCGTGATTGGGGCCAGCGGCGCTGTCATGGCCGTGGTCGTCGCTTTCGCCATCGTCAACCCGAACCGCCAGTTCTTCCTGTTCCCCTTCCCTGCGCCCATCACCGCCCGGGCACTCGTCCTCATCGTCATTGCGATGAATCTCTTCTGGGCTTTGGCCGAGAGCGGCACGTCCGTGGCCACCCACTTCGGTGGTATGGCCGCCGGTTATCTGTACATCCGGGGACTGCCCCGGTTTCGTCAGTGGCAACTTTCGCAGCGCCGCCGTCAGGACGCGTCAAAGAACGACATGGACGCCACGGGCAGAATCGTCGATAATATATTCCGGTTTGACCGCCACAAACGCGACGACGGGCGTGATTCCCCCTGAGTCTTCCGACGACGGATGACACGCGTCACGGGATTATTCGAGGTATCGGACACACATCATGTTCGGTTTCACGGGATTGCACGAACTCATCATCTTGATGCTGCTCATTGGCGTGCTTAGCGCCACGGGGCTCTGGCCAAGGATCATCCGCGGCTTGCGCGAGCTGAGGGGCGACATACCCCCTGAGAGTACTACCAGCAGGGGAGAAGACGTCGAGATCTTCTACCGCATGCTGGGCCTGTCTCCATCGGCCCGCTGGGAAGAGATCGAGAAGGCTTACCGCGCCAAAGCCAAAATACACCATCCCGATCACGGCGGCGACGAGGACACGATGCGCGCCCTCAACGAAGCCTACGCCCGGCTCAAGAGGCTTCGGGGACCAAAGAGGCCCTAGCCCACGGTCCCGGCACGATCCTGGGGTGTTCGCGGCCGCGCCACCCGACAACATGAAACGGGCTGCGAGAACCGAAGTCCCCGCAGCCCGTTTGTGGCTGACTCGCCGGCCTTGCTCAGCTCGTGGCCGGGTTCAAATAGACCGTGAAGCAGCTCCGCTGCCAGCCCTCTACCAGCTCCTGGCTCGCCCGTACTTCACGCACCAGCTTCGTTAAGGCGTCGACGGCCATCGTGGCCTCGGGCGGCAGTCCGCCGGCCAACATGCCGACTTGGGGCGCCACTTGCGCAATCATGTCCGTCTTGAGCACCAACGCGCTGTACCGAGGGACAGTCGCATCGATCGGCGGATCCAACGCCTGGAACAACGTCGAACTCCCCCCGCTCTGAATCAGGTCCAGCATGCCCTTCATCGCCTCGAGATCGTTCGAGACCAACACCAGGTCTTGCGGGAACGCAATGGAAAGCGCCACCGGCAACGGCACCGCCACCGACATGATGTCGATCCCGTTGTACGTCTCGCCCGGCGCCATGGGAACCAGCATCTGAAGCAAGGGCTTCGTGTTCTCCGGATCGCCCATGCTCAATGCCACCACGCCCTTCGGAACGAGACCCTCGATGCCGGTCAGCCCAAACGCCAGCTCATCGCCAATCATCTGCATGACCTGCGGCAACATCACCGAGACCTGCTGCGGAACGGCATCCGACGGCAGACTGCTCATGGTCTGGCTCTGGTTCTGAATGCTGGCTTTCATCTGCTCATTGAAACGGATGCTCAGGAACAGCTCGGTCGTCTCCGGCAACAGCGTGGCCAGACGCAAGGGCGCCGCATCCCCCGTGACTTCCATCAGCTTCGGATGCGCCGCCATGTCGATACGCGTCAGGAACTCGATCTTGTCATCATCCATAACCAAGGTTGCCACCGCCGGGTCGGTGCCCGAGTAGGCGTCCGTCATACCGCCCATCAGAGCCATCTGCGCCTGAATCATCGGCGCCGACGACGGATCCATGGCCATCATGACCGGCATCAGGTCCTCCACGAAAGGCATCAGCTTATCCATCCGGATGAGCTCGACAATCTCGTCCGGCGCGGAAGCCGGGCAGACTTTCGTCCCATACCGGAACGAAGCGGGGGCACTCAAGTGCGCCGCCGCGCCTTTGACCAACTCCATCGAGTTGCCAGCCACCAACCACGTCTCCGCAACGAAGTAACAGAAGGAGTCGTTGTACGACTTGATGATCACGCCCCCGGCATCGACGTCCGTAGGCTCAACTCCAGCCAGAGGGCTGCCTTCCGAACCCAGGATTTCCTGAAGCGTCTTCTCGGCAAGCGCAACGTCCGTGCACGTCACCACACCGGCCATCGCCGGCAAGCCCATGTCCGCGAGGATGGCATTCACCTGATCCGCCTGGTCGACGGCTTCCTGTTCTGCATCCGCCGGCGCGGGCACCGGGGCAGCACCGGCCTCAGCCTCGGCGCTGCCGCCCTGAGCCGCACCCGGCGCAGGGGCCGGCGCCGGTTCTTCGGGCGCGAGTATCGCCGCCGCTTCGGCCAGCTTCGCCTCCATCGGACTCAAGTCCACGAAGAAAGCCATCGGAGCGTCCAGGTCAAACCCTTTCGCCTTGCCGATCTCGCCGAGTGATTGGGCCTCTGCAACCCCCGCATCCTCGGCCATGCCCGCGATACTGTCGGCAACAATCGCTTCGATGTCCACATCCGCCGGCGCTACGCGTTTGGCGAACGCGATGGCCTTATCCACCAGGCTGTTCGCCGAAGGAACACCCATGGTCACCATCGCGTTGTCCGGCATGAGACCCAACACGTCCAACGTTACGGGCACCACAGGACCCATATCCGCACTCGGCGCCCGCTTGACTACCTTGGGGGCCTTCGCTTCCTCGGCAGGCCGAGAATCCGCAGCCGGCTTGGCCGCGTCTCCAGCGCCGCCCGGCCCACTCGCCCCCTTCTGGCCACACCCGACCAGCACAAACACGGCCGCTACAGCAACCGCAAGACCGAACACACCAAGCCGCTTCTGAAGCTTCATCACGAAATCTCCCTCCACCTACACGTGGCTCAAGTCTAGGCCTCACGCGATCATGCCCGAAGGCCTCTCACCTGGATCCTCATGAAAACGCCCGATGCCCGGGCGCCCAAAGAATAGCAGAACACCGTCCACGAAGCAACGGGGGCCACAGGGTCCCTCAATCCAACCGCTTCCTATCCTCACACTATGACCTAGACCTTGCTTCGCTCAACCCGGTTTCGCCGCAACGCCAAACCCACGGAATTGCGGCCATGGGTTCACTTCGGGCGGTAGTCCACACAACGAATGGCGTTCGGTCGTTCCGGATGACGACAGGCCGACGGATAGTCATACCGGCAATGGTCGCAGAGGAACTCCGTGGGACATCGAACCCGAAGCCACCACTGACGCAATCGGTCCAGGAAAGTCATGACCTGTTTCCAAACTGTTTCCGGTAGTCGAGGGGCGACATCCCCTCGAACCTGCGGAATAGCTTCCCCAAATTGCTCACATCGGCAATGCCGACACGCCGGGCCACCTCCGTCGCGCTCAAGCGCGTACGCCGGAGCAGTTCCTTGGCTTGGTCCACCCTTAGCCGGCCCACGTACTCCGTAAATGACATGCCGAACTTGCGCTGTAACCGGTGCGTAATCGCCGTCGGATCAAGGCCCAATTCACCTGCGATATCCCGAAGCAACACCTTGTCCGGAAATCGGGCCATGACGCGCTCATTCAGTTCCACGAAACTGTGCTCGGACGCGCTCGAGCGTTGGGCTGCGCGCCGAACCGATGCGAGAAGTCGCACGGCCGCGCTCACCAGCGCCTCGTCGGTTCTTGCGCTCCGGGCACCCCCAACAAACTCCTCGAATCCGTCCCAGCAGCGCCGCACGTCCAAGTCGGCTTGTTCAGCGCGCTCGAGAACGCTGCATACCGCCGCGACGGTGCGCGCCCGGCGGATGTCGATTCGGGCCTGCCGGCCTTCGGCGGATCGCTCCGCCAAAACCGCCCGGAACAGCGCTCGAGCCTGTGTCTGATCGCCCCCGGCCAACGCAACTGCAATGTCAGCCCCGTGGTAAGGGTCCGGTGCCGGACGCCGTCCGATGCCCACGCGACCGCGGCGCTCATCAGACTTGATGGGCGGCGCGACCTCGTCCCGGTCATCCTCCGCGCCCCACTCATGCCAAAGCCATGCCACGGACTCCGCCAGCCAATCCGCCAGCGCCGGCAATGAATCCTTGGGCACGATTCGAACGTCATGAAGCGATACCGGAAACGCATCGCCAGGCGCTACCCCGAGCGCAGCCAGACCGCGCAGTGCGTCCGACTCGAGCGCCCTCGGCTCTTCCGCGGGACAATACGGCCCCAACACCATCACCAGATCGGCCTCGGGTTCCGGCAACGCAGGAACCGCCACACACGCAAACCCCATGTGACACACAAAGACCGTTGTCGTGCCGCGGACAAGAGCCGACAACGAGCCGTCCAGCCTCGACGCCCGACACGCGGCCCTGCCCTCGCCAAACCCATTCACGTACCGGCACGCCTCGCACACACCGAACTCCGCCAACGCCGGTCCTTCCTCGCCGCCGGCCACGCAGTGAATGCGGACCGGCGCGGCCGCCGCGTGCGCGCCTCGGGATAGCAGGCGATGCACGCGTGCGTCGCGAAAGAACTCGACCGACTTCATCCGCCGATCTCCTCCGGAGCCCCCCCCCGGACCACAAACAAAGGGGTTGGCGCATCCTGCCCCGCCACAACGAGTTGTGTCTGGTGACCCTGCAGCACCCGTTCTGCCCAGGATCGTGCCCGTTCCGGCGTGTTGTTTTCCTGGCTGATATGCGCCAGGACCACCAGATCCAGTCCTTCGTGAATGAGACTGCCGAGCAAGGCGTTCATCGCATCATTCGAGAGATGCCCGTGGCGACTTCGAATCCGCTGCTGAAGCTCCGGGGAATACGGCCCGAGGCGCAGCATCTCCGGACAATGGTTGGACTCGAGCACCAGCGCTTGCGACCCTGCCAAACGTGTTCGCACCAGACCGGGCGCATGGCCGAGGTCCGTTGCGATACCCAGGCGCGCCCCGTTTGCCTCAACCACAAACCCCACGGGATCCGCCGCGTCGTGCGAAACGCTGAAACTCGTCAGCGTCAGGCCATCCAGCGAAATCGCATCACCCGCCTCGAAACGCTCGACCCGGGGAATCACCCCCACGGACTGGGGGAGCGCGGCCCCGGTTTCCGATGTCATATACACCGGAACACTCAGCCGGCGAGCCAGTGTCCCAACGCCCCTAACATGATCACCGTGCTCATGCGTCACAAACACCGCCTGGATATCGCGCAGCGACTCACCGACCATGCCTGCCCGACGCTCCGCCTCCTTGAAACTGAATCCGTTGTCAATCAGAACTTTGGTAGCGCCCGAATCGATGAGGATCGCGTTGCCGCGACTTCCGCTGCCGAGTAAACAAAACCGAATCACGCGAGTACCACTCCTCCGTACAGAAAGCACACATCCGAGACGGATCGTCCGGAGAACAGGGCGCAAACCGGACGTTACCGACCGGGCTGTCCGGCCATCGAGCCGAGTATACCAACCGCAATCAACCGCGTTAAAGAGCCCCCCTCCATGATGATGCCACCGGCGCGCCGCACGTTGACAGGTCCGGTTCTCGATGGCATAATGATGGGTGCGTCTTGGGGCGCTTGGGAAGTGATGTGAACATGCTGGAACAGAGGCTCAGCCATCGACAGGATCTCCGCCTGCAGCAGCGGCTTGCGCTAACGCAAGAGATGCAGCAGGCCATCCATATCCTGCAGCTTTCGGCTATTGAGCTCGACCAATACGTCCAGCAGGAACTCGAAGCCAATCCGGTGCTCGAACTCCAGCAAAAAGACCCAGGGCCCGAGCCGGTGGCCGAGCAAAACGCCGGTTCCGACGACGCGGAGGGCGTCTTCGACGACACCTTCGACCTCGATGCCTTTGCCAGCCGCCTGGACCGCCGTCACGTCGAGGGGCGTGACATGAGCTACAATCCCGATGCGGCCAAACACCAGCAGTTCTACCAGGACTCCATCACGCAGGAGGAATCCTTCAGCGCCCGCCTGCTCACCCAGCTCCGCCTCGCCGTGGACGATGACCGGCGGTATGCCATCGGCGAACGCATCATCGGCGACATTGATGGCCGCGGGTATTTCACCGGATCCCTCGAAGAAATCGCCCAGGAACTCGAGGTCCCCATCGAGGACGTCGAAGCCATGCTCCGCCTCATTCAGCGCTTCGAGCCCACCGGCGTCGGCGCCCGGAACGTCGTCGAGTGCCTACTCCTCCAGATTGACGTCGACTACCCCGACGAGCCCGAGTTGCGCGTCCTCGTCCGCGATCACCTCGAGGCCCTTGAACGGCGCCAAATCCCCAAGATCGCCAAGGACATGGGCATCACGCCCGAGCGCGTCGAGGAGCTCAAAGCCCTGGTGGCCACGCTACATCCCTGGCCCGGACAGGAGTACTCCCTCGAACCGCCCCAGTATGTAACCCCCGAGGTCGTCGTCGAGAAGGTCGACGATGACTATGTGGTCTCGCTCACCAACGAGCGCGTGCCCGAATTGCGCGTCAGCCAGCGCTACATTGAACTCGCGAAGAAGAAGACCATCGGCGCCGAGGAGCGCAAGTTCATCCGCGAGAAACTCGATGCCGCCGATTGGCTCGTCCGCAGCATCGAGCAACGCCAGAGCACCGTCCTCCGCATCGCCTCCGCCATCGTCGAAGTCCAGCGGGAGTTCCTCGATCGCGGCACCGAGTTCATCAAACCCCTCACCCTCCAGGAAATCGCCGACAAGGTCGGCGTCCACGAATCCACCGTGAGCCGCGCTACGCGCGGCAAGTACATCCAGACGCCCCAAGGCCTATTCGAACTCAAGTACTTTTTCTCGCCCGGACTCCGCTCCGACCACGGCGAGGCCCAGTCCTCGAGAAGCGTCAAGTCACTCATCAAGAAACTTATGGAAGACGAAGACAAGGGCAAACCCCTCAGCGACCAGGCCATTGCCAACCTGCTCAAGAGGCAAGGGATCAACATCGCCCGACGTACGGTCACCAAGTACCGAGAAAACCTCGGTATCCTTGCCGCCTCCATGCGCAAAGAGTACTGACCGGAAGACGCGGACGGACTTCCTCCGGAACGTGGGACGGACGCCATCCGAGTCCTGGTCTTCGAGGATGGCTGTCTGTCCCCATGGTCGAGACCAAGCGGCCTCACCACATCCCGCCGACGTGGTGGCTACGCCATCTGCGCGTGGTAGATCCGATCGACCAGTTCCATGGTCTTGACGGTATCCTCGAGGCGGCTGGAGGGCTGCGTCCCTGCCTTCACGCAATCGATGAAATGCCGGTTCTCGCCGAAGAAACCGAGGCGATGCCAGGCCGCTTCCGAGCCGGCACACACCGCCGGATCGAAGGACTCTCCGTCAAGCCCGCCGTCTCGGTACAGCATGCCTCCCTCATCCGGCTCGACGTACGCCGAAATGCCTTGGCCGTGCATCTCCACCTTGAAGAACCGGCGGCCACAGGCCCAGTTCGTCTGCAGGATTCCCGTGGCACCGGACGAGAACGTCACGAGTGCGTAGAACGCGTTCGGGCCATCCGCACCGAGTGTCCGAACGTCGCTGGCGACGCTCACCGCCTCGCCGCCACAGAGATGGCGCAACGTGTCCACGGCATGCACCGCATCGCACGACAGAATGTCGATCACACCGTCGTAGTAAGACGCCGTCGGATACTGGCACTTCACAAACGTCACGACGGCCGTATGGATCGGCCCGCGCTGCTCGACCTCGCGGCGCATCGCGTTGAGGATAGGCACGTAGCGGCGCTGGAATCCGCTCATGGCAATCACACGGTTCGCCGCCGCGCGCTGCGCGAGTTGCCGGTTCTGGAACGCGTTGACGCCCGGCGGCTTCTCGATGAACAGGTGATGCTGGCGGTTGAGCACCTCGACCGCTACGTCGAACATGTGGTGTGGCGGCATCAGGACATACACCGCCGCCGGCCGCACCTCGTCCAGCATCGTGCGGTAATCCTTATAGACCTTCTCGATGCCGAAACGCCGGGCCGTCGACCGCGCCTTCTTGACCTCAAGATCCGCGATCGCCACGAGGTCCACGTCGGCCATCTCATAGAGCGACGGATAGTGCATGCTGTTCGCCATGCCTCCGGCGCCAATCAACGCCACTCGAACCCTTTCCCCTCGCTTTGCTCGAACCATGGCAGACTCTCCGACCCTATCAGATGGCGCCCGGCCCCCGTCACCCAACGGGCATGACACACTCCTCGTGACCGACGGAGGATTTCACCGATGGATACCGGACCAACGTTACTGCACCAAGCTCGACAGTTGCAGGATAGGCATGAACAGCGCCACAACGATACCGCCGACGATAATGCCCATCATCATGATGAGAATGGGCTCGATCATACTCGTCAAGCCGTCCACGGCCGCCTCGACTTCCGAATCGTAGAAGTCCGAGATCTTCAGCAGCATCGTCTCGAGCGCGCCCGTCTTCTCGCCAACGCCGATCATACGCGTCACCATGCCGGGAAACTGCCCCGAACGCTCGAGCGGATCGGCCAGCGATTCGCCGTTCCGAACGCTATTGCCTGCCTCGGAGATCGCCCGAGCGAATACTTCATTGCCGGCGGTGCGCTCGACGATCTCAAGCGCTTGCAGGATCGGCACGCCGCTGCGCGTTAACGTGCTCAGCGTACGCGTGAACCGGCTCACGGCCACTTTCCGCAAGAGCTTCCCGAATACCGGCAACCGCAGCTTTGCGGCATCCAGACTGAACCGGCCGTTCTTTGTCCGGCCCCACATGCGGATCGCGAATACCGCCGCCACTACCACCGCCACCACCACGAAGGCACGCCAGCTACGCAATACTGCGCTGATATCGATCAGTATCTGAGTAGGCATCGGCAATTCCGCACCGAAACTGCCGAAGATCTCTCCGAACTGAGGCACCACGAATACGATCAAGCCCGTGGCGATCAACACGATCATGCTGAACGCGATCACCGGATACATCATCGCCGACTTGATCCGCCGTTTCAGGTCTTCCGTCTTCTCGATGTAATCGGCGAGTTGCAGCAACACACCGTCCAGATCACCGCCCGCCTCGCCGGCGCGCACCATACTGATAAACAAATCCTGGAAGATGCGCGGGAATCGCCGAAGCGCCTCGGAGAACGTCTCGCCCGCTTCCACTTCCGTGCCCAGCGCCCGGATCACGTTTCCGAAACGCACGTCCTCGGTCTGTTCCGAAAGAATGTCCAGGCCCTGCAACAACGGCAGGCCCGCGCTCACAATCGTCGAGAGCTGCCGCGTGAATACCAGCAGATCGGTACTCTTCACCTTCGTCCGCGGACTCACCGCGTCGCGCCGCACCGTCTGGACCTTGACTTCCTGTACCGTAAGGCCCCGGCGCTGGAGCACTTGTGTCGCCTGGGCTTTCGTCTCAGCGCTCAGCGTCCCTGATTGCTTCTTGCCTCCGCGATTCCGCGCTACATAGGCAAAAGTCGGCATAGCGGATCCCTCCTCGTAAACGCCTGGGACACGAGTATAGGCCGAATCCGCGAATATCGCAAGAAGCAGAGCGTGCGGCACCCCTCACCCGATCCCAGCCAAGTGTCTGTCAGTTCCCAAACATCGCCCGAAAGGCACGGTCCACATCCGGGGCCGAAAAGGAGAAACCGGACTCCGTCAACCGACCTGGTACGACGCGTTGGCTGGCCAGCAGCACCTCGTCCGCCATCGGACCGAAGGCCACGCGTACGGCCGCGGCCGGCACCCGGAACGCGGTCGGCCGGCGGAGCGCGCGACCGAGGGCCTTGGTGAACGTCCGGTTCGTCACCGGTTCGGGTGCCACCACGTTGACAGGGCCTTCGATGGACTCACCGGACATCGCATGGAGTGCCGCGGACACCGCGTCCTCCAGCGTAACCCAACTCATGTACTGCGCGCCGTTGCCCACGATTCCGCCCAGCCCCCAGCGGAACAACGGGAGCATCTTGCCCAAGAGCCCACCCTCCGACGCAAACACGCCCCCAAAACGCAGATTCACCACCCGAACACCTGCATCTTTCGCCGCGTTTGTCGCCCCTTCCCACGCTTCGCACACCTCTGGCAAGAAGCCTATCCCCGCCGCGCTAGTCTCATCAAGCACTTCGTCCCCCCGATGCCCGTAGAAACCCACCGCCGACGCGCACACGAAGACCCCCGGCGGATGGCCAAGTCCCGCGACCGTCTCACTCAGCAGCCGCGTGCTGTCCACCCGACTTCCGCGCAGGCGCTCCATCCGCGCCCGTGTCCACCGGCCCGACGCAATGTTCTCGCCCGAGAGATGAATCACCGCGTCCGCACCCTCAAAGCACGCCGGATTGAGCCGCCCTGCGGCCGGATCCCATACCAATTCCGGCGCGAACCCTGCCGCCGGAGGACGCACCAAACGCGCGACGGTATCCCCATGCGCCGCAAGAGCCTTCACCAGCGCCGAACCGATGAGACCTGTCGAGCCGCTCATCAGAACCTTCATGAGACATCCCTCGAATGGAACACCCATGGACTCACGTTGACACAGGCCCCCACCGGAGATCAATGGGGGAAGGACGACCACCAGGGCGGCCGCGCACCCGACAGAAGTGCTTGACGCCTAACAGTTCGAAGATGTACAATATCCGCCAGAACACTCGGCGGGCCGGCGGTCGCATGGGCTGCTCGCCACCGGCCGCGCGGAGCGCCAGGCAGGGAGGTCATACCGGCCCATGTCTCTCGAAAAAGAACTGAGTCTCGACAAACCGTTCACCGACGTCCGGCATGAGGCCGTCCTCAACATCGTCCGGACAGCCAATCTCCTGGCGGCCACCGCCGACAACCTGTTCCGGAAACACGGCCTCACGGAGGCCCAATTCAACGTTCTCTTCCTGCTGAACATCAAACGGCACCCCGTCACCCAGTCCGAACTCGGCAAACGACTCGTCGTCACGCGCGCGAGCATCACCTCCGTACTCGACAAACTCGAGGCCAAGGGCCTCGTCGTGCGCAAGAGCGTGCCGGGCAACCGCCGCATTTATCATATTGACCTGACATCCAAAGGCCGGGAACTCGTGGCCAGGGTTGAGCCATTGTACCGAAGCGGTATCCACCGCGCGACGGCTGCCCTAGACGACAAGGACTGCAAGGCACTCATCGGTTTCCTCGAAGACATCCGGGCCAAGGCCGAAACCGCACTCGGCTGAGGAATGTCTACATGACGAACGCACGTCGTAACGATCCAAATCAGAGGGGAGAACGCCTGCATGCGCGCTCGTGAAGACTCGTCGACCAAGGAGAGGATCGACTATGATCGGCGCGGGTTCTGGGCGCTCATCGTAACCCTGTTTCAGGGCGCCTTCAACGACAACGCCTACCGTTGGATTATCACGTATCACCTCTTTCGATCCTACATCGATCCGGCTACCGGGACGCCGTCTGCCGAAAAGGCCGCATCGATCACGGCGCTGGGCGCCATCCTATTCTCCGTGCCCTACATCGTGTTTCCCGGCCTGGCCGGAGCGCTCTCCGATCGCTACAGCAAACGAACCATCACCATAGCAACCAAGGTGTGGGAGGTGATGGTAATGACGCTCGGCCTCGTGGCCTTCTGGCTCGAGGTCGAGCCGGTGATCTGGTTTCTGTTGTTCCTCATGAACATGCAGAGCGCCTTCTTCAGTCCGTCCAAGTACGGAATACTCCCCGAGATCCTGCCGGAAAGCCGCCTATCGTGGGGCAACGGCGTGCTCAACATGGCGACCTTCGTCGCCATCATCACCGGCACGGCCTGCGCCGGTGTACTCTTCGATCGAGAATTCACCATTTACGCGATGTCCGGTGTGCTCATTCTGCTTTCGCTGATTGGACTTACGGCCTCGCTCTTCGTGAGCCGCGTCCCGGCGGCGGATCCCGGCCGACGCATTCCCCTCAACCCTTGGTCCGGCATGAGACGTCCCCTCGAAATCTACCGGAAAGACAACGTTCTGTTTCTCATGCTGATCATCGGATCCTTCTTCTGGTTCGCCGGCGCGCTCGTGCAGCAGAACGTACCCGTGTTCGGCAGGGTCACGCTAGGTCTCAGCGAACTGGCCATCAGCATCATGATCGCCATCGTCGGCATCGGTATCGGCGCGGGGAGTCTCGCCGCGGGCTACCTGTCTCGCCGGAGAATCGAATTAGGCCTCGTGCCGCTCGGCATGGCCGGCGTGGCCGTCTTGGCGATCCTCCTGGCGATGCCCTGGGGCAACACCACCGTCATGACGGCGTTGCTGTTTCTGCTCGGGTTCTCCTCCGGCGTGTACGTGGTCCCCGTGAACGCCATGGTGCAGTACCGCAGCCCCGGCGAACTCAAGGGGGGCATGATCGCCGCCTTCAATCTGATCAACTGCATCGGCATCCTCCTCGCGGGCGCGCTCTACATGGGCGGCGGCAAGGTCGATATCACACCGCGCCTCTTCTTCCTCATCACCGGCGCGCTCACCGTCGCCTTGGTCGTCTACCTCTGCATCGCGTTTCCAACCTTTCTCTTGCGCCTCGGCTTCTGGGTCCTCACGAATACCATCTACCGGCTGCGCGTGAAGGGCGCCGAGAACGTGCCCGAGCGGGGGGGAGCCTTGATCGTCGCCGACATGGCGTCCTGTGTCGACGCCCTTACCATCGTAGCCAGCATCGACCGGCCTGTGTACTTCTGTATGCCCGGCTACCTGTTCGGACCACGAGTGCTGCGTCCATTGCGACAAATGCTGGGACTCAAGCCCAAGCGGGCGCGCGGCATCATGAATCTGGCCCAGAAACGCCCTGCCTCCATCGAGGCGCATCTCGCCGCCGCGCGCAGGGCCATCAAGTCCGGCAAGCTTGTGTGCGTCTTCGCCACGGGCCAAGTCGCGCCCTCCGGCGACGTAGTCGAATTGCAGGAATTCCTCGACACCGTCATGCAGGGTATCGATGCCCCCATCATCCCCGTCTTCGTGCGCCCCACCATCACCAGGGTCATCGAGGCCGAGAAGACCCGCATTCGCTGGACGCGGCCCCCTTTCGTGCCGTTCCCCCTCGTCGTCTCCTACGCCGAACCGCTGCCACCCGACGCGCCGCGCTGGGCCATCACCTCGGCCATTATGGAGGCCGGAACACGCATTTACGACGCCTCGCTCTGGCCCCACCGGCTCCTTCACCGCGCCTTCATCCGCGCCGCGCGCAAGTACCGGCGCGTCATGGCCATGGCCGATGTGCGCACGCCCGGCCTCTCGTATTTCAAGGCGTTGGTGGCCAGTATCATCCTGGGCCGCAAGCTCCGAGACGTTCTAGGCGGTAATCGGACCACGGGCATCCTCGTGCCACCCAGCGTCGGCGGTGCACTCACCAACATCGCCCTCCAGATGATGGGCAGAGTGCCCGTCAACCTGAACTACACCGCTTCGGCCGAAACCATGGCCGCCGCCGCGCGCCAGGCCGAAATCGAACACGTCATCACTTCCAAGGCCTTCCTGGAACGCCTGCCCCTCGAAGTTCCCGGAAACCCCGTCTACCTCGAAGACATCATGGCGTCCGTTACCAAGAAGGACCGTATCATCGCCGCCCTCATTGCGCTGCTGGTGCCCGTGAAGCACGTCGAGTCATTCCTCGGCGCCCCGCCCAACCGGTCCGAGCACGACTTGGCCACGATCATCTTCTCGAGCGGCAGCGAAGGCGAGCCCAAAGGTGTCATGCTCACGCACCTCAACATCATGTCCAACATCGACACCATGGCCACCACCTTCGACCACCGGGTCGGCCACCCCATCATGGGCATTCTCCCGTTCTTCCACTCCTTCGGCTTCACCGTTACCCTCTGGGCAGGCCTGATCGAGGGTGTCGGCGGCGTCTTTCACCCGAATCCTCTCGAAGCGCGGGCCATCGGAGGGCTCATTGAGAAATACCGTGCCCATCTCTTCATCGCCACGCCAACCTTCCTCCAGAACTTCATCCGGCGCTGTTCCTCCGAGAGCATGCGGAGTCTCGCCTTTGTGCTGACCGGCGCCGAGAAGCTTCCCGACCGCGTCCGTGACGCCTTCACCGAGAAGTTCGGCATCGTGCCTTTCGAAGGCTACGGCGTCACCGAGTGCGCCCCCGTTATCTCGGCCGACCTGCCCGTCCACCATCTTCCCGGATGCCACCATTGCACCGCGCGCCCCGGAACCATCGGGCGCGCCATGCCCGGAGTGGCCGTGCGCACCGTTCATCCAGAGACCCGCGAACCCGTGCCCGCCGGCGAGCCCGGCGTGCTCCTCGTACGTGGCCCGAATGTCATGAAGGGCTACCTCGGCATGCCCGAGAAGACCGCCTCCGTACTCCACGACGGATGGTACGAAACCGGCGATATCGTCTCGATTGACGAAGATGGTTTCATCACGATCACGGATCGCCTGGCCCGATTCAGCAAGGTCGGCGGCGAGATGGTGCCCCACATCAAGGTCGAGGAGGCCCTCCACGATCTCCTCGGGCTCACCGAGCAGGCCCTCGCCGTAGCTGCCGTGCCCGACGTCGCCAAAGGGGAGCGCCTCGTGGTCCTCCACACCCTCGACGATGACCAGATCGACAGTCTCCTTGGCATGCTCGACAAGGCCGGCCTACCCAACCTCTGGCGGCCGAGGGCCAACGCCTTCTACCGCGTCGACGCCATTCCCGTCCTAGGCACCGGCAAGATGGATATTCGTGCCGTTAAGAACCTCGCCCGGAAACTCGATATCGGCGAGTAGCGGGAGAGAAGGCGATGCTCGCCAACCAGGAGAATGCCAATGCCTGCCTCCGTACCGAGCCGCGAATCGATTCGCCCATACGCCCCCGCATGGCTGCTGATTCCGGCCGTCCTGCTGGCCCTTGTCGCATTGCCCACCGGCTGCGCCGGAATCGGAAAGCACCTCGTCATGAAGAGCGATGAACGAACCGATCGCAACGCCGACGGAATTTGCCCCAAGGCCGTACCGCGCACCCTCGGCCCCGAAGACGCCGATACCGCCATCCTCTTCATCCACGGTTACCTCGGTGCCGGCAGCAACTTCGGCAATGTTCCCGACCGCCTCGCTGACGAGGGATGGCGCGTACGCGTCATGCGCGTGCCCGGCCACGGCACCTCGCCCATCGACCTCGCTCAGACCACCACGGAAGCCATGCTCGACGCCATCCACACTGAAATCGGCGCGTTGCGTGCGCATCACAAGACCGTCGTGCTCGCCGGCGAGTCCATGGGCGGCGCACTCAGCACCGTCACGGCGTCTCGCGAGAAAGTAGACGGCCTCGTCCTTCTTGCGCCCTACTTCGGCGTCAAACACCGCTGGTACTACATCCTACCGCCCGAGACCTGGGCCAAGGTCTTAAGTCCTGTCCTGCCATGGGTATACAAAGGCAGCCTCGGCCAGCCCCTGAACGACAAGACCCTCCGCAACCACGCTTTCTCCTACGCCTGGGTCCCTGCATCCTCTGTGAAACGACTCATGGCCCTCGGCCGGACCGTCAACACCGACGAAGTCATCCAAAGCGTCACCTGCCCCGTGCTCCTCATCCAGTCCAAGAACGATTCCGTCGCCAACCCCGGCGCCTCCGAGGCCGCACTCGACCGAATGACCAACGCCGCCGCCAAACGCGCCGTCTGGCTCGAGAAATCCGACCACCTCATCTGCCTCGACTACGAACGCGACCAAGTCCTCGCCGAGATCCGAGACTTCGTACGGGGCCTCTAGGCCGCAGAAGCCGATCCGACCGATCCGACCGATCCGCCTGATCCGTCCGATCCGACCGATCTGCTCCTGCTTTCCCACCGCCTGCGCGCGCCGCGGCAGTCCCCACCGCTTGCGGGGGGAACTGAAGGGGGGAGCCATCGCATTGCGCAGAACCAATCTGCGCCTACTTGGCGCCGCAGTTGGCGCACGATGATCGTGCGCTGTTCCGGAAGACCGGGCGCCAGGACAGCGGCCAACCGAACGGCGTCGTCCCGCCGGGGACAGAAGGCGTTTTTCGCTCTGCTACGCTACGCGAAAGAACGTGTCAGTCCCCTGTGCGCGCTGGCTCAGCGTGCAGGCTCAGGCCGAGGGCACCAACGACTTTGAGAATGGTGTCAAAGCTGGGATTGCGCTCGCCGGAGAGCGCCTTATAGAGACTTTCTCTCGAGAGGCCGGCGTCGGAGGCCACCTGAGACATGCCCTTGGCGCGCGCGATGTTGCCCAGCGCCCTCGCGACAAACGCGGCATCGCCCCGGGCCTCCTCGATACTCGCCTCAAGATACGCCGCCATTTCCTCGGGCGTCCGAAGGTGTTCGGCAACATCGTAACGAGTTGTCGCGGTCTTGGCCATGATGCCCTCCTACAGATTTCGTGCAAGACGCAGCGCCGTCTTGATGTCACTCGACTGGCTGCGCTTGTCACCACCAGCCAGAAGGATGATCAATTCACGTCCACGGATCACGTAATACACTCGGTAGCCGGGTCCATAGTCGATCCGCATTTCCAGAACGCCCTCACCAACAGGCCTACAGTCGCCCGGATTGCCATCCGCCAGGCGGTCGATCCGGACCAGAACGCGCGCTCGGGCCTGGATATCGGCTAACCGATCCAGCCACTTGGCAAAGGTGAAGGTCTTGCGGATCTCTACCACAGCCCGATTGTATCCAATAGGCTACAGCTTGTCAATGCCGGGCAGTTGTGACAATGCTCGTCGCGTTGGTGTGCGCCATAGTTGGCGCACGATGATCGTGCGCTGTTCCGGAAGATCCACGCCACGATCGCTCTCGCCATCCCATGCCCACATCCTCACCAAAGCACGAAGCACCGCCCACTAGACACCAGACCACTAGACACCAGACCACCACCATCTCCAGTGGCAAACACGTCGCTGAACGTGCCATCATGTCCGCCTACAATGGGAACCGGGGAGATAGTGATGAATACGAGACCATTCCGTGCCATCATTGGGGCCGCGCTTGTTCTGGCCATCGCCGGGGCGGCCCTCGCCGAGGAGAACGCCATGACCGTAACCGTTGTCGACACGCCCGCGGTTGTCCAGGGAGCCACGCACTACGCTTTCAACCGCGCGCCGCTCGCGCCGAATCCCCTGGCCAAGCTGCCCATCGGCGCCATTCGCCCCGAGGGCTGGTTGCGCCACCAACTCGAGCTCATGACGGACGGCATGATCGGACGCTTGCCCGAGGTCAGCCGATGGTGCCAGTTCGACGACAGCGCCTGGACACATCCCAAGGGCGAAGGCAAGTACGGCTGGGAAGAGATGCCGTATTGGCTCAAGGGCTTCGGCGACCTCGGCTACGTCCTCGACGACGAGCGCATCACCTCCGAGGCGCGCCGCTGGATCGACGCCATCCTCGCCACGCAGCGGGACTCCGGCTACTTCGGCCCCCAGGCCAATCTCGAGCAGAACGACATCTGGCCGAACATGATCGCGCTGAACGTCCTCCAGAGCTTCTATGAAGCCACCGGCGACGAGCGGGTTCTGCCGTTCCTGACCAACTACTTCCGTTGGGAACTGGACCAAGGCGACAACCTTCTCCCTGGAAGCTGGCAGGCGATTCGCGCCGGCGATAACCTCGAATCCATCTACTGGCTCTATAACCGCACCGGCGACGCCTTCTTGCTCGATGCGGCCCGACTCGTCCATCGCCGCGCGGCGAACTGGACCGAGGGCATCGCGAGCTGGCACGGCGTCAACATCTGCCAGTCCTACCGTGAGCCCGCCGTCTACTTCCAGCAGGCCGGCGATAGGGCCTTTCTCAACGCCGCCGAGCGCAACTACCGCGAGGTCATGGACCTCTACGGCCAAGTTCCCGGCGGCATGTTCGGCGCCGACGAGAACGCCCGGCCCGGATACACCGGCCCGCGCCAGGCCGCCGAAACCTGCTCGATGGTCGAGTTCATGCTCTCCTTCGAGATGCTCCTCGGGATCACCGGCGATCCCAAGTTCGCCGACCGCTGCGAGGACGTTGCCTTCAATAGCCTGCCCGCCTCGATGACGGCCGACCTCAAAGGCCTGCATTACCTCACCGCGCCGAACATGGTGCAGCTCGACCAAGAGTCGAAAAGCCCGTTGCTCCAGAACGGCGGCTGCATGCTCGCCTACTCGCCCGGCGAGCGCTATCGCTGCTGCCAGCACAACGTGTCCCACGGCTGGCCCTACTTCGCCGAGCACCTCTGGATGGCCACCGGCGACAACGGCCTCGCCGCGGTCTTACTCGCCGCCAACAAGGTCAAGGCGAAGGTGGGGGAGAGCGCTCAGGAGGTTGCGATTGACCTCGCCACGGACTATCCCTTCGACGACACGCTTCGCTTCACCGTGCACACCGGCGCGCCCGTGGCGTTCCCCCTCTACGTGCGCCTGCCGCACTGGGTCAATGAGGCCCACCTCGAGATCAATGACAAGGTCGTCAAGGTCGACGCGCGTCCCACGGCGTTCCTACGCATCGAGCGCACGTGGCAGGACGGCGACGAGATCAAGCTCACGCTACCCATGAACATCCGCGTCCGCACGTGGGACAAGAACCACAACAGTGTGTCCGTTGATCGCGGCCCCTTGACCTACTCCCTCAAGATCGGCGAGCGCTGGGAGAAGTTCGGGGGCTCGGATGAGTGGCCCGAGTGGGAGGTCTACCCGACCACGCCCTGGAACTATGGCCTCGTGCTCGATCCAAGCGCCCCGGCCAAGTCCGTCGAGGTCATCGCCCAATCCCGTGAAATCGCGCCGCAGCCCTTCACCGTCGAGGCTGCGCCCATCGTCCTCAAGGCCAAGGCCCGCCGCATTCCTGAGTGGACCATGGAGCAAGGCCTTGTCGGGAAGCTCCAGAACAGTCCAGCCCGCGTCGAGACGGACGTCGAGGACGTTACGCTCATCCCCATGGCCTGCGCCCGACTCCGAATCAGCGCGTTTCCAACCGTCTCTGATGCCGCCGAGGCCCACACATGGGAGGAGTACTTCAATCCCTTCTCCGCGTCCCACTGCCACGACAGCCTGTTGGCCGTGAGCGACGGGGTTGACCCCAGGAACTCCGACGATCATTCAATCCCTCGGTTCACGTGGTGGTCGCACAAAGGCACCACCGAATGGATCCAATGGGAATTCCGCAAGGCGAAGACCGTCCGAGGCGTCGAGGTCTACTGGTTTGACGACGAGCCGCGTGGCGGCCATTGCCGTGTTCCCGCTTCGTGGAAGTGCCTCTACCGTGCCGGCGACACCTGGCAGGAAGTCCCCAACGCCGCCGCCTACGGCCTCGAGAAGGACCGGTTCAATGCCGTCACCTTCGACGCCGTCGCCACCGACGCGCTACGTATCGAGGTCCAACTCCGTCCCGAGTTCTCCGGCGGCATTCTCGAATGGCGCTTGAGCGAATAGACGTGCCTTGCCCACCGGTTTCCGCTATGATACCTCCTTGGTGGGAAACGACAGGAGACGAACATGCGGATTCTTTTCCTCGGCGGCGCGGGGGATATGGCCCGCGCCATGGTAGACCTGATGAAGGCGGAGGCCGCTATCGACGCCGTGACGTTGGCCGACCTCGACGGGGCCAAGGCCCAAACAAGAGCGGGGGAGGGAGGCCCCAGGTTCCGGGCGCTCCAACTCGACCTCAGCAACCGCGAAGGCCTCGTCGCCGCGATGAAGGATCACGATATCGCGCTGAGTTACGCGGGGCCCTTTTACCGGTTCGAGCGGCCGACCGCCGAGGCCGCGATCAGCGCCGGCATCAACTACATCTCCATCGCCGATGATTACGACGCCTATCTGGCCGTGAGCGAACTCGAGGATCGGGCGAAAGCCGCCGGAGTCAAGGTCATGACCGGCTTCGGCAACTCGCCCGGCCTTACCCAGATTCTCGCCAAGCACGGCTACCGAGCCATGGATCACCCGACCCGGATCGCCGTCCACTGGGCCGGTGGCGCCAATGAAGCCGTCGGGCCCTCCAACATCCTCCACGTGCTTCACCTGATGTCCGGCAAGACCCTCCAATGGCGCAATGGCCGCGAGACCTATGTCCCCTGCGGCGGTGGGCGCAAGATGGTCGAGTTTCCCGAACCCATCGGCCGCATTCCCACGTGGTACACCGGTCACGCCGAGTCCGTCAGCCTGCCCCGCAACCTGCCGGGACTCACGGAGGTCAGCGTTCACGGCGGCGCCGTGCCCCCCTTCGATTTCCAGCTTGTGGCCTTCCTGAGCAAGTTCGGCCTCACCGCCACACACGAGCGCCGCGTCCGCCTGTTCAAAACCATCAAGCCGCTTCTGCCCCTCTTCCAGAGCAAGAAGGCGCCCGACAAATCCGCCGGGCGCGTCGAAGTCTGGGGAACACACAAGGGTGAGGAAGCATACGCATGCGCCACTTTCGTGGGCCACATCGCCTTCATCACTTCGTGTCCCTGCTTGCAGACGATGCTCTGGTTCGCCCGCGGCGCCTTCGACGGCCTGCCCGGCGGCGTCTACTCACCCGAGCGGCTCATTGAAGACCCCGGTCCCTTCCTCGACGAACTCATCGGCCGAGGCATGGAGATTCAACTCTAGCGGCCGGACTCCTGACAGCCTACAGCGTGGCGCCGACCACATAGGCCATGTAGGGATTCACCGGAAACTCCTCGCTGGGCCATTTCACGAAGCCCACATGGCCGTCCATGTACAAGACATTCGCACCGCCCGGCAGATGATTGAAATCCCAAGAGTTCGAGCTGAGCACATCCCACATGACGGCCAGTTCCGACTGGCCCATGCTTGTTGCCGAGGCGTTGGCCACATCCTCGATGAAGAAGCGCTCAATGCCTTCCCGGAACCGCAACAGCGGCACCGACCCCATGGCCGGATGGTGGAGCGTGTGATCGTTGAGCGGATCCTCAAACATCGGCAGGATGGCCTCGATAACGTATGGAATACCGCTCTGATCCGTCACATCGAATCCCGGCCACTCGAGCAGAAGCCGGTTATCCTTGGGCGCCACATAGCCAATATACGTGTACGAGGCGTCCCCACCGAGGGCGAACGCACCGCAACCCGTCTCCGGGTCGAGGTCAAGCCGGCCGTTCGCATCGACCCAACTCGAATCCGAGGTCGAGTCGAGCAAGTCATCCCCTTCCGAATCCGACGGACAGATCAGCACGGCGGGGTCCGTGAGGTATTCCGGATAGATGCTCGACGGGTCGGGCATCCAGCAGTAGTCTCGGCTCATAACGTCTGCGGAGTCGTCGCACAGACGCACCTTCGGCGGGAAGTAGCCGCCCGCTTCCCCGGAGTACATCTTGAACGTGACGCCCATCTGCTTGAGGTTGTTCTGGCACGACGCTCGGCGCGCCGCTTCCCGCGCCCGGGCCAGCGCCGGCAACAGAATCGCGGCGAGCACGCCGATGATCGCGATGACCACGAGCAATTCAATGAGCGTGAACCCGGTGTTTCGCTTCCGCATGGCTGATTCTCCTCTCGTTTAGGACCGCGTGTCGCGACCTATCAGATCTGCCCCGGTCGGGTGGTCGTTTCGTGCGGCTCGGCCGCGTCCTGCGGGGTCACGGGGCGTCCGCCTGGATCGGTGAGCAGCAGGTACGCCTGAGTCGCCGCGCCGTCCGCGCCGTCCGCGAGTGCGCGTTGGAAAGCCTCGGGATCGAAGAACTCCGCAGGCTGGCGCCCCGAGTACGAAAGCATGACGTCGACGCTCATGCCGCAACGCGGGTCCCAGTACAGCAACCGAACCGGCAAACGACTCTCACGGAGCGCCCAAATGCGCACCCAATCCGGACTGGGTTCGTTGGTGATGTCAAAGACCACAAGGTCTTTTGAGATACTCGCGTTCAGGTTCGCCGACGGCGGGCGCAGCGCCGACATCGGCCCCTCGAGAGATAGCGCCTCCACGAGCGCCGCAAGAGAGAATGCCCCGGTTTGGCCCATCTTCTCGACGACATCGCGAACTACCTGTTCGGCCAGTTCCACCCGACGCACCGATTCCGAGGCGGGCGCGAACTGGATGCGCTCGGCCATGTGGCCCTGCTCGCCGAAAATGACCTCATTCCCGGCACGCAACCGGAGGCGCCCATCCTGCTCCATCCACAACTCGATCTGAACCGGTTCCTCGACGGCGTTGGCCTTCACGTACACCGTCGCGGCGTAGAATGGCATGGTCCCGAACTGCTCGGCGACCTCAGCCCATGTCGGCGGCACAGAACTCCCGAATGTAATGAGGGCCAAGGCCGTTATAACCAGCAGGGCCGCCATAACATACGCCACCCTAAACACCATTCGGGGACGCCCCGACGCGTACGCCTCGCGCGCCTCGAGCCGCCGCCGGAACACAGCCAAGTGGCCCCGAAGACCTTGCTCGACCTCCGGCGGTAAGTCCTTGTCCAACCAATCATTGACCACCTTGTCCACCTCGTTTCCCTGGTCTTTCCTCATAGGACCTCCTCATCGGCCGGGCCGCCCATCAACGGGGCAAGCATTCCCCGGAGTCGCTCTCGTCCTCGCTCGACATGTTTCCGCGCGGTGGCGTCCCGGCAGCCCAAGGCGTGAGCGATATCGCTGTAGGTGCACCCCTGAACCAGCCGCATAATGACCGCGACGGACTGGTTCCTCGAGAGTCGGCTGATAGCCTGGAGTATGGTCGACTCACGCTCTTGGGCGGCCACGGCGTCCGCGGGTTGTGGAATCGGACTCGGACCAACGAAATCCGTCTCGACCTCGCGTTTGCGACGGCGAATCTCTTTCCTCAAAACGTCGTAAGACGAGTTAATGCAAATCCTTAGGATGAGCGCTTCCGGATTGGGATGACGCCGGATTCGGTCCCACCGCCGCCAGATCACGGCAAGAGCCTCCTGGAATGCCTCCTCGGCGGCATCGGCATCGCGCGTGACTCGCCACACGCACCCCATCATCTTGTCCTCGATGGGCTCGATGAACCGCTCATACTCGTGTGTTGCCGTCGTCACGCTGCGTTTTCCCAACTGTCTCGCATCGTCCTCTCGGTGCGCTCACCCAGATAGACGCCGCAAGCCGGCGTTTTGTGTACATCGGACCGAAATCGCGAAAAGAAAGGCGGCCACCGGATCGGAGCGGTGATCCGATGGCCGCACCCCACCTCACGGAGTCTACATCACTCCTATTCCGCCAACTGGTTCATGTAGACCAATCCCCAGTTCAACGCGTTGACCAGGCCCTTGGTATCGAGATAGACGGGCGCATCGTCTTCCCACTGAGGGTCGATGGTGCCTGTGGCGTAGAACATCGCGGCAGCGTCCATGAACCGTGCCTCGCCCGAGTATTTGTAGGCGTAAGCCAGGCTGTCCGCCGTCGTCAGCGCCCAGTTGTTGATCTCGAGGTAGACTTCCCAACCCGGATCGAAGAACCAGAACGAGCTCTGGGCAGCGGCGCGTCCCGGCGTGTACACCGTCATGTCGTGATCGATAATGAAATCGCCAAACACGACCAACGCGTCGGCAACGCCGAGGTCGTCCGGCAAGCCGTACTCCTCGCAGAAATCCAGGTATTTCCCGAGGGTCCAGAGCACCTGCGAGAACGCGAAACTGCTGAGCCGCTGTTCGTCGCCGCCGGGCCGATAGGTCAGCGGGTTCTCGATCCACGGTTTGCTACTGGTTTCGGCGGTCTCGCCCACGATGGTGCGAAGCGCGGTCATCCAGCGGGCGTCACCGGTCTGGCGATAGCCTTCGATATAGCCGAAAATGAGGTTCGCCCGCTCGCGATAGGGCACCGGATTCTCGAAATCGCTGAACTGCGAGAGGTTCAGCATGGCTTCGAGCCCCTCGTTGGCGGTATCCAAGAACCGGCGCTCGCCCGTAACGTAGTAGGCGAGCAGCAAGTCCGGCACGCCGAAGAATAGATCCACCGACGGCGAATTGTAGTTGCGGTTCGGATTGGTGTTGCCGGGCTCGTCGTGCTGGCTGTGGCCGAAATACGCGCCGTGGCTCCAGTGCTGAATGCCCTCGTCCGGGATATGAAGGTAGTCAACGTCGGCGAGGTGCCACGCGGCCGGCCGCGCGAGAGTGAGCCACCGCGCCTCGCCCGAACGCAGGAGCTGGAGGTACATACCGTAGGTGTACCAGTACTTGAGATTCATCTGACCGGCCTGCGACGGGCCGAAGGCCTCATAATCCAGCGGAACGTCGCCGTAATCCTGCCATCCGTAGAAGCCATACGTGTCGATGATCTCCTCGAGGGTCCGGTTGCCGAAACTCGGATCGTCGATTTCCGGATCGAAATCCGGATTCGGCTCGAAGGCGATGTTTACGTAGCGCTCGTATAATGGCCACCGGGAGACATTCTGCCGAGGTACTTCGCCGAGGACTCCGCTCTTGACGTACCACGACGGCCTCGCCAGGCCCAGCATCGGATGAGTGAAGGCTAAGGCCTCTTGCTCGGCAGCCTCCGCCGTCACCGAGCCCAACCCGAAATCGAGGAGAATCGAGTGGGTCTTCTCTTCTCCCACGCGGAAGTTGTGGCGGAACTGGTCGCCATTCGGGAACAAGTCCACCGAGACTGTACCGTCCGGCGCCACCTCGATGGCCTTCGGGAAGTTCTGCCAGAAGTCTCGTACGGCCGCCGTGAGACGCGGGCCCGCCGCGCCGAACGAGGCCGAGGCCCAGCCCAGTGCCTGATCTCCGGCCACGGGCTCAGCAAGTCCGGGGCCGGTGATCTGGTAGCCGCCAAACGCACAGTACGATTGGAGACGGGGCGCGGCGGACGCCTCTTCCCCGGGCCAGCCGACGTCGCCCACGTAGTTGTTCCAAGTGCCGGTACCGCTCGAGTCCTGGTAGAGCCGCACGGCGCTGGCCGGCGCGTTCATCTCCACAGCGTTCTCCGTCCGCACGCGGAAGTCGCCGGTATCACGCAAGCGCAGGTTCAGCGTCAGTGATCCAATGTACACGCTGTTGATCGCGCCCTGCGAGTGTGCGTTGGCCGGCTGGCCATCGCCCGTTTCGAGAACGGGTTGGTTGTTCTCGACGGTAAAATCCAACCGGACCTGGCTCGATCCCGCGTAGAAATGCAGCCGCGCCGTGAAATCCAGGAGCGCGCGCGCCGAGTCGTCCAGGATGCTGCCCTCAACACGGAGCACCGCGCACAGAGCGCCATTGCGCTCGATCGTAACGTTTGTTGTGCGCGGCGTGAAGTCCGGTGAACCGCCGGCCACGATGGACAGCAGGCCGGCCGGATCGTAGTCGATGGCCTCCGTTGGCGTCAGCGCGTCGAGAAGCGTCTCTCCGCCGACCGTCACCTGCTCGAACAGGTTGAAGTCGTCGTCCGTGTTGATCTCGAACTGCGCCGCGCCGCTATCTACAGTGATCAGGTCGGGCGTCGACGAGTCGATGGACAACGCGCTCGCCGGCGCAGGGCCGGGGCCGGAATCGTCGATCATCACCGTTTCCGTACCGTACGGAGTCACATTGGCGAAGTAGCCGACCAGCACCCACTTGATCGGGGCCGACGCGTCGTCCGGTGTGCTGCCCCAGCGAGCCAGCGCCTCGAACTGGGCCGGCAAGGGCGCACCGTCCACCACACTCAGCCTCAACGTGGTCACGTCCGTCACGTTCCACGCACGAGGCAGCGGCACGCCAAAGCACACGTACTCATTCACGCGAGCTGCCCCGTCATGCTCGACTACCGAGACCACCAACTCGCCCTCGCCTTCGCCCTCGCCTTCACCCTCACCTTCACCCTCACCCTCGCCTTCACCCTCACCCTCGCCTTCGCCTTCACCCTCGCCTTCGCCTTCGCCTTCACCTTCGCCTTCACCCTCGCCTTCCCCTTCGCCTTCCCCTTCGCCTTCACCTTCACCTTCACCTTCACCTTCACCTTCACTGCCGCCTCCAAAAGCTGCCCAAGCGGTATCCAGAACGTTACTGGCGTTCGTGGCGAAAAGCTGCGTCAGCAACGCGTTCCCCGCATCGTTGGGATGCGAGTCTCCGCCGTCGCCACCGTACTCCTGCCGCAACCGGTTCGGATGCGTGGCGTGGCCGTTGGGATAGGCCAAGGCATTGAACAAGTCGAATACAACCACGTTGTTCAGGCCGGTGCGCGTCTCGTAGGCCGGCAGCCACGTGTTCTTGAGCCAGTTGTTGAATGTGCGGGCTCGCGCGGCGTTGGCATCGTTCGTGTCGTCTGCGGGGCCGTAATGTATCGGCGGAGCCGTGACCGCCACGAACAGCGTGTTCGGATTCGCGGCAAACACATCCTCGAGCGCCCGGTACGTGGCTACACCGTCATTGTACGTTGCGCCCGGACCGTACCAGTTGTGGTACACGGCCCGGTAGTTGGTCAACGTCTTCCAGTCGTCGAAAGGATTTCCCGGTTCATCGCCATCGTCGTCGATATTACTGTTCGGGAAACAGCTCTTGAACATGATGATACGGTTCACCCCGTCCGAGCAGTCGTGGTGCTTGACGCGGTTCAGGTAGTCATTGAACCAACGAATCCAGTGGTGCATGTCCGTCAAGTCGCCCGGTGTGTCCGCGAGCGAGTCGGGCCGGCCGGCGTCGGGCGCCACATCCGTGCCGTAGGTGATTTCGTTCACCTCGTCTATGTAGCTCTTCGCCAACAGGGCCGCGCGCAGGCTGTGATCTAGCCAGTTCCCGCCGACGGAGTGATGGATGAAAACGAGGTCGTCTTCACTTTCACCTTCGCCTTCGCCTTCACCCTCGCCTTCGCCTTCACCCTCGCCTTCGCCTTCACCCTCGCCTTCACCCTCGCCTTCGCCTTCACCCTCGCCTTCACCCTCGCCTTCGCCTTCACCCTCGCCTTCACCCTCGCCTTCGCCTTCACCCTCGCCTTCGCCTTCGCCTTCACCCTCGCCTTCACCTTCACCTTCACCTTCACCTTCACCCTCGCCTTCGCCTTCGCTAGGCGTAGGTGCAACCGGTTTTGCCCACATCAGGGCACCGGAGGAGTAATTGGGCCCCCTATCGTAAGCGAACACGGCGTAGTAGTACGTCACGCCGTTGGTTCGACCGGTATCCGTGCAGGCTTGCCCGTTGCCCTCGTAGACCACCCGGCCGTCCGAAGGAGAGGAGGGATAGGTGCCCTCCCGGCAAAGAACGCGCACTCCCGCGAAGTCTTTGTCGCCGGGATTGGTCCAGGTGAGGTTCACGAGACCGTTTCCCGGCACGGCCGCAAGGTTGGTCACGTTTCCCGGCGCCACGCGATCCGGACAACCGGCTAACGCGACCAGGAACACGGACAAGACCAGAATCGACACATACCGCATAAAGGGACCTCCTTACCCGTGGTTGCCTGCAAGACCACAGCACCCTAGGGTTATTCTGACAAAAAGGATAAAAATTGGCAAGGGGTTTCTCTTTCCGACCCGGAATCATCGCTACGGCTGTTCTCCGTTCCCAGCGAAACTTGACTCCGTTCGTGAAGTGAGCGATATTGGCCTCATTGGCTTGGGTTATGCCGCAGGGCTTGATGAACGGAGGACCGGCCGCCGCGTCGGAATAGTGCCCTGCTTGGCCTTTCTTCGCATCGTCCAACGATGCTCGGGTTTCGCAGGAGGTGTTCTTGGAATTGTCTGGGCGTTCGGTCTAGCTGGCCGGCGCGTCCGCGCAGGATGAAGCGGTGCATTCAGTACCCGCATCGCCGAGGGCAAGGAGATACGCGCGTGAATATGCATGCCATCGATTGGTGGATCGTCGTGGGCCTACTGGTGTTCATCATTGGGGTGGCTCTTTACACAAGACGATACACCCAGAGCGTGGCCGACTTTCTGGCGGCGAATCGGTGTGCAGGCCGGTATCTTCTTTCCATTGCTGAAGGGATGGCGGGCGTCTGCGCCATTAGCGTGGTGGCGTACTTCGAGATGTACTACGCCGCCGGGTTCACCGCAGCCTGGTGGGAAGTGATGATGGCCCCGTTGGGGCTGCTGATGGCGCTGTCCGGTTGGGTGATCTATCGCTTCCGCCAAACGCGCGCGCTCACGTTGGCCCAGTTTTTCGAGATCCGCTACAGCCGGAACTTCCGCGTGTTTGCCGGCATCGTCCTGTGGGTCTCCGGCATTGTGAACTTCGGCATCTTTCCGTCAGTTGGCGCCCGTTTCTTCATCTACTTCTGCGGCCTCCCGGATACCGTTCCGGGACTGGGGATCTCCATGTACGCCACCGTGATGGTCTTCCTGCTCGGTACGTCCGTGCTGTTTGTCTTCTGGGGCGGCCAGATTGCCGTCATGGTCACCGACTTCGTGCAGGGAATGTTCGTCAACGTGACCCTGCTCATCATCCTTGCGGCCATTTTCTGGAAATTCGACTGGTCGACCATCGTCGAAACCCTCAAGCAAGCGCCTGCGGATGCCTCCCGGCTGAATCCCTACCACACGGCACAGGTCGACGGGTTCAATGTCTGGTATTTCATCATTCAGGTCATCACGATCGTTTACGGCTGGCGGGCCTGGCAAGGGTCACAGGCCTACAACTGCTCGGCCAAGACCGCCCACGAGGCGAGAATGGCCGGTATCATCGGCCAGTGGCGGGGTTTGATTCTCCTGCTGGTCGTCATGCTGCTGCCCATCGGAGCCTACGTCGTGATGCACAATCCCGACTGCGCCCAGATCCAGAGTGAGGTGAACGAGCAGATCGCGCGCATCGACAATCCGACGATCCAGAACCAGATGACCGTGCCGCTCGCCTTGGCCCGAACACTCCCCACGGGCATCATCGGACTGCTCTGCGCGGTCATGCTCGCCGCGTTCATCTCAACCCACGACACCTATCTTCATTCGTGGGGCAGCATCTTCATACAAGACGTCATTCTCCCTTTCCGCAAGAATCCCTTCACGCCCAAACAGCATTTGATGCTTCTGAAGCTCTCGATTCTCTTCGTGGCCGTGTTCATCTTCTTCTGGAGCCTCCTCTTCAAACAAACCGAGTACATCCGGATGTTCTTCGCCATCACCGGCGCCATCTGGCTCGGCGGCGCCGGCGCGGTGATTGTCGGCGGCCTGTATTGGAGACGAGGCTCGACAGGCGGGGCTTTCGGGGCCTTGACCACCGGCGCCGTCATTGCCGTCGGCGGGATCATCCTCCAGCAGGTCTGGCCAGGTCACCTGTATCCCTGGATGGAGGCCAACGCGCCGGAGTCTCTGGAACGCCTCCGGCACGTTATCGAGGGCATCTCGAGCAAGGTATGGGGCATCAACTGGGAGGTCGTGCCGGACAAGTTTCCCCTGGACGGCCAGTGGGTCAACCTGATTGCCATCCTGTGTGCCATTGTCGTCTATGTCGTGGCCTCGCTGATCTCGTGGAAGGTCCTCAAGAAACCTGAGTTCGAGATGGATCGCCTGCTCCATCGCGGAAAGTACGTCATCAAGAGCGATCAGGTTTTCGAAGACGCCCAACCGGTCGCCGGCTGGCGCGCCATTCTGCCGAGTGCGGAATTCACCAAGGGCGACCGCTTCATCTATTACGGCAATCTGGTCTGGACGGTTGCGTGGTTCGCCATCTTCGTTTTCGCGACCATCTACTGCGTCAGGCACGAGGTCTCGGACGACGCCTGGGCCACGTTCTGGTGGGTCAAGGTCATCATCACCATTGTGCTGGGCGTGGCCACGACGATCTGGTTCTTCGTCGGAGGGATCTATGACATCCGCGATCTCTTCAAAACGCTCGCCACACTCAAACGCGACCACCGCGACGATGGACGTGTGGTCGATCACCATAACGTGTCCGACGAACCGATGGAATAGGCCGCCGAACCGGGGAGGTATGCCCATGCTGATGAATCGCGTTTGCTGGATTGGCGCTATGATCGTCTTGGTCGCGCTGACTGGATGCCAGACCTACCAACACCGGTGTCCGACGCCGGCGCTCGAAGTCTATCCGTGCCGAGCCGCCACTGGCCCCATCGCCATTGACGGCAAGCTCGATGAGGCTGCCTGGGGTCAGGCCGAGGTCATCTCCGAATATCACGTGTTCCAGGCACCGCCCGGTGTCGAGCTATCGCCGTCCAACGTGCGATTGCTATGGAACAAAGACTTCCTGTACGTCGCCTTCGAGTATGAGGACAACGACATTTGGTCCTTCTCGAACACGCCGGACGATGATCTCTGGAACGGCGACGTGGCCGAGCTGTTCATCAAGCCGAGCACGACGAACAACCTATACTACGAGTTCGTCATGGCTCCCAACGGCAACCTCTTCGATGCCCGGTATCCCAGCCGAGGCGCCGGCGGTTCCTACCGATTCAAGGTCTGGTCCTCCGGCGCTCAGGTCGCCACGGACGTGCGCGGGACCGATAACGATTTCGGCGACGATGACCAGGGGTACACGGTCGAAATGGCCATCCCCATGAGCGTGTTCCCGGACTGGGCGCAGCCTTCGGAAACCGTGGGCTGGACCTTCGGCGCGTTCCGGTACAACTACTCGAAGTCTTTCGAAGACCCGCTACTCCTGATGTCCGTTCCCGAGGCCGTTGGTCACGGCTACCACTCGTACGAGGACTACCAGCCGCTGCGGTTCTCCAAATAGCCACAGGTAAGAATGGCCGATGCTATTCCGTGCCGCCCTGCGCCAGCGCGACGATCTCGGCATCCGTGAGGGCGTGGTCGTAGACCCGCACATCGTCAAGCAATCCCTCAAAGTGCGCGGCGTGACCGACGTCGTAGTTGCCCAGCGTCAGCCGCGTGCCGCCGTCCTTCACGACGCCCCAACGCGCCAGTTCGGCGACACGGCGGCCGTCCATGTAGATCCGGATGCACCGGTTGTCGCACGTGCCAGCCACGTGAACCCAACGGCCGAGAGGTAGTGGCTCCTCGGCCGTGACATGATGGCTCCACCGGCTCTGAGGCACGGCCCAAGTCAGCCGACCCCGGTTCAGGCCGAACCGGAACCCAGCGTCCACGTGCCCGTCGTGGATCCGGTTGGCGAACCACCGGTCGTCCTGATTCGGGACATCCGTTTTCAGTCGGCAGGCGATGGTCAGTCCTTTGCGTGGCGCGAAATCCGGGCTCGCGGCCACCTCGACCGACCCGCCGGCACACTCGAGGGCCTTGCTGTCGAATCCCTCGACTCGGCGCGCGTCACATAGCCGCCCGCCATGGCCATGGCCCGTGTAGTCCCACGCGGAATCGCAGCCCTCCTCCTCGTCGAAAGTCCACCAGGCCACGAGCCCCGGCGCGTCACCTCCCTTGCGAAACACGCCCTTGTGGCCCTCGGCGGCGCGCGCTTTCTTCGCGGCATAGAGGGTGTTGTACGGACCGAGGCCAAGATCCTCGGGCACGAGGTCCTCGTGCGCAGCAGGCGCGTCCGAGAAAGCCGCCCGCACGGCGTCAAGATAGCCGAAACCGTACTGACGGTGCGGCGCGATGTAGTGTCCTTCACCGAACTCATTCCAGTTGTCAAGGAGCACGACCTGGCTCGCGAGGCTGTCCGCCGGGAGGGAGTTCATGAAGGCGTCGGCCTTGCGACAGGCCGTCGCGAACTCGTCCGGCGTGAGCCGCCATTTCGAGTAGCTGTAATGCCAGGGCGTCGAGTCCCAGCCCATGGACACCGTCAGCAGGTCCGGGATGATGCCGAAGTCCTTCCGGACCTGCCAGTAGCGTTCCTGGGCGGCGATGGCCGTCGGCCCATCCGGATCGTCCGGCACGGGCCAGCAGTAGCTGAAGCTGTAATCCAGGCCGAGGTCCACCATTCGCTCGAGCGGTCCGCGCGCCGTGCCGCGATCCTCGCCGAGGATGTAGAGGCCGTCGAAACCGGCGTCGCGGCAGGCTTGGCGCATTCCCTCGAAGGCCGTGCGCGCCTCGGCGGCGCCGCCGAGGTCCTCGATGACGTACTCGGGGCGATAGATGAACAACAGTGGCTTGTTGTCGATGACCACGTAGCCGGGATTCTTAAAATACTCGTCGATCCAGAACGGCAGGAGGTTCTCGAAAAGATCCTGCTCCGAACTCACGCCGGAATGGCCGCGCCACTGGTTCTCCCACATGATGCAGAACTTGAAGTAGTCGCGGTAGCGGGCGTAAAACAGGCCCTCGTGGATCGCGTGGCCGAGGCGCATCTCGACGGGCCCGCCTTGCTCGGCTCGGTACCAGCAGTACACGAAAAAACCGATGCCGTGTTCGACCGCCCATTTGATCTCCCAATCCGTCACTTCCGGATCGTGCTCGTCGTACCAACCCAGCAGCGGCTCGCGCTCACGGAACGGCTCGATCTGCGTCCAGCCTCCGCCCCGCGATCCCTCCTTCCAGAGTGGGCAGTAGTGCGCCCCCACGAGTCGCCGCGGCGTAACCGGCTGCGGCACAGGCACATAGTCCTGTGGCGTGACCTCGCGCGGCGCCGCGACGTTGATCGAGCCTATGCCGACTGCCGCGTCAACGTCCGGACCGGACAATGTAACGCGCACCTCATTGCAGAGGGCGTCATCGGCGCGCACGGTCCAGGCAACGTCCGCGGAGGCGCCGTACGCCATGCTGGGTAACGACTTGTGCCCATCGCCAACGACGCGGAGACCGGCGGGCGTCTCGAGCGCGGCTGTGCAGCCATCGGAGGCGCCGCCGAGATTCCTGAGCTCGGCCCGCACGGTGAAATCGCGACCGACGCGGGGGAGAGGGGGGGTGGCATACACGGCGTGGACCTCGAACTCGGGCGGCGCGACGACCTCGGAGTTGCAGCGGACGAAGTCCAGGCCGACGTTGCCGGCCTCCGGCGAAAAGAGCAAGCCCAGGGCTTTGAGGCGGCCCCGCCACTCCGGATACGGGTCCATCCAAAGGACATATACGTGCGCGCGGCCATCGGCCTTCAGCGAGAACACGGCCTCGCGCGTTCCTGCATCCGTAGCGACATAGCACGTGCCCAAGCCACCCCCGACCGAGGTGAGGCGCAGTACGATGGCCGCCCGGATGCCGATCTCGTAGTCGAGTCCTTCCGCTATCAGCACCGATCCGGGCGTCGACACGTCGGCCTGCAGACGGCCGCCCTCGGCGCGGGCCGTCGTCCTCACGCCGCGCCAGCCATCGAGCCCGGCCTCGAACTCGAAGGCCGGTGTCTCAGGCAGTGCGCCGGCCACCGCGACCGCGTTCGGTTCCTCGACCAGGAGCGACTCCACCACCGTCAACGGATGATGGTACACGCGCACGTTCCGAAGTTGTCCACGAAGGCCGGCCGCGCCATCCGAATGCGGGCCGCCGATGTCGAGCGGATTGCTCCAGGACTCGGCCCCGCCGCGCCGTTCCGCGCGAAACACGCGGTCGTCGACGCGGAGCCACATGGCGTCCCCGTTCCAGCTCGTTGTGACGCGGTACCAGCGGTTGGCCTCGACGACGACCGAACGCAGCCTAGGCTCAAGGGCGCCGTCGATATTCACGAAGAACGAGAGCTTCCCGCCCTCGGACGGCGGATCCATGCGGAGCAAGAGGAGACCATCCTGCCGGAATACCTGGTGTTCGCGCTCGATATCACTAAAGAACACCTCGAAATCCAACGCGAAGCCCTGTTCCGAACGCAGTCCTTCTTCGAGCCGAACGCCCTGCCTACCGTCGAACTCGCGGACCTCGCTCTCCGTCCACACCGGCAGGATGACCTCGCCGGGCGATGTCCCCAACGTGGCGGCTATAATCAGGCCGGTGGCCACCATGCAACCTGTGAAATCCATCGCGTTTTCTCCTTCGAAAGACCGCCCGTTTCCCCGACATGGTAGCCCGGCATTGCCCATAGGAGTCAACGTCCGTCGGTTTGGAGTGAACAGTGTAGCGATGGAGCCGCGCACGCTGAAGGTTGTCGCCTGGACCTGCTACACTGCTACTCGCCGTGAGGATCCGCGATAGGCTGAACGGGCCTCGTGCGGAAAGTGAAATGAGATGAACACCGAAGCAATGACAAAGCATGTGGTTATCACCGGCGCGTCGACGGGGATTGGCGAGGCGTGTACGCTCGAAATGGCCGCTCGCGGTTGGCATGTCTTCGCGGGCGTTCGCAAAGCCGAGGACGGCGAAGCACTCGTAGCTCAGGCGGGGCCGGCCGTGACACCCCTGCTGCTGGATGTCACGCGACGCGATCACATCATCGATGCCGAGAGACGCGTCCGCGATACGGTCGGCGGTATTGGACTGGCGGGCTTGGTCAACAATGCGGGGATCGCGGTGGCAGGCCCGCTGGAATTCCTGCCGATGGAGGATATCGAGCGCCAGTTCCGAGTGAACGTCCTGGGAGTCATTGGCATGATTCAGGCGTTTCTGCCCTTGGTTCGCATGGCGCGAGGTCGCCTGATCGTGATGGGGTCAAACTCGGGATTCTGGTGCGAGCCTTTCGTGGCCGTCTATGGGGCCAGCAAGTTTGCCTTGGAGGGGATGGTGGATTCCCTACGCACCGAACTGCGCCCGTGGGGGATCGGCGTGGCGATGATCGAGCCGGGTTGCGTCCGCACTCCGATCCTGCAGAAATCCCGCGCCGACGTGGAACGCCGTCAGGCCCACATGTCGCCCGAGATGGAGGTGCTCTATGGACGTCCTCTGGCGGCATTGCGCTCGGCCACGGAGATGGCGGAGAGGATGGCCATCCCGCCCGGCCGGGTTGCGCGTGCGGTCTGTCACGCCCTTGAATCTCGGCGTCCGAAGACGCGCTATCGCGTCGGTATGGATTCCCGGATACAGTCGCTGCTCGCTCGGTGGCTACCCGATCGCTGGCGGGATTACCTTTCCCGGCGAGTGATGGGTCTATAGACCCTACCAAGAATCCGGATCGCCATGGGGCAGGACACGCGGCGCCCACGCCGTCACCGACCTTTGCGCCAGGGATCCGCGAGCGATCCCGATTGGCCCCCGTGCGGATTCGGACAGAACCCCATTGACAGCAAGAGAGAAAAGGAGTAATATGCGAAAAGGTGATGGGCGCCAGTAAGGGAGCGCAACGAGGGAAGGAACTCGAGGGTTATGTTCTCATTTCCGAACTCCTGTACCTATTTCATTGCCATGGTGGGGGTCTGTGCACTCTGCGGCATGTTCCCGGCCGCAGCCGCGGTGGAGTACACGGGCCCGATCGGTGCGGTTACGTCGGGCGGTGGCCCGGCGGGATCCGGGGCGTACCATCAGTCGGACAGCGCCGTGGGCGAGGTGGCCTATGGATTCTCGTCGAGCGGCGCCTACGCCCATCAGGCCGGCGTGGTTCAGGCCTGGGGTGACACCGAAGTACCGGGTGTTCTGAGCATCGCGCAGTTCGGCAAGCGCGCCGTCGCGGTCACGTTCAGTGAGCTGATGGGCGTCGGGGTCACGGACGCCATCAGCTACACGCTGGCCGGCACCGGCCGAGGGACCTTGGCCGACCATCCCGACATGGTCGAGCATGTCAGCGACACCACGTACCTGTTGACGTGGAACTCGGGCGCAATGGTGGGCGGCGGTGTGGTTACGGTGACGGTGGCCGTCGGCGTGCGAGATCTCGCCGGCAACCTCATGGGGCCGCTCAACTCGGCCTCGTGCCCGACGGTATCGGATATGCCTGAGTTCATGGTCCCATTCTTCGTGTCCGTGTTGGCGTGGTGGGAGCGTTCGTAGGAAGACTGGTTTATCGCGGAGTGAGGTGGAGGCCGTTGGGCCTCGTCGGAGGAAGAGGAAATCATGAGTAAGAAGTCATTGCGTGTGGGTACAGTATCGCTAATGGTGGCGTTCGCCGTGGCCGGTGGCGCGTGGGCTACGCCGCTCTTAATCAACTATCAAGGCCGCCTCACGGACAACCTGGGCGCGCCGATCACCACGTCGGTGAACGTGACCTTCACGTTCTGGGATGCCCAAGCCGGCGGCGGCCAGCTCGACACTTTCTCCGATACGGACGCGGTAACGCCCACCGGCGAGGGCATTTACGCCACGCTCATCGGCGATGACCCCGGCAACCTCGTCCCGGAGCACGTCTTCGAGGGGAACAACGTCTGGCTGAACGTGAACGTGAACGGCCAGGATCTCGCCCCGCGCACCCGAATCGTATCCGTTGGATTCGCGGTTCGCGCGGCTAGCGTGGACAACTTGCCGGCCCAGTTCTTCGCCCAGTGGGCGGCCCTGGACGACGCCGATGGGGACGGCCACGACAAGGTCTCGGCCGGCGGCGACGACTGGGATGACATGAATCCCGAGGTCTATCCCGGCGCCACGGAGCTATGCGACGGCCGCGACAATGATTGCGACGGCGAGGTGGACGAAGGTTGCGCGAAGTATTACTACGACGCCGACGATGACGGCTTTGGCCCGGATCCCATGGATTTCCTTTTCGTGAGCGCGCCGACGCCTCCTTATTCGGCCTCAAGCTGGGGAGACTGCAATGACGCCGATCCCGATATCTATCCCGGCGCTCCCGAGTACTGTAACGGTATCGACGACGATTGCGACAGCCAGACCGACGAAGACCCTGCTGACGGCATGTCCTTCTATCGCGATGAGGACCAGGACAGCTTCGGCAACGGGACTGACGTGAGGGTCTTGTGCGCTCCCAGCTATCCTTATACGGCCGATGAGGGCGGCGACTGCGACGACGCCGATTCGGAAGTCTATCCGGGCGCAAAGGAGTACTGTAATGGTATCGACGACGATTGTGATGGCGAGACCGACGCAGGCGCCGTGGATATGGTCGAGTACTTTCAGGATGCTGACGAGGATGGTTACGCCACGTGGGACAGCATGTTCCTGTGCGCGCCGGAGTACCCCTACTTGGAACCGTCACCGGGCGACGATTGTGATGATAGCGCTGCGGACATCCATCCGGGCGCCAAGGAATACTGTAACGGTATCGACGACGATTGTGACGGCACGACGGACGAAGACGCTGTGGATACTCAACAGTACTGGGCCGACTGGGATGAAGACGGCTTCGGGAACCCGAGCGACGGCCAGATGCTGTGCGCACCAAGTTGGCCGTATTCCGCCATCGATCCGACGGACTGCGACGACACGGAATGGAGTGTCAATCCGTCAATGACAGAGGATTGCGAAGACGGGTTGGACAACGACTGCAATGGGGTAACCGACTGCGAAGACTTGGCCTGTGAGGGGCATCCCTCGTGCCCAACTCTGTGCGGGATCGACTCGGACTGCGACGATGATAATCCGTGCACCAATGACGACTGTGTGGGCGGCACCTGCGTCTGGACGGAGGCTTGCTGTAGTAATGGTATTGACGACGACGGGGACGGCGCCACGGACGGAGGCGATTCGGATTGTCCGTGCGTCCCGGACTGCACCGGAAAGATGTGCGGCGATGATGGGTGCGGCGGTAACTGCGGCAACTGCAATGATGGGAATAGCTGCACGTCGGACACGTGCGTGGGCGGCACGTGTGTGTTTGCAGAAGTCTGCTGCAGCAACGGTATTGACGACGATATGGACGGCGCCGCGGACGGCGCCGATTCGGATTGTCCGTAAGGCGAGAGACGGCCTAGAATGATCCTTCCAAGCCCCGCGCACCTCGCGCGGGGCTTTCTTCTCGGCATTCGCCGCCCGCGCGGGCTTCTTAGCTAAGGATTTGGGGAGAAAGGACTTAAGGGACATCAACGACGAAAAGGACGAAGAGGAAGGAAATGAGTGAGGGAAAAACACCGGGCAGCAAGGCACTTCGATCCGTTTGGTTTGCCCCGGTCCTCGAAGTCCTTTGCCTTCTTCCCGTCGTTGAGGTCCTTGATGTCCCTCTTGTCCTTTGGCTCGCCCCGCCGCTACTGGAACAATCCGCAGCCGGGCTCGCGAACCTGGTAGATGCGGATAGCCATATCCCGCCCATGGCGCGACTTCGGATCGTGAAAGTCCGCCGCAGCCTCGAACGCGGCCTTTGCAATCGGATCGCTCGTCATAAATGCGCGGGTGAAAAAGGATCGTTCGACCGAGATCAGGATCCTGAGCTGATCAGCACACGCGCTGTAGAAGAACGTCTTGGGATCCATCAGGCCCGACTCGAACCGCTTGTAGTTGGTGTCGGCCTCATCGGCGGCCAATCGGCGGTGGGCATACAACGCCACGAGCGGCGCGATGGTGGAAGCGCCCGTGATCGTCTCGTCCGGCGTCGTGTTGGTCGTCACGTAGTTGGCCACCTCGTCCACGGTCGAAAAGGTCAGCATCTTGTTCCACAGGTAGTGGCGGTAGTAGGGCGTGTACGCGCCCGCAACGCGACGGTCCTTGAAGTAGAGGGCGCGAGCGAGTTCCGACGCCCGACCGAATGCCACGGGCGATTGCCACGCATAAGTCTTCACCTCGCCCCGGTTCTGGTCTTCCGACGTCCAGAGCGTCCGGAGCAAGGGCGCCGAGAAGGGCACATAGATCCAGAGCAGAAGAAGAACGCCTAGTGCCAACACCCCGCTTCGGAGTTCGGGCGGATCCTGGATGCGGCTGTAGACGAAGTGAATGACGACCCCGAAGGGAATCACGACGAAGAACACGCTCAGCGTGAGATAGAAGTCGTAGATTTCCCGTAGATTCGCCCACTGGATGGTAAACAACAGGACGGCCACGACGGAAAACTCGATCATCCCGCTTGCCGACGAGAGCATGTGGCGGGGAGACAGGACACGCCAGGCCGAGGCCGCTCCCTTCGAGCGGCCGACACACACGGCGTGGGCCCCGAGCCCGACAACGGCCAGGAGCGTCGCGAGGAAGAACGGCGCGTGGTAGTAGAAGAGCTCCAGGAACGTGTCACCCTCGAAGAAGACGCCGAGATTGGTCAGCACGGCGCCCACGAACACCAAGGGATTCAGAGAAGCGAAGGGATCCCGTTGTCCGGCCACGCGAGCCAGCTTCATGAAGTGATAGCGGAACACGCCGTCGATGAACCCGTCGCCGCCGAGAATCCAGAAGATCCCCATGATCGCACCAAATACCACCGCGAGCGCCGCGGCGAACCTCAGGGATTTCCGCGGCGTTCTGCACAGTAGCGCCACCGCGAGCGCCAGCACGCCGGCGAAGGCGTAGATACCGGTGGCCATGGACAGTCCCGCGAACACACCCGCCGACAGCGGCCGGTCCGACACGGCGAAATAAACGGCTCCGGCCAGAAAGGCCAAGGTGAGGTTGATGCCCGTCATGTGCGTCGAGCTCATGAGTACCTGATACGCCGAAAGGAAGCCGGCCAGTCCCGCCAACGCCGCGACCCGACCCGAGGTCCGGCGAAGGGTCAAGTAGAGGAAGAGACCTGAGGCCAACGTCGCGACCACCGGAATCAGCTTGGCCACAACGATGTTGAAACCGGTCAGGAGGAACACCGCTGCCGGGATCACGAGGTGCATGGGCGGATGGGCGAAGAAGAAGTCCCGGTACGGAATGGCCCCCTGGGAAAAGCGGTAGGCGCCGTAGAAGTAGATGTTCTCATCGGTAGTCGAGGGCCGGATGCCGATGGTCTTTAACAGAAGAAACGTGCCGATGATAACGCAGAGTCCGGTCGCTTCCAGCGTCGGTTTCGAACTCTCCTCCCACGTGTTGCCGGCCAGACGAGGCTTCAGGGCGCCGGCGGCCCATGGCAAACCAAGCATGATCGCCATGGGCCACGCCAGCGTGATGGGTAGAAAGCCCAACGGCCCGAGCGGCCACAGGCCCAGTGCCATGATCGCGATGCCGCAAACAAGCCGCAGGCCCCTTCCGGCAGGCCGAGCCATGAAGTGGCGTGTCTCCGTCACGGTGTCAACCCTCGAGGCCCGGATTATGGCGGGGAGCGTCGAGGAATGCAAGCGAGGTTGCTGTTTTCGTATTTTCCGCATTTGCATCAATACCCGTGGCGGCGTATAATCCCACCCTGTGATCCCGGATGGGATTGGCGCGCCTTGCCGTGGCGGTATCTTGGTCTTCGTCCCGAGCTTCAGGGGGCATCGCCCTGGAGAGCCCGTTTCGCGGTTTCCGCGAGGGGTACGAGGTATCGGATTGCAGCGGGGGAAAGGCGCTATTTGAACTCGGTTAGGAGATTGGCCCGTTACTATGGCATCTCAGCACGCAACCGACGACCGATTTGCCGGCATGTCACTCGATGAGTGTTACCAGTGCGGCAAGTGCACGGCCGGCTGTCCTATGGCCGCCGCAATGGACGTCGTGCCGAATCAGATCTTCCGCTTGGCCCAACTGGGCAAGCTCGAGCGCGCCGCGAGGTCGCAAGCCATCTGGCTGTGCGTGTCCTGCTTCACCTGCACGGCGCGGTGTCCGAAATCCGTGGATTGTGTCGGTATCATCGATGCGCTGCGCGAGATGTCGCTCGAGAAGGGCTGGGTAGCGCCCGAGCTTCAGCGCGTCCGTCTCTTTCAGCAAGCCTTCCTCGACAACATCCGCAAGAACGGCCGGATCAACGAAGTTGAACTCATCCAACGGTTCAAGTTGAGCGGATTCCTGAACGATTTCAGCGTTCCGCTCCTGATGAAGGACGCCATGCTCGCGCCGAAGCTGATGCAGCGCGGCAAGTTCCATGTCTTCGGCGAAAAGGTGAAGGACCGCGACATCGTGCGCCGCATTTTCGATCGCTGTCAGCCGCAGGCCGTTGCATCCGGCGCGACCGAGAAAGAGGCCGTCTCATGATCGAGATCGGCTACTATCCAGGCTGCGCCCTCCATGGCTCGTCGAACGATTACGAAGCCAGTGTGCAGGCCTGCATGAAGGCCCTTGGCGTCCGCCTCAACGAGCTGGACGACTGGATATGCTGCGGCGCGACGGCCGCGCACTCGATGAATCACATGCTGTCCGTGGCGTTGCCGGCGCGCAACCTCGGCATCGCCGAGCGCGACGGCATCGACGAGGTGTTCGCGCCGTGCCCGATGTGCTCGATGGAGCTCATCAAGGCGAACCGCGCCATTACGGCGAGCCCGTCGCTTCGCGCCCAGATCGCCGAAATCGTCGAGTTGCCCGTCGAAGGCAAGACGGAGGTCATCAACCTGATCCAGGTGTTCGAGCGCGTCGGGCTCGAGGCGATCCGCGCCGCCGTCAAAAAGCCGCTCGGGCACATCCAGGCGGCCTGCTACTACGGATGCCTGCTGACCAGGCCGCCGAAAGTGCTCGAGTTCGACGATGCTGAACAGCCGTCCTTGATGGAAGGCATTCTCGAAGCCATAGGCGCCTCAACGGTCGAGTGGAACTACAAGACCGAGTGTTGCGGCGCCGGCATGACCATGGCGCGCGAGGAGACTATTATCGACCTCGCCGGCAAGATCCTCGATAACGCCGCCGCCCACGGTGCGAACTGCCTCGTGGCGGCCTGTCCCATGTGTCACGTCAACCTCGATATGAAACAGGCCGACATCGCCCGCGCGCGCGGCGCGTCGCGCGGCCTCACCGTATATTACCTCTCCGACTTGGTTGGCTTGGCCCTCGGCTTGAGCCCAGAGGAACTGGCAATCAACCGGCACTTCGTGGTGCGCGACCTCGATGCCGCGCCTGCGACTTCCGAGGCATAGTAGAGCATCATGGCAAGAATCGGCGTCTTTGTGTGTTGGTGTGGCGAGAACATCGCGCGAACCGTCGACGTCGAAAAGGTGACGGCCGCTGCCGCCGAAATGCCGGGCGTCCGGTGCGCCATCAACTACAAGTACATGTGCTCGGATCCGGGCCAGGCGTCGATCCGCGAGAAGATCCAATCCGAGAAACTGCGCGGCGTTGTCGTGGCCTCGTGTTCGCCCCACATGCACCTCAAGACCTTCCGGGCCGCCGCGCAGGCTGCCGGACTCAATCCGTACCTCGTCGAGATGGCCAACATCCGCGAGCACTGCTCGTGGGTGCATCACAACAAAGACGAGGCCACGGAGAAGGCCATCCAGCTCATCCGGATGACCGTTGGCAAGGTGCTCCGCAATCACGCGCTCAATCCGATCAAGGTGCCACTCACGAAGCGCGCTCTCGTCATTGGTGGAGGCGTAGCCGGTATCCAGGCGTCCCTCGATATTGCCGACGCTGGCTACGAAGTGGTTCTCGTCGAGCGCGAACCGTCCATCGGCGGCAAGATGGCCGGTCTCAGCGAGACCTTTCCGACGCTCGACTGCTCGCAGTGCATCCTGACGCCGCGCATGGTGGAAGTCGGCCAGCATCCCAACATCCGCCTGTACTCGTACTCGGAGGTCGAGGCGGTCGACGGCTACGTCGGCAACTTCGAGGTTACGATCCGGAAGAAGGCGCGCTACGTTGACATCGACAAGTGCACGGGGTGCGGCGACTGCTGGACGAAGTGCCCGTCCAAGAAGAACCTGAGCGAGTTCGATCAAGGCATGGGCACGCGCACGGCCATCTACGTGCCCTTTCCGCAAGCCGTGCCGGCCCGGCCCGTCATCGACAAAGAGGCATGCCTCCACTTCAAGACCGGCAAGTGCGGCGCCTGCCAGAAGCGATGCCAAGCCGGTGCCATCAATTTCGAGGATGAAGACCAGCTCGTTAAGGAGAACGTCGGCGCGGTCATCATCGCCACCGGCTACAAGCTCTACAAGATCACCGACGCGCAGAACAACGCCAAGTACACCGGCTACGGCGAATACGGCTACGGGCAGTATCCGGACGTCATCGACGGACTTCAGTTCGAGCGAATCGTGTCGGCCTCGGGGCCCACGGGCGGCGAGATCAAGCGGCCTTCGGACGGCGCCGAGCCGAAGAACATCGTGTTCATCGCCTGTGTCGGTTCGCGCGATAACGCCAAAGGCATGACCTTCTGCTCGAAGATCTGCTGCATGTACACGGCCAAGCACACGATGCTCTACAAGCACAAAGTGCACGATGGCCAGGCGCATGTGTTCTACATGGACATCCGCGCCGGCGGCAAGAACTACGACGAGTTCGTTCGCCGCGCCATCGAGAAAGACGGCGCCAAGTACTATCGCGGCCGCGTCTCGAAAATCACCCAAGAGAACGGCAAGCTCATCGTGCGCGGCACAGATACCCTTGTCGGCGAGCCGATTACCGTCGAGGCCGACATGGTCGTTCTCGCGACGGCCATGCAACCGGCCGACGGCGCGCGCGAACTGGCCCAGAAGCTCAAGGTGGGCTACGACGAGTTCGGATTCCTGTCCGAATCGCATCCGAAACTTCGGCCTGTCGAGACCACATCGGCCGGCGTCTACATTTGCGGCGCGTGCCATGCGCCGAAAGACATCCCCGAGGCCGTCGCGCAAGCTTCGGCCGCCGCCGGCAAGGTCCAGGTCATGTTCGGCAAGGGCGAACTCACGCGCGAACCGGAAATCGCCGTTATCAACGAACAGACGTGCGCCGCGTGTTACGCCTGCGTGCGCACGTGTCCGTACGGTGCTATCGAGAAGGCCGAGATCCGCGACCGGAAGGGCAACCTCGTCAAGTACACGGCGCGCGTGAATCAAGGCCTGTGCATGGGCTGCGGCACGTGCGTGGCCGTGTGTCCCTCGAAGAGCGCCGACATTGAAGGCTTCAGCGAACAGCAGATTTACGAAATGGTGAAGAACCTGGTATGAGCGACACGAATCCATTCGAACCGAAGATCGTCGCCTACGTCTGCAACTGGTGCACGTACCTGGGCGCGGACCTCGCCGGCACGAACCGCCTCGAGTACCCGTCCAACGTCCGTATCATCCGCCTGCCGTGCACGGGCCGCATCGATTTCAACCTCGTGATCAAGGCCTTCGAGATGGGCGCGGACGCGGTGCTCGTGTCCGGGTGCCATCCCGGCGACTGCCATTACACGGCGGGCAACTATCACGCGCGGCGCCGCTGGATGCTCGCGCGGCCTTTGCTCGAAACCTTGGGAATCGACATGAGACGCATCCACTTCACGTGGATCTCGGCGGCGGAAGGACGCAAGTTCCAGGAAACCATCACCGAGATCACCGATACGACCCGCGCACTCGGGCCGTACGAGGGATACCGCAAACTCGCCGAGGCGTCCGCGTAATGGAACAAGAACTGCGAGACACCTGCAAGCGCTTGCTCGAAGAGGGCGCCGTCGATGTCATCATCGGCTACGGCCAATCGATGCCGGACGGCCCGGTGTGTCCGGTATTCATCAAGAAGGCGGAGGACGTCGGCCGGCTCGTGTGGAACCGGCAATGCTTCGGCAATCTCGCCACCTACTTGACGCGCAAGGAAATCAAGGCGCTCGGTAAACCGGCTATCGTCGTGAAGGGCTGCGATGAGCGTGCCGTCGTCGTGCTCGAACAGGAATCGCAGATCGACCGCGCCTCGGTGTATGTCATCGGAATGGCGTGCGAGGGCGTCGGCGATCCGCCAGCCTCCAAGTGTGGCTACTGCGATGTCCATATGCCGCGCTTCGCCGACGCAGTCATCGGTGAGGTCGCCAACGAACCGGTGTCGCAGGACGGTCGATACGCCGAACTCGACGCGTTCATGAAGAAGACGCCCGAGGAGCGCTTCGCGTACTGGACAAACGAGCTCAGCCGGTGCGTCAAGTGCTACGCCTGCCGCGAAGTCTGCCCGATGTGCTACTGCAACCGCTGCATCGTCGACAAGAACCGCCCAGCCGTTATCGACACGTCGTCCACCCCGATGGCGAACTTCGCCTGGAACATGGCGCGCGCGTTCCACCAGGCCGGCCGTTGCGTCGGATGCGGCGAATGCGCGCGCGTGTGTCCGGCCGGCATCAACCTGCGCCTGCTCAACGACTCGCTCGCCAAGGCCGCCGAGGAAGGCTTCGGCTACCGCGCCGGCATGGACAAGGACACGCCGCCCGTCATCGGGTCGTACGCCCTCCAGGATGAGGAGGAGTTCATTCAGTGAGCGAGATCATCTCTCGAGAAGCCCTGTTGCGCGCCGTGGACGAATGGTTGAAACAAGGCGTACCCGTCCTCGGCCCGAGCCGGATCAATGACGCGTTCGTGGCCTACGCGCCGCTCGCCTCCTCCGACGCGCTTGCCCTTGATGGTTACATTCATCCGCGCAACTCGATCAAGGAAGCCGTATTTCCGAAACACGAGAAGATTTACGCCTACCACATCAAAGGATCGGGCGTCGAACTCGAAGACCCCGAGCGGTCGGTGGCCAAACAGATCGTTCTGGCCGCGAGGCCCTGCGATGCGGCGGCGCTGCCGATCCTGGATCACGTGTTCAACTGGGATTTCAAAGACGCATTCTACAACGCGCGCCGCGCCGCGACCACCGTCGTCACGCTGGCGTGTACCGAACACGACGCCCAGTGCTTCTGCACCTCGGTAGGCCTCGGGCCGGCCGCCGAGAACGGTTCTGACGCGATGTTGTTGCCCCTTGGCGACGGTACGTTCGAGGTGCGCTGCTTCACCGACAAGGGCCGCGAGCTCTTCGCCGGCAAGACAGAGTCGAGCGGCCAGGCAGCCAAGGTGCCGGCCGGCCCGCCCGAGCGGCTTGATGTCGGCCCGATCACCGAGTTCCTGAAGGACAGCTTCGACAATCCGATCTGGAACGAACTCACCTTGCGCTGCCTCGGCTGCGGCGCATGCGCCTACGAATGCCCCACGTGCCACTGCTTCGACATCGTCGACGAAGGCAACGCCGCCGGCGGCTACCGCGCCAAGAACTGGGACAGTTGCCAATTCGAGATGTTCACCATGCACGCCTCCGGCCACAATCCGCGCGCGCGTCAGGCCCAGCGCCAGCGGCAGCGCGTGATGCACAAGTTCAGCATCTATCCGCAAAAGTTCGGCGAGGTCCTGTGCACCGGCTGCGGCAACTGCACGCGCAATTGCCCCGTCAGCCTCGGCATCCTCAACACCTTGATGGATCTGGCCGCCCACCTCGACACCACCGGGGCCAAATGATGGAAAACGTGTACAAACCCGATTTGATGGAAGTGATCGAGGTCAAGCAGCACACCGTTGACGTGAAGTCCGTCAAGATCAAGTTTAGGGATCCCGAGCGCGCGGCGCGGTTTTCGTACGAGGTGGGCCAGTTCGGCATGTTCTCGCTGTTTGGCATGGGCGAGTCCACCTTCAACATCTGCTCGAGCTCGAACTGGAAGGATCACATCGAATTCTGTTTCCGCAAGACCGGACGCGTCACCGAAGCTTTCTGGCAGATCGACGAAGGCGACACCATCGGTTTCCGTGGGCCGTATGGCAACAGCTACCCGATGGAAGAGTGGGAGGGCAAGAACCTGATTTTCATCGGCGGCGGCATTGCCATGCCACCGATCCGCTGCGCCGTCTGGTACGCGCTCGAAAGCCGCGAGAAATACGGCAACATCACCGTCGTCTACGGCGCGCGAACCACCAAAGACCTCGTGTTCGAGGATGAACTCGACCAGTGGGCCGAGTACAAAGACGTCCGCGTCATCCGCTGTGTCGATCCCGGCGGCGAAACGCCCGAGTGGACGTACGAGGTCGGCCTCGTGCCCAACGTCTTGCGCGACGCCCAGATTCCTGCCGACAACACCGTCGCCCTCGTGATCGGCCCGCCGATCATGATCAAGTTCACCTTGCCGGTGCTTGACCAGATGGGCATCGCCCCCGCGAGCATCTACAGCAGCCTCGAGAACCGCATGAAATGCGGCGTCGGCAAATGCGGCCGCTGCAACTGCGGCCCTGTCTACGTCTGCAAAGAAGGCCCCATCTTCTCCTTCGAGCAGCTCAGCAAGCTCCCCAGCGACTTCTGAGCCCCAGCGTACGCTTTCCCTACGTCAGGGCACCCGCAACTGTCTCGTACAACGCGTCGGGAGCAAGATCGGCGCCGTTGGGCCAACACACAACGCCGAACTCGTCAATGCTTACCTGAGCGAACACTTCAGGGTCTCTCAGCGGATCGAACACTGGACCAAACAGGCGTTCCGAGAGATCGATTTCTCCCTGCGTTCCGTCGGCAAACTCGACATGTAGCCGGTAGTCGGCAAGTGGCTTCACAGTGACAACCCGCCACATCATCTCATCCTCCGATCCGTTGGCTAAACCAACGGTTCAATGGCCATAAGCGGTTCGTGTTTCTTCACACGACGCCAGTTCTCCTCAAGTTCGGCGCGGTGTTCCACGGCCCACTCCAACACGAGAGCCAGTGCACGCCGAGGCATCCTGCATCTTCTATTCTAGCGCAAGAACGGCGCGTTCGCCAGAACACGATCGGGAGTACGTTCTACGCTCCCACGGAGGACCGTGGGAGCGAGGGATGCCGCGCCAGCGGAAGCCCCCGAGGTGGCATGGGCTTCTTGCCCATGGGCTTCACGGCCAGGATGGCCGTGAAAGCCCTGTACACTCGGACTCCGCCTAATCCCGCCAGAGGATGCGCGCAGCGTAGACGGCGTTGTCGGAACCATATTTCTCGCAGCCGACGGGCTGCATCCACTCGGCGACGGTGACCCATGTTTCGTTCGCGCTGACCTCGGTCACGGCGAAGTTGCCGAGGCGCGCGCCGCGTTCGGGCACCAGGATGCGCTCGGTCGCCCGTAGGACGCACAGCCGCTCTGGATCGACCTGGGCGATGCGCAGCGGCGCGCGATGGCGGAACACGTGATCGTACTTGGGGTCACGCCGCGTATAGACGAGAAACAGCGCGTTCTTGTGGACGACCCAATGCTGTTGCGTGTTGTAGCTGCCCAACTCGGAGCCGTCGTCGAAGGTCCACGGCTGTGGCGGAACGAAATGGAGGCCGTCGGCGCCGCGCGTGACGTAGCCTTTCTCATCGTTGCGCAGCGTCAGGTAGAACATGCCGTTGCACGCGGCCAGCGACGGCTCGCCGAGTCCTCGCGGCACGTCAACGGTCATTTCGTTGCCGTGCTCGACATAACGCAGCGTTTCGCCGTCGAACCGGCACCGCATCACCGTCGAACTCGACGTCTTGACGCCCTTTGCCTTGAAGTAGATGGGCAGAAGGATATCGCCGTTCGGCAGGTCGACGCGCTGCGTGCAACCCGCGCCGGAGCTGTAGAACTTGGGATCGTCCGGCATATCGACAGTGCGCCACGGCGCCCACGTACGCGCCTCGGCGTCGTACCACGAATACGACGTCTGCCTCGGATAATCGTCCGCGAGCCGGTTCCCCTCGTACCGCGCCACGTGGCCGGTGCCCAGCAGTCTGCCGGAGGCCGCATGCCACATTGGCGTGAAATCGCAGATTGCCGCCACCTGATCGCCTTCCGGACGCCGCCCAAGCGTCTCGTGCTCGACAGGCCCTGTCCATGTGCGGCCGAGGTCGTCGGTGCGCATCTCATTGAGCGCGTAGAACACGTCCGAGCCGCTCAAGAGCAGCTTCTGCATCGTCATGACCACGATGGGCGTGTCGCCTGGAATCGTGCCGGCGCGCGGATGCACCCAGCACGTCTCCTGGTCAAATCCATGGCAGACCGTGTCCAGTTGGATGTCGTAGTCCACGGTTGCCAATGCGTCCTCGCCGTGCGCGCCGAGGCCCACAGCGAGGGCAAATACCGTCAGCGATACACCCAAGCTCAAATCCATGTCCGGCTTCTCCCTGTGCTACAGCTTCTCGAATTTCCCCGCCAAGAGTGCCTGTTTGTAGTCCATGTAGTAGCGGAAGTTATCGTACGAGATGTCCGGCGGGAAGGTGTGGTCGAGGGTCGGGATGAAGCCGCCTTCTTCGACGAGGGGCGCCAGTTCGCGCAGGTGGGCGCGAATGGCCTCGGGCCCTTTGGCGACTTCGCGTTTGTCGACGCCGCCCCACATCCGGAGCGTCTTGCCGAAACGTCGTCGCCACTCGACGGGACTCACGTTCGATGCGCGTTCGAGGGGCCAGAGCGTATCGACGCCGGCGTCCATCATCAGCGGCACGAGCACCGTCGGGTCGCCGTCGGAGTCCAGGGCGAAATACTTGGTGCCGTGGCTACGGAAGAACTCGACCATGCGCTTGAGGTGGGGGAAGATGAACTCGCCGTAGATGTTCGGGCCGATGAGCGGCCCGGACTTCATGGCGAGGTCCTCGTTGAGCACGAAATACTCGACGGGAATCCGTTCGAGGACGGGCCGGGCCGTCTCGATGACGAAATCGGCGAAGAACTCCATCATCTCGTGCATGAGGTCAGGATACTCGTAGAACGCCGTCGAGAGCGCCTCGGTGCCCATGAACTCGCGGGCGCGCCAGTAGAAACCGTTGGCGGCACAGTTCCGACCGAGCACGAGGGGATAGTCACGCATGCGCCACCGGGCAATTTGCTCGTCGAGATCGGCGGGATACCGCTCGGGAATGGCCGCGATCAGGCGGCGCTTGATGTCCACGAAGTCCTCGGGCCGGCGCACGGGGAACTCGAGGTACTGGTCCATGCACATCCGACCGCCGCCCACCGTGCCCTCCTTAAGTCCTTTCGAGACAATACCTTTCGAGTTGCGGACGATCTCGTATTCGGGCGTGTCCTCGATGAGGGCCGTGTCGAATCCCGGCATGAACCCGAAATCGACAGGCACGTACTCGCGCCGATCCAGGCCGATGGCCGGCTCATCGACGAACCAGTCCCAAGAGAAATGGCCGACCGCCTCGGGGGCCTCCTCGAGCCAGCGCAACCGCGTCTGCGGCCACACGCCCAGTTCGTGGTTCGGCCGCCGATTACAGGACTCGAACTCCATGCACGCGATGAACCGCTCCAAATCCGTCATACAGTGCCTCCAGCCTGCAGCCTCCAGCCCACGGCCTACGGCCTCCAGCCTCCAGCCTCCAGCCTCCAGCCTCCAGCCTCCAGCCTCCAGCCTCCAGCCCACGGCCTACGGCCTACGGCCTCCAGCCTCCAGCCTCCAGCCTCCAGTCTCCAGCCCACGGCCTACGGCCTCCAGCCTCCAGCCTACAGCCTACAGCCTACAGCCTACAGCCTACAGCCTATCGTAAAGCGTCAGCCCATCAAGCGTTCGCCGGGGTCTCGGCAGCACCAGGCTGGCCACGTATCCGACCACGACGCATGAGACAATGCCTACGGCGGCGTACAGGAAGAAGTGTACCGGCGTGTACTTCTGGACGGCATACAGCACGGCCGCGCTAGAGAGCGCCCCGATGAGCGCGCCGGTGCCGTGAGCGCGGCGTGTGAAGATCCCAAGGACGAACAGCCCCGCGAGACCTCCTCCAAACAGGCCGAGAATCACGTTGAAATGGTCCCAGAGTGACTTGATATCCGATCCTGCCATTAACATCGCCGTTCCTGTCCCGACAACACCGAGCAGAACCGTGATCCAACGGGCCAGGACAAGGCACGAATGTTCGTCCATGTTTGTCTTAAACCGCCGGTAGAAATCGGTTATGATGGCTGTGGCCACGCTGTTCATGCTGCTGTCCAGGCTCGACATAGCCGCTGCAAAAACCCCGGCTATTAACAGTCCGGATATGCCGGCGGGCAACTCGTGCACGATGAACCACGGGAATACCGAGTCCGTGCGCATGGATGGATCCAACGCAGCAGGGTGGCCCTTGTAGAAGACGTACAAGGCGGTGCCAAGGAGGAAGAAGAGCGCCGAGGCGGGCACGCAGAGCAACGCATTCGTCCAGATCGACCGGGCCGCCGCGCGCTCATCTTTCGTGGTCAGGTACCGCTGAACCACGGTCTGATCTGTCGTGTACGGTACCAGGTTGATGAAAAGGTTACCGAGGAGGACGACCCAGACCGCTGGAATGGTGTAGTCCCAAGACCAATTGGCCAAGGTCCATTTCGAGTCCGCCTGGCCCACGGTCAGGATTCCGCCGAAACCGCCGTCCACGTCGCCGGCCATGAGGAACAAGCTCACCAATGCACCGCCGATAAGTACAATGACCTGAACGACATCCGTCCAGATCACGGCCTCGATGCCGCCCATCACGGTGTAGAAGGTGCACAGGACGCCCATCAGGAGAATGCATACGTAGACGTCGATGCCCGTTACCGTGGCCAACGCAATAGCCGGCAGGAAGAGAACGATGCCCATGCGCCCGAGTTGGAGAAGGATGTAAGACAGGCTACCGAAGATGCGTACCGGCAGGTTGAACCGCTTCTCGAGGTACTCATAGGCCGTCGTGACGTTGAGGCGTCGGAAGAAGGGGAGATAGATGAACACGACGAGCGGGGCCACGAGCAAGATGCAGACGTTCCCGAGGAAATAAGTCCAGTTGGTGGCATAGACCTTGGCGGGAATCGCCATGAAGGTGATGGCGCTCAATTGGGTACCGAAGATGCTGAGTCCGGCGGCCCACCACGGGATTCGCCGGCCGGCCAGGAAGAAGTCGTCCGTGGTCTTCTCGCGCTTGGCGAAATACAACCCCATGAGCGCCATTCCGAGAAGGTACGCGCCGAGGACAGCGTAATTGACTGCTCCGAAAGGTTCTATGCGTTTCCTCGATGAGCCCAGCCAGACCTTGGGCGACCGGATCCCGGGATGGATCTCGCCGCTCGGAATGATGACGCCGCCGTCCCACGGCACCGCCACGGTAGTCACGGGGGGCTGCGCCATGACGCCCACCTCGGCCCAGGCGTCCGTAATTGCGTTGTAGGCGAGGACATCCGTTCGGAATCCCGGATGGTCGAGGCGGAGGTCCTTGTCGAACATGCTGCCGTCGGCGCCGCCGAAGAGCAGGACGTGCGACGCACCGAAGGCGGCGCCCATGCCGGCGCAGGCAGGTCTGGGGGCGTCGGCGAGCCGTTTCCAGGTCTCGGTCTTGGGATTGTAGCCGTAGGTGTCGCTGTGGAACACCACCGGCTCATCCGGGGCAATGTAGCGGCCCGTGAAGAGGTAAACGCAATCGGCGGAGCCGTTGTTTTGCGCGGCGAGAATCGGCAGGACGCGCGCCGGGCCGGGCCACGGCTCGAGTTCGCGCCATGCCGGGTCGGGGGCCCCGAGGTCGAGCGTCCAGAAGTTGTGCATGGCGCGCGGCGCCTCCATCGAGTCCTGGCCACCGGCGACATAGATGACGTTTCCGAGTGCCGCGCCATACGTGAAGGCGCACGGGGCCGGAAGATCGGGCAGGGGAGATCGCTCGACGGTTCTGGACGCGGGATTCCACCTGAGGAGGAAGCACCCGGCGTAACAGCGGTCGGCATCGCAGCCGCCGACGCAGGCCACACCCTGGTTCGTCGTGACCGATGCGCCGTAGGCCAGGGGCCTATCGAGGGGCTCGGCCTCGTGCCACGTGTAGGCATCCGGCCCGTCCTTCTCGAGAACGTACACCTCCGCGTACCAGCGCTTCTTGCCGCCGTCCCACGGATAGCCCTCGGGAAAATTGGCCCCGCCGGCCACGATCAGCGCCCCGTTGCTCGCGCCGGCGAAGGGTCCCGCCACGCCGAGGCCGCCGTCCGGCAGCTCGGGTAACTCGCGCCAAACGATGTTCGGGTCTGCCGAGGCCGCCAAGGCCATTAGGCCAGCGATTCCGGCCAGCAGAAACCAGCGCCTCATGGTGCTCCTCCTCGCGATCAATGGAATTCTCCGCCCGCAGCCATGCCGCTGCCCGCGAGGCGGGCGAGTATTGCTCGGCATTTTGGCGGATGTCGCTGGCCGAATACAAGGTCCGGTAGCACCCGAATGGACTTGATCCCGCGCCGGTCCACCAATGCGCGGTAGGTGGCGACCCCGTCAAAATAGTGCTTGCGCAATATGAGACTATGTGATAACGTCTATGTGACTTAATAGGATTACCTGTTAAGATGGTACATCTATCTGAAAAGAATGATTCTTCGACGGGGTGAAGTAATCCTATCGGTGTCACGGGCGTTTGCTGCGTCGAGTAGGTAAGGGCCATGCATCCGTGCATCCAGATTGCCGGCCGGTACTTCGCGAGTTACCAGGTATGCCTTGCGCTGGCCTTCGCCGTCGGCGGCGCGCTCATGCTCCGCGCCAACCGTAGGCAGCCGCGGCCGCTTCGCCTCGGGCCCGAGAGCATTCTCATAACCATCTTGGGCGCTATGCTCGGCGCGAAGTGCGCCCACCTCGCTATCGAGGGGCCGCACGGGCCGCTGTACACGACCCTCTTCATCTGGCGGGGTGGATACTACTTCCACGGCGGCCTGGCGGGTGGTATCGCGGCCTACGGCCTCTATCTACGTTACCGGGGCGAGCGTATCGCGGCCGGCCTGGACGCCATCGCGCCGTATGCCGCCTTCGGCGAGAGCATCACGCGCATCGGCTGCTTCCTGAGCGTTTGCTGCTGGGGCGCGCCGGTGACACACGCGCCGGGCGTCGTGTTCCTGCCGGGAAGTGCCGCGTATCAGCAGCACGTTTACCACGGCTGGATCGGGCCGGACGCCGCCTGTTCGCTTCCGGTGCACCCTTTCCAGTTGTACATGTCGCTGGCCATGCTGGCGGCGTTTGTCGTGCTGCGACGCCACGAGGGGAAGCACGCGTTTCCAGGTGAGGTGGCCCTCCAATACTTTGTGGCGCAAAGCGTTGCACGATTCTCACTGGATTTCCTGCGAGGCGATCTCGAGCGGGGCGCCTTCGGCCTGACCGTGACGCAATGGATGGCCTTGGCCGTCTATGCGGCGGCCCTCGCCGGCTTGATACTCGCTTATGGCCGAACGGCAAGGCGGAGCACACCGGTTGGCATCGCCGGCCAAGGAGAGGAAACGGCATGATGATGGCTCGATTCGCGCTGGCCGTTCTAGTGGCCGCAGCCGGTTCGGGACTGACCGTGGACGAGAACGGTTTCGTGACGGTGGACGCCGAGAGTGCCGCGCGTGAGCAACTGTGTCTCGAACGCATCCGCGAGGCGGACGCCCATTACGAGGCGCGCAAGGGGAATCTGTTCCAGGCGCGTCAGGCCGCCGAGCAATACGAGAAGATTCTCGAGGAGACCGAGAGCATCGACCCTTGGGTGCGCGTGGGCATCCAGTTCCGGATCGCCGAGCTCCACCGGCACTTCGCGCGTCCACACCGCGATGCGCCGCCCGACTCGGCCCTCTATCTCGAGATTGACGAGGCCGAGTACCGGCAAGCCATCGCATGGTACGAAGCCATCGCGGACGAGGCCGAGGAGGCCTTTCCGCACAAGGCGGCGCGCGCCCTCCTCGATATGGCCGGGGTCTATCGGACGCTGGGCCAGATCGACCAGTGGGCGATCTCCACGGCGCGAGCGAGGCGCGTCGCGCGCCATGGCGTGGCGTCGGACTTCGTAGTCGGCGACCAGCTCGAGCATCTCAAGGAGCGCTCGTTCAACAGCCTGCTCTTCTACTTGAAAGACATCACGCCCGAGATCCGTGCGCGGATCGTCGAGGAGAATCCCGACGATGAGGCCATCGTTCTGGCCCTTGGCCCCGAGCCGGAGCCGAACGCCGAGGCATCCGAGCCACCGCAGGCCGACGCGTTGGCCGAGACCGGCGTCGCAAGTGAGCCGCCAGCGCCGGCCGTCACGCCGGCAAGCGATACACCCGAGCAGCGGAGCATGGCGAAGAGCGAGGTCGTCCGGCGTAACCGGACGTTGATGGTGGCCACGGTGGCGGTGGTATTGGCGATGGTTGTGGTCGCGTTCCTGGTGGTGGTCCAGGGCCGCGCGCGCGTGAAAGGAACAGGGAAGTGAGGGGGGATAGGCAGGCACGGCCGATGGGAGGCCTGGAGACTTTGAGCGATATGGACAGGATGGACGGCAAGAGGCATCTGCCGGTCGCCCACAACCGATGGAGGCATGGTGTCCTATGAGACGTTATTTGACCTTGCCGATTACCGTACTCGGCATAGTGTCGATCCTGGCCCTCGGATCGGCGAAGAACGAAAGCGACGTATTGGTGGCTTACGATGACTATCCGCCGCCCGAGGGGGAAGTCGAGGGATCTCCGGAGTTGATGCGGCCTCAGCTCACCTTTTTCCTCGTAGCGGACGCCTCCGATTGGGACACGGTGACGATGATGAGCTCCGGTTCATGCAAAGTCGTCTCGGGACTCCAGGATGATGACGTGTCGTACTCCTACTGGGAAATCAGCGATCCCGGCGTCGACGACATCGAGCCTATAGTCGGCCTTGCTGCCGAATACATCACCGAGCCCTGGGACTATGAGAGCGACGGCGAAGGAGACTATGGATCCTATGCCACGACTTCGGCAACGTTCTTCTGCAATGATGGCCGGGATTCAACTGATCCGGCTCACGATTGTCACGCACTCGGATCCGTGAGCACTACCAAGCTCGTTCCGGATGAGATAACCACCGAACTCGGCGGGCCCTATTGTTGGGGCGGAAACCAGTTGGGCCAATGCTTCGAGCACACCGTCCTGAACCGAACGTATCCCGACTACTCCTTCCAAGGAATGACGCTGCAGGAAGAAATAACGGATGTAATCTGCGACGTTGTAGAGGAAGACGCAGCAAGACGGATTGTGGACGCAGCCACATGTATCTGGCGCGTTCAGGAAGACAACTCATGGCTTTCCCTTCAGGAGCAGCCGGCGACCAACGACTGTCACGTCAACTCAGGCGACGTAGCGACACTTCTTGATGATATCAATAATAGCTATGTACTATTATTACAAGTATATCATATCATCTCCTGGAATTGGCCCGAGAAGAACCCAGAACACCATATCGGACAGGAAAAGGATCCAACATGGATCATCGATTTCTCGGGATTCCACACGATACTCTTCCAGCAATATGATGAGAGCTTCACTCTGGTGACAAAGGATTCGGTCAACTGTGGCTCCACGGAGAATACGTGTCCACCCATTGAGTGAGTGCAACGCGCGAAAGGACGTGGCAATGACTACACGAAAAGGGATACTTGCTTCCGTAGCCGTGACTTTCCTACTGACATTGAGCGCTGTGTGTTCTGCCCAGGAGTTGGTCACACTAGAGACGCTGACGACGCTTCGGGCGCAACAGGGCCGTACCGTGAGGAGCGTCACTGGTGGACTGGATGATCAAGGCAAGCCGTATGCCTTCCAACATGACGAGGCGGATCAGGGAAAGGCGCTCATTGCCATCGAGAGGGCCTATGGTGTGCCCATTTGTGGGGAGTATGATGTTTCTGGCAACGGTGTCCGGTTTCCATTCGCCATCGAGCGGAACCAGCGCCTGGTTGATGCACTCGATGCCCTAAAGGCAAACAGCAACGGTTTCGCCCAATGGCGCCTGCTCCATGGCCGCATCATCATCACGTTTCGCGTGCCCCCGGAAGACGGCTCGCAGTTTGTCATGGATCGTGTCATTAAGGCGGACTTCGAGGCGCGCACCTGGAAGGAACTCCTGATGCAAATCGAGACGGCGTATAACGCGCAGTATCTCGATGTGCCGCTCTTGGCCAGCTCATTCTGTATCGACATGGAGAAGGAAGTCCCGCTTGTCGCCGGTGATGCCAAGGAGCCTTTCCGGTTCCAGGGCGAGGCCCCGTTGCGTGAAGTCGTTCTCTCGATCATTGACGACGTGGGCGATGCCTCGTTCTATTACGGCCTGAGTGGTTGCAGTGACGCAAGAAATGGATTTCATTACAGATTCAGGATTTGGAGGAAAGACTGCCGCGTTGATTTCGAGACCGTCGAGGAACGGGCAGGCCAGAGGCAGGAGGCCGAGGAAAGAGACGAACGACTGAACGCGTACGTGGAGCGGATCAACGCGGCGAAGGAGAAGTAGGCTGTAGGGGACGGATCGGACGGATCCGACCGATCCGTCCGATCTGTCCGATCCGTCTGATCATCGGGCCGAACGTCACTCGGGGTTCTGCTGCGGGCCGTGCAGGTCTGCGGTGCGTTCCGCTTCGCTGCACGCACCCGATCCTGGAGGCGGCAGAGTTGACCTTGCCGGGGGCGAAGGCTTAAGGTTTGGGTCAGGTCGCCACGCTCGAGCGTGGCAAGAGGGCGGGGAGTGTTATGGACAGGTCGCGCGTTGGACGGTCGGATGGCGGACTGGCTGGGGCGCGTCACGGCAGGCTTTCGCCGGGTGTATCGCGCCGGAGATTCCTGGCGGGATCGCTGGCCGCGCTGGCGGGACCTCAAGTGGTGCGTGCGACGACGCTGGGCCGAGGCGATGCCGTGGCGCCGAGCGAACGGATCGGCCTGGGCTTCATTGGGGTAGGCAGTCGCGGTACGGGCCATGTACACACCTTCCTCGGCCGGTCCGAAGCACAGATACTCGCAGTCTGCGACGCCTACCGCTCGAAAGGCGATAACCTGAAAGCCGCCGTCGAGGCCGGCTATGCCGCCAAAGGCGCCACGAACGCGCGGTGCGATGTTTACCAGGACTTCCGCGAGTTGCTCGCCCGCGATGACATCGACGCCGTGGTGATCGCGTCGCCTGAGAACTGGCACGCCCTTCAAGGCATCGCAGCCGTGGAGGCCGGCAAAGACGTCTACGGCGAGAAGGCCTTGACGTTGACGGTGACGGAAGGCCGTGCGCTGGTGCAGGCTGTGCGGCGGTGTGCGCGCGTGTACCAAGTCGGTACACAGCAGCGCTCGAGCCGCGATTTCCGGTTCGCCTGCGAGTTGGCGCGCAACGGCTATCTCGGCAAGATTCACACCATTCGTGTCGGCGTTCCGGGCGGCCGCGAACTGCCCGAGGCGCCGCCGACGCCGCCGCCGCCCGATCTCGACTACGAGTTGTGGCTCGGGCCGGCTCCGTACACACCGCACAACGACCTCAAAGGCTCGTTCAACTGGTATTTCATCTCGGACTATTGCGCCGGCTGGATCCAGTCTTGGGGCGTGCACCACGTCGACATCGCCCAGTGGGGCGCGCCGAGTCTCGCGAGCGGTACCATCAAAGTCGGCGGCACGGCGACGTTTCCGAGAGCAGGCCTGGCCGACACGTCCGTGACGTGGCGCGTCGAGTACCGGACCACCGACGACTTGCTGCTCGTGTTCTCGGACGAGGGCCAGCAGGACCATGGGTGCCGTTTCGAGGGTACCGACGGCTGGGTACTTGTCAACCGGAGCGGCATCTGGGCTGAGCCGGCGTCACTACTCGATGTCGAGATCAAGCCCGACGACGAGCACTTGTACGAGTCTCTCGACCATCACACGAACTTCATTGAATGCATCCGCACGCGTCGCGATCCGGCGGCGGCTGTCGAGGGCGGCCATTCGGCCACGACGCTCACGCTCGTTGGCGACATCGCAACGCGCCTCGGCCGTGAATTGACCTGGGATTGGGCCACCGAGCGTTTCGTGGATTGCGACGAGGCCAACCGGATGCTCAGCCGGCCGATGCGCGCGCCCTGGCGCGTGTGAGCCGGCTGCGGCGAGACGAGCGAACCGGCGGGATGCGCGGTGTAGGACGTATAGGACCGACGTGACCTATTCGGATTCGGAAGGGAAAAGACCATGCGGGTACGCGCGGATTTGGTGTGGCGGGGCGTTGTGATATCCGTGGGGATGATTCTGGTGGCGGCCAATGTCCACGCGGCCGCCGATGCGCCTGAGGCCGTAAAGGGCGTGCTCGTGGTGACGGGCCAGGATTATCCGGGCCACAAGTGGCAAGAAACCGCGCCGGTACTGGCCGAGGCGTTGCGTGCGGACACGCGCCTGCGCGTCACGGTGACGGAAGACCCGAAATCGCTGGCCCAAGACCTCAGCGAGTACAGCGCGATCGTGCTGCATTTCATGAACTGGGAGCAGCCGGATCCCGGCGTCGAAGCACGCGCCAATCTCGAGGCATTCGTGAAAGGCGGCGGCGGCCTCGTCCTCGTCCATTTCGCGTGCGGCGCGTTTCAGGAATGGCCCGAGTTCCGTAATCTGGCCGGCCGCGTATGGGACCCTCAACTGCGCGGCCACGATCCTTTCGGCACGTTTCGCGTCGAGATCGTCGATTCGGAACATCCGATCACCAAGGGCATAGCGTCGTTCGACACCACCGATGAGTTGTACACGTGTTTGGTTGGCGATCGGCCCATCGAGATCCTGGCCACGGCACACTCGAAGGTCGACGACAAAGACTATCCGATGGCCTTTGTGTTCGAGTACGGCGCCGGCCGCGTGTTTCACAGCCCGCTCGGCCACGATGCGCCCTCGCTGGCCAATCCGCCGGTGGCCGGACTGTTCCGGCGTGGCTGTGCGTGGGCAGCAGGCCTTGCGCCCGATGCCAACGCGTCGGCGCACTAGCATTTGACGTGGCGTGTCTGAACTGATTCGAAGAGGAGGAGCCATGCGTACTTCTAAGCACGGAGTGGGGTGGAGGTGTCTGTTTTCTTTCGTCGCGTTGATCGCGGCGGGCGTAACGGCGTTCGCCGACGTGGCCGACGAGCCGTTCGTCTTGGATACACCGCTCGAATCGCGGTCGATCTCGTTCGAGAATCCAACGGGCGCGCCGGGCCAGGGCGGTCAAGCCTCGAGCCGGCTCGGTGAAGGCCGGAAAGGCGCGCCGAACCGGCCCTTCAAGCCGGGCGAAACCGTCGTCCTGGCCGATATCGAGGGACCGGGCACGATCCGGCACCTCTGGATGACCATCTCGAACCGGGAACCGAATACGTTCCGGAGTTTCGTCATCCGGGCGTACTGGGAAGGACAAGAACATCCGAGCATCGAGTGTCCTCTCGGCGACTTCTTCGGGTTCGCGCACGGCAAGGTCCAGGCGTACCAATCGGCGGTCCATTCCCTCGGCGAAAGGGCCGGTATGAACATCTGGTTGCCCATGCCCTTTGTCAAGCAGGCGAAACTGACGCTCACCAACGAGACCAACAAAATCATCACGATCTACTACCAGGTCGACTACACCATTGGCGACCGGCATCCCGCCGATGTCGGCCGTCTGCACGTGCTCTTCAGCCGCCAGAACCCGACGACGCTGAAGACAGATTTGGAACTCCTTCCGCAACGCGCCGGCAAGGGGCGGTTCATCGGCGCGCTGGTGGGCGTGCGCGCGTTCACCGACGACTGGTGGGGCGAGGGCGAGATCAAGGTGTTCATGGACGGCGACGAGGCTTTCCCGACGATCTGCGGTACCGGCACCGAAGATTGGGCGTGCCTGTCCTACGGCCTCCAGCAAACGCCGTTCTTGTACCATGGCGCCAATCTGAGTCAAGGCCGATTCAACTCGTTTTACCGCTGGCACCTGCCGGATCCCATCTACTGGCGCGAGTCGTGTCGCGTCACCATCCAGCAGATTGCCTGGCGGGAAGGACTCGCCGAGACGCAAGACGACTGGTCGGCGGCGACGTTCTGGTACGAGCCAACGCCGAGCGCCGCGTTACCGGCCATGCCGGATCTCGAAGCCAGAACGGCCAATCTGTGGACAGAACCTAGCGAATCGAAATAACCGGCTATCCGGGCCGATAAACCAGAATTGGAGGTAATCATGATCGAATTGGGCATGCACACCGACAACTGGCGGCCGTTGAGCGGCAGTTTCAAGCAGGCGGCCGAGACCGCCGTCAAGTACGGCCTGAGACACCTCGAGTTCGCCGCCATTCACGGCCAGTACTTCATCCAGGCCATGGGCTATGAGCCGGGCATTTCGCTCCAGTCCAATCCGCGCGTACTCAAGCGCTACTGCGACGAGAAAGGGCTACTGATCTCGCAGATCGACGGCTCGTATCCCTTCATGGGGCCGGACGGATCGGCTTTCGGCGTTCAGTACGTTCAGCAATCGATACGCTTCGCGGCCGAACTCGAGTGTCCGATGGTGGACACCGTCGATGGCGCCTTCGAGATCGAAGGCTTCTCCCGAGACGAGATCTTCCGCATCACCTGCGACAACTACCGCCAGGTGCTATCCTGGGCCGAAGACTACCGCGTCGTCATCAATGTCGAGCCTCACGGGCCGTACACCAACGACATCGACTTCATGCTCAAGCTGTTCAGGTATTTCGACTCCGAGTGGCTCCGGTGCAACTTCGATACCGGCAACACCTTCATCGCCGGCCACGACCCCCTCGAGTACCTCAAGGCGCTCCGGCCCTACGTCTCGCACTGCCACATCAAGGACGTCAGCGAGGGCCTGGCGGCGGCGGCGCGTGGCGAGGAAACCGGCATTGCGTGCAGCGAAGTGCCCATCGGCGGCGGCGTGAACGCGGAAAACATCAAGCGATGCCTCGCCTACCTGAACGAGACCGGCTGGAACGGCGTCGTCTCCCTCGAGTGCTACGGCGCCGACGACAACATCCGCAAGAGCGTCGAATTTCTCCGCCCCCTGACACAGGCTTAGCAGGTCGAGTGGCAAAGCGACCGTCGCGTGGCATGGCCTGTTCTTGGCAGTATTCCCGTCGGTGTCGACATAATAGGTAGAGAGCAGGTGGGCTCCCGGGGAACGTGAAGAGGCGGTAGAATGCGTCGTATGGGATGGCCATTCACGCCCACAGGGCGGGAACGCGAGACGGCGGAGGGCTCTAAGCGCTTTACTGCCAATATTTTGCGATCCCCGAGTCGGATCTATTCTGCAGGGCGCCGGAAACGCGAAAAACACGAAACGCTCTTTCCTTTCAGTCTCGAACATGCTATTATTATTTTTGTGATACGCGTTATCCGGTTTCTGGGGACTACTCCTGGAACCTGCGAGGAGAGCCGACCATGTCTACAATGCCGTTCCGCCTGACCGCGTTGAGTTTCCTGGCTTTCGCGGTAGCCCTTTTGGTCCCGCTGGTTCCTGCCGCCGCAGAGGCCAGCCAGGGAGCCATCGAGATTCCCGGTCTCGATATCCCTATTGACGAGGTCGTCGAGTATCTCATGATGCTCGATTTCAACGGCAACGGCTCCGTGTCGTACTTCGAGGCGAGCCTCCTGTTGCCAGGAGTATCACACGACCTTTTCGATCTGCTCGATTGGGACGGCGACGGCGGCCTCGATCGTGACGACATCGAAGCGATCTCCGCCCACCTTCCCGAGGCGGTGTTGGCCTTGCTCGACCTGGCGGACGCCAATCGCGATTGGGTCATCTCGCTCGCAGAAGTCCAGGCGTTGGCGCCGATCGTTACGGCCGACCTATTCGCCCAGATTGATCCGAACGGTGACGGCGTGCTCAGTATCGAGGATCTGCTGGACGCCGATGTTCTCGATTTCGCCGACGACATCCCCGTCGACGACATCGTCAAATATCTCTTGATGCTCGATTTCGACCACGATGGCCTCGTTTCACTGAATGAGATCGGCGTGCTCCTTCCGGGTTTGTCCGCCAACCTCTTCGCCGTACTCGATTGGAACGGTGACGGCGGCCTCGGGCGTGACGACATCGAAGGTATCGCCGCCTATCCTATCGAGGCGGCGCTGAGCCTGATTGACCTATTGGATCCCAACCGCGACTGGGCCATTTCCTTCGAAGAAGCCCAAGCGATTCTTCCCATCCTCACGCCCGAGATCTTCGCGCTGGCCGATATCAACGGCGACGGCGTGTTGAGCCTGGATGACATCGATGCCATCCAGTCGAGCACGCCTGTTCTGACACCCGTGATTCCCGCGGAATGCCTCGACGCCTTGGTCCTGCTGGTGATGCTGCTGGACGCAGACGGCAATTGCACCATCACGTATGAGGAGGCGGAGGCGGGACTCCCAGGACTCTCCATCGATCTCTACGACGCCTTCAACATCACGGATGACCTTTACGTGACATGCGGAGACCTCTTCGCCCTGGCCCAAGGCAATGGATTTGGCCACGTCTTCGAGGCCATGCTCGCCTTGGGGGACAGCGATGGCGACGCGGCGATCTCCTTCGGCGAGGCGCAGGTTCTTGTGCCGACCCTGGATGAGGACGCCTTCGCGCTGGTCGACCTGAACCGGGACGGCGTCTTGAGCGCGGACGACTTCGGCTACGACGATCCGGAGGATCCCGACGATCCCGGCGATCCATTCATGCCGATTCCCATAGATGACCTTTGGGACTACCTCAGCTTCATCGACCTCAACAAGGACGGCGCGGTATCCCTCAGCGAAGTACGTCTGTTGGTGCCGGGCTTCTCGGCCGACCTGTTCGCCATCGCGGACCGCGATGATGACGGAAAGGTCGACGAAGCCGACCTTGCGGCGATCGTAGCCAATCTCGCCGATGTCGCGGCCGAGTTGCTGGCGCTGGCCGACGCGGATTCGGACAACGCGATCTCGTTCGCCGAGGCGCAGGCGCTGCTGCCGATCCTGACGCAGGACATCTTTGCCATGGCCGACATGAACGGCGACGGCGTCCTGAGCCTGGCCGACTTCGGTATTGAGGGTTTCGAGGATCCCGAGGATCCGGGCAATCCGGGCGGTCCCGCTTTGCCGGTTCCGATGGACGATATCATGGACCTTCTCGCGATGGTCGACATCAACGGCAGCGGCACCGTGTCGTTGGCGGAGATACGCGTGTTCGTGCCGAGTTTCCCGTTTGAGCTCTTCGATATCCTTGATCGAAACGACGACATCGTGATCGATGAGAGCGATATCGAGGCTATCCTAGCCAATCTCGGCGCCGTGGCGAACGAACTGCTGGCGTTGGCGGATACCAACGGCGACGACGGCATCTCGCTCGCCGAAGCGCAAGCGCTCGTTCCGATCATTACGCAGGACATCTTCGCCATGGCCGATGCTGATGGCGACGGACTGCTCGAAATCGAGGACCTCGAGTACTTCGTCGGCCCGTTGCCGCTGGTAGCGCCCGTACCGAACTTCGACTGCGTGCTTCAGCGCGTGGACGCGCTCATCGACGCGTACGCAGACCTTGACTATGACCTCGCCGGGGCCGATCTGGACGGCAACGGTATGTTCGAAGATGACCAACTCGCCATGTTGGCCGGGATCCTCGACTATGGCGAGGTCACGGGCGGCCTTCCTGCCACCGGGCTGGATCCGGACATGGTCGACGCCATCCGCGCCGGCTATGCCGAGAATTTCGACCAGGTCCGTGCGGATTTCGATTTCCCGCCGTTCCTTGACATCCCCACATTCGCCCCTCTGCCCACGGTCAATGCGCTGGACCTCATAGAAGAGGTAGCTGGATTCCAGGCGCGCGTTGACGTGCAATCACTCCTGGCCGGCTACCTGACCATAGCAGATTCGGAAACCGTGACCTTCGTGAATGAACTCGTAGCCGCAGCCGTTCGGAGCATCGTGGCAGTCTACAGCGCGTACGAACCTTACTCGGGCATTGCGGGCGTATCTGAGAACACCGAGATCTTCGACTTCGATGAAGGAGACTATTTCACCTTTGGCGACGCAACCGGCAACGATGCGCCCAACCGGCTCGGGCCGGAAGGCAACGTCGACTGGAATCTCAACGAGACGACGAATCTCGCCGAGTATCAGGCGTATCCGGGCGACCGCGAGGCCTTCCTGGCCGCGTGCCATGTGCCCGCGCCTCCATACGGCCCGTGTGAAGGCGAGGGTGAGGGTGAGGGTGAAGGCGAGGGCGAGGGTGAAGGCGAGGGCGAAGGCGAAGGCGAAGGCGAAGAAGACACTCTCCTGGCGATGATTGCGGCCGTTCTGGACGCGGTGGATCTCGACGGCAACGGAATCCTCGCGTATTCCGAGATCGCCTTGTTTGTGCCGAGCGTTCCTCAGGAGTTGTACGCCCTGCTCGTCGACCTGTTTGATTTGGACGACGATGGCCTGGTCGCCATCGCCGAGGTCCTCGACGCCGTGGCGGAGGCGCCGGAACTCCTGCACGACGTGCTGCTCTTCTTCGACACGGACGACAATGGCTCGGTCGCCTACGAGGAGATCAGCGCGTTGGTTCCGCTGTTCGCCACACTCGTGATACCGGGCCTTGGCCCCGGCGATTTGGATTCGTTCGGCCTCGAAGACCTACTGTCCGGTTTCGACACCGACGCGGAAGGGCCACTGCCCATCCCGTTCGCGCTTCTCGTCGACATGCTCGGCGCGGAGAATCTCATCTTCGCGTCCGGCACGGTGAAATGGATCGACCTCGAAGGCGGATTCTGGGGCATCATCGGCCCAGACGACAAGCACTATGATCCATTGAATCTGCCCGTCGCGTGTGCGGTCGAGGATTTGGCCATTTCGTTTGTGGGCCGGCTGCGTCCCGAAGTTGGCGGATTCCACATGTGGGGTGACTACGTCCAACTCTACCTGGTCGATGTGGGTGGCGATGGACTGATCTCGCCCGACGAGTTCGCCATGAGCTTCCCCGGCGCCCCGGCGCAACTCTTCGACGCCATCGACGCTGACGGGAATGACATCATCAGCATGGAAGACATCCTCGCGCTCATTCCGGCGCTGGCCGAATGGACCGAGGCGGTGGTCGTCCTCCTGGACGCCGATGGGAATGGCGGACTCGATATCGAGGAAGCGCAAGCGGTGGTTGCCTTCCTCGACGAGGCGGTGTTCGCCGCGCTCGATGTCGATGGCGACGGCTTGTTGACGGCCGAAGACGCCCGGAGCTATCTCGAACCGACGCCGGCGCCTGACGATTCGGAGATCATCGCTGTGCTACGCAGTGCCGACGCCAATGGCGATGGCCAAGTGACGTTCGATGAATTCGTGGTGGTGGTCGATATGATGCCTGAGCGCGCCGCGCAGGCGTTCCGTCGACTCGATCGCAATCGCGACGGCGTCATCTCGCGCGCGGACCTCTCCGATAACCCGTGGCCGACGCCGCCTGTCGACGCCACGGCTGAAGAGTTTCTCGCGTGGGCGCTGGGTATTCTGGATAGCGACGGCGATGGTGTCGTCACCTTCGAGGAAGTGCTTGCCGTGGCGCCGGGGATTTCCGTGGAGTTTCTGAACGCGCTGGACCGCAACGGCGACGGCGTGCTCTCGGTCGACGATATTGAGGAGCCTGCCGCGCCGTCGGCGCGCTACATCCTCGGTGTCATCAAGGCGGCCGACGCCGACGGTGACGGCGAGGTGACGTTGGAGGAGTTCATTCTCGTAGTGAACATGCCGGCTGATCTTGCCGCGGTCGAGTTCGCGCGCCTCGATCGCAATGGCGACGGCGTCATTAGTCGTGATGATGTAGGCAGCGCGCCACCGGAAGATCCGGATTTGCGGCTCTTGCGTTTGCTGGAGGAAGCGGACGCGAACGGCGACGGGATTGTGAGTTGGGACGAGACCATTGCGCTGATTCCGGGGTTCTCGGAAGAAGCCTTCGGCCTGCTCGATCGCAACGGGGATGGCGTACTCTCGGTAGACGATATCAGCGCCGGACCGCCGGCAGGCCCCCGCGAGTTGCTCCTTCGGCTTTTGCGCCGGGCGGATCGTAACAACGACGGCATGGTGACGACGCGCGAACTGGCCCGTATAGTGCCGGATCTCACGCTGGCCGAGTTCGACCGGCTCGACCGCAATGGCGATGGCGTGTTGAGCGCGGCCGACCTCCCGCCGGTAGACGTGGATCCGACCGAGCGTCTGCTCAGACTGCTACGGAAGGCCGACGGAAATGACGACGGAAGCGTGACCTTCGAGGAGTTGCTAGTGCTGTTGCCGCACCTCACCGAGTCCCAGTTCGCCGAGCTGGACACCAACGGCGACGGTGTCCTGAGCGTGGCCGACCTGCCCACGGCGAACAGCGATCCCTCGATCCAGTTGCTGCACCTTCTCGGTGGCGCCGATACCGACGGGAGCGCCGGCGTAACGTTTGGGGAACTGAGCACCACGTGTGTCGGCCTCACGTGGTCGGAGTTCCGCAAGCTTGATGCGAATGGCGACGGACTCATCACGCCGGACGAGTTGCCGGCTCCGATTGCCGACCCGCGCCTCGAGTTCGCTAGCATGCTGCGCGCCGCCGATGTGGATCACAGCGGCCGCGTCAGCTTCGAGGAACTGAAAGCCCTTCGGCCCGGCCTGACTCAGGATGCCTTCGATGCGATGGATCTCGATGGGAATGGGTGGCTTAGTATGGCCGATGCGCCTGCGACCCCCATGCCACAGGCCGACTCGATCCGACGCCGGTTGCTGCAACGGTTGGTGACGGCCGACGCCAACAGAGACGGCGTCTTGAGCTTCGCCGAAGTGGCCGTTGTGTTTCCGGACGCACCGGCCGAGCTTGTGGCCGATGTTGACCTCGACGGCGACTGGGTCCTAACGAGGGCCGAGATCGCGGCCGTTCTGACCCGTCTCGAAGGCGGCCCGCTCGTCGAGACCGCCGATATCGACGCCGACGGACGTATCTCCGCTGTCGACATCCAACTGGCCGTCAACCACGCCCTGGGCTATCCCGCCCGTGTGCTGCCGGCCGACGTGGACGGCAACGATGCCGTCGACGCCGTAGACATCCAGCAGATTATCAACAGCTTGCTTGTCAAGCACTAGACGCGAGGTCACCCGAATTCCGGCCGCGGCGCTGGTTCGCCGGCGTCGCGGCCGTTGTGCGTGAGCACCTGCTACGCGTGCCTGATGCGCAGCTCAAGACGGGAGGGTGCGTTCATTCCCGTGCGTGCCCTATCCCCGAAGTCGCCCACACGCTCCCCACACGCTGCGCGCCTCGGCCTCTCGTCCAGAGAGTGAGCCAACGTTTGTCGACCGGTCGCATACACCGATCAGTCTTGTTCGGAGCATCGGCTGCCCGGTCGTCTGCCAAGTGCTGTGTGCACTCCCTGCTCAACGAATCGTTCTCATGCGCGACGAGCTCCAACGAGACCCCGCCTCTGCTACAATGGATGCCATTCCATCGGTATTCGACGCTACATGGAGGCCATTCGATGAAGTACGTACCTTTCGGCCGCACCGGCATTCGTGTTTCCCAACTGTGCCTGGGCACGATGACCTTCGGGAAGGAGGCCGATGAGGCGACCTCCGTCAAGATCATGGATCGTGCCCTCGATGTCGGCATCAACTTCTTCGACACGGCGAACGTTTACAACAACGGCCTCACCGAGGAGATCATCGGCCGTTGGATGGGACCGCACCGCGAATCCATCATTCTGGCTTCGAAGGCCCACTTCCCTACGGGCGACGGGCCCAACGAGCGCGGCAGTTCGCGACGCAACATCACGCTCTCCGTCGAGAAAAGCCTCAAACGGCTCGGAACGGACTGGCTTGACGTTCTCTACCTGCACCGTTGGGACGACGAGACCGCCATCGAGGAGTCGCTCGAAGCGCTGGGCGACCTCATTGCCCGCGGCAAGGTCCTGTACGCCGCCGTCTCGAATTTCGCCGCCTGGCAGACGATGAAGGCGCTCGGCGTCGCGGCGATGGCGTCACGGGCCGCAACCATCACCGCCATCCAACCCATGTACAACCTGGTCAAGCGCCAAGCCGAGGTCGAGATCTTGCCACAGGCCCAAGCCGAAGGGCTTGCCGTGTGTCCTTACAATCCGCTGGCCGCCGGCCTGCTCACCGGCAAGTATCAGCAAGGCCAATCGGGGCGCTTGCACGAAAGCGACATGTACAAGGAACGGTACAAGAGCCAGCAGTACTGGACCGTGGCCGAGGCGTTTGCCGGGTACGCCCGCGAACACGGCTACTCGCCTGCCGCGCTCGCCGTGGCTTGGGTGGCCTCACATCCCGCGGTGACGGCGCCTATCCTTGGCGCGCGGAGCCTCGAACAACTCAACGATACCCTCGGTTGCCTGGATATCGAACTGGATCAACAGGCTCGCGCGACCGTTTCGGCACTTTCCATCGACCCGCCCCTGGCCACCGACCGCTGACGGCTACGGTATGCAGGCGACGCCGATCCCGACCACGGCGGGCGGCTCGCCAACGAGGCGGTCATCAATCGTGCTGAAGAGCTGAACGAGGCTCGTGAAGTGCGGGCCGACGGGCCCCGGCATCGGCCTGTTAGGCCCGCCCCACGACGTTCCACCTGCGCCGCCGATCCCGTAGCCGCCGGAGGGCTTCGATTGATTGCCGTATCCACTGTAAGGCTGTCGTTCGGGTCCGCCATAGGCGGCCGCCGTTTGGCCCGCAGGCGGGTAGGTACGTCCGTACGAGGCGTTGCCACGCAGCCGGGCCGTACGGATCCCTCGTTCCCCGCGGCCACTCGGCGGCGCCTCGTCGCGCGCCGTGGCCGGAGCGGAAGGGGAGAAGGCCCGGCTCTTCTTCTGGCCGGTGTCGCCATCGTACCGCCGCACCGCTTTCCACTGCATATGCAGAGCATGGCGGGCAGCGGGATCCTCTGTGAAGACAATACCTTCCCGAGACACCTCGGACTTCGGGAAGCTCAGCACGCGGCCGTCCTCGGGCACCTCGACGTAGTACATGGCTCTTCCCTCGCGCACGTACACGTTCTCATAACGCTTCTCCTCGACCGAAAGGCTGTCCGCCGAAGACAGCATGGCCCCGGCGATTAACACGGCCCCCACTACCGTCCCCACTACCGCCCATGCTGGTCGCTTACCCATTGTGGCCTGCGTTGTCCTTGAACAACCATACGTTTCCATTTCCATTCTACCACATCGCCTCAGGCCTTCCGAACGCGAAAGACCAGAAGCGGCCAGAGACCGGAGGCCGTATTTTTGTAAAGTTGCATTTTGCTCAACACGGAAGTATCATGCCGCCCACCAAAACGGGATGGGTCCTCAATGGGTGAGTTTCGCACGGTCATCAAAGACATCGTCCGAAACGTCGAGCAGGTCGTTGTCGGAAAAACGGAGGTCATCAGGGGCGCTCTGGCAGCACTTTTGGCGGGGGGTCATGTGCTCCTGGAAGACGTTCCGGGTGTGGCCAAGACGGTGCTGGTTAGGTCGCTGGCCGCGTCGAGCGGCTGCACGTTTTCACGCATCCAGTGTACACCGGACCTCTTGCCGTCCGATGTGCATGGCGTATCCGTTTTCAACCAACAGAGCCGCGAATTCGAGTTCCGCCCCGGGCCCATCTTCGCCCAGATCGTCGTCGCCGACGAAGTCAACCGGGCCACGCCGCGCACACAGTCGGCACTGCTCGAAGCCATGGCGGAAGGCCAGGTTTCCGTGGACGGAAAGACCTACAAACTCACACCGCCGTTCCTCGTGTTCGCCACGCAGAATCCGGTAGAGCACGAGGGCACATTCCCGCTGCCCGAGGCGCAGCTCGACCGGTTCATGGTGCGGTTGTCCGTGGGCTATCCCAACATCATCGCCGAGGCCGACATCCTCGAGCGGACGCGCTTGAGTCATCCCATCGATTCGCTCGGGCCGGTTACCGATCCGGCGACGCTGGTGCGGATGCAACGGACGGTTCGGGAGGTCTTCGTTCATGAGAAGGTGCGTGATTACCTCTTACGGATTATCGCGCGCACGAGGGACTCGAGCGACCTGACATTGGGGGCCAGTCCGCGCGCCTCCATGGCGCTATTCCGCATGGCGCAGGCCTTCGCGGCTGTGTTGGGTCGTACCTACGTGATTCCGGATGACATCAAGAGCCTGGCCCCCGCCGTGTTGCAGCATCGGCTCATCCTCAATCCCGAGAGCCGCCTACGCCGCGTCACGACCGATAGCGTGCTCAGGCAGATTCTATCCGAAGTGAGTGTTCCCGCGGCGACCGCCGGTTGGAAGGGCTGACGGCGCGCGCCGGTTCGAGCTCGGCATTCCGTGGGCCTCTCGTGCATGCCCAGGGCGTTGAATCTTCCTGCGCTGATTGCATATCATCGGGTATAATGAGATTCATGGATTGGGGATTGCTCGTCTGGAGCGGAACCATCGCGGTTTCCACTCATGGAGTGTTGGAAAGGGACATGCGTTAGGCGTGTTTGGTTTTGGCAAAAAGAAAGCGCCGGCCGCCCCGGTTACGCCCACGGTTGCGGAAGACGAGGGTCGGGACCCGAACTACGGCGAACTCGAGCTGACCCACGTAGGCAAGTACGAGATCCTCAAGCCGATTGGCAGCGGGGGAATGGGAACGGTCTATAAGGCCCTCGACCGCGAGCGCGATCAACTGGTAGCGATCAAGGTTCTGGATCGGCGTTACGACCTGGACAAGAAACGGCGCAAGAGCGACTACCTTGGACGTGAGATTCTGATTGCGGCCTCGTTGGACCACAAGAGCATCGTCCGCATGCACAAGCAAGTCGTCCTGCAAGAGGACGTCGGGGGCAACGTGCGGCGCTGCCTCATCATGGAGTTCGTGGACGGCCACAACCTCCGCAAACACATCAATGACCGCGATCTCACCATGCCGCAGATGATCAAGTTGTGCATCAATCTGGGCGAGGGGCTCGATTTCCTTCATCAGCACGACATCGTCCATCGCGATGTCAAACCGGAGAACTTCTTGTTCACGCGGGACATGAAGCAGGTGAAGATCGTGGATTTCGGGCTCTCGAAGTCGCGCGCGACGTGGCGCACGCGATGGATCAAAGAGGCGGGCGGAACCCGACGCTATATGTCGCCCGAGCAGCTTCAGAAAAAGAAACTCGATGCGCGATCGGACATCTTCTCGTTCGGCATCACGATGTTTGAGTTGTTTACCGGTCAGCATCCTTGTTCCGCGTCGGATACGCGCGATGTTCAGAAGCAGATACTCAGCAGCAGCTATCGATTCCCCATTCCCTCTCGGTTGAATCCTGAGATTCCTCGTGAATTGGATCGGATTATCCTCAAGGCCATGCGACGCAAGATGACCGATCGCTACCAATCGATGACCGAAATGCTGATGGACCTCTCGCGCATTGCCGAGTCGCGAATCTAGGTACAGTGCGCGGCGTGCAAGGACAGCGGCCTTGAGCTTCTCGACCAGAACCAGACGGAGTGCCACCGGAGGTGGCCTGCGTCAAGAGCGGCGAAGCAAGGTCCCGATGGGGCCAAGCGCACGCCATGCGCGGTGGTTATGATGCATTCATATAAGAGAGGATCTAGGGTGTTCAAGACGAGGAAGGATCCGAGTCTTCTGAAGATCATGATCGGTGTGGCGCTGGTGGTCGTGGTGACCGCGGCGGGATTGCGCGCGTACCACTGGTTCACCGTCGAGCGCGGCGGCCGCCTGCCCGAGGATGCCGCAACGGAACTGGCCCAGATCCGCGAGCTCGTGGCCGCCGGGGGCTATGACGAGGCGCGCCAACGCCTCGCGCCGTTTACCGGTCGACTCAAAGACCCGTCCTACACACCGGAAGCGCTCATGCTCCTGGCCGAGATTGACGTTGCACAAGGCGATAAGCCCGCTGCCCTCGAGCTACTCCGCCGCGCCAAAGAGGAGTTTCCCACAAGCCCGTGGCAACCGCGCGCGGCTATCGCTTACGCGAAGCTGCTCGATGGGCTGGGGCAGTCGGACGAGGCGAAGCGCGAGTTCGAGCGCGTCCGCGACGAGAGTCCTCCGGCGGTTCGGGCCGCAGCGTTGATCGAACTGGGCCATGAAGCGCAGAAGCAGGGCGAACGGCTCGAGGCTCGGGACACCTTCCGTCAAGCGTTCAATGATGCCGAGTGGAACAGCGACGTCTGGAACGAGGCCCTGGATGCCCTCGGTCGCATCAATATCGATCTCATCTTCTCGCCTACCGAGACACCGGACAGTAAATCCTACATCGTCGAGAAGGGCGACAGCCTGAACGGAATCGGCATCAAGTTGAACACGACGCAGGGATTGCTCATTCGCGCCAACGGGCTCGACGATCCGACGCGGCTTCAGCTAGGCCAACGTTTGAAGTTCACGCCCAAAGACTTCCGGATTGTGATCGAGCGTTCCACGTGTCGCCTTTTCCTGCTCGATAAGGACGGCATCTTCAAGCGCTACTTTGCGGGCCTGGGGAAGCCGGGTCATGAGACGACCTTGGGAACGTACCGGATCGGGAACAAGCAAAAGGATCCCACCTGGCATAAGCCCTCGGAGGGCCCTATCCCGCCCGGCGATCCTCGCAATGAGCTGGGCACCCGCTGGATGCCGCTGGTTCCCATCGAGGAGGGGCTCCCCACCGACTTGGGCATCCATGGCACCATCAAGCCGGAGACCATAGGGACGTTCGCTTCCATGGGATGCGCCCGCCTGCTCCAGGAAGACGTTGAAGAACTCTTTGATTTGGTTGTGCGCTCCACGCCGGTGTACATTGTGGACGTGTTCAATGCTGAGGACTTCCTGTGACCCTACACGGAACCGATATGCCGTCTCAGGCCAAGGGCGAGCGCCTGTTCGATCGGCTTGAGCGACAGGAACAGGCTTCGCGTGCTGCCGGGGGCGTCTTCGTGCCCGTTGATGATTTCGGCCTGTACTGCGTGCTGGCCAATGAGATCGCCCAAGCCATGGCCACCGCCGCGGAGCGCCGAGGCCTCGTCATCCTGGGCGATGCCGTCACGTGCCGAGAAGTCGACGCCATCGATACCGTCCGACGACTGGCCGAACGCGCCTATCATTTCGGAGACACCATACCGCGTGAATGGGCGGTGGCGCCGAACACGCTTCTGTGCGAACCGCAGGGAGAGGTGACTCGGGACGATCGGTTTTTCGTATCCGTATCGCCGAACCTCAGTTTCGCCATTCTCGGTGTCGCGCACGAGAAGGGCGAGGATGGGCAACCAACCTTCCGTGGAGGTTGGACCGGACAGCCGGATGTCGTCTCGCAAATTGCCGCCGCGATACTGCGTTCTTCGGGGCGTAGCGAAGACCCGGCGCTGCCTGTTTTCACGTCCTCCGAACCTATCGAACACGCTTACGCCTGCTCCGTGCGCCTCATGCGCCACATGGTGCGCCGCCTTTCGTCGCGTCAGCGCGACATCGCCCAGACCAAAGACGACCTCTCGTCGGTACTCAACATTTTGAAGGCCATCTCCGCACAACGCCGGGCCCACGATATCCTTTACGTGTTCGTCGACCAGATCGCCCAGATCGTAGGAATGAGCCGGTGTTCCGTGGTCCGCGTGTGGGGCGGCGAGACCACAGGCCATGTGTTGGCTTCGCACGAAGACGCCAACGTACATGATCTCGCTATCGACCTGGATAAATATCCCGAGATCCACCGTTCCATGGAAACGCGCGACAAGGTGGTCATCAACGACGTGCTCCAGGACCCACTGACGCGCCCATTCGCCAAGGACCTGCGCCGATCCGGCATCACCTCGTTGGTGGTGATTCCCATCGTCCTGTTCGACCAGAACGTAGGCTCGTTCCTGCTGCGCACGGCCCGCGCCAACGGCCCGTTTTCCATGAGGGAGATCGGTTTCTGCGAGATCGTTGCCGAGGCCGCGGCGAACGCCCTCGAACGCGCCCACCTCTTTGAGACCGTCCAGCGCGCCAACGAGCGCCTCGAATTCCTGGCCATCACCGACGGACTCACCGGACTCTATAACCATCGATTCTTCCGAGATCGACTCGATGAGGAATTTGAGCGAGCCCGGCGCTATGAACTGCCGCTTTCGTGTCTCATGATCGATGTGGACAACTTCAAAGATGTCAACGACACCTATGGCCATCTGACAGGAGACTCGATCCTGCGCGAAATCGCGCTCCGAACCACCCAGATGGTCCGCAAGAGTGACATGGTCGCGCGATACGGCGGCGAGGAGTTCATCGTGATCATGCCCCAGACGGGACGGGAAGGCGCCCGGGCCGAGGCCGAACGCATCCGCCGCGAGATCGGCAGCCGTCCCTACGATGGCCTCCCGGAAGATACGCGCGTCACCGTCAGCATCGGTGTGGCCACCTACGATCGGGAAAGCATGGCGGACTGCGAAGAGATGTTACGTATTGCCGATCTCGCTCTGTATGAGGCCAAGCGGGCTGGAAAGGACTGCATTGCCGTTGGAGAGATGCCTTCTGCCACGGCGAATGAAACAGCAGCGGTTGCGCCGGAACCGCCGCCAACCGATCCGGCTCCAACGAAAACCACGGGATAGAGATGCGATCTATCGGCTGAAAACCACGGGGATCGTCCCAGGCAATACGCCACGGAGTACATGGGCCATGACGAGACAGCAAACGCGATTCGTTCTCTGCGCGGCAGTTCTGACTGCCGGCGTGGTGGGGTGTGCAACGGTGCCGGCCCCCTTTGTCCGCACCAAGCCTGACTATGAGGGGCTTCCCGCCGACGCGTTGCACGATGTGGCCCTCGAAATCGAGCAGGCCGTGGCCGCCCAGAATCGCGAGCCTGATATTCCCGACCGGGACGGCGTCATCGTTAACACCGAGCTCATCCAACTGGCCATTCGCATGAGGGCGGGCCGCTTCGAGCAGCTCAATGCCTTCTTGACCGCGGGATACGGTGTCGAAAAACGCAACGGCCACATTTACATCCTACACTCAAAAGAGTATAAGAAAGAGACGACCCGTCGGCAGCGGAACCGGGACGCCCAGATGATCCAGGGCGAAACGGAGAATCGCTGGACGGTGTACGAGGGGATCGTCAAGGCCAGCGGATTCCCGAAGAAGGCCCTGTCGGCCGTTCAGGAGATTTTCCACGAGGCCCGGCTCGAGACCCTCGCCGAAGGCCAGAAGTTCGAGTCGCCTTCCGGAGACACCGTTGAGAAGACTTCCGGCGACGCGAAGGGATCGAAGTGAGTGCAGAAAGACGCTGGCGGTGAGAAACGGGGCAGGGCGCCCTCCAGCGGCGTCACGTTGACCGTTTCGAACCAGCGTCGGGAGGTTTGCCTATGCCGATGCCCGACGTACGCGACACCATGGCCCGCATCCGCGAACTCCCCACACTGCCGGCCGTGTTGGCCCAGGTTTTTGCGACGGTGGCCGATCCCGACGCGTCCGCCCTCGATCTTGGAAAACACATTACGGCGGACCAGTCGCTGTCGGCGCGTCTTCTCAAGTTGGTGAACTCGGCGCACTACGGCTTCTACCGGCAAATCGACAACGTGACAACAGCCATTGTCGTGCTCGGTTTTGTCGAGGTGCGCAACCTTGTTCTCGCGGCCAGCGCGTTCCGAACCTTGTCCAGTGGCCGATCACAACGCGCGCGGACGGAACTGTGGCGTCATGCCCTCGCCTCGGCCATGGCCTCGGAGCGTGTTTGCAAGGTATGTGCGATCAAGATGGAGGAATCATACGTCTGCGGACTGCTTCATGACATCGGCAAGGTCGTGCTCGATGCCGTACAGCCGGAGGCGTTCCAACTGGCCGCCGACCGTGCCCGCGAACAACACCGCCTCATCCGGGAAACGGAACAGGATGTCTTCGGCATTGACCACGCGGAAGCGGGGGGCATCCTTAGCGAGCATTGGAATCTGCCACCGACCGTCGTTCAAGGAATCCGCTTGCACCACAGCACGGAGTCCGGCGAGAGAGGTTCGCGGCAAGCGGATATGGCGGCAGTGGCCAACTATGTCGCCCAACTCTCCGGAGTCGGCAGTTCCGGCAACGGATGCCCTTGTCCGCGCCCGATCCAAGCCTGCGCGCGGATCGGCGTCGATGAGCAGAAGGAAGAGCAAATCGGCCGCGAACTCGTCGACAAGGCCGACCGCATCAGCGAGATCCTCGGTGTCCTGAGCCACTAGCCGCGATTCCGATAGGGTCTACGGCTGGCCCGGACCGCTCGGCTCCGATACCTCCAGAATACGCCGAATACCGCGAATCGAGTCCGGAGCATCCTCGATCTGAGCGAAAGGCGCCTCGATCCACGACAGGATGGACTCGATAACCTCGCGACGCCAACGCGACGCCGGACGCGATACCTCGTCGCGCAGATACTGAACGTCCCGCAAAAGGCAACGGCGCACTTCGCCGTCCAGCGGGGCCAGATCCACTTCCTCGACGAGTTCCTCGACGAGGCCCGGAAGCTCCGTCATAGCCTCCTCAACAGCGTCAGGTTCCGGAGGAAAGCGCAGGTTGAACTCGAACCGATTCTCGACGACATCCACCCCATCGGCCGTCAACCGTACGGCGTCGAAACGATGCGGATGATAGCCGAGCATCATCTCCACGAGGCCCCGATCGCTCAGATAGTGCATGTTCGCTTTGAGGATGCTTATCGAGACACCCACCGCCGCCACGAGTTCGTCGGGTCCGAGCATGTCCAACGGATCGGACATGTAGCGCTGGTACAAGACAGACAGGATCTTTCGCCGGATGGCTTTCGGATGCAATGACTTCATCCCGCCATTATACCAACCGAGCGCCCGCACAAGAAGCCTTCGCCTATCGTTTGCTCCCTTCACCGAGGTTAACGGAACAGGCCGAGTGGGCCCGTCGTCGTGTGGAAGTAGAAATCGAGGAACAAAGTTTGATACGCTCCGCGTTTCATCGACACCAGTATGTAGGAGTGTAAGCAATGTCCGACCGAATCATGATATTCGACACGACTCTTCGAGACGGCGAGCAATCGCCAGGCGCCAGCATGCATGCCCATGAGAAACTCCGCATGGCCCGGCAGCTTGAACGACTCGGTGTCGATATCATTGAGGCGGGTTTCCCCGTCGCGTCCGAACAGGAGTTCGTCAGTGTGAGGCAGGTTGCGGAAGCGGCGGAGACCTGCGCCGTGGCCGGGCTGGCACGCGCGGTGACCAAGGATATCGAACGCGCGGCGGCGGCGGTCGAGATCGCCAAGAATCCGGTGCTGCACACGTTCATTGCCACGTCCGATATTCATATCACGCACAAACTCCGATCGACGCGCGAGGAGGTCCTCGAACGGGCCGACAAGGCCGTCCGCAAAGCCAAGAGCCTCATCGGACGCGTTGAGTTTTCGGCCGAGGACGCCACGCGAAGCGACTGGGACTACCTGGTCGAGATCACGAAAGTGGCCATCGCGGCGGGCGCCGAAGTGATCAACCTTCCCGACACCGTCGGCTACACGACGCCTTCGGAGATCGGCGCCATGTTCCGGTATGTGATCGAGCGTGTTCCCGGCTCGGATCGAGTGATCTTCTCAAGCCACAATCACAACGACCTCGGTCTGGCCGTGGCGAATGCGCTGGCGGCGGTGTCGGCGGGCGCGCGGCAGGTCGAGTGCACCGTGAACGGTATCGGGGAACGTGCCGGCAACACGTCGCTCGAGGAATTCGTGATGACGATGCACACGCGACCCGACCTCTATCCTTTCGAGTGTGGCGTCAACACGCGCGAGATTGTTCACTCCAGCGATCTCCTTAACGAGATCACCGGTCTCATTGTGCCGTACAACAAGCCGATTGTTGGCCGCAATGCTTTCGCTCACGAGTCCGGGATTCACCAACACGGCATGATCGGCAACCGCGCCACTTACGAAATCATGACGCCGGAGTCGGTGGGCCGGAGCCGCAGCGAGTTGGTCTTAGGCAAACACTCCGGTCGCGCCGGATTGGCCAAACGCGTCGAGGAACTCGGCTATCAGTTGAGCGAAGACGACATCGCGTTGTTGTATGAGCGGTTCATCACGCTGGCCGATCGCAAGAAGGAGGTCTACGAAGACGACCTCCGCGTGCTCATCGTCTCGATGCGCGACGAGAGTTTCGAGGTCTATCACTTGGTTCAGTTGCGGACCTCCGGAAACGATCCAACGTTGGCCCTCGTCAAGCTCCGCAAAGGCGATGTCGAACTCACGGAGACCTCGACGGGTGACGGGCCCGTGCACGCCGCCACGATGGCTATCGAGCGGATCACGGGCGTCATGGGCAAGCTCGAGGACTTCCGGATCCGGGCCGCCACGCCCGGAAAGGACGCCTTGGGCGAAGCGCGCGTCGTGGTCTCCTTCGAAGGCCGGCACTTCTCGGGTTACGGCGGTTCGACGGACATTATCGAGGCCGCCATACACGCCTACCTGAACGCGATCAACAAGTACCTCGCCACACGCACGGGCTGATTCCGGGCCCAACGTGATTCCGGGCTCAACTTGCGCCGCGCCATGGGGTTATGGTAAATTATCGATTCCAGGGCCAAGGCGGCCCTGCGGGTGCCTCATCATCGTTGACTATCCCGAGAGCGAATCCCGTGCGCTACGTGCGTTCGGTGAGCAGGAGAGACTCCGTGAAGAAAGACATTCACCCCAAATACGAGAAGAGTATCGTGACCTGCGCCTGCGGCAACAAGTTCGAAACCCGTTCCACCAAGAACGGAATCAACGTCGAAATCTGCTCCGCGTGCCATCCCTTCTTCACCGGCAAGCAGAAGTTCGTCGATAGCGAAGGCCGCGTCGAGCGCTTCCAGCGGAAGTACGGCCTCAAGAGTTAATCCTGCATGGAGCAGGTCATGCGCCAGAAACTCCTCGGGGTGCTCGAGGAGTACGACCGGTTGTCCCGGGAGATGTCGAGCTCTGAGATTGCGTGCAATCCCATGGCCTATCAGCGCCGCGCCAAGGCCCAAGCTTCCATTGCGGAACTGGCGCGGTGCTTTCGTCACTTCGAGGAAGCCAGTGCCCGTCTCAAGGAGGCGGAGGAAATCCTGCGCGAGGATCCCGATCGAGAACTGCGCCAGGTAGCCGAGGAAGAGCGCGATCTGCTCGTCAAGTCGCTTGAAGATCTGGAAGAACGGCTCCGAATTCTCTTGATTCCCAAGGACCCCAACGATGAGAAGAATACCATCGTCGAGATCCGGGCCGGGACCGGGGGAGAGGAAGCGGCCCTTTTCGCGGCCGACCTGTATCGGATGTACACGCGCTACGCCGAAGAGAAAGGCTGGCGCACCGAAGTCCTCAGTTCGAATGCCACCGGTATCGGCGGGTTCAAGGAAATCATCTTCCGGGTCTCGGGAGACTGCGTATACAGCCACCTCAAGTTCGAGGGCGGCGTCCATCGCGTGCAACGGGTTCCCATCACGGAGGCCCAGGGTCGGGTGCACACTTCAGCGGTTACCGTAGCCGTGTTGCCTGAGGCCGAGGAAGTCGAGATCGACATCGCCCCGGAAGACCTCCAATTCGACGTGTACCGTTCCTCCGGGCCGGGCGGTCAGAGCGTGAACACCACGGATTCGGCCGTTCGTGTCACGCATCTGCCGACGGGACTTGTGGTGACCTGCCAAGACGAGAAGTCTCAACACAAGAATAAGGCCAAGGGTCTGATGATTCTCCGCGCGCGGCTCTTGGCGCGCAAGATAGCCGAAGAAGCCGACTCGCGCTCGGCCACCCGTCGCAGCCAAGTGGGTTCCGGCGACCGAAGCGAGCGCATCCGCACCTACAACTTCCCGCAGAACCGCGTCACGGACCACCGCGTCAACCTGACACTCTACCGGCTCGAGGCGTTCATGGAGGGTGGTATTCAGGAAGTGATCGACGCCCTCATTGCCAACGAACGGGCTCAGCGCTTGGCTGAGGCCACGATCTAGGACGCCGGCCCAACCCTCCGGCGAACGAGCGTGCCATGACATGCGTTCAACCCTTGGGCGAGCGTCTGCTCCAAGCGAGCCGCCTGCTGGCCCGCGTGAGCGACACCCCTAGACTCGATGCGGAGATCCTCCTGGCCCACGCCCTCGGATTCAGGCGATCCCAGCTCCTGGCCCGGCTTCGGGACGTCATGACGGCCGAGGGGTTTGACGACCTTGTCGAGCGGCGTCTCACGTACGAACCGATCGCCTATATCCTCGGCGAATGGGAGTTCTTCGGTCTAGACCTTTCCGTCGAGCCCCCGCTGCTGGTGCCACGACCGGAGACCGAGCATCTGGTCGAGGCGATGCTGGACGAGGTCGGAGACCGCGAGGCGCGGGTCATGGACATCGGCACGGGGACCGGGTGTGTAGCCGTGGCCGTGGCCCACAACGCGCGCCGTGCCCGCGTGACCGCCACGGACATCTCAGCCCTCGCGTTGGATGTCGCTCAATCCAACGCGCTACGCCACGGCCTCGCCGATCGGGTACGGTTTCTGCCCGGAAGCCTGTTCGACGCGCTGCCGCCGGGGACCGCGCTGTTCGACGTCATTGGGTCAAATCCGCCGTACGTCGAAGACTGCGCTTGGCCCGAACTACCGGCCGTCATCCGCCTCCACGAGGATCCGAAAGCCCTCCTGGCCGGAAACGATGGCCTGGACGTGATCCGCCTTCTGATCCGCGACGCCCCTCGTTTTCTTCGGCCGGGAGGCCTTCTTGCCTTTGAGATAGGAATGGGGCAAGATACCGCCGTAAGACACATGCTTCTAAACGCAGGCTACGAGCGCGTGCGCTTTCGCCCGGATCTGGCCGGCATCCCGCGAATCGCGCTCGCCTGCAGGCCCCGATGAGACGCGGAGAGAACCGATGGCCGATGTACCCTATTCCTCAGCCGTCCGCGAGATGCCCGAACACGACCGGCCGCGCGAGCGCCTTTCCCGACTCGGTTCCGAAGCGTTGCGCGATGCGGAGCTCCTGGCCGTCTTGTTCCGCACCGGCACGCGCGAGGTCGGGGCGGTGGCGCTGGCGGAGCGCGTCATCAAGCACTTCGGCAATCTGCGCGGCTTGGCCCGTGCGTCCATCGAGGAACTGCAACACGTGAAGGGCCTGGGAAAGGTCAAGGCCATCGAGATCAAGGCGGCGCTCGAACTCGGCAAACGGCTCGCCGTGCACACCGCCTCGGAACGCCCGCGTATCCGCGCTGCCCAGGCCGTCGCGGATCTGCTCATGGTCGATTTCAAAAACTGCGAGACGGAGCAGTTCAAGTGTCTGCTACTCAATACGAAGCACGAATTGCTCAAGGTTGTGGACATTGCGCAAGGCGGGCTGGACAGCGCCATGGCCGTACCGTGCGATGTCTTTCGGCAGGCCGTGCGCGAGGCGGCCTCGGCGGTCATCGTCTGCCACAACCATCCCAGCGGCGATCCCGAACCGAGCCGCGATGACGTGGCTCTCACCAAGCGCCTGGTGGAGGCCGGAGCGTTGCTCGGCGTTGCGATGCTAGATCATGTCGTGTTCGGCGATGGACGGGTGGTGAGTATGGCCGAACGCGGTCTGGTGTAGGCGAAGTGGGGGAGAGGCCCCTATTCCACAGGCGCCGTCGGAGGCGGTTGCTGCCGGAAGAACGCGCTCTTCTGGTAGGCGTCCACGGCCTCGACCACGAGCACCTTGAGTGCCGCCGCCATGGGCACGGCTAAGAGCAATCCCAGAAACCCCAGGGTCGTGCTGAACGCCATAATCGCCAAAATGACCCAGACGGGATTCAGGCCGACTTGGTCGCCCACGATCTTCGGCGTCAGAACACTCCCCTCGACGCTCTGGGCAATGGTGAATGTGGCCACGACACCGATGACATGCCACGACAAGCCATGCTGGAGCAATGCCAATACGATTGCCGGCCCGATGGCGAGGATGAAACCGAGGTAGGGCACAAAACTGGCCACACCGCCGAAGACTCCAATGACCACCCCGAACGGTACACCCGATATCGTGAGTCCAATGCTGTACATGACGCCGAGGCACGCGCACACGAGCGCCTGGCCCCGGAGGAAGCCGTGAATCTGAGCGTCCACCGCCGCCACCAAGCGAAAGACCCGATCCCGGTGCTTCAGCGGCACCAGGTCCTTCATGTGTCGGATGATCGCATTGAAATCCTTGAGAAGATAGCCGGCCACGAAGGTGAACAGCACGAAGTTCCCGATGAACAAAAGAACGCCCACGGTCCCCCGACCGATCGACGAGAAGACATTGGCCACGGTCTTTCCCGTCGCAGCGCCCGTGTTGGCGAAGGTCTTCAGGAAGCTTGTGGCGTGTTCGATGACGAAGTTGCCCACCTCCGTGGCCACCACGGCGCGCGCGTCGACCTCGGTCGCATCCGGCTCGACCCACCCGGCCGCCCGCACGAAATCGTCGAGGGGTAGGCGATGGAACAACTGGGTAACCCGTTCGGCCATGCCGTCCTGCGCTTGACCGGCGTTCTTGGCCGCTTGGACCAGCCCCTCGGCCTGAGAGATGATCCGAGGCACCAGGAATATCGGAATACTGGCGAGGAGCATGATCGCCAAAGCGGCAATCGCGCCGATACTCACGGTCCTTCGAACGCCCTTCCGCTCAAGGGCGTCCACCACCGGATCCAGAACGTAAGCCACCAGAAAGGCCAAGAGCAATGGCACCAGAACCGATCGTAGCAATACGCATAGGGCTACGAAGGCGACGGCGGCCAACAGAAGTCCTATCGCCCGTATCCATGGATTGCCAAACACGGTCTTCAGCATGCCGTTTCCTCCCTTACCGCCACGCAAGGCTAACACGGCGAGATGGCACGTTCAAGCGCACCGATGGGCCGCGCGCGAACGTCTTGCGCGGAGTCGGTTTTGTGGTCTATGATCTGGGGTGGGAGAAGTATGAAGACGTTCTGGAATAGGGCCGGGATGGCAATTCTCGCCGCGGCGTTTGCCGCGACCTCAGCGCGCGCGGACACGCTCGTGTTGCGCGACGGCGACGTGTTGTCCGGCGAACTCGTCGAGATTGCGGGGGGATACGTCACCTTCAAGACCACCCTCTCGGGGCAGATGATGGTGTCCGCCGAAGAGGTGAAGTCCGTGGCCACGGGGAAGTACATGTGCGTCGCACTCGACAACGGGCCTACGGTGCCCGCCCGCTTTGTCGTGTGCGAGGGCGCCACACGCCTGATGAGTGATGGTGATTCCGTTGGCCAGCCCCTGGACCTCGCCGCGGTAACCAAGGCCACACCCTTGCCCGAGTCACGCGCGGGAACGACCGGCGAGTCTTCGGCGGACGAAGAGCGACCGCAGTTCACTATCGAGAGCGGCGTGGCACACCGGTCTCGCGGCGACGACTACACGGACGCCTATGCCCGTTTCGGCCTCGAACGCGACCTCGAATCCTTCGGCTACGACTACCATCTCTTGCTCGACCGGGCCGACCCCCAGGAGTTCCCACGATGGTTGCGCGGTGACGCCGAATGGCGACTGGGCGATACCGATGGCTTCTATCCCGCCGGGGCCATCGAGATCGAACGCGACATGCCGATGGCCCTTCAGTTGCGCGGCAGCGCGACACTCGGTGTTGGCAGATTGTTCCAGGTTGGCGACCGCCAGTCCGTCGAGGTCGATCTGGGCGCCGGCGTCACTTCCGCATACTATGACGCCGATATGCTCCGCCACGACATCGAGGAGGTCCTCGGCCACAGTCTCTGGGCGAAGGCCGACGTCGAAGACCAGTGGCTTCACGGCCGGCTCCGACTGCGGTACGTTCGCGCCCTCTTCGAGGGGGGCGCATTCACCGGCCAACTCAAGCTCTATCCGGATCTCACCGGACTCAGCGCGTTCCACGCCCGTTCCGAGTCTTCGTTGCTCCTTCCGCTAAGCGAATGGCTCAATCTCAAGCTGAACCTCCTCGTGGATTACGACAGCACGCCGAGAGTCGACGACCTCGATAAGTGGAGCACCACGGTCGGCGCCGGTGTGCGCGTCGATTTCTGATGCGCGGGTCATCTCTTTTGCTACATCCGGCGTACTCCCGATATAATCGCCGCCTTTGCGCCAATCTGAGGTCAGGAGTGCTCCGGCTTCCCGTAGCTGCCATTCGAACATGAGTGCTGCCGTCAAACAGATCCCGCGCTTGACACGCCTCGCGGAGGTGCTCCTTGGCCTAGTCTTCCTGGCCGGCGCGATCCTCAAGGCCCACGACATCAACCTATTCACCATCCAGATCCGCGCCTATGGCCTCTTCGAAGCCCCCATGCTTCTCGCGGGATCGGCCCTCGGCGCGCTGGCCGTCGAAACGGCCCTCGCTGTAGCATTCCTGACGGGTCTGCGCCTCCGGGGCCTGGCTTTCCTGGCCGTCAGCGGACTACTGGTCGTGTTCACCGCGCTCATTGCCTACGGCTGGATCTTCCACGACCTCGAGGACTGTGGATGCTTCGGCCCCATCGAGATCTCGCCCGGGCCATCCATCCTGAAGAACGCCATCTTCGAAGCGCTAGCCTTTCTCGTGTGGTGGACAACGCGTGGCAACCGGGAGATCGTGTCGACTCAAAGGGGCGCGGCGTGGGCCAAGGCTGCGGCCTGCATCGTCTTGGCCGGAAGTCTGGTTGCTTGGGCCTGGACAAATCTGGAGCCGGTAGACGCCGGCAACCACAGCGAGGATGCCCCCTTCGCCCAGTTCCGTTTCGAAGATGGGGGAGAGGTTATCACGTTGGACAAGGGCGAATACTTCGTAGTTTTGTACAACTCGACGTGCGAGCACTGCATGGCAACGGTCGAACCTGTGAATCAGTTTGCCGCCCTCGAGGGATTCCCCCGGGTCGTGGCGATATGCTACGAGGATGAGCCCGGTACCCTCGACGAGTTTCGGCAACTCACCCAACCCGTTTTCCCGTTACTCTCCCTGGGCGATCAAGTACGCCTGTTCTTCAGTCTCGTCGGCGATGTTCCGCCGCGCTTCGCCTTTGTGAAGGATGGGCGCCAGCTCGCGTTTTGGGATGAGGAGCCGCCTACCGCCGATGAGGTGTTCCGGGCCCGTGCCGCGGCGTCAAACCCGCAGCGGAATTGACTGCCCACGCCCCTTTTGCTATCATCGAACCTCTGATTAGCGTGTGTTCCGGCGGCGTGGCTATGCCGCTCACGTCACCCAAACCTCACGGTGTTCCAAAGCCGCGCTGCGGCGCGACCGGCCCAACGACGAAAGGCGTACGTCCGTGGCTGCTGTCATCGAAACGAAGAAGCTCTGCAAAGTCTACGAGAGCGCGTTGAAAGGCCAGGACGTTCGCGCGCTCAACAACGTTGACCTCTCGATCGAATCCGGCGAGATCTTCGCCTATCTCGGTCCGAACGGCTCCGGAAAGACCACCACCATCAAGCTCCTGCTTGGCCTCATCTTCCCGACGTCGGGCGAGATGCGGATCATGGGAAGCACCAAGATAGGCCGTCCCGCGATCCGCAAGAAGATCGGCTACTTGCCGGAAGGCGCGTACTATCCGGACTTCCTGCGCGGCGAAGAAGTGCTCGAGTTCTACGGGGAGCTGTATGGGCTCGGCGGAAAGGATCTCCGGAAACGCCTCGGCGCCGTCCTCGACACCGTCGGCATGACGCACGCCCGCAAGCGGCTCATTCGCGGCTACTCGAAAGGCATGCGCCAGCGTATCGGACTGGCCCAAGCCCTCTTGAGTAATCCGGAGATCCTGATCCTCGACGAGCCCACCACCGGTCTCGACCCCATCGCCCGTAAGGAGATTCGCGACATCCTCGTCCGCCTCCGCGACGAAGGCAAGACCCTCCTCATCTCGAGCCATGAGCTGCTCGAGGTCGAGATGATCAGCAACCGCATCGGCATCCTGTACGGTGGCGTCCTGCAAACCTGTGGCACGATCAGCGAGTTGCTCACTAACCGCGACGTGACCGTCGAGATCGAGCGCGTCTCGCCCGAGGCTCTCGCCGCGTTTCGCGCCGCCGGTGTTGAACCGGAAGACACCTACGAACAGAAATCACTACTCCGGCTGCCGGAGTTCGTGTCGCTCTATGCGGCCATGGATATCTGTCGTTCCCACAACGTCACCGTGATCGCGGTCAAGCCGCGACGCGAAACGCTCGAAGAGCTGTTCGTGCGTGTGGTTGGCAAGGCCCAAGACGAAGAAAGGAAAGGCGCCCTAAGATGAGTCCCATCGAGAGTCTGCTGCTGACCTGCGGAGCGGTCGGCATCCTGGTCATCCTGGGCGTGATTGCCTCGGTGATTTCGGTGTCCGCCCGGCATTTCTTCGCTAGTTCCTGGAGCATTGCCGTATACACCTGGCGCGAAGGCATGCGCAAAAAAACCCTGATCGGGTTCCTTATCCTTTCGATCTTGGTCATCTTTGGTTCGAGTTTCATGACCGCCTTCCTCGCGCAGACCACCATCGGCGACCTCGAATCCGACGTCGACCTCAAACTGATCAAAGACATCTGCGTCACAGCCATCTCGATCTTTGGCGTATTGATCACGATCTTCATCTCCGCCTCGGTCGTGCCGAACGAGATCGAGAACAAGGTCATCTACACCGTCCTGTCCAAGCCCGTACGCCGGTTTGGGTATCTCCTTGGCAAGTTCATCGGCGTCCAGCTCATCGTCATCGTCAACCTGGCGCTTATGGGAGGACTGTTCTTCATTGCGCTCTACTTCAAGCAACGCATGTGGCCTACCTTGTTGCTGTGGTCCATTCTCCTCACCTATTTCCAATTCCTGATTGTCTCGGCCTTCACCTTCGCCATATCCTGCGCAGCCAGTTCCGCTGTGCTGCCGACCATCGCGGGCTTGTTCATCTTCATCACCGGCAATCTCACCGAGTACCTCAAAGAGGTGTATAACCGAGGCGGGCAATCCGGCGCCTGGTTTGACGAGGCGATTCGGAAGCTGGCCTATGGCCTCTACCAGATTCTGCCCAACCTCCAGAACTTCAGCCTGAAAGACGAGATCCTCTACCTTCAGGTGAACGACCCGCCGCGCGACGTCATGATCCCCAACCTCATCGCGTACGGCCTCCTGTTCGCGTTGGCCGGATATATCGTCGCATACGTTGTGTTCTGGCGCAGGGAGTTGTAGACACCCCATGATCACTTGTCCCCAGCCAACCGCTGAGAGAAATGCCTGTCCGGATGCCGGGCGCGGCCTTGTGGCTAGCCTCGTCTTGCTCCTGCTGGTAGCACTGCTCTGGGCTGTTGCCGCGGGGCAAGGCCTGCGCGTCCGGCGCCTCCGCGAAGCCGAGATGTTCTATCGCTGGATCCTCTCCGAGGCCACCGGCTCGCGCGTCTTTGACCGCGGCCCCTACGACTTGAGCGTGCCCGGCACCGAACAGATGATGGACTCGGCGCTGCTCAAGTCGATTGAGAAGGCCACGGATCCCGTCCTGCCCGAGGTGGCGTTGACCGATCAAGATGTCGACGCCCAAGGCCAGCCACTCAGCAAACTGGTCCGATTGGTGCGCGACGGTACTAACGACCGCTTGCTCTGGCAGTTGGCGCGCGGCCCCGTCCTCCAACAGCAACGCGAGGACTTCTTCCACTACCTCCGCAAGAAACAGCTCGAAACCGTGGCCTCCGTATTCGATCCCAACGCCGTCTACGCAGGCGAAGGCGGGGCCAATGTGAGCATCGGAAACATCTTCTTCGGCTTCCGCAAGATCGCCGCCAATTTCGTCTGGCTTCAGGTCGACAAGTACTACCACCAAGGCATGATGCACCGCATGGTGCCGCTGATGAACACGTGTGTGGCCCTCGATCCGCACTTCGTAGATGCGTACCTCTTGGGCGCCTGGCACTTGGCGTACAACGCCACGGCCCACATGATCGACACGCCCGAACCCCTCAAGAAGTGGTATCCGAAATACAAGGCGCGCCTGGGCGACAAAGAGCTGTACTATTACATGGGAATCGATTTCCTCAAGGACGGTATCTTCAAGAACCCCCGCAACTACAAGCTCTATTTCGACCTCGGCTTCGGCATCTACAAGACCAAGCTGCAAGACTACGCCAACGCCGTCCTGTACCTGTCCGAGGCGATCCGGCATCGCCACGACAAGTGGGTGCCGCGCCAGTTGTATCAGTGCCTTGAACTGAATGGCCAATACGAGGAAGCCTTGGCCGGCTGGGAACGGTACCTCAAGGAGAATCCGGACAACCTGGTAGCCCCGCGATTCATCCTGCGGAACAAGGGACTCATGAAGGAGCGCGCGGCCGAACAAGCTCAATCGCGGGCCGAGGAGACCGAGGATCCCTTGGCCGCCCAAGCGGCACGCGTCGAGTCCGAGGATCTCGAAAACGAGGCACGCGCCATCTGGAAAGAGATGAACGAGCCCTTCGCCGAAGCGCGCCTGCTCCGGCTCGACGCCCTGAAGTGCATCCAAGAGAAGCGCTATGTCGAGGCCATTGCGTACCTCGAACACGCCCGGTGGGAAAGCTCGACCTTCTTCGACGAGGCCACGGACCTTATCATCCAGACCAAGCAGAAGGCCGGCATTCCGCTCTCGAAGTCCGAGGCGATGGCCGTTATCCGCAAGGAAGAGGCCGAGAAGTACGAGAAACTCGATCAGGAACAGCTCGAACAGGACGAACGCGAGGCCGCTGCGCGCGCGAAGCCGTCCGCGACGGAATGAGGCCGGAAGTCAAGGGCTCGCGCATCCAGGTGCGGTTGGCTTGAAACGACGACATCCAGCTTCTATCATAGTCCGCATTCCCGGGGACTCACCATGGGCGCTCTCGTTTCCAAAGAGAAGCTACAGGCGAACCTGAATACCATTCAGGAGCGCATCGCGATCGCGGCCCAACGTGTCGGACGCGACCCTGAAGACGTGACCCTCGTCGCCGTCACCAAGACGGTCGGTATCGATGAGGCGCGCGACCTGTATGAGCTAGGTATTACTCACTTTGGCGAAAACCGGATCGAGGTCGGACAGGCCAAAGTGGAAGCCCTTCAAGGGCTTCCCATCTGCTGGCACATGATCGGCAGCCTCCAGCGAAGGAAAGCCCGCGAGGCCGTCGCCCTGTTCGACTGCATCGACGCTATCGACCGGATTGCGCTGGCTGAGGCCGTCCAGAAGCGCTGCGAGGAACAGGACCGGACCGTCAAGGCGCTGATCGAGGTCAACGTGTCCGGCGAAGAGGCCAAACACGGATTCCCGCCCGAGGAGGTCGCGGCCGCCCTCGACGCGATCGCGCGGTTCGAAAGGATCGAAGCTGAGGGGCTCATGACCATGGCACCGTTCGTAGAGGATCCCGAGCTGACGCGGCCCGTGTTCGCGCGACTCCGCGAACTCGGCAGGCGGCTAGGGCTGCCCGAGCTCTCCATGGGAATGACCAACGATTTCGAGGTTGCCGTCGAAGAAGGCGCCACCCAGGTCCGTATAGGAACGGCCCTGTTTGCGTGAAAGGAACGGAATACATGAAGGATAAACTCGAAGAGATACGGGCCACAGCGCTCGGGGCGATTGGCCGGGCCGAGAGCCTGGATGCCCTCGAGCAAGCCCGAGTCGAGTTTCTCGGCCGCAAGGGGGGCCTCACCGACGTCCTGCGCGGATTGCGCGACGTTTCCCCAGAAGAGCGCCCCGCCCTCGGCAAGTTGGCCAACGAAGTCAAAGACGCCATCGCCAATGCCCTCGACGAGTGCAAGGCCGCGCTCGAGGGGAAAGAGGCGGAGAAACGCGCCCAGAAAGACCGCGTGGACTTGTCGCTGCCCGGCCGCAAACCGGCCCTGGGACATCAGCATCCCATTTCCACGGTCACCGAGGAACTGCTCGACATCTTCCTCGAACTCGGCTTCCAAGTGGCCACCGGGCCCGACGTGGAAACCGAGTACTACAACTTCGACAGTCTCAACACGCCGGCCGACCATCCCGCCCGCGATTCGCACGACACCTTCTTCGTCAAGCCGGGCGTCGTCCTGCGCACGCACACCTCGCCCGTGCAAATGCGCGTTATGGAACAAACCCATCCGCCCGTGGCCGTGGTCGTGCCGGGCCGTGTTTATCGCGTCGACCTCGACGCCAGCCACAGCCCCATGTTCTGGCAGGTCGAGGGCCTTCTCGTTGACAGAGGCATCACCTTCGCCGACCTCAAGGGCACGCTGATGCTCTTCGTGCACCGGTTCTTTGGCGCCGACGTGAAGGTGCGGTTCCGCCCGCATTTCTTCCCATTCACCGAACCCTCGGCGGAAGTGGATATCTCGTGTTCGGTGTGCAAGGGCAAGGGCTGCCGCGTATGCAAGTACCAGGGCTGGCTCGAGATTTTGGGGTGCGGCATGGTCCATCCCGAGGTCTTCCGCTATGCCAACTACGACTACGAAACGTACACCGGGTATGCCTTCGGCATGGGCGTCGACCGCATCGCTATGCTCAGGCACGCCATCAGCAGTATCGGCCACCTCTACGAGAACGACCTAAGATTCCTGGAGCAATTCTGACATGCGCATTTCCCTCAATTGGCTCAGAGAGTTCATCGATATCGACATCGATGTCGATACCTTAGCCCATAAGATGACCATGCTCGGCATCGAGATCGAGGCCATCGAGCGCCCTTGGCAAGGTATCACCGGCGTATACGTTGGCGAAATACGGTCCATCGAACCCCATCCAAACGCCGACAAGCTCGTCGTGTGCAAAACCGATGTCGGCCGCGACCAGCCGCTGCAGATCGTGTGCGGCGCTACGAACATGAAAGTGGGGGACAGGGTCCCCACGTCCGTCGTTGGCGCCAAGCTCGTGGGCGGATTCGAGATCGCCGCGCGCAAGATGCGCGGGGTTCCCTCCGAAGGCATGATGTGCGCCGCCGACGAACTTGGCCTCGGCGAGGACCATAGCGGCCTGATGATCCTCGATCCCAGCATCCCCATCGGCACCGACTGCATTCCCCTCCTCGGCCTCGATGACGTCGTGTTCGACGTCGAGATCACGCCCAACCGCGGCGACTGCGCCAGCATGATCGGTGTGGCCCGCGAGCTGTCCGCTCTTCTAGGCGTGCCCTACCGCGTCCCCGAGGTGCGCATCACCGAAACCTCCGAACCGGCCACCCAGTTCTCCTCAGTGACCATCGAGGCGCCCGACCTGTGCCCGCGCTACATCGGCCGCGTCCTGCCGTCCGTTCGGGTCCGCCGTTCACCGGCCTGGATGTGCCAACGCCTCATCGCCGCCGGTCAGCGCCCCATCAGCAACGTGGTGGACATCACCAACTACGTCCTCCTCGAAACGGGCCATCCGCTCCACGCCTTCGACTACGGCCTCCTCGAAGAGAACCGTGTTGTCGTTCGCCGCGCCCGCGCTGGAGAGGTCATCATCACCATTGACGGCGATTCCCATCCCCTCTCACCCGAGATGCTCGTCATCGCCGATGCCGTCCGGCCCGTTGCCGTTGCAGGGATCATGGGCGGAAAAGAATCCGAAGTGGGGGAGGAGACCTCCCGAATCTTCCTCGAGAGTGCCTGTTTCGATCCCGTCTCCATCCGCCGCAGTTCCCGTGCGCTGGGCCTTCAAACCGAAGCCTCGGCCCACTTCCAGCGCGGCGCTGATGTCGACATGTGCCTCTATGCCTGCAACCGGGCGGCTGCTCTCATGCAGGAACTGGCCGACGGCGTCGTCGCCGCAGGATTGCTCGATGAGCATCCCCGGCCCCCCGTTCGGAAGACGGTCCAGCTTCGCTATGACCGCGCCAATCTCCTCCTCGGCGCCGACATACCGGCCCATACCCAGAGGGGATACATCCAAAGCCTCGGCTTCGACGTGGTCGAGGCCTCCGAGACGGCCTGCACCTTTCGGGCACCGACGTGGCGGCACGACGTATCCCAAGAAGCCGACCTCATCGAAGACGTGGCCCGCCTCTACGGTTATGACAAGATCGCGGCCACTTTGCCGAGCATCAGCCAAGTGGAACAGGTCTTCGCCCCCTTCGAAGCCAGAGTCCGCCGGCTCCGCGCCCTTCTCGTCGGTGCTGGACTCACCGAGATGATGCATTGGACCTTCAGCCAAGCCGCTGACGTGCGCAAATCGGAGCTCCCGGACGCCTATCTCGACATGGTCGCTCTCGCCAACCCGCTCTCCGAAAACCTATCGACCATGCGTTCCTCGCTCATCCCCGGTCTATTGGACAACGTGACCCGCAACCTCCATCGCGGCAATGGCTCGATCCGTGCCTTCGAGATCGGACCCGTATACAAACCACGAGCGGACAAGGACTTGCCTGATGAGACCCTGCGCATAGCCGTGGTTCTGACTGGTGCCGCCGCCAGTCCCCATTGGGCCTCGGAACAACGTAGTGTCGACTTCTATGACCTCAAGGGAATCATGGAAGTCATCGCGGACCACGTCGGGGCGGTCGCCGCGTACCAACCCCTCGAAATGGGACCATTTCAGACCGGCCAGAGTGCCTCCGTCGTCGTCGACGGCCGCGAGCTTGCCTCGATGGGTCTCGTAAAATCAACGGTGCTTAAGGCTTACGACATCGAGCAGCCCGTCTACGTCCTCGATGCCGACCTCCAGGCATTGCTTGCCCTCAATCCTGCGGCGAAACAGTTCGAAGAGATTCCCCAGTATCCGCCATCTCTGCGCGACATCGCTGTCCTCGTTGACAACGATGTACCGGCAGGAGCCCTCTGCGAAGCCGCCCGAGATGCCGCAGGCAAGATCCTGCGATCAGTGGATATCTTCGACGTGTACACGGGCAAGCAAGTCCCCGAGGGTAAGAAATCCGTGGCACTCAGTCTCGTCTTCCAGTCTCCGGAACGCACACTCACCGACCAGAACACCCAGAAAGCCTGGGACAAGATCCTCCACAAGCTCGAAACGGAGTTCAATGCGACGCTTCGTTGAAACCCCTTGTACAGCAGCAACTTAAAAACATCGAGGCCCTCCTCGACGACCTTCGGGAGGCTCTTGGGGACACCAACGCTGCCCTGAAGAAGAAGCAGGCCGCCTATACCGAATTGACACGCCTCTACTGGAGCCGCGGCTCCAAAGTGGCCGCGCTGGATCATAACGCCGCCGAGTACGAGGTGCTCACTCGCAACAACGAGCGCCTCGAACAACAACGCCAAGAGCTTCGAGCGCGCCTCGAACGCGTCCTCGCGCACACCAAGTCCTTGGCGAAGGCCGTCCGAACGTGACCGCGTCCAACCCGATCAAGATTGAGGTAGGAAACGAACTCATCGCGGTCCCTGTCTACAAAGACGAAGACACCACGCGCGACATCGTCCGCCAGGTCAACCAACGCCTCGCCGAAATCGAGGAACAGGAGCCAGGCCGCCTCAATTCAAGGATACTCGCGCTCAAAGCCGCCGTGGCCTTCGCCATGGAACTCCGTCAGGCCCAAGCCGACCTCGCACAGGCCGAAACGGATGCCCAAGACGAACGTAAGGCGCTTGAAGAGGACTTCAAAGCGGAGCAGGCCCAGGAAACCCGCCAGCTCATGGTCGTGCTCGACCGGATTGCCGAAACCATCCAGGCGACTATCGACGAAGCCCGGGCCGTAAATCTCGATTCCTAGACCAGCCCGGACCGTCCGATCGGTCGCCGTGTTGGGCCGTGTGTCCGGTGGAATGGTATGGGGGTAATGAGGCGTATTGGGGCGATTCATTAACACTTGAGCCCGGACATGACGAGATCAAGATAACGTCTGATAATATATATTATGTTTTATAGTGGTGCCTCATATTAACGCTCTATTTTAGAGCACATTCATTTTTCGAATGATAGCAGAATCTAATGCGTTCCAATGTCATCTGATCATGGCATATGCATACCTCATTTTTCGTGTAACTTAATAGGTTCAACTCCTTATCGCAAAACATTATAAATCGTTCATATCTGGAACGAACTTCGTTCCATTCAGGAAATTTTCAGTGTTAGTGTTCGTGTGATTCGAAATGGAATAAACATAAGTGTGAGTCTGATAATCAGATTAGGGTGTTAATGCTTTTTCGGATTCCAGACGCAAGACGCCCAACTTGACCGCAAGATCGAGAAGCGAACAGAGAGGAGATGAAACGAGGGAGAAAAAGAAGTGGAGCGGGAAACGGGATTCGAACCCGCGACCTTCAGCTTGGGAAGCTGACACTCTACCAACTGAGTTATTCCCGCTCTGTGGTGCGTGTATCTTAGCACCTATCCCCCACTTTGTCAACAGGAAGAAAAACGGCCGAAGGCGGGACAACCATCGCCGCTTCTCCTAGTCCGACGTCTACACCTTCTTCGTCTCTAGTCCTGCCCGCGTTGCCGCATTAAGCTGTCGCGTGTCCGATGAGACGAAGATCTCTGCATCCCATTCGAGCGCGCAGGCAATGTGGAGTGCGTCCGACGCGCGCACGGCGCTTGCCTCGAGAACGACGACGGATGATCCCACGACGGAAGTGGTCAGATTGACGATGTCTGCGTCCCGGACATCATCGATGATTTGACGCTTTGCCCTAAGGTATTGAACCTCCGTGAGACTGCGCTCTCGCCGCCGGCGGTTGAGCGCCGACACGATCTCGGGCACGCAGAGGATGCTGAGACCGAGTTCGGTCGCCTCGGCACAGAGGCTCTCCACTTGTCCGCTTCCTGGCTCGTCCACAAAACGTTTCGCAAACGCGGAGGAATCAAGAAACACCCTCACGTTCTCTCTCCTCCAGAATGGCTGTCGAAAGGCCCGCGCCCTTCGTCATAAGACGCAATCCGGGCTTTTTCCATGATGGCTCCGAGCGTACGGAATTCCTTACCGGTGACACCTCCGCGATCGGGCGTCCGTGCCGAAGGACGAGAAGCGTCTCGCCGTTCTCCACCTCTGTCAGCATTCCGGATGCATGACTTCGAAAGTCCGTCAATGTTACAGTCTTCATGCTGCCTCCATTCTGTACGTTATTGTACACAAGAATGTACAGAATATCGACCGCCTTTTTGTTGTCGGCGAGGGAATGGACGCGGGGTTTCAAATATCAGGTCTGACACATCCTGCATTTCGGGACCGAAGCGGAAGTAGTCTTCCGGGACGGCCTGCTGGAAGGCATCGTCGGCGCCGAGCAACGCATACACGCGCCGGGTGGTCTCCACTGCGGACTTCATAAGGTCGAGGGGCGTCTCGCGGTCCAGCGTCGGCGTTACCGTCAGGAGCGGCCGCGGGGCCACGCAGGCCATGAGGTCGGGGATATCGTAGGGGACGCGCGACTCGGCCCCCGTGAAGAAGCCGAGTTGCGGCAAGAGCATGTGGAGGTGCGACCAGCGCTCGATGCCCCCGGTCCGCATCCGATCCGTATCGAATTGGAACGGCGGCGGACCACATACGGCCGCGACGGCCGTGGGGCGCTCATCGAGGGCCGCCACGTGGAGGGCCACCATGGCTCCCAACCCGAAGCCGACGAGTGTTGCCCGCTCGGGATCGACATAGGGCAACTCCACGGCCACGTCGAGGGCCGCCCGCGTGTCGTGAACCATTTTGCCGAGGACGGACCATTTGGGATGGCGGTCGTAAAAGCCCTCGATTTCGTCGATCCGGCGGCCACAGCCGATCTGGTCGAAGCAGAACACGACGAAACCGTTGCGCGCCAGGGCCTTATAGAACTGATCGCCCCGGCGGTACGCCGCCGCATAGCCGTAGGGAAATGAGAACGGATGCAGCCAAATGGCCAGGGGCATCTTCCGATCACCCTTGATGACACCCTCAGGCGCGTAAATGTCGGCGTTGATGTACTCGCCAAACACGCACGTCGCTTTCTCGATGCCCGCTGTATCGTCTCTGGCCAGCATCTTGGCGACATGAGGGCGTTCCTCACCGTAGGTTCCGCCGTTATTAACAGCGAAAGGCGGCTGTTCTCCGAGCATAAACTCTATGTTTTCAATGATTTTCGCTCGCTTCTCGGGCCATTTCGAGGCATCGCCGGGGACTTCCAGGCCCTCGGGGCCGCGTTCGGGAAACGCTTCAGGCGCGATGCTCACGCCGGACTCGCGGCTCCAGGACGCCCAATCCCAGGGAAATATCAGTTGTTCCGGGAACGCATATTGGCCCCGGCCGAAGTGCAAATCGCACCAGTCGATGTAGCGCTCGATGGTCGTCGTCCAGGTCTCGTGGTTGCCAAAACGCCACAGGATGCGGAACTTGTCCTCCGAGTCGAAGAGCCCGTAGACCGGTTTCACGGCGAGGTACGTGGTTTGCTCGGCCCAGGCGCTCCCGGCACCGTCGTTGTAGGCGGCGCTCAGCAGACACGGTCTCGGTGCGCTCAGGGCGACCAACTCGTGGAAATCGACGGGCAACCGGTCCTCGCGTCCCACAAAGAACCGTAGGCGCGGATGGAACCACTCGGGAAAGGACCGCGTGATGTTCTCGATGCCTTCGCCAAAGTGCTGCTCCGAGTAATACCGGGTCGTGTGTGAGCCGCCCTGACCGGAACTGCTTGAAATGACAACGCTTATGCGTTCGTCGAGGGCGGCGGCCATGAGCGACTGTTTGCCGTTCCGCGAGTGGCCCGTCAAGGCGATCTGGCCCACGTTGGCCTCGGGAACGCTCTCGAGGTAGTCGATGCAACATCCTGCGGCCCAAGCTCTTCGGGTTAATCGCGACCAATCACACTTCGGGTAGGCATCGAGAAACGAATCCGTATCGTCTCTCGAGTCGGAGCCGGCGTAGACGCACGCCAGGTAGCCTCGGCGGAGGGCGATGAGCGCCCAGGCCCGGTGGTTGTCCTGCGTCAAGAAGATGGGGAACGGCCCGGGGCCCTTTGGCATGAGCAGTTCGAGGTGCAGTCGGCCCTTATGCTCCTTGCCAAAGGCCAACTCGACCTCACGGATGCGTGCTCCAGCTTCTTCGCGGTCGGCCAGTACTGATGCCTCGAGATTGCCGGGCCGGGGTGGCACGGTGCCCAGAATCCACTTGTGGAACTGCTCGAGCAGCTCGCGGCGATGGGCCTGCCACTCCTCGGGCGTCCGGATCGGGACCTCTACGCCACCCTCGGCTCGCGTGAGCGGGTCCGGCAACGGCGCGCAAGCCGGCATCGTGGCGAAATCGGGCGGCAACTCACCGCTACGCTCGAGCCATTCTTCCCACGGTCGGCACGCCGGTAGAACGCGGCGCAACTCGTCGAGATAGGCTTTCCGGCGCGCGAGGGACTCGCCATCGTCCGCCGAAACCGTTGCCGCCGCGCTCATGATGGCAAGCACAAGAACCGCTCCTCGAAACATGGTCGATCTCCCCCACTCTGTTGTTCCTTTTTGGAACACACCGGCCTACTCCTTCGGCGTCTCGGGCGCATCTGACAGCGCGTAAGCGGTGAAACCAAGGTACCGCGAGGATTGCTCCTCGACGTAGGCGGCGAAGTCGACGCGGACCACCTTGCCGGCCTTCGAACTCGCGTGATACAGGAGGCCGGCGCCGCAGGAATCGCGGACGAACAGGCCACAGTGCAGCGCGAACAGCCAATCTACCTTGCCGATGAATACCACGAGGGCCGGGGTGGGCATCTTGGCGACGGCCGCCGTTGCCTTGTCCACCGGCACATACTGTAACGTGATGTCCCGGTCTGGCGTGTCTTGACCGAGCTCGGGCGCGTTCACCTTCGGGAAGTAGGCGCGCTTGCTGATGGTCCGTGTGACCGAGTCCGTGGCGACGCCCAGTTCGGCGGATACGTCCTGGCAGAACCGGTTGTTGGCCACCCAGTCCGCGATCATGAAATGATTGCGCGTCTCGAAGTCGATGACACCGTCCCGGTACCGGATACGCTGGAGGGTGTCGAATGCCTCCTGGTAGTCCTTCGCCATGGCCAGGGCGAAGGTCTGCTCGAGGAAGGTGACGCAATCCACCTTGGTCAGGTCGATGAGCGGATCCGTGTCGTACTTGCCGGTGGGTCCTTCGCCGAGGGGGCCGTTGGCGTACGGCGTATCGAGGCTACGCTCCGCCACCGCGACCACCCGTGCGCCGAAATCCGCCTCGCGCCCACGGAGATCGCTCAGGAACGTGTCCACATCCGCCGGCGACATGTCAAACACCTTCATTCCGGCCGATACGAGTATCAAGAGAAGACAGGACATCGTTATCCTTGACCTCCTTCGTAGCCCAACGCGCGAGGTAACTTCGGGGCATGATAACACGCCATCGGTCTTGAGGACATGCGTAGCCGTCGTCGTGTCCTCGAGTCCCTTCGTGACTTGTCCTGTCCGGCGCAGAGGCCTGGGATGCCTTGCTTCTGTCCCCATCTGCGTACATCGGCGCAATCTGCGCGGCTCCTGACAACGGGGCCGGGGCAAACGGATTCACTTGGCACGCGGAGGGTCCGCGCCGGTTGATAAGGCCGAGGCCTCCGTGCCGCGTCCGGCGGGCGTGGGTCTCCCCCATCACGACGGCGATTGTGACGCTCCCCGGACCTGGCGGTCTGGGGAATCGACGTGTGTCATGGTGAAGAAGGCCAGGCGGAGCTTCTGGTTTTCAAGGGACGTGGTGATGAAACACAGCCCTTCGCTCAGGTTGTAGGGCGTCTCGATGGTGGTCACGGTCTCCACGATGTCGGGCGCGAGTTCCCTCCTCCAGAAGAGGTGCCCGCGATGGTGTCGAATCAGCTCTTTGGAGTTGAGGTAGAGGCGAATGCCCAGATTCCCCTCCTTGACTTCGCGGTCGGTGGCAAGGGCAAAGAAGGTTCCCGTTGTGATCTTCTGCACGGACTTGCCGTCGTTGGCCGGGAAGTCCTGCTGCACAATGTCCACGATGGACGTGTTCGGCTGATGCGCGTAGAGAAACTCCGCCAAGGAAGGACTGAGATCCTCGAAGCTGGTCATCCCGGGATCGGCTTTCGATCGCGAGTGCCGAACGAGACGCTTACCGGCTGCGTCGGCATGAAACGTGACGCGGGGCGCCGAGATGAGTCGGGCGTCCGGGACCTTCTCGAGCATCTGCCGCCACTGGTGTTTGGGCGTGAGCCTGAAGACCCGTACGTCGGCCGGCGATGTTACGACGCCAGCCGCCCCGGGCAGTTGTGAGACGATCCGCTCGACATCTGCCGCGGGGGCCTCGATCAGTGCCATCTCGGCGGTGAAGGCCAGCTCGGGATCGTAGGACGGCGGCTTTTTCTCGACACGCCTGACGATGAACTCACCGTGGGCCGGCCCGGGAAGCTCTTGCACCGGCTCTGACGGGTCACAGGGCTGCTGCTTCCAGAACACAAGCAGGTCGGGACGCTCTTTGCCATCTGTGCCCATGCCCGCGACAAGGCCTCCCCACTCGTTCGCCGGGGCTCGGACAACCAGGTTGATCCACGCTGTCGAGGTATCGGAGGCATTGGCCGGCGCGAGGCTAATCCAGAGGCGCATCTTTTCCCCGTGGGGCTGGCACGTGAGGCCTATCTGGAGGGGTTTCTCGGTCTTGAGCCAGTGGAGTGCCTGACGAGGCACCGCGGCCGAGACGGAAACATCGCTGTCCGCACGCATGGCCAACACGGGGGATGCCACATGGGCGACATCCCGGCTCTTGGGCTCGTCCTTGCCATCCCACAGGAGTGTGGCACCCTCCATGGCGATGGGTAATCCCCCTGCCGTTATTTGAGACGGGGAGATCATTGTGCACAGCCCTCTGAGTGCCAGGCCGCCGATATTCCCGGCCTTTGGCAAGCCGGACTCGCTGTCCAAGCCCTGGATCCCGTCTCTCACGATGTAGACACGCATTTCCAGGACAGCATCCGCATCGCGGGTGGTCTCCGGTGCGCCGGGCGAGCCGTAGACAATGGGCGTCGGCACGCGGCGGGCCGCCTCTGTGGTTGGAGTCAGTGAAGGCACGGCGACGAGCAAGAGTACGACGATTGCGGCGATGGCTCTCCGGGGTATGCGGCATGCCGCGCCGCCTTGCAGCAACAAGGAGAGCCTTGCCTTGAACGCGGCGGCGGTACCGGCGGCCATGCCAAAGGCGGGCACCGGCGTTTGCCGTTGCGTCTCGGAGCTCACGATTCTGAAGAGGACTTCGGCGTATTGCCTGCCGCCTTCGGGCAACGCCCACAGGACCCATGCGTCGCACGCGAGCTCGCCGTACAGGTGCAAGCGGCGTCGGACGAGGATCAGCAGCGGGTTCCACCACCACACGCAGGTGGCAGCCAGTTCCAGCCAGCCCACCCAGAGGTCGCGGCGCTTCAGGTGGGCCAACTCGTGCGAAATGATGCCACTCCATTCGTCGCGCCGGATCGAGTTCAGCAGGGCGCACGAAACCAGGAGCTTGGAGCACCACGGGTTCCACACGACGGCCGAAGCGAGGCCGGATACAACCAGGACCGAGGGAGGGCGTACGCCGAAGGCCCCGGCCAACTCGTCCGAGCATTGCTGCAACCAGTCAGGCGCAGGCTGGGCCTGTTTGAGCAGGTACCGGAACCCGCGAATCCGGGAGGCGTGTAGGGCAAGCGTGAAGAGTCCCCCTATGAACCAGACGATGGCGAATACGAGCGGCACGTGTCGCCACGGCGTTGACGGGGCCGCTTGCACGGGCGGCACCGGGCTGGGTTCAGCCAGCGGCGCAGCGGGCTTTGTCTGTGGTGGAGCTTGCGCTTGTTCGGTCGCGATGAAAGCCCGGGATGTGCTGGGCAGCATTTCCTGAAGCGAAAACGGCCAGACCATCACAGGTGGAAGCGAAAGCTTGATCAGCACCACGAGCCACAACGCGTGACAGACCGCCGGGCGAAAGCGCCCCAACCGACACGCAATACCCACGGTAAACGCCAATGCCGCTACCAAGGACACGTGGAGAACAAGAACCGTTAGCATCGTCAGTTCCTTCAAGGGTTGGGGCGAGTCTTCTTGCCCTCGCGCGCACCCGCAGCTTCATCCAGTAGCCGCCGGAACTCGGCGACTTCGTCCGCAGTGAACCGCTGCTTGTCTACAAGAGCCATCACCAGCGGCATGGTGGTGCCGTCGCAGACCTTGTCCGCCAGTTCCAGCAACCGATCCGAAAGAAATCTCTCGCGTGTTATGGCCGCGCTAAAGACGTGGGCAAGCCCCGTCTTGTCGGACTTCACGGAGCCCTTGGCTTCCAGGCGTCCCAACAACGTTTGAACGGTCGTGTAGGCCCAGCTATTCTTGCCCGAGCCAAGCCGTTCACTTACTTCCCGCACCGTGGCGGGCCCCTCTTTCCAAAGGGTCTGCAGGACTTCCATTTCGGCGTCGCTCACGTCGCCCGTTTTCCGCACCATACCGGCCTCCTTGGTTCTCCTACATTTTGTAGGACGCGCTCATCCTACTACATTTTGTCGGAGATGTCAACGGATTCGTTTCCTCATGCAAGCGATCTATCCGAATCGGTGGTCCCGGGGCGTGGAAAGACGCGGCGGAACGCGCTACAATAGGCGCGGTTGGTTTTTTGCGCGTAGGGCTTGACACGGCGGGGCGAATGTGGCAAGATAGGCCCATGGTGAACATTTTTTCAGTATATCCATCACTGAGGAGGAGATAGCGCATGGCTGCACAGAAAGTAGATCCGGCCGAGGCCAAAGGCAAGGCCCTCGATATAGCGGTGGCGCAGTTGCAGAAGCAGTTTGGGCGCGGGACGCTGGTGCGTCTGGGTGATGAGGATTTTGTCCGAGGCGTACAGGCCATATCCACGGGCAGTCTTTCGTTGGATATTGCGACGGGCCTAGGGGGCCTGCCTCGGGGGCGTGTAGTGGAGATTTTTGGGCCGGAATCATCCGGGAAGACGACGCTGGCGCTGCATGTGGTGGCGAACGCGCAGAAAGCGGGCGGGATCGCGTGTGTGATCGACGCGGAGCATGCTTTGGACCCGACGTTTGCGGGGAAGATTGGGGTGGATATCGACAATCTGCTGGTGTCGCAACCGGACACAGCCGAACAGGCGCTCGAGATCTGCGAAACGCTGGTGCGCAGTAACGCGCTGGACGTAATTGTCATCGACTCGGTGGCGGCGCTGGTTCCGAAGGCGGAAGTCGAGGGTGACATGGGCGATGCGCACATGGGCCTTCAGGCGCGGCTGATGTCGCAGGCGCTGAGGAAACTCACCGCAGCCATCAGTCGGTCGAAGACGCTGGTGATCTTCATCAATCAGATGCGTCAGAAGATCGGCGTGATGTTCGGCAATCCGGAGACGACGACGGGGGGACGCGCGCTCAAGTTCTACGCGAGTATGCGTATCGACATTCGCCGTATAGCGTCGATTAAGGAACGGGAGCAGGACGTTGGAAACCATGTCAAGGCCAAGGTCGTCAAGAACAAGATGAGCGCGCCGTTCCGGCAGGCGGAGTTTGATATTCTTTTCGGCGAGGGCATCTCGTACGAAGGCGATATTCTGGACCTTGCGGTGGCGCAGAAGCTCATTCAGAAGAGTGGCGCCTGGTTTGCCTTGGACGGCGAGAACCTGGGCCAGGGACGGGAGAACACGCGCCAGTACCTCAAGGATCATCCCGAGGTGACGGAGCGGCTCAAGGAGAAGATCATCGCGGCGAAGGATTTGCACTGGGCCTCGAGCACCTCGGATGACACGGATATGGAGATCGACGACGACTCGGCAGAACCCGAACAAGAGTGAGGAACACGCGGATCACGCTTCCCACGTGTACCAGCGACAGACGCGGGTTTGGCTGCTTCTCCTGTTGATTGTCACGGTGCTGTTCTCGGGCGGTGCGCTTGTTGTCAAGTATAGGCTCGAGTTACTGCGATCCACGGTGGAAGCACGCATCGAATCCCGCACGGGCGCCGAGTTCCAGGTGGGGGCCGTTGAGGTCAATGGGCTTCGAGGCCTTCGGATCGAGGCGTTCGAGGCGTATCTCCAGGCCGAGATGGGCCCGACCATTCGACTGAGCGCGCCGAGGGCCGAGGTCGATCTGGATATCCTTGACCTGTTCTCGGGTCGGGTCACGATCGACCGGATCCAGCTTGACGGGGCGACGGCACTGGCGAGTCGTCCTCGCGAGGGCACGTGGTTCTCGAACGGCCCGTTGGATGTCTCGGGCCTGTCTGAACCGCTCTCCGCAACACCCTTCCGTATTGTCGGGACAGGCTGTACGTTGTCGGTCGAGAATGTTGTGGGCGATACGCGCCTGATGTTTGGCGACCTCGAGCTTGATGTGTCGCGCCTCTCCGGAGCGAACCAGATCGACATCCGCATCGCGGGCAATCTCGGCGCGGATGCGTCCAAGCGCATCAAGATCCGAGGGGAGTTCACGTCGTTCGAGGATTTTGATCTGGCCATGGAGTGCGCGGGGATCACGGCTGAGGACGTCAATGTTTTCCTTCCGGCGTCGCAGCGTCTTGTCGAGAAGGGGCGGGCATGTCCTAACCTTCGGGTGACCGGCTATCCGAATCGCACGCTGATCGTGTGGCTCGACGCGCCTTTCCAGGAGGTGGCACTGAACGATGAGATAGAGTTCCTCCAGCCGGAGACTGGGACTCTGATGGCGCTGGCCAGTTATAACCTGGATACAAGCATTGCTTCGCTGACGACGGCGAAGATCCGAAGCATACAGGCCGACGGAAGGGAGGTCGCGGGAACGGTTGATGGCGAGATCTCGTTCGCCGCCGATGTTCCGGAATTCGATCTGCACGTCGAGAGCCAGGACTTGCTGGCCCTCCCCCACTTGGATGCCCTGATCCACGAGCATCTCAGCGACTACGGGAGTCTGGAATTGGCGGCGGAGGCGCCTTGCGCGGTCGAGCTCTTCGTTCGCGGCACGTCGGAATCGCCGGAGGTCTCCGGTTTCGCTACCGTCAAGGCCGGGGAGATCACCTTACCCTCTCCCGAAGGTAATCTGCCGTCGGGTCGGCTGAAGGTCGAGACCGTGGAGGTCCGTTTTGCCTCCGGCGCCGAACGGCCCGAGGGGACGTTGAATGTTGCGGACGGCGTCCTCGAGTACGAGGACCTTGGCGTGCGGGCGGAGCGAATCTCGGGGGCTGTGCGTCTGGCGGACGGCGCCTTGGTCTGTGATCCGCTGAGTGCTACCATCACGGGCAATCCCTTTGTGGGTAGTTTCCGGTACGAATGGGACACCGGTTCCGCCCGATTCGAACTGTCGGGCGAAGTCGCCGACGTCGAGAAGATGCCTTTTATGGAAAGCGCCGAGGACTTGACGTTGGCGGGCCCGGTAAACGTCCGTTGCCGGGGAAGCCTGTCGGGTGAACAGTACGTGTTCGAGGGCGAATTCGATGGCACGCAGGCGCAGATAGGCTTCGAGTGGTGGTTTCGGAAACCCCCGGGCATCGCCGCGTACGGTAAGGGCATCGAGGTCCGCGTGACGCCCCGTGAATCCATCGATGTGACGGGGGCGCTTGTTGTTGGCTCGACGCCCATCGATTTCGCGGGCCACGTGGTCTACGCTCGCGACAAATGGCTGTTGTCGTCCGTGAGATGCGATTCCGGCCGAGTCGATGTGCCCGCACTCGGCAAATGCATGAATGTGCCCTACATGATCGCGGGTGGCACCGGCACGGATGTTCACTTCCTGTGGGAGCGCAAGGACGACCGCGAGGACGCCACGGTGTTTAGCATCGTGGGACGAGTTGACGATGCCATTATGACGCCCAACGGCGGCATGACTCCGCTGCATGGTCGGGGCATCGACGTGAGTGTTCGGTCGAGTACCATCGGCGAGGAACGAACGGGCGAGGTGGTGCTTGCGGCCGAGCAGGCCTACATGCCGCCTTTCGGTGATGTATGGTTCCTTCCCCTGAACGCCCAGGCGGAGTCAAGTGAGGAAGGCGCCGAAGAGGATCGGAGCTGGAGTTTCTCGCTATCGGCGGCCACGATCGATGTGCCGCCTTGGCAAGGCACCGAGTTTGTGGGCCAGGCCTACGACAATCCCACAGAATCAGGTCTGAGCGCGTTCTCGGCGGAGATCGTCGGCGGCGGGAGCTTGAAAGGCCGCTACCGCAGCGTGGGCGAGCAGAACGTCTACGCGCTGGCTGCGGAGTGGAACGAAATCCCATGTCACTATCTCATCAAGCATCTCCGGTACGACGACATCCTCGAGGGTACTACGACGGGTCGGGTCGACTATTCGGTGGATCGCGATGATCCCGGCACGCTGCGCGGCGACGGGCGATTCACGGTCCGCAACGGCCAGTTCAGCGCCGACTTCCTGCTCGCTCAGTTTGGGCAGCAGTTGGAGAACGACATCAACGCGTTGCCGCCGTCGCTCCGATTCCGGAAACTGGAGGTGGAGGTAGGGCTCGAGGGCGATCGGGTGCGCACGCCTCGTTTGTTCCTCGATTCGGAAGGGATCGACGTTTCCGGCGCGGGCGAATACGTTCGCGACGGCGACCTGGACTATCAGGTACGCCTCAAGATATCGCCCGAGACGACCCAGAAGATACCGCTGTTGCGTGAGGCCTTCAACGTGGAGGGCCATCGCTTGGCGCAACAGGACGTCGAACTGGCCTTCCGCATTTCTGGTCCCACATTCGATCCGCGCGGTGAACTTGCGGAGATGCCTCCCCTTGGCGTAACCTTGGTTAGCGGGGCGCTCGAGGTAACTTCCGAGGCGCTCAAGGTGATCGACATGCCGCGCAGGATCCTGGTGGACCTGCTCAAAACGGGTACCGGCGTTGTGTCGGCCACGCGCTGAACGGATTGGGATTCGGTTGCAGCAGAATGGAAATCAAGATCAGTAGAACCGCGCAGCAATGTACGCAGTGCGAACGTGCCTTTGAACACGAGGAAAGCCTCCGGTCGCTTGTGCGTATCGAGAACCAAGAGCTCACGCGCGAGGATTATTGCGCAGCGTGTTGGGAAGACCGCCTGGCCTTGGGTGCCTTTTCGGTGTGGTCGCCGAGGTACTACGATCCGAAAGTGGCCGAACAGGAGCCTCCGGAGACCTTTTCGCCACTGCGTCGGATCTTCTACGATGCGGCCGAGGCCGAGGGCCGCGCCGAGCTGGCGCGGGCCTATCTTGCAGCGCAGCTCTTGCGGCGGCAGAAGGTGTTTCGCCTGATCAAGGAATCGAGCGATCCCGATGCCGAGGTACGAGTGGCGTTGTTCGTCGACCGGCTGAGTAGCAGCTTGGTCGAGGTGCGCGATCCGAACCTTACCTATGAGGAGCTCGCGGCCGCCCGAATCACCTTGATGGAGGCCTTGGCGAAGTTGGAGAATGGAGAAGCGAAAGACGGCATCGAGGCTGAACCCGTCGGCGACGTTTTGGAGACCGATACAGCCTCAGTGGGCGAGTAGAACCGCAGGGACGGAGGAACAAGAGAGCGCGTTATGTCTCAGCCGATGTCATTTGGGCCGCCAAGGAAGCCCACCGCGAAGAAGGGCGCGGCGAACTCGAGCCAGCAGATTGTGGTGATCTGCATCTTCATCGTGGGCGCGTTGATCTGTTTCATGTTGGGTGTGCTCGTTGGCCGCGTGGATCGGGGTACGGAACTCGCGAACCCGACGCCGACCGTCCGCACGCCGGATCTTGATACGTCGATCAACACGGGTCTTCCGGACGAGGGTGATGAGTCAGGCGTCTTCAAGCATGGCGAAGGCGTGCAGACATCGCCGCGTCGGGTCGAGTTGCCGGATGAGTCCGCGAAGACGTGGCCCGAGGTCGATGCGAAAGCACTGGCCTCCCCGGACGAGGACAAACCGATCTCATCCGATGCCGGCGAGACGAGCCGAGGGAATCCTTTCGAGCCGGAGGCCGAGGCGGAGCCGGCGCAGGACGTACAGGAAGCAAGCCCTCCGGAAGCCGCCGCGGAAACCGATGCCGCCGGGATGTCTTCGGAACCCGCGGACGCTACGGCCCAGGAGCTTCTGGCAGGCGAGCCGCCTTGGCCGCAGAAAACCACGACGGAACCGACCGCCGAGACCTTGGCCCAAGGGAACGCGCAGGAACCTGAGCCCACGGCGACACCGGCAGCGAGTGAGGCCGTGTCTTTGCCAGAGGCGGCGCCTCCGGCAGCGACCGCCGCACCGGCTGCCCAGGAGGCATGGGTTTATGGTATTCAGGTGGCCTCCTTCGCAGGATCGCAACGCCAGAAGCTTGCCGAAGACTGCCAGCGCAGCATCGAGGCCAATAGCGATCTCAAGGCGCAGTTGAGTCCATCGGAAGACGGGGAGTACGTGCGCGTCATCGTCGGTGGCTACGCAGACAAGGCGGCGGCGGCCGCCGCGTGCCAGGAACTCCGCAAGCGAGCCGGATTCAAGGATTGCTTTGTCAAATCGCTGCGCTAACCGGCAGAGGGGTGTTAGCTAACATGCGAGTGTCGATTGTGGGGCCTGGGGCCATGGGCTGCTTGTTTGCGGCCCGGCTTGCCCACTGCGGAATCAGGACCACCCTGATAGACCACCGTGCCGACCGGGCAGTTCGACTTCAGCGTTCCGGTGTTGTCGTGGAGAGTCCCGAGGGGGAACTCGTGGCTCATCCTGCTGTGGTAACGCAGATTCCTTCCGCTCAAGACTTGGTGATTGTGTTGACCAAAGCCTATGTGACGCGCGACCTGCGGCTGCCTCCGGAACAGCCTGTGCTGACGCTGCAGAACGGCTTGGGCAATGTTGAGACGCTGTGCGCCAGAGTGGGAAGCCAACACGTACTGGTAGGCGTCACGAGCGAAGGCGCCACCCTGCTCGGCGAAGGACGCACGCGCCATGCGGGCCGGGGCCGCACGCAGATCGGCGCGTGGACGTCCTGTCCGGCGACACCGGTGATCGAGGCCCTGCGCAAGGCCGGTTTCCACGTTGAGGAAACCGACGCTCCGGGCCAAGTCGTTTGGGAGAAGGTGGCCATCAACAACGGCATCAATCCCCTGACAGCCATCCTGAACGTAGAGAACGGCAAACTGGTCGACACGCGGGAGGTGCGCCAACTCATGCGCGACCTGGTGGTGGAGGCGGCAAAGGTGGCGGCCACGGAGGGCTACCGGTTTCCGTACAGTCTTGTGGAACGCGCCGAGGAGATCTGTCGCGAGACCGCCGGCAACGTGTCCTCGATGCTCCAGGACGTGCGGGCCCACCGGCCCACGGAGATCGACGCGATCAGTGGCGAGATTTTGAGGCGCGCGCAGGAAGTGTCTCTTCCGACACCGCGCACGCGGGTCGTCTGGCAACTCGTCAAAGGCATCGAGCACTATTGAAGTCACCGCCGCCATTGCCGGGCCTCAACTACTCGAGTCCGCATTCCTTTTCGACCGGACAACGCCTCATGTTGCGTGTGGGGCCGGCCGTGGTGGCCGGTGTGCTTCGGGCCCTGTTCTCGACTTGCCGCTGGGAGTTCCGCGAGGCCGTGCGCCACGAAGCCGTCCGTTCCGGTACTGACGGCCCGGTCATTCTGGCCTTCTGGCACGAGTCCATGGCCCTGAGCGCCTACTGCTACCGCAACCTGGGGTTTTACACGCTGACCAGTTACAGTCCGGACGGTGAATTCGCGGCGCGCGTCGTGCGGTGTTTTGGCAACTATGCGCTCCGCGGTTCGTCGACGCGCGGCGGCTCCGAAGCGTTGAAGGACATGGCCGTAGCGGCGCGGCACCGGTGCCTGGGCATCACGCTCGACGGCCCCGTCGGCCCGAGGCGCAAGGCCAAACCGGGTGCCGCCATTCTGTCCGCGCGCAGCGGGACACCGATTGTGCCCGTCGCTGTCGTGCCGGTGCGTGCCAAACGCCTGAGGTCGTGGGATCGCTTCCCGGTACCTCTCCCCTTCTCTCGTATCATCTACACCCTGGGCGAGCGGATTCCGCCGCCCGGCGGCGATTCACCGGCCGAGATCGAACCGGTGCGGCTTCGGGTGGAGCAAGCGGTGAACGCGCTTCACGAACAGATTGAGGCGGAGGTGCATGCCGATATCGGCTAGGCCGAGGGCGGGGTTGTCTCCGAGGATAGCGTTCGGCGGCGCAACTGGCCGCAGGCCGCGTCGATGTCTTGGCCACGCTCCTTCCGCAGTGTGGCGGCGACGCCGAGACGCGCCAAGTGATCGCGAAAGGATTCGCATGCCTCGGCGGAAGGCGGCTCGTAAGGCAATTCCGCCACGCGATTGTACGGGATCAGGTTGACGCTACTCTTGAATTCCTCGAGATACGCGGCCAACTCTTCGGCATCCTTGGGGGAGTCGTTGACCCCGCGCAAGAGTACCCACTCGAAGGTGACTTGGCGGCCTGCGATCTGTACGTACTCGCGGATGGCATCGCCCAGCCGGGCCAAGGGGTACTTGCGATTCAGCGGTACCAGCTTCGATCGCGAGGTATCATTGGCCGCATGGAGCGAGATGCTCAGCCGCACCTGCCAATCCTCGTGCGCGAACCGGCGTATGGCCCCGGGAACGCCGGCGGTCGAGATGGTGATCTTGCGGGCGCCGATGCCAAGCCCTTCCGGATGCATGAGCAGGCGAACGCTCTTGACCACGGCGTCGTAGTTGAGAAACGGCTCTCCCATGCCCATATACACGATGTTGGGCGTTCGGTCATCGAGATCCTCGCCATCGAGCAAGTAGAGCGCCTGCTCGACGATTTCACCCGGTGCGAGGTCGCGCCGGAAGCCACCCAGACCGGTTGCGCAGAAGGCACACCCGATCGGGCAGCCGGCCTGACACGAAAGACACAGGGTGATCCGGGAGCCTTGTCTCAACAGAACCGCCTCGACCATCTCGCCGTCGGGCAGTCGATACAGCGTCTTCTTGGTACCCGTCTCGGGAGACACCACGACATCGACGGGGGTTGCTTGGGCGGCCAGGCCGGTCATGACCAGTTGAGCGCGCAGGGCCTTCGAGAGATTCGTCATGCGCTCGAAGTCGAGCACCTGTCGGCGGTGCATCCACTGAAAAATCTGCCGGCCCTGGAAGGGTTTGAGGTCGAGTGCTTGCGCGATCTCTTCCGGGGTAAGATCCGTGAGTTGGTGTGTCATGGGCGGTGTGGCCTCAGTGTTCAATGGGTTTGTGGGCAACGCTCTGCATCAAACGGGTCTTGAGGGCTTGGACATGGAAGGTGTCGTCATCGAGCGGGCCGTTGATCTCGATGCGGCGCATGTCGAAATCCATTTGCGTCTGCTCGCCGGGAAACTCGGCCGACACGCGTGCCGGGAATCGGATGCCGTCCAATTCCCGGTAGTCGGACTTGCTGACCACCGCCAGGACACGGCCTTTGCGGTCAAAACGCTCGCTACGCGTGACGATCCAGGGCGTACCGGTCAGCGTCAGCCGTCGCTTCACCCAGGCGCGAGGAAAGCCTGGCTCGAGAATGTCCAGTGTGACCGCGCCGGTGGCTGAATCGAAAGACCCAAGCTGGGCCCGCCTGATGGGCAAGGCCGCCCAGTCTTCGGGCAGGAACATTTCGCGCGCGACATCCGAGGGGGAAACGCTGAACGGCACGCTTTCGAATTGCTCACCTTCCAGTTGGTAGTAGTATTCCTTTTCGGTGGGAAACTCGATGAGGAACTCCTCGCCGACGCACGTCAGCCGAAAGACCGTGGTGAGCAACGGTCCTCTGCCGACAATGTGCAAGTCGGCTGGTTTCCGGAAGAGGATTTGGCTCTGCCGGAAGCGATCCGTACCCGGACGCTCGGGCGAGACGAGCGTGAACGCGCCGGTAGCGCTGAAGCGCTCGATCGCTTGGTCATTGGCCGCCAGGTCCGTCAGGATTTCCTCAGGACTTGGCGCTCCCTCAGGCAAAGGTCCCTGCGTCAGTTCGTGCCCAAGGCGCACGCATCCGGTACAACACACGCATAGGAGGAGGATAGCCGGCGCCGCAACGCGGGCGCGCGGCGTACAGAACGCCATCCAGGGATGGGAGAAGGAGATCACGACGTGCGTATCCTCAGTCTTGTGTCGCGTTTGAATCCGCTGTGCGCATGTGGTAAACTTGGCGGACCCTTCACGAGAAGCGATGAGTATACCATGGCGTTCCACGCAAACCAAGGAAGGGTTCGCGTGTGCCTCAGGAGAGTACAATGGCTAGAGTTTGTGAGTACAGTGGCAAACGGCCCCAAGTGGGCAAGAACGTTGTTCGGCGTGGTAAGGCCAAGCGCGAAGGCGGTATCGGCCAGAACGTAACGGGCATCTCGAAGCGGCGGATCAAGCCCAACTTGCAGAGTATCCGTATCGTAGACGAGAACGGCACGGTTCGCAGAGTGCGCGTGTGCGCGCGCTATATCAAGGCCGGGAAGTTCACCAAGGCGCCGCGCAGGATTCAGGCGGCTCGCGCCAAGTAGTTCGACGCTGCAAACCAGTGAGCCGGAGGAACCAGTCTAGCGAGTTCCTCCGGCTCTTGTCTTTTCGTCGACTATCCGGGAGGATTCAACCTTCGGGAGACCCCGGGGCTTCTGCGGCCTCTTCCTTTGGCTCGGCGGAGCCGGCCCCTTCCTCTTTCGGTCTCTCGGCCTCCGCTGCGTCCTCCTTCGTGTTGTTGAGTTCGGACGCTTCGATGATCGTCACGCCGCCGTGGCCCTTCGCCGCGTCGACGCCCTCTCCCGTGGTTTCGTCATCGATCAGATCGTTGTACGAGGGGACGAACGGCAGGAAACCCTTATCGAAATCGACCTTGATGCCAACCTCGAGCGCCGTCTCCGTCACTTCGCGGCCCACCTCGCGCGGCGCCCGCGGATGCTCGCGCAAGACGAGGGTCTTGGAAGCCGGATTGTCGAGGGCGAATAGAATCTGTCCGAGTTCATCCTGCGTCACGTTCTTTCCGTCGCATCGGATGTACCCGCTCTGCCCTATGGATACACTCACGTCGTACCTCTTCTTGTCAAGACTGTCTGACAGACGCTTCCACGCATCCTTCTTGTCGTGTCGCACGGTTTCCGTCACCTTCTCCTCCATCGTGGCCAACTGCTCGGCCTCCGGCTGCGTGTACTCATCGACAAGCGTCGTCGTGATGAAGACCAGCAGTTGCTGGTTGTCGTGTTTCTTGCTGACATTTCGAAAGGCCCGTCCGAGCAGGGGCACGTCGCCCAGGAAGGGGACCTTGTCTACATCATCCGAGAGGTTGTTGGTTCGCAAGCCGCCGATCACGATCGTTTGGTTGTCGTGTACAAGCACCTGTGTTTCCGCCCGGTTCATCATCTTCTCCGGCACGGTGCTGGTTTCGTCGGCACCGACGACCTCGCGCATGGTGTAGGTGCTTTCCTCGGCGCTGATGTCGAGGAGGATGTTTGAGTCCTCGGTAATCCTCGGCGTGACCGACAGGATTGTGCCGACGTCGATGAATGAGATGCTGTTCTGGGGCCGGTATGCAGTTCGATACCGGTAGTCGTCGTTATCGACGGTGTTGGTGTTGTATCGCGACGTGGTTTGGCCGTAGTACGTGGACGAGACGTAGGGCACGGCGCTCGTCCGCTCAAAGATGGCCTCCGCGCCATCCTGTACCGTCACCTGCGGATGCGATAAGACATTGACTTCTCCAGTACTGTCAAGATAGTTGATCACAGCGGACACGCGGTTGCCGGCGAGCTTCTCAATCACGGTTGTTTCGCCGGTAATGTCGCTGATGGGTTCGGCCGTGATCCAATCGTTCAGGGGCACGGCGTACGGCAATTGGCCTGCTTGGATTGTCCGCCCCTGGGCTCCGGTGAAGTTGGGCGTGGCCCCACCGGTCGAGAAGGAAATCGGTGTGTTTCCGGTTGAGTCGAAGAAGTGCCAATTCGTGCCAATACTCCGGGCCACTTTCGATCCGGCCGTGAGGAGGTAGGCTTCGATCTGCACCTGGCGTAGCTTCACATCCCACGCTACGACGAGTTTGTCGATTTGGTCGAGGCGTTCCGGCAAGGCCGTGACGGTGACCTGATGGACATCCTCGTTAATCGTGACGATTCCCATCTCCTCCGGAACGAGAAGCTCCACCTCCTCGGCCACCATGTCCGGATCGGCGTACTTGAGGGTCCAGGTTCGTGTCTCGAGTCGCTTGTCGAACTCCTCAATCATCTTCGCGATGAGCGCCTGGCGCGCCGGGAGGTCGGTCACAACGAGGGTGTTGGTGCGCGGATCCACCTGAATCATGCCGCGCTCCGTCAACATCACCTCGATACTCTCCATTACCGCGTTCGCGTCAACATGCTCGAGTCTGAGCACGCGCGACTCGACGGGCACATCGAGTTGAGCTGCGGCCGCGCGCATTTGGCTCAGCGCATCGGGCACGTCCCACACGAGGATCTGGCCCGTGCGCGGGTCGGACACCATCGTACCGGTCTGAGACATTAGCGTTTGGAACACGGATTCGATGTCGGACACATCGGCATTCTGTACGGTGAATTCGCCGCGCTGCAACGGCACATCCAGTTCATCGAGTGTCTCTCGCATTTTTTTGAGGTTGTCTTCCGTATCCCAGACGTAGATGTGCATCGTGCGCGGATCGGTGATGATCCGTCCCGCAGGCGAAAGCAATGAGGTGAGCGCGGACTCCATGTAGGTGACGTCCACGTGCTCGACGGTGAACACCTCTTCCTTGAGGGCGCCGTATTCCTGATTGAGGTATTCCTCCTTGGTCATCACGTAGAGATACTGCGTGTTCGGATCGAACCTGTAGTAGACACTGTGGAACTTGAACACTTCTTCGATGGCGCGCTTGGGTGTGGCCTCCGTCAGCCAGAACTGCAACTCGATATCCTGGGCCCCCGGCGTCACGAGGATGTTCCAGTTGGTGGCGAACGAGATGGTTTCGAGGAATTCGGTCATGGGCATAGGGCCGGTCAGGGTTAAGGCCTCGCCGACCTCCGGCAACTCCGCATACTCGACGGGACGGTTCAGAACCGGCTGATAGGGTTCATTGCTCAGCACGCTGACCGAGGCGGCCCTTTCTCCGCCCACGGTGCGGACCGCGCCTCCTCCTCCCCCTTGACCTTGGACGGCCCGAGTGGTGGGCGCCGAGGAACGCTGTCCCCGAGACTCCGGCTTGGCGGTGGCTTTCTCCGGAACCGTAGGCTTCTTCTCGGCATCCGTCTTGGTGTCGGTTCTCTCGGTTCTGCTCGTCGACGAGGTGGAGCTCCCCTCCTTCTTCTCCTCCCTCTCCTGGTTGACTCGGGATACCTCCTGGCGCACGCGTTCGACAAGCTGCGATGTGCCTGTGCTCGCCGGGGTATTGGGGCGTGTTGGCGTCTGGCCCTGGGCACAAACCGGCAGCGCCAGACCGATGATGAAGAGGATGCAGACTAGCCACTGCCATAGGCTCTTTGGATGGTCGTTCATCAAACCTTCAGGAACTCCCTCTGTGTATATCATTCGAGCAGTTCGGTTTCCCGCCTGGACTCGGCGCGTGAGCCAGGGAAACAACACCTTCCTTCCAGCCGTACGTTACAACGAACGAAACGCGGTGAAGGCTGACACCAGGGGACCACAGGCCGCGTTTCCGCATGACCGGACGGACGACCTGCCAACGAAACCGGTGCGGAAGGTCTACGCGGGATTCTCGACTCGTCTCTCGCTTGGCAACCCATTGGCGCCCAATAGCTTAAGGTATTCCGAACGTACTACCGACGCTCGAGCTGGGTCGTGAGCTCTTTGTCCTTCCACAACACCATGAACGTTACGTGCGTCTTGGAGATCTCCTTGATCTGAAGACCATTCAGGATATCGCCCACGCTGTAGAACGACCCTTTTTCATCGCCGGGGGTCTTGATCTTCACCCTTCCGCCCACCTGCTGTCGCGTGGGCTCCACGCCTTTGAGCTTCTCCTGCAGATCCGGCGGCTTCTCCGGGGGCGGGGGCGGGGGCGCCGGTTCCGGTACTAATTCCTTCCAGAGTGAGGCTTTGCCCACGATCTCGTGGTGCCACTTGTCAAACTCCCACTCCGGAGCCGGGAATGCCACCGAGACCGTCTTGATCTCCGCGAGTTCGGCATCGACCTGATGCCGGACCTTGTCCATGGGGTTGTTCACCGCGTGGTAGGCCATCAGGGCCAGCACACCGGCCAACGCCACAATGCCCAAACCAAAGGCTATGCGATCGGTTTTCATCCGGTTACCTTTCGGATGACAATGCTGTCGATAAAGACTTCCGAGGAGGCCTGTTCGATGAGGATGTAGGGCAGGCACACCGTGGCCTGGAACTCGCGCATGGGCGGTACGGCGAAGTCGATTCGGTACTGACGCGTTACCCCGTCGCCCTCGATCTTGACCGCCCCTTGCGGCGCGACCGTACCGTCTTGCATGATGCGGAGTTCGGCGGGGCCGGTGGCCGTCAGGTCGACACACAGAACGTACTTCTGGCCGGTGTCCAATGCTTCGCTCAAGAAGACCACCGCGTTAGCCTGGGTAGCCACGGCCTGGATGCAGTCGGGCCCGGCCGTGGCATGCGTTTCGGACAGCGTAACGGTGCATCCTTCGGCGTGCCAGTCCTCGGTGGCCTTTCCGAAAACGTACTGGCCGCCGACGGCGCTGGGAGCCGCTCCTGCCGGTCCTGCGTCCAATAGGGCGTCCGGAGCGCGATCCACAACCGTGCGGGTGATGTTGATGACGGCGGACACCGGGGTTGTCGTCGGCGAGCGGAAGAGCTGGAGCCCGTCGATACGCAACGAGTGGGTGCTGGCCTGGAGTCGTTCCAGGAAGGTGATCATGCTCTCGATATCGGTCGTGGGGATCTGGATGCTGAGCTGATACTCGCGATAGCCATCGCCACCCTTCTGCAGGGTACCTTGGCGTAGCGTGGGAATCGTCACGAGAAGATCCTCGTCGCGAGAGGATACCGGCTCCCCTTCGGCCGGGGGATCCTTCATGGCTATCCGGTAGATCTCCTGGCGGAGTCGGTCGTGGATTTCCGCTTCGGTCCACGCGCTGGAGTGCTGCGCTGCGACGCGGGCGTAGGCCTGGTCGACGCTCTGACTTCGCGCCATCTGGTTGGTGTAGTTGATGAGCGTCTGGGTGCGCTGATCGATGGCGGTATCGAGGAGGTCCAGGTTTTCCTGCGCGTGCCGCACGAGCAGCAGAGCGACGCCGGCAACCAAGAGCGTGGCCACAAGGACGGCGAGGTTGCGCTCGCGTGTCGAGAGTCTGTTCCAGGCGTTACTCACGGCTTGAGCCCTCGATGTCGATATCCGTGTCCTCCACGAACGGGACGCCGATCGCGTAGTTGAAGATCCGCTCGTTTCGCTCGGGAACACTGACCTCGTAGAGGCGGCGAGCGTTGGCAAACTGCGGCAACGTGGACGCACCGATAGCGCGAAGGGCTTGGGTGAAGGCATCGACCTCGTTGATGGTCATCGCGCGGCCCCACGTGTTGGCTTCCTGACCGTGGTCGAAGGTGAACCGCGAGATATTGAGGTTCTCGTTGGGCGCAGCACTGCAGAGGGCGGCCAGTAGTTCGAGGACGCTTCCCTTCCGATCGACTTGCTGCTGAAGAATCTCGAGTTGCCGCTGCTTCGAGACAACGCCTTTGGCATTCGGCTCGATTTGGGCGATCTGGGCTTCGAGGTCGGTGATCAAGGCTGTCCGCTGCCGAACCGCCTGGAAGTACAGTCCCCAGCCCGAAGCGATCAGCATCAGGATGAGTGCTGCCATGGCCGAGGCCTTGCGCTTGAACACGGAACGGGCCCGGTGCTGCAACACGGTTTCGGGCAGAAGCTTGATGGTGATCGCGGAGCGTCCCAACGCCGTGAGCGCCGCGCCGAGTGCGGTCATCGGGATGCCCGATAGCTTCTCGGCGCCGGGGCCAACGAGCTGCGCGGCGAATAGGGCCGGTTCGCACGTGAAACCGGTTTCATGGGTGAGAATACCGGTTGCGTCCGTGACGTCCAGGCAATCCGAGCATAGATACAACGCCTCGGGGTTCTCGCCGTCCTCTGACTCACGCCGATAGGCGCCCAACGACGCGCGGATCTCGATGGCTGCCTCGGTAGCGGCCTCTCCGTTTGCGGCAAAATCCCATTCCTGATTCGACGCGACGCCTCGGTCGTACTCGAGTTGCTGTCCTCGAATAACGACCGCATCGAGACCTCCCGAGGCCAGATTCACCAGGGCGTACCGCTCCTGGCAACCGGGCCGGGCGGCGATGGCGGCAGAGGCGACACAGGCCGAACTGAGGAGGACTTGCTCGGGCTCGATGCCGGCGGCCGCCAGTAACTGAAGATGGGTATCGATGATGTCGCGATGGACGAACACGGCGAGGACACGGGCTTCGCCACCGGGCAACGCGCCGAGGATGCACTGGTCGATAGCGAGTTCTTCAGGCGCGTAAGGCACGTGCTCGCTGGCGCTGAGGGCGACCATGCCGGCGATTTCCTGGAGGTCTTGCGAGGGCAACTCGAGAATGCGGGCGGTCATGTCGTGGCGAGGGATCACCGAGTAGATTGTATCCTCGGCGATGCCGTGCTCGGCTACGAAGGCCTTGAGCGCGGCCTGAAGCGAACCGTTTTCCACCGCCCATTGGCCGCGGTGTGCCCGGAAGTCGCGGACGTGAATGCGCTCTGCGGACCGGACGATCCGGAGCCAGAGGATCCGTGTTCCGCTGACCTGCAAAACGCTGATATAACTGGATTTATGAGCCAATGGGATCCTCCCGCCAATCCAACACGTTCGGCCCCAATACGGTAGCCTTGCAGATGGCTCGCACTTTGCCTTGGTGCAAGGTGGCGATCCCCGTGATTGTAAAGTAGTCCGAGGTGGTGGTGCAATACCGGTTCAACGCGTCAAGGGAATCGCCCTTCATATCCTCGAAAACGATGCCGATGGCGTCGATGGAGTTGAACGCCAGGTCATCCTCGGTTCCGATCTCGCCATCGAGCCCCGCTCGGAATCCGAGGATACGGGCCACGGTGTCATCGTGTTTGTCCAAGCCAGGGATGCACTCCAGGACTTCGGCCGAGGCCGTGTTGACATTGATCCGGCCGCCGCCCCAGCACGTGATGAGATCGCGCACGCCCGGCGTGTCGCCTACGCCACACCAGAACTCGTCGTCCTCGAACTCCCGGAACAGGTACCGGAGTTCCTCGGTGTTCTGGAAACGGTGGGGCGGTTCCTCCTCGTCGGGGTCGCCGGTGCGATGCTTGATGAGTTTTCGGGCGTCCGTGCGGCGAAACACGGTGTCCCCGCCGACTTCAATGTTGCAGAGGAGTTCTTCATCGGCGGCGTTGATCGAGATCCGGCGCTCCTCATCCTCGATGCAATAGGCGCAGGTCTCTCCTTCGTAGTCGCTGGCATTATAGTAAACGCCCTCGACGAACATGTCCGTGGGGTGGGCCCAATGCTGTCCGAGGCCGGTGCCGCCTTCCTCCTGGTAGAACCAGTTGATGACATTGATGTCGCGTATTTCCGCGATGCCGCGCTCGACGGCGCCGCGGGCGAGGTACATGGCCTTCGTGTAGGCCAGCGAGTAGGCGGCCGCGCGGGCGTCCAGCATGGCCCGTTGGCCGAAGCCCAGGGCCACCACGGTCAGGATGGCCAACACCCAGAGTACGCAGATCAGGACGAACCCGTCGCGACGGGCTGCGGCGGAACCGTGAAGTATCGAGACGGGCCGGTTCATTCCTCGGTGGTCTCCATGGCCACGCCAAGGCGGCCGGCGTCAAACGGTGTGGTGGGTCCGCGAAAGGTGACGGCCGTCACAAAGGTGGTTTCCCCGGTTTGGGCGTTCGGATCCTCGACCGTCAGGGCGATTTTGAGTCCTTGCGGAAGGCCCCAGCCCTCGTTGTTTTCCTCGAGGATCACCGGCTCGATATACGAGGGCGGTTCCTCGCTCTCCCTCTCCGTGTCCGGCGGCATCCAGAAGTACCACACTTCGAAGTCCTTGACATTGCACGCCAACTCGAACTTGTGTTTGCGACCGAGCTTGATCCGTTCTTCGGTTTCGTCGTCCTCTTTGCCGTCCTCGCCCTCGGGCCGACGGATGGGCAGCGCGTCCTTGACGATGGCCTCCTCGCGGTACAGCGTGTCCGAGCTGCGGTTGTACCGGTAGGAGATCCAAAGCACTCGGGACCCCATGCCTTCCTCAACGTCCATCGGCGGCGAAACGGCGAAGAACTCGAATTGGTCGTCTTCACCTTGGAACAAGTGCTCGGTGCCTCCGATGATGCAGCCGAGTTCGCGGCAGAGGACGCCGAGGGCCACGCGCGCGTCCTGATAGGTGTTCAGATCCGATTCGCCGAGTCGCCGGACGCGCATGGTCGAGTTGAACGCCGTGTAGACGGATGCCATGACAACGGTGATCAGCGTGGAGGCTACGATCAGCTCGGCCAGTGTGAATCCGTGAGGCGAGGCTCTGTGTCCGTGGTTCTGCATTTTCTAGAAAAGCCCGAGCAGGGAGCGCTCGTAGATCTCCTCGAGTTCTTCCTTAGTCACATAGATGCGTTCGGGGGCCAATATGGTCTCGGCGCTTTCTTCGAAGTGCTGACCGCTCCGCTGCCACTTGACCGTCGCCTTGACCTTGGCGAGGTACGGCACACTCAACCGTTTGATCTCGTCCTCCTCGACATCCCGCGGCAGGGGCGGCGTCGGCAAGTCGATCCGGGTGATATCCCAACTGGCGGTGAAGCGCGAGAATTCGCCGGGGAGTGCAACCGTCTTCGACATGGCGATGTACTCGGGCTGCAACTCGATCTCGCCGATAATGCTTTCGAGTAGGAACTTGACCTGGGTGTAGTCGCGTGCCTGGCCGCGGACGAATAGGGTCTGGCGGATGGCGCCCTGAATGGCCAGCATGCAGATGCTGAGGAGGGCCATGGCCAATGCCGACTCGATGAGGATATAGCCGAGCCGTCTACTCATCGTCTTCCCATGCACTGCCTTTGACCTTGATCTGGCCGATGTTTCCCTCGGTTTCGATACGGATGGTGTCGCCGTCTTGCCGAAGGACATCGATGCTCGCGTCATCGCAGCGGCCGCTTGGATGGAACTCGATGAAGTAGGCGTCGAGGTCGCGATCCTCGTACGCGTGCGGCCGATCCATCTCGACGCCGTCAGGCAGCGTTCGTCGTTCCGAGAACCGCTCGGAGTCTTCGAGGTACAGCGGTCCCTCGTCCGTATCCTCGAGACGCATGAGCCAGTACTGTCGCTGCTCCGGATCCAGGTATAGCCGGTATCGTGTTGTATCGGTAATGGCCCGCTCCTGGCCGTACTTGATCATGGCGATGAGGTCGCGGACGACGTAGTCCGAATGCACCGACTTGAACGAGCCGTTGAACACGGGTACGACAGCCCCCATAATGATGGTCAACAGCGTGAGCACCACGACCAGTTCCATGAGCGAGAAACCGGCGTGGGCCGTTCGATCCGGCGTCGTTATGGTACACGTATCGCGCATGAGGTTCATTCAAAGGCCGCCCAGGTTCCGACTAGTCGTCCGAGAGTTCCGTCACGTCGTCCGCATTGCCCTTGATGCCGTCCGCGCCCGCCGAGTACACGTCGTAGCTGTCCCGGTGAATGCTCCCCGGGCACTCATAGATGTAGGTGTTTTTCCAGGGGTCCGGCTTGACGTCGCGGACGTACTTGCGGTCGCCGTTGGTCAGGTCTTCCAGGGACTTGGGATACTTGCCGTTGTGATCCAGGGCATACAGCTCGATGGCGCTGTTGTAGCTCATGATATCGCCCTTCGCGGCTTTGATGCGTGCTTCCTCAGCGCGCCCCGCGAAGGTCAAGGTGACCATGCCGGACAGAATCCCGATGATTACGGTGACCAGGATCAGCTCTATCAGCGTGAATCCGCCGTTACTGCTCATAATCGCCTCCTACGTTTCCGCCGCCCGGCTCCAGGGGATTGGCGACACCCTACCTCCATTGTACGTCATTCGCGGCGAAAAATGGGACACGGTTCCCATTGATCATCCGATATGCTCGCTGAGCGTCAACATGGGCAAGAGCATCGCGATCACCAGGAATCCGATGATAATGCCCATAATGACGATCAGGATCGGTTCGAACAGTGCGGCCATGGCTTTGACCGCTCGGTCCACCTCGGTGTCATAGGCATCGGCCACACGCTTGGTCACGCCGCCGAGACGCCCGCCCTCTTCGCCGATGGCGATCATGCTCACCACCATGGGCGGGAAGTACTCGGAGTGTTCCAGACTATCGCTGATGCTCTCGCCTTCGGTCACACGGGCGTGGATCATGCTGACCTCGTCGGCAATGCACCCGTTTGAGAGGGTGTCTGCGGTGATCCGCAGGGCGGTCAATACCGGAACACCATTGTCGATCAGCGTGCCGAAGGTGCGGGCGAACTTGGCCATCTCATACTTCTGCACCACACCGCCGATCACGGGTATCTTGAGCACGGTGACGTCCAGCCACCGGCGGCCCCGCTCGGTACGGAGGTAGGTGACTGCCAACGCGATGGCGGCGGCCAGGGCAAGCAGCACGGCCCACCAGAAGCTGCCCATGAAGTCGCACAGGCCCATCACGACGCGGGTCGGCAGCGGCAACGTAGCGTTGAAGTCCTCGAAGATGACGACGAACTTGGGGAACACGAACGAGATCAGGATGAAGATGGCGATGCTGCCGATGAGGAGCAGGAAGGCCGGATAGATCATGGCCGAGATGGCCTTGCCTCGAAGGCCCTCTTCCTGCTCGCCAAAGTCCACGATGCGCCACAACACTTCCTCGAGCATGCCGCCGGACTCGCCCGCCTTGATCAAGTTGCAGTACATGGGGGGAAAGATCTTGTCGTGCCGCTCCATGGCCTCGGCAAAGGTTGTGCCTTTCTGGATATCATCGCGGACCTGCGTGACCACCTGCATCATCTTGGTGTTTTCGGTCTGGCGTATCAGCGTGCCCAAGGCGCGGGTGATCGGCATGCCGGACTCGATCAAGTTGGCCAGTTGGCGGAAGAAGATATTCCGATCCTTCAGGCTGACGCGCGCGAGGGCCTTCTTGAGGGTGTCTTCCTTCTGTTCGCCGTAATACTCCTCGATTTTGATTGGGAAATAGCCCATATCGCGCAGGCGGGAGATGGCGGCGCGCTGGCTTTCGGCTTCGAGAACGCCGCTGGCCGCCTGGCCTGGAGCCTTCTTTACTTCATAGCGGAATTGGGGCATGGTCCGTTTCCGGCACGATGGCTTCGGGCGCCGCTACCGACGGCGTCGGCGTGGGCGCGGGTTCCATGAGGTCCGTGACGTCGACGTCTGATGTCACGCGGAGAATCTCTTCGAACGTGGTCGTGCCGTCATGGATGCGTATCCATCCCGCCTCGCGGAGGGTTCTCATGCCCAACTCGCAGGCCTTGCGCTTGATGAGCGTTGAGGGGGCGCGCTGCACGGTCATATCCTTGATCGGGTTCGAGAACGGCAGGATCTCGTAGATGGCCACGCGGCCCCGATAGCCGGTGTGGCGGCATGCATCGCAGCCTTTGCCGCGCATGAACCGGCCCTCGGTAGCCATGTTTTTCGTGCCGTGGAACTGCTCGAGGAGCAAGGGATCCGGTGTGTATTGCTCGGCGCACGCTTTGCATACACACCGCACGAGCCGCTGGGCGATGGAGGCGATCATCGTGCTGGCAATAAGGAACGGCTCGACGCCCATATCAACGAGTCGCGTCACCGAACCGGCCGCGTCGTTCGTATGGAGTGTGCTGAAGACGAGGTGGCCGGTCAGACTCGAACGAATGGCCATTTCGGCCGTCTCAAAGTCGCGGATCTCGCCGACCATCATGATGTCGGGGTCATGGCGCAGGATGGAGCGCAGGCCCGTGGCGAAATCGAATCCGATCTGGGGCAGGACCTGCATCTGGGTGATGCCGCTCAACTGGTACTCGATGGGGTCCTCGATGGTGATGATTTTGCGATCCAGGTTATTCAGCTTGTCGAGCGAGGCGTACAGCGTGGTGGTCTTTCCGCTACCGGTGGGGCCGGTCACGAGGATGATGCCGTGCGGCCGGCTCAAGAACCGGTTGAACAGTTTCAGGTCGTCGCTGCGGAGGCCCAAGTCTTCGAGACTGAGAAACATCGAGGAGCGACTCAGAATGCGGATGTTGATGGTCTCGCCGTGGGGTGTTGGCAGCACGGACACGCGGAGATCGTACTGGTTATCACCCACCAGCGCCCGGATCTTGCCGTCTTGAGGAAGGCGTTTCTCGGCGATATTCATATTGGCCATGATCTTGATGCGCGAGACGATGGCGGCGTGAAAACCGCGAATCGACGGTGGCGTTGGCACCTGGTGCAACACGCCGTCGATGCGGTAGCGCACGCGCAACTGCTCCTCGAAGGGCTCGATATGGACGTCCGTCGCGTCGCTCTGGATGGCCTCGACGAGCAGTTCGTTGACGAATTTGATGATGGACGCATCGATGTTCTCGTCGGCGAGGTCGGAACCTCCGGTGGCCATATCGAGGCTCACGACGGTGCCCACACTGTCTGCATCGCTCAGAATACGTTCAACGGTGTCGGCGCCGAGGCCGTATAGCAGCTTGATGGTGCGGTTGATGTCGAGGGGCGACGCGACCTCCGCCTCGACGCGGCACTTGAGAACAAGGCGGATATCATCGAGGAGCTGCGCGTCCAGCGGGTCGCTGATAGCCACGACGAGGGCGTTGCCGCGCTGTCGTATGGGGACGAAACCGTAATGCGTGGCGAATCGGGCCGGAACCTTCTCCACCAGTTCATGGGGAATGGACATCTTGGAGGGTTCGACATAGGGCAGTTCGCAGAACTGGGCGAGGCATCGGTATACGGCGTCCTGCGAGGCGAACCCGAGCTGAGGAATCACCTCGATGAGGGGCGCGTCACTCTTGGCCGCTTCCGCCTTGGCGCGCAGGAGTTTTTCCTCATCGAGGACTTTGTCCCGCAGGAGTTGTCTTTCAAAACCTTTCGCAGCAAGCACTTCGACACGATCTCCGCACGGAAGCGCCGGGGAAACCGGCGCGTATCCGGTGGTTGGCACTAGGGTTGCGGCAAGTTGCGCAACGAATCTTGGGCCAGCTCGCGTTGCGCCAACACGGTGTGGTCGTTGTCAGCGGCCTCCGTGTAGAATGCGCGGGCCTGCTGGAAGTCGCTCAGTTCCTCCCAACAGATGTGGCCCATCTCGAGAGTCAACTGTACCATGGCGACGGGATCGGTACAACGCGCGCGCGCCTCGGTCATGGCCACGAGTCGATGGTTCCGCCCTTCGGACGTTTCGCGGTCGGGGCAAGCCAGTTCTGCCATGTTGTCAGCCGCCAGAGAAGCGACGAAGGTGCCCGGATACCGAGCTACCACGGCCTCAAGACGGGCGAAGGCCTCATCGCCGGCTTGCTTGGCGGTATCGAGGGCATACAGGGGCTCGAAATCATCACGTGCCGCTTCCACCAGCACATCGCGTCGACGGATGCTTTCGGGACTCGCCTGGAATTGACCCGGATATCGCTCGGCCAGTGCTTGGTACGCGGCACAGGCTTCGGGGTACCACTGAAGGTTTTCGAACGCGACCTTGGCCTGGAGTAGTTGGGCCTCGGCGGCTCTGGGCGCACGGGGATGCTCCTCGATAGCTCTTGCCAGGAGCGAGGCAACCTGACCATAGTCCCGGGCATCCATCAGGCGCGCGCACTCGTCCAGTACCTCGTCGAGAGGCGACGCCTCGGCCACGGTGGACATGGGTTCCGGCGTTCGAACCGCCACCGAGTACGCCACGAGGCCAGCCAGCAGCGCACAGGCCGCGACGGCCGCCCAACGCCATGCCACAGCGGACTTCGCGGCGCGGGCCTCGGCCAGACGGGCCCGAAGGACCGGAAGCAGGTCCCGCTCGAGTTCAGGCGCGGCGGCCGGCGTTAACGCCACAACGCGTTTGAGCGAATCGGCCTCGGCGCGGCATGCGCTACAGGCGGCCATGTGCGCTTCGAGTCGGGCACGCTCTTCGCCGTCGAGGTCGTTGTACACCCAGGCCGCAATGGACCCGCGATACCTCCGACATGCCATTACTCAGTACTCCCCACGTTTCGCATTATCATCGTTCAAGTCTTCCAGCGACTTCTGCAGCTTCTTCAGGGCGCGGAACAGGTGCACCTTGACGCTGCCGACCGTGCATCCGATCTGGGTGGCAATTTCTGCCAACTGAAATCCTTCGTAGTGCCTCAAGACAAACACTGTGCGTTGCGTGGGCGACAGCACCGGCAGGGCCGCCTGAATGCGCCGATCAATCTCGTGCGCCCAGGCTTGCTGTTCGGTATTCATTACCGTCGGCTCAACCGGGGCGTGTTCCGATGCCTGGCGATAGGCCTCATCCAGCCGCTCATGCCGCTGGCGCTTGCGCCTACGCAACGCGTCGACCGCCTGGTTCGATGTCAGTCTTAGGAGCCACGGCACGAAACCGCCCGTAGGCTGCCAGGTGTCGATCTTTCGGTACGCCTTGAGCAGCGCTTCCTGCACGACGTCGAGGGCGTCCTCGCGATTGCCGGTGAACCGGTAGGCCACGGCATAAACCCGACCTTGATGCCGGCGCACGAGTTCGTCGAAGGCGCGCTCATCGCCGTTCTTGAGTGCCAAGGCCAACTCCTCGTCACTCAAGACGGTCACGTCTGCTTGTCCTTCTTCCTTCACTAGCAACAACGCGCTCCAGGGGTGAAAGGTTTACACGCGGGGCACCGCGCCGGGTCGGCGACGGGGACCGAGGCCGTTTCTTGCCCGGCCGGCTCATTATACAACGGTCTGTCCAAGACCGCCTACTTTGCTGCAATGCATTGTTGATACTACGGTTACGAATGGGGACCAGGTCATGCCAGGAAGAGGTAGTCCCGGCACTCCCGATACCCCCGAGGCTCCAGGCGGCCGCGGATGTCGTCGCGAGCGCCGGGCGTTCCGACGGCCACCACGATCAAGGTCTGGCCGGGCGGCGGCAGGGCTTCGGGCGATATGACCTGGAATCCGTGGATGCGGCGTCCGATCTTGCGGGGGTTGATGTCAACGACGGCCTCGGGCCTCGGTTCCGTCCACTCCCGCAACCATTGTTTCCCGACCTCGCCGGCGCCCCACTGATGGAAGACGGGTCGGTTGTTAAGGTAGGTTCTGAACAGGTAATGCCGCTTCAGGGCGCGGAAGGTGTACGGTGCGTAGCGGGCGTCGACCATCGAGAGCCGGCCGGGCGTGTCGCGCCAGCGAAGGAGCGTTCCGAGGGCCTTGGCCATGCGGTACCCTTGCGCCCAGAGCCGGAAGCAGAGGTCGTAGTCTTCGGCCCATCCGTTGTCCAGGTATCCCCCGACGCGGGTGTAGGCCGCACGGCGAATTAGAAACGTAGGATGAGGTATAGGACACTCGACGAAGAGCTCGCGCGTCATTTGGTCGTGGTCTGTCAAACGGTTCACCCACGTCTCGTATCGGCGGCGGCCGAAGCCCACGTTGGGCCCAAACATCTCGACTTGTGTGCCACACAGGGCCACGTCCGGCTGGGCGGTCATCAGGGCCAGTTGCTTCTCGATGCGGGCCGGCCGCGCGATATCGTCGGCGTCCATCCGTGCAATGTACTCCCCCACGGCCGCTTCGCACCCCCGCTGTAGCGCCCCGACAATGCCCACATGCGGCGAACGGATCACGCGGATCCGCGCGTCGCTGCGTGCGTACGCTTCCGCGATGGCCCAAGACCCGTCGGCCGAGCCATCGTCGAACAGGATGAGTTCCCAGTCGCACCAGGTCTGGTCGATGATAGAGTCGATGGCTTCGGCGATGGTTGGACCTGCGTTCCAGAACGGGAGGACTATCGATACGGTTGGGTTGGGCATGTTCAGTGCGGCACGCCGGCATTGTCGAGGCGACGCTGGAGCGCCTCAACGTCCAGGCTCTTGAGTACGACGCCTTCCTCGATGGACATGGCCGAGGCAATGCGGCGGTCGCTCTTCTCGACGCCCGTGAGTTGCGCCCGCAGAACCAGCGTGATGTTCGGTTGCTGCTCGACCATCGTTGCGAACGCATGCTCGGCCACGGAGGGCTCGTAGAACCATCCATCGTGGCACAGTTCCCAATCCCGTGGGCAGTGTTCCGCACGGGATCGATAGTGGTCCGCCACGTGGTTGATGAACTCCATCACGAGGCCGCCGAATCGGTGACGCCGGACGGCGTCGGTGGTACAGAGGCCGCTGGCGGCCATGCCGCCGAGGTGGCCCTTGGGGCCGGTGAGGAGCACGCGGCGTCCGAGGCGGGCGGCGCTGATGGCCGCCGCAATCGCGCCGGGCGTCAAGCCGTAGACAACGAGATCGGCGCGGAAGACGGGCGCGTTGTCCGGGTTTCCAGAGGCCATGTCACGGTCTCCTGCCTCCGAGGCACGGGCCCACACGCCGAGCGATGCACCTGCGCCGGCCGCGGCCGTGCTTCGGATGAAGTCTCGGCGGGTTGTGCTCACGATTCGTCACCGTTTCGAGAGCGTCTCGATGGCCCTGGCAACGGCCTCGCGATGAGCCTCGATGGGTGCGGGATCCTTCGTGAAGTGTGTGAGGTCCCGGCTCACCGCGTCCGGCACCACCAGCAGCGTTGCATACGGGGCACGTTCAGGCTCGGGTATCGCGCGCGCGAGACGGTCGAGCATGGCCATGTACTCGAAGTCCTCGATACCGTCGCGGAGCATTTCGAACCGGATGCTGTCGACGGGGTCGTCTAGAACGGGCTGCGCCGGGCATCCGTCGGCGGCCGCTTCGGGCGGGTAGATGAAACGGCCGTCGCCGTTGCCCCACGGTATACGGAGACCGGAAGGCGTGCTGTATCCGGTCACCCATCCCATGGGATCCTGGTAGGGATTCTGGGGCCGTCCCGCATCCGGATAGGCCACGTCGCTGGTCCAGTAGTTCGTTTGCCAGATGAGGAGGCCGTCGATGCGCCGCTTCCAGGTTTGCCAGAGCCATACGCGCAATTCGGTGGCGGGATGATCGATGAACAGCGTGGCATAGGGCGCCTTGGGTCCGCAGCAGATGTACCACCAGAAGATGTCGCCTTCGGCCCTGCGTTCGGCATCTTGTTCTTTGTTCCAGGCGGGTGTGAGTGGACACCAGATATTGGGTCCTCCGGCGAGTTCGGGTTCGACTTGCTCGGTGAGCATGCGGCCGATGTCGGGCGCGGCTTCCTTAAGTTTGCGGAAGCCGTTCATGACGAACTCGTAGTCCTTGGGATCGGGTTCGTCGAACCAGTATACGAAGGCATCGTCGAGCCAGCCTTTTTCGCGCAGGTGTTCCTGCAGGCCTTGGCAGTAGTTGGAGAATGCCGTCTTGTAGTGAGGCGTGTCTTCGCTGTAGCCGAGGAGCGAGGGCTCGTGGCGCGCGTGGAAGGTTCCGCCCCCCATTCCTTGGATGGGAACGGCGAAGGTGTTGAAATGATAGGTGTCGATCGCGCGTTCCATTGCCCTATCCCATGCGTTCCAGTTGAAGGCAGGCCTCAACGAGGCCGGATCGCTGCCGAGCGGCTCGAATCCGTCCTCGATCAGCACGTGTCCTGTCCCGGCGTTGGCGATGAGGAGGTCGTCGTACCAGACGGTTCCGGTAGTCGAGCCGTCTTCGGCGTACAGGGCCGCCCAAAGGCGGGGCAAGAAGTAGCGCGCGCCTTCGGGGAACTGGTCGAGGGTGCGCTCGAATAGCTGCCATTCGCCGTTGCCGTCGATGCGTATGTCGTTGTTCTGGCCATACATCCACTGCTTGCCGGCGTCGTGGTGAAGCAAGGTGACGATGAAGGCGTGGCCCGCCTCGGCGGTCTTGTACCAGAAGCGAAGGTTGAGCCCCTTCTCGGGAATCTCGATGAGTTCATCGTAGACGCTGCTCGCGCCGTTCGTTGTGCTCTCGTCGCGAACCAGTAAGGCGCCCTCGCCGCCGTGCTTCTCGGCGGTATCGCGTTTGGCATCGGACCACGAGCCCTGCTTGGGCCAGGTGACATCGAAGGGATCCAAGGCGGCGGGGTCATAAGGCGAGATATGGTGGCGGCTGAGCGCGGCGAGGTACTTGTCGAAAACGGCGCGCTTGTGGTCGGGATCCGTCACGTTGTGGTAACGGAAGGCCAAGGTCGGATCGAATCCGAAGGCGGTCGTGCAGGTCATGCGATCCGGCAGGTCGAAGTCGAACACGGTCACCTCGATGGGCACTTCAGCGGCATACCCGTCGGCGATCATCTGGATGGCGCCCGTATAGAGGCCGGGTACCGCGTTGCGGGGGGCCGTGACGCGAATCCAAAGCGGCTGGTTCCTTCCGGCATCGAGCTGGATCGGATTCCTGAAGGGCGGCAAGGGATCCGGCCACGGTGCGGCCACGCCGACATCGTCCGTGGGGAACTCGACGGGCACGTAGCGAACACGCAGGACTTCGATGCATTCGGCCGGGATAGTCGCACCTCCCGGCCCTTGGAGCGCCGTGCTTTTCGCAAGGAAACCGGTCATCGCGTTGGCAGGACGCACGACGACCTGGGCGGCCTCGGCTTCGTTGCGCGCCGTCGCGATACGCACGGCCTTGCCGCGTGCCGTGGGCGCCGGGCGCGACTGACTGATTTTCCACCCGGAACTTGCCCACCAGAGGTTTGCATCCTCGCTGGACGCGGGCAGGAGTTCGCCGTAGTAGCTGCTGTATAGATCCGAAATCTGGAAGGAGGTTTCCGCCTCGTAGTCCACGGCTTTCCCGAGTGTGAACACCGCGTGCACGGTGCCGGTCAAGGGAATCTCGTAGGCCAGTCGCACCTCGTTAGGACCGGGGGCCAGTTCGGCGATGGTCGTCGACACGAAGGGCTCTCCGGCGCCGCAGGTCATTTCGAGTCTGGGATGTACGGTAACGGTCTTGCCTGTCTTGTTGTGGATTTGTGCCACAATCACATTCTCGCCGCCGGGAACCGCGTCACCCAAGGTGAGGATGGCGACATCCACGCTGGGATTGGGTCCGGATACAGCGATGAAGTTGGTGCGGCCGATTATGTCGGGGTGCACCTGTTCGAAGGTGGCCTGATACTGGTACGCGTTGATCTGGAACGAGCCGGGATCCGAGTCATCGCCGACTTTGCGCGTGGCCTCGGAACGGAGGCGAATCCAGATTTCCTTGGTTGGAAAGAGTTCGGGAGGCAAGGGGGCAGAGGGTTGGGCCTGCTCGGATACATCGTCCACGTGGCGCCATGTCTGGCCGTCGGCGCTGGCTTCGATGACGAGCTGACCGCCGGAATAGAGGTTGACGGTGGCGTTCAATTCGGCGGAGGTCTGAACGAGGTCACCGACGACGTGGCGATATACGACCTCGCTGTTGGCGCCGAACACCCATCGGGGCTTGTTGAAGTGACACTGGTGGTGGTCCAGGGGCCGCGAGAAGTTGAGGCCGGAGGAGTCAAACGGGGCCCGGAAACAGTAGCGATTGCCGGTGATGGTTTCGCCTTCGCCGAGGGCGATGCCGTCTCGGACTCGGTATACCGGCTCGGCGCGGGTCAACGACACGGCATCGTAGGCGACGGTTCCATTCACTTCCCACTGCCCGAACCGAATCCATAACTCAGCCGGATTTGCCTTGGCGGGCGTGAGGAATATCGACCGGAAGGCAGTCCAATCCTCGGATAGCCCTCCGAGATCCCGGTTGCAGAAGACCGGCCCGCTCGTCGGGCATCCCCCACTCCCGCTGACTTGGCGCGCCTGAAACTGGAGCATGTACAGTGTGTTGGGCTCGAGCGGAACCGGGTCGGAACGCCAGTAGTTGTTCTCGCCCGCACCGCCGCCACCGGTAACCGCCACGGCGCGATGGCCGTCGGCGGCCTCCGAGATCCATCCGCCTTGGCCACCGGACAGGGTCCATCCCGTGGGTCCGTCGGCGCCTTCCTCGAAACTCGGATTAACCACCGGGACCTTTTGGGCCGTGGCCGCCAGGGCCAAGGCCACCGCGGCGGCCAGCAGGGCGATCGTGCGACATGGATGATTGCGTCCGGACATCATAGTTCCCCTCTCTTGCTTGAGCGCGTTCGACTCGATGATCGCAGCGCTCTTGGCTGATCTCGTATCCATGTGACATAATCCCGGAAACGCGTGGGGCGATGCAAGCAGTAAGGAGACACAGCCGATGAACATCATGACCATTCTAGGCAGCCCAAGAAACGACGGGAATTCGGCCCAGGTACTGGCTTGGGTGGAAGATGCCCTGAGGTCGGCCGGTCCGAGCGTCGATCGCGTGAACCTCGCGGATCGGCCGGTTCGGGGTTTCGAGTATTCGGACATGGCCGGGCCACCCGATCCCACCGAGACGGGCATTCAAGTCATGGACGCGATGGCGGCGGCGGATGGGATCATATTGGCCGCGCCGGTGTTCTGCTGGGGATTCCCGGCGCAGCTCAAGGCTCTGATCGACCGCACCATTTACCTTGTGGGCGATTTCATCCACGATCCCGACTATGAAACCAAGCTGCAAGGCAAGCCCCTGGGTTTGGTGCTGACCTCCGGCGGGCCTCAGGAAGACAACGCGGAACACCCCATGAAGCTGTTCGAGGCCCTGGTCAGGTTCATGAAGGCCAAGGACGGCGGCTGTCTTCACATTTGGGGTTTCGAGCAGCCGGATGCTATGGGCGATGAGGTGAGGCAACACGCGGCGGATTACGCGGCGAGGTTCCTGGCAACCTGACGCGCGCCCCTGAGGGTGCTGTGGGCCGCTTGGTCCACGCCGTTCCGTCACGGCCGAGATGGTTTCAGGTGCGGGACGCGCGGCGTGCGAGGCCGAGTCGGCGTCGGATGATGTGACGGGCGGCGACAGTGAGCGCCGTGCCGCCCACCGTTAGGAATACGCCCCCCGCCGCGACACAGGCCTGCTGAACTTGTCTGCTCCGCGAATGCCCGGAAACGCACCAGCGGGCGAAGTGCTCGCAGTTGTTGCGCAGCAGGTGATAGCGGGTGTCCCCGAGACGACTGACGGCGCGGCGTACGACGGTGTCCGGATCGTCGGGCTTGCGGTGTCGGACGACCTCGACGACGCCCCCCTTGGCGAAGTCGGCCATGATGGTCCGAACGACGACGGCGTTTCTCTTCTCGCTGGCGGTGCCGGCGAAATGGACGACGGTCCCGTCACCACAGTCGATACCGTGGTGCCAGTAGCCGGTTCGCTTCACGCGCACATGATCGCCTCGGGCCATGGCCGCTCGTTCCTCCGTGTCAACGGCATTATACACCCTCCTCCTCGCGCCCTGCGTCGATCGATGGGGCGCACGACAGCGGGGCGATGCGCGTTATGCCCTTGATGATCGTGTGGAGGCGGGAGATTTGAAGGGCGTGGGCGGGCTAGGGCAGCGCGTATCGGGGGTCCTGTTTCATCTTGACGCGGATGGTACCGGCGATCCGGTCGAGTTCCTGGACGTAATCGCCGCGGCAGATCTCGAGGGCGCGTTCGAAGCACTTCTCGGCCGTGGCCATGTCGCAGGCCTTTCGCATCCGGATGGTCATGATAGCCACCTTCCGAAGGTTTTCGTCGGGCTGCATGGTCTGGCGGCCGTAGTACTGTGCCCCGAACTGGAATACGGCGACGGCCTTGCGAATGGCCTCGGCGGCGGCCTCCTCGGACATGCCTTGGCTGGCCTCGGCGAGCGGTTTGGCGAAGGCGGCCGCCATGTCGTCGGCATGGCTGGATCCGCTCGCGCTCTCGAGGATGATGCGACTGAGTTCGGGACCGTATTCGAATCGAACCAGGAGGTCGACGGCGCCCTCGAAATACCCTTCGGCGTCCATGTGGGAGATGTTGAGCTCGTCCATGAGCTGATGGACCTTTCGGGTGGCGTAGGCCTCGGTATCGTCGCTGCTGTGATGGGTGTGGGCGTAGGAATCGGCGCCCCAGAGGCCGTTGTGCGTGGCAAATCCGGTGGCAAACGCGCTGGGAGCTAGGAGTTCGAACTTGCCGTGGGTCAGGTTGGCGAGGCGGTTGCTGAGATCCTGGTCGAACAGGGCGCCCATGCTCATGTCGGGGGCCATGGCGCCGTAGATGATATCGGGCGATTTCTGTCCGGTGATTTTCATGGCGAGGTAGGCATGGGTGGCCGGACCCCAGGCCCATGCCTGGAAGGACATGACCAGGCCCACACCCAAAGCAATCGGGAAGCGACGCATCGGCATTAGTCTCCTTTGTGTACCATGAATGGGGCGTGCCGAGGCAGGGATTCCATTTTGGCACGGACTTCCCCTACGATTCGATCCATCTCGGCCTGGTAGTCCTTGCGGCACAAGTCGATACAGCGAGTGATGTACCGGTCGCAGGTGGCCGTATCGCACTTCATGGCTGGGGCTAGGGCCATGGGTAGATACTTGCGCACGTCGTTGTCGCTTCGCCGCGCAAGCTCCTCGGTGTACATTTTGTTCACCACGCGGAAGCCCTGGACCGCCTTGCGGACCTCGGCCTGGGCCTGCTCGAGGGTCATGCCGGCCACGCGCTCGGTCATGGGCTGGGCATAGGCCGCGATCATGGCCTCCTCGAAGGCCGCCGCTTCCGCGGCTTTGGCCGCCTTCTCGACCAACGCCGCCCCCTGGTCGATTCGGATGAAATACTCGATCACGCCTTCGAAGACGTTCTCGGCATCTTGCATCGTGAAGCCGAACTCGCTACAGAGGGCCTTCATCTTCCGTGTCGAGTAGATCTCGGGCGCGGAGGTGTCGTAGTAGATATGGGCGTACCGGTCCGTGCCCCACGCTCCGTTGTGGGTGGTGAAACCGGTGGCCATAGCGCTGGGGGCAAGGCGGTCGAATTCATAGTGGGTCAGGTGTTTGAGAGCGCTGTTGGCCGGTTTGTTGTAAAGGAGGCCCCCGTTGCAGTCGGGCAACATCGATCCGTACAGCACAGCGGGGTCCTCGGAGCCGGTGATGCGCGCCGCCAGGTAGGCATGGGTGACGGGCCCCCAGGCTGCGGCCGGGGACGATACCGCGAGGAGGACGAGGGCGATGAGGTACAGCGGAATGCGCACAGGCCTTGTTCCTTCTGGAGGGATAATACCCGATTGGGGTGTCTCGGTTGCAGGCATGCGGCCCATCGAGAAGGGAATAGGGCTAGTGATCCCGGCGTTTACTGAGTAGGGAGGG